>Ga0116103_1000506_pt1 | contig 23124 bp, 17 predicted proteins | sample June2015DPH_4_10_2_FD_89714 | JGI IMG/M metagenome (GOLD analysis project Ga0116103, IMG submission 89714) | Peatland microbial communities from SPRUCE experiment site at the Marcell Experimental Forest, Minnesota, USA - June2015DPH_4_100 | ecosystem: Environmental > Terrestrial > Soil >...
CCGTGGTCGATGTGGTTCGCCATCGCGTACTCGAGGCAGGGCGACTTCACCGGGCAGTCCTGGCAGATCCGGCGCGCGATGTCGACGCCGACGCCGTCGCTCGGGAAGAAGGTCTCGGGCGGGAGCATCCGGCACTTGCCCTTCGCCATCCACTCCAGTTCCATCCGCGACCACCCCTTCGCCCGTTCGTCCAGGCGACCCGGCGGGTAATTCGGTCCCTTGGCGCCTTTTGCGGGCTTGTAAGCGACGCTACACCCGACATCACCGGTTTCAGGCGCTTCAGCGCCTAATTCATAGGGACTTCACAGTTTCGGCCAACCCGTCACCCGACCCCGGTGGACCCTCGAAGTCGAGGACCGGGCCGTCGATAGACTCTGGCCGGACTGAACCGGAGGGATGCCGATGACCACGCCGTTGAGCGGGCAGAGCGAGGCGGCGGAGCCCCCGCGCGGACACGTCCGCATCGTCTACCTGGGTCCCGTGGCTCCCCACTGGGAGATCGAGTCGGAATTCGGCGAACGGCCCGTGATCGAGGCCTTCCGCGAGCGCGCCCTCGCCCGTCTCATCCTGCTCCCGCCCCACGACCCGCAGTTCCGGCGCAACCGGGAACGCGTCGTGCGCGACGCGGAACGGGAGAACCTGCTGCTCGAGTGGGATCTCGGGATCCCGGAGGAGCCCGCGCCGGCCGGGTCCTGAGACGGGTGCGGCTCAGCCCGCGCCGTCTGGGCCCGGCAGGTTGACCCGCGCGATCCAGAGCCCCGGGGCGTCGACCTCGGCGGGGGTCGGGAGGTTCTCCTCGACCGTCCACAGCTTGGCGAGCTCGACGTCGCCACCCCGCTCGATGACGCCGCGCACGAACGCCTCGCCCCGGTCGAGGGCGTCCTGGTCGAGACGGAGCCCGAAGAGCGTCTCGGCGGCGCGCTCGTCGTCCGAACGCTCGACCCGCCGCCGCCGCAGCGCCTCGCGGACCGGTCGCCGGGCGCCGATCGCCCGGGTGGCGACGGCGTCGGTCACCCATTCGACGTAGCCGGCGAAGGCCGAGGTCAATGCGGCGAGCTCGGCGCGGACCCGCCGGAGTTCGGGCGTGTCGGCCGGCTCGGCGAGCGCCGCCGGATCGCCGAGGAGGCGTCCGAGGTCCCCGAGTTCGCCGGGGTCGCCGAGTGCCGCCTCGCCGAGACGCTGCTCGAGCGCGCCGAGGTCGGGCCGGAAGCTGCTCGCATGCGCGACGAGCAGGGACTGCAACCGGGCCCGGACGTGGGGGCGGGAGAGCACGGTGTGCGCCGCCAGGTCGTGTGCCGCGCACCACATCGTGACGTCGTCGAATTCGAGGCTCCAATCCGAGGCGAACGCCGAGACGTTCGAGGGGACGACGACGATCTCGTCGGACGGGACGCGCGGCAGCGGGAGCTCGTACTGGCCGAGCGTGCGGCGCGCGAGGTGACCGATGATGGAACCGACCTGGAGCGCGATCATCGCCGGGGCCATCGCCGCGGCCCATTTCTCCATCACGGCGGCCAGCCCGGTCCCGGCTTCCTCGTCGGGCTCCTCGCTCGCCGGCGACTCCGCCACGGGGGGACGGATCGCCGCGGCATACTCCGAGATGAGCGGCCGCCAGGACTCGAGGCTCCGCCGCGCCCACTCGGCGGGCCCGGCGGTGACGACCGAGACGGACCGGCCGCCCGGTGTCGTCGGCATCCCGCTGACATCGCCGACCTGGAGTTCGGCGATCCGGGTGATCTCCTCGAAGCGCATCCGTTGGCTCGGATCGACGTTCGGCTCCGGTTGGCCGTCCGCGGCGACGGCCAGGGCAAGCTGCACGGCGAGGTCCCACTGGAGGGGCGCGTCGGTGTGCATCATGCGAAGAAGATCGCCGAGGAGCCCCGGGAGGAAGCCTCCCAAGTCCGACGACGATCCCTCAGCCACGGGACGAATCTAGGCCGCGGGCGGACGGGGCCTTTCGCGGGTGGTGGGCTAGTTCACCTGGGCTGCTTCTTCAGCTCGCCTTTGCAGGTGTTGGTCGTGGCGGAGCCGACGCCACCAGTTCCGAAAGGCGGCTTGTAGGTGGAGTCGTAGACGACAATCCCGTTGGCACCGTAGTCGCGGGTCGTACAGTTTCCAGTCGCAAGTCCACTTGGCGCTCCCGAGCCCCAGCGAACATAGAAGTTGTTGGTGCCCTGCGGCTCTCCCGGACATGGTCCTACATCGACCTGGTGGTCCACCATCGGCCAGCTGAGAGCGAGGTTGCCCAGAGAACCGCTTGCCAAGAACGCCCCCTTGGGGTCGAGCTTGTGTGTCGTGGTGATGTCGCAGTGGGACGGATGGATCTGCTCAATGAGATGCATCGAGCCATCAACGGTTACTTTGGTCGCCTTGAAGCTGACCACGTTGGTACCAGAGACCACGAGATCCAACTTGACATGACCTGTGATGTTCCGCTCGCCGTGTTCGGCAATCCCGCTCGATGAATAGTTCCACACGAGGTGTTCAGTCACCGTCACAGTGCCGACGAAATGTCTTACCTTTCCTGAACTGGAAGCACCGACCGATGCCGTGAACGTCGTAGCCGTACGCGCGCTTGCTGCCATGGGCGTCATCAGAACCAGTATGGGAAGCACTGCGAGCAGGGGCACCGTCCACCGCGGACGACGCGGACGACGCTGACGACGAGGCGGGCTCTTCGGCTTGAGTTGAGATTCGTCTAACGGCATTCGCGACACCTCCTGGCCTGAAGACAGAACATTGAGCTTGTCTATCGGTCTACTCCCCTGGGCGCCGCGAAGTGATGAGAAAGCTGAAAGGTGTCGCCGATTTCAGGGGGTCAGGTCACCAGCAGAAACAGCTGACCGCGCCTTGCCCGAGCATCGGGTCAGGCTCCGAGTGGCGCAGGCACGGGACCCAGGCCTCTGAGAAGTCTGAGCACAGCTTGATTTGGTTTGCGATGCGAAGCGCGTGCATGCGCAGTCGTTCGAGTTTGTCGTTTTCGTGAAGCGACGGAAAGGACCAACCAAGCAGCGCGCTCCGGAGAATGACGATCGCTCCCGGAATGCGTAGTAGGACGAACGTCCAAGCGAAAGCGCCCTTCGCAAGATTCGCCAACGCGGCGAGGCCAGCAGTCGGGAGAACTCCTGATAGCGAGATCGCGTCCCGTCGATCTGGCGATGAGGGCATCCCCAATTATCCCCATGGATAGAGATTCGAGTGAGTGGTGGACGATGTGTGCGATGGAAAAACGGCGCTCGGCCTCCAAACTAGGCCACTGCCCTTTCGCGGTTCGGGCCGGGCGAGTGGGCCCCGCCGGCGGCGTTAGGCGTTCGGCTGGCCGCCCAGGACGACGAGATGGACCGACCTCACGGCATGGTGGAGCACACCGAGCCGGACGCGGGTGCCGGGCTGCAGCACGTAGAGGCGCGCCTGCAACTCGTCAAGCGAGGTCACCGGGGTGCCGTCGAGCGAGACGATGAGGTCCCCGGGCCCGATGCCGGCCTCGGCGAGGGCGCTGTTCGTCGCGACGGTCTCGACGCGCACTCCCGCCGGACGGCCCTTGGCGGTCACGCCTTTGAGACCGAGCCAGCCGTGGGTCACCCTGCCGGTCGCCATGAGCTCGTCGGCGACCGGCGCCGCGAGCCACGAGGGCGCGACGACCGCGCCGGCCTTCGTGCAACCGGTGACGATCCCCTCGACGGCACCGGTCGACGCGAGGAGCGGGCTCCCGGGCGGTCCCGACGCGGCAGAGAGGTCGGTCGTAAGAGCGCCGAGGAGCCGGTGCCCGCCGACCCGCGGCGACGCATAGAGGCCACGCACCGTGCCGAGCGAGAACGCCGTGCCGCCGGGCGTCGTCACGGCGACGGCAAAGGCGCCCCGTGCCATCGGGTCGGATGAGAGCGCCGCCGTCGTCAGCCCCGTCGCGCCGTTGATGTGCACGATCGCCAGGCCGCTCTTCGTGTCGGCCCCGACGAGCTCACCGAGGTAGACGTCGCCGGTCGCCAGCGTGACGATCAGGGTTCCCGCGCCGGCGACGCCGTCGGCCGGGACGAGGATCATCCCGTCGGGGCGCACGACGAGGCCGAGGACGCGGGCGTGGGTCGCGCCGCGGATTGCCTCGACGGTGACCATCGCGGCACTGACCCGGGTGACGCTCGCGACGAGGTCGGCGCTGAGGTCGCGACTCGTCGCCGTGGTGATCGCCGGCGTCGACTGGAGTGCTGCGGCGTTCCCCACCGCCGGATGACCGCTACCGGCCATCGAGTCCGCGAGGTGGGTGCCGAGGGCGACGACGCCCGTCGCCAGCAGCGCGCCGACGACGCCGGCGGTGAGTGCGCTCCGACGCGACGGGTGGCTGAGCAGCCAACTGCGCCGGACCGCGGCCGGGTCGAGCGGCAGCGACGGGTGCGACGCGCCGAGCTCGGAGGGGTGCCGCCACAGGCGGTCCTCGGGGGGCAGCAGCGGCGGGCGCGGTCCCTCGTCGAGGGGTTCGTCGAACTCGCCCGGGGTGGACGTCACGCAAGCGCAGGCTAATTGTCCCCCGGTCGAAAGGGACGTCAGCGCCCCGCGTCCGCACCTCCGCCGACACTCGGCGGTCGCCACCCCTCCTACGATGTGGCGCAGTGGGATACGGAGCACCTCGTTGAGCGCCGAGTTCGCGCTCGACTTCGGAACGGGCTCGACACGTATCGCCGACGCCAGCGGCGCGCTGCTCGTCGACGAGCCAACCGTCGCGGCCGTCGACAAGGACACGGGCCGCGTCGTCGCGTTCGGTTCCGAGGTGCTCGGTCTCGGCACCCGCGCCGCCGGTCGGGTCGCCGTCCGGTATCCGGTGCGCAATGGCCAGCTCGTCGACCTGGAGCTCGTCGAGGAGGTGCTCGCCGAGGCCTTGCGGCGGGCCGGGGCCTCGCGGCTGTCGCATCCGCGCGTCCTCGTGTGCACCCACATCGGCGCGACCCGCGTGCAGAACCGGGCGCTCGACCGCGCCGTGCGCAAGGCGGGGGCGAAAGACGTCCTTTTCATCGCCCATCCGACCGCCTGCGCGATCGGCGCCGGGATCGCGATCGACGAGCCGACCGGTTCGATGGTGGTCGACGTCGGCGCCGGCACGACCGACGCCGCCGTCTTCGCCCTCGGGGGGATTGTGGTCTCGTCGTCGTGCGCGCACGGCGGTGACGACCTGGACGAGGCGGTGAGGAGCTATCTGGTGCGCCAGCGCGAGATCCTCGTCGGCCGGGACACCGCGCAGTCGGCACGCCGCGCCCTCGGGAGCGTGGCACCCCGCCCGGCGGACTCGGAGATGGAGGTCGTAGGCCGCGACGCCCGGACCGGGCGGCCGACGAGGGCGGTCGTAACGAGCGTCGAGCTGAAGCCGGTTATCTGGCCACTCGTCGCCTCGATGCTCGATGCCGCGGTGAACGGCATCACCGAGGCTCCCCCGGAGCTCGTGAACGACCTGATCGGCTCCGGGCTCCTGCTCGCGGGCGGCGGCGGCTTACTCGACGGATTCGACATGCGCCTCGCCAAGCTGACCGGAGTGCCCGTCCACGTCGCCGCCGCCGCCGGGCGGTGCGCGGTGCTCGGGGCGGCTCGCTGCCTCGAGCTGCCCGACGGGCTGTCCTACGCGGTCAGCGTGTCTCGGATCCGCTGATCCCGAGCACGGTCTCGGCCGCTTGCCGGACCTGCCAGTCCCGGTCGGACAGCCGCTCGCGCAGGACGGCCTCGACATCGTCCCCGGTGAACGCCGCCAGCGCGACGACCGCCCGGCGCCGGACGGCGGGTGCGTCACCGAGCGCGGCGAGGACCGCCGCCCGGCCCGCGTCGTCGCCGATGGCGCCGAGCGCGGCGACGGCGGACTCCCGGCAGAGCGGATCGGGGTGGGACCCGGCGATCTCGGCGAGCCTCGCGCAGGCCCCGCGGTCGCCCGACTCGCCGACGGCGAAAGCCGCGGCCTCGACGACGGTCGGATCGGCGTCGTCGAGCAGGGGGGTGAAGTCGGTGCCGGGGAGCCGGGTCGCGAGTTCGCACGTCGCCCGGCGCACGGCCGGATCGGGGTCCCCGAGTGCCCGACGCACGTCGTCGGGCCGGGCGCGACCGGCGTTGACAAGCGCCGTGACCGCCGCGGCGCGCACCTTTGGCGAAACGTCCGTGAGCAAAGAGCGGACGATTGCCTCGTTGCCACCGAATCCGGCGAGCGTCGCCGCGAGCCGCTTGCGCGCGACCGGGGCCTCGTCATCGAACCGGGCGCTGCCCATCGGGTTGTATGGATCACCCCCTTGCCGTGGCAGGCTACGGGACGTGGGGAGCGGCGATGCCTGGGGCGCGCCCGGCGAGGAGGACTGGATCAACCCGCGTCGTCCGCTCGTCGGGTCTCCGGGACCCGGCAGCCAGGGTCCGAGCAGGCGCTCGCGGGCCGCCTTGCGGGTCGCAGTGGCGTTCGTCGCCGTGATCGTCGTCGCCGGTTTCATCGCCGCGCGCTGGGTGGTGCCGTACTACGCGATCACCCCGGGCACCGCCTTGAACGTCGGCCAGCTCATCTCGGTGCCGCGCGATGTAGCGCACACGCACCGGGGGAGCGTCGTCCTCACCGATGTGCAGCTGATCCACCTCACGGCGCTCGGATACCTGTACTACCGGTTCGACGAGCACGCCGAGATCGACTCCGCCGCCGAGCTCACGGGCGGAGCGAGCTCCGCGGCCTACGACGAACAGGGCGTCGTCGAGATGGCGACGGCGCGCCAGTCGGCGACGTTCGTCGCCCTGCGTGAGCTCGGCTTCCATCCGCGCGCCGTGCCGTCCGGCGTCGTCGTACTCTCCGATCTCCCGGGTGCGGCGAGCGCGATGACGCTCCCGGTCGGTGACGTCATCACCGCGGTCGGGCCGACGCGGACGGCCTCGCTCGGTCAGCTCGTCGCCGCGATCGAGGCGGTGGCACCGGGCCGCTCGACGAAGCTCACGTTCCACAAGTTCGGCTCTGGGACGTCGCGGACGAGGTCCGCCGTCGTCGGCGAGCTGAGGAGCTCCGGCCCGTCGTCGGCGACGGACTACACGTGCGCCGGAGTCGGATCGACGACCGGCCGGCTCGTCCGACGCTCGGGGCGCGCGACGAGCTGTCTTCCGGTCTACGCGGAGCAGCTCTACACCGACACGAACGAGCCCTTCCGGGTCTCGATCAACGCCGACGGGATCGTCGGACCGTCGGCGGGGCTTTCTTTCACGCTCGGGCTGATCGAGAAGCTCGACCGCGCCGATCTCACCGGGGGGCGACGGATCGCGGCGACGGGGACGATCGCGAACAACGGCTCGGTCGGGGAGATCGGCGGCATCGCCCAGAAGACGATCGCCGTCCGCGAGGCCGGGGCGACTGTCTTCGTGGTCCCCCGGGGGAACGCCGCGGCCGCCCGGGCGAACGCCGGACCGGACCTGAAGATCATTGCCGTCGCGTCGATCGGCCAAGCGGTCGGCGCGCTCGAGCGGCTCGGTGGCAGGCTCGTGCCAGCGCCGGGCGCCCGGTGAGGTCATAGGCTTCACGAAATGGCTGATCCGCGACCAATCACGATCTCATCACACCCGAACCTCGATCCCGACGCGGTCGCCGGCCGCGAGTTCCCGGTCGCCTGGCGCGGCTACGACCAGGAGTCCGTCCGACGGTTCCTCGTCGACGTCAGCCAGCTCCTCAGGCAGCTGCGGGCGAACCAACGTGAGCTGACCGGGCGACTAAGCGACGCCGAGCGCCGTGCCGCGGAGCCCGAGCTCGACGAGGCGACGGTCGCCACGGCGCTCGGTTCGGAGACCGCGAGGGTGCTCCACGTCGCCCACTCCGCGGCGAACGAGGTCGTTTCGAGGGCGGAGGCGCGGGCCGCCCACCTGATCGCCGAGGCGGAGGCGGCGACCCACGAGCTCCGGCGTCGTGGCGAGGCCGAAGCCGTCGCGATCGTCAGCGAGGCGCGGGGCGCGGCGAACGCGATGATCGACGCCGCCAAAGAGGACTGCCGGGCGATGATCGACGAGTCGCGCGAGGTTCGCCGGCGCATCCTGTCGGACCTCGCCGAGCGCCGGAAGGTCTACTACTCCCAGATCGAGCAGCTGCGAGCCGGCAAGGACACGCTCTCATCGGTGGTCGCCCACGTGGCCGACACGATCGTCGCGGTCCAGGCGCGTCTCGACGGCTCCGAGGAGGACGCGCGTGTGGCCGCGGAGGTCGCGCGGCGCGCGACGGAACTCGAACCGGCGCCCGCCGACGCCGGTGCCGTGGTCGACGAGCCGCCCGCGGAACCTACCGGCCCGGAAGCCGACCACGGGGAGGAGTCCGGCGCCGATGATCTTGTCGACGCGGCGGTGGGTGGCGTCGCCGACGGACCGGCCCCGGCCGACGAGCGCGCCGAGGTTCCCGCGGACGGTGACTTCGACGCGGAGGTCGCGGTGGCGACCGACGTCCCGGGAGCCGCGATCGTCGACGAACTGTTCGCCCGCATCCGCGAGGCGTCCGCCGCCCCCGCGACCGCGTCAAAGGACCCGGAACTGGTGCCCGGCGGTTCCGTCCCGGTCGACCCCGCCATCGACGTGCCCGAGAAGGTCGCGTTGGTCGTCGACGCGTCCGGGACCGCGCCCGAGACGGGCGGTGCGCAGATCCCGGCGGGGCTGCTCGTCGGCGACGTCGTCGTGGAGCGGAGCGAGCTCCTGCGGCGGCGCGACGAGCTCGTCGAGGCTCCGCTCGGTGAGCTCGTTCACGTGCTGAAGCGGGCGCTGCGGGTCGAGCAGAACGAGCTGCTGCACCGCCTGCGCGAGGCGCCGCGGGGCACGGAACCGTCGACATTGTCCTCCCTGTCCGACGAGGCGCAGCGCCTCGCCGTGGCGGCGATCCCGGCGTTGGCTGCCGTGTGGCGGGAGGGGGCGAGATTCGCCCGGGAGCGAATGAGCGCGACCGGCCACCCGACGGGCGCGGATCCTTCCGACGACGCCGTGTCTCGCGCCGCGGCCGAGACGGTCGCCACGGAGCTGGGGACGGAGATCGCGACGTCGATCGCGACCCACCTCGTCCGGAGCTTCCGCGGCGGCGACGGCGAGGCCGCGTCGCTCCAGCACGCCGTCGCCGCCGCCTACCGCGACTGGAAGGTGGAGCGGATCGAGGACACGGCGAGCGACTACGCGACGAACGCCTTCGCCCTCGGAACGCTCGAGGTGGTCCGGTCCGCGCGGATCCCGGTCTCCTGGCTCGTCGACGACGGAGCGAGCCGCTGCTCGGATTGTGACGACAATGAGCTCGCCGGGCTGGTCGAGCCCGGCGCGACATTCCCGACCGGACAGCCCCATCCTCCGGCGCACGGCGGTTGCCGGTGCATCCTCGTCCCGGCGGGGACGTAGCGAATCGTGAGGGTCCCGCCCGAGCCGCGGGTCCGGCCGCCCACACGGCGACGGAACGTCGTCATCGTCGCGGTCATCGTCGCGCTGATCGTCTTACTGCTCGTCGTGCAGGGGCTCGCCGGCTTCTACGCGAATTTCCTCTGGTTCCACTGGAACGGCCTCGGTAGCGTCTGGAGCCAGGTCACCGTGACGAAGATCGTGCTCGCGGTGGTGTTCATCGCCATCGCCTGGGCCCTTTTGTGGATCTCGTTGTTCATCGTCGACACGGTCGCGCCGCGGGCGATGTTCCTCGCCGGGGACAACGAGCTCGTCCGGCGCTACCAGGAGACTGTCGGCCCGTACGCCTTCATTCTGCGCACGGTGGTCTCGCTCGTGATCGCGCTCATCCTCGGCGCGGGGGCGTCCGGTCAGTGGCAGCACTGGATCTTGTTCGAGCACGCGCTGCCGTTCGGACGGCTCGACCCGTTCTTCCACCGGGACGTGAGCTTCTTCGTCTTCCGGCTGCCGTTCCTGTCCTTCATCGTCGACTGGATCTTCGTCGCGCTGCTCGTCACCTTGATCGTGACCGTGATCGCCTACTTCCTCAACGGCGCGTTCCAATTCCGTCGCGGCGTCCGCGTCGAACCGCGGGCGATCGCCCACATCTCGCTCATCCTCGCCCTCATGGTCCTCGAGCGGGCCTGGGCGTATTACTACGTCGACCGGTACGACCTCGACCTGTCGTCGTCGGGCGTCGTCCACGGGGCGTCGTACACCGACGTCCACGTGCGCCTGGCGGCGCTGACGTTGCTCGCCGTCGTCTCTTTGGTCGCGTTCGTCATGTTCAGCGTGAACATTTACCGACGCTCGCTCGCGCTCCCGGCGATCACGTTCGGCCTGTGGGCGTTCCTCGCGCTCGTCGTCGGGGTCATCTACCCGGCGATCTTCCAGGTTCTCCGCGTCACCCCGGCGCAGAGCACGCTCGAGTTGCCCTACATCAAGGACAACATCGCCGCGACGCGTTACGCGATGGGCATCGGGGACGTGACCCGGCACACGTTCCCGGCGAACGAGGACCTCACACCCACGGTGCTCACCCAGTACCAGAAGACGCTCTCGGATGTGTTGTTGTGGGATCCGGCGGTCGCCGTGTCGACCTTCCAGAAGCTGCAGGTCATCAAGAGCTACTACCAGCTCAACTCGCTCGCGGTCGACCGCTACGAGATCGACGGGAAGACGACCCCCGTCGTCGTCGGCGTGCGCGCCCTCAACCCCAGCGGGCTCGCCCAGCAGAGCTGGGTGAACACACACCTGCAGTACACGCACGGCTACGGCGTCATCGTCGCCGCCGCCAACGTCGCGAACTCGAACAACCTCCCGAATTTCCTCGCCGGCAGCATCCCGGCGAGTTCGAAGTCAAAGGCGCTGGCGCTCAGCAGTCCCGCCGTCTACTACGCGCCCGGTGACAGCCAGTACGTCGTCGTCGACACGAAGCAGCCCGAGGTCCAGTACCAGAAGGCGAACGGGTCGAGCGTCGAGGGCCACTGCAAGGGCTGTGGCGGGATCCCGATCGGCGGCATCCTCAACCGACTCGCCTACGCGGTCCACCTCCGGGACCTGAACCTTTTGATCTCGAACCTCGTCACGCCGCGGTCCCGCCTCATCTACATCCCCGACATCGAGGCGCGCGTCCAGAAGGCGCTGCCCTTCCTGTCGGTCGACTCGCACCCGTACCCGGTCGTCGTCGATGGCTCGATCGACTGGGTCGTCGACGCCTACACGGAGACCGGCTATTACCCCTACGGGCAACCTGCGGTGACGAGCGAGCTCCCGTCGGGGAGCGGCCTTCGCGGGAGCTACAACTACGTGCGCGACGCCGTCAAGGTCGTCGTCAACGCCTACTCCGGCAAGATGTCGTTCTACGTCATCGCCCCGTCGGACCCGCTCATCCGGGCGTATGAGGACGCCTTCCCCGGGTTGTTCCAGCCCCTGAAGGACATGAACCCAGTGCTGCGTCAACACCTGCGCTACCCGCAGGACCTGCTCATGGTCCAGGCCGACATGTACGGCCGCTACCACATCGAGTCGCCGTCGGGCTTCTACAGCCTGTCCGACGCCTGGAACCTCTCACAGACCTCGAACTCGGCCACCGGATCGCCTTCGAGCCAGCTCGCCCTTGCCGCGAACGGCTCGGTCTCCTCTTTCACGCCGGTCTACGAGCTCCTGCAGCTCCCCGGCCAGAGCGCGCTCACCTTCGACGCGGTCGAGCCCCTCGTGCCGTTCTCGACGAACGGCAACCTGCAGACGCTTCGGGCGCTCTTCGTTGCCGACTCGAACGCCAACGGCTACGGCAAGCTCGACGCCTACGTGACGCCGGGGGAGTCGATCCACGGGCCGGCGCTCGCCAACGCCGACATCAACGCCAACCCGACGATCTCCAAGGCGATCACGCTCCTCGACAGTCGGGGGTCGACGGTGTCGCTCGGGACGGTGCAGGTGCTGCCGATCGCGGACTCGCTCATCTACGTGCGTCCGCTGTACGTCTCGTCGTCGCAGACCCCGTTCCCGCAGCTCGTCGACGTCGTCGCCGTCTACGGGAAGGAGGTCGCGATGGAGCCGACGCTGAGCGGCGCCCTCGCCGACATCTTCGGCACCGCGCCGGCGAGCACGGGACCGCGGAGCAAGGGATCGGGCTCGAAGACCTCGGTCTCCGCACAGGCGCGTGCGGACATCTCGCAGGCCGTCGCCGCCTACCAGGCGGCCCAGACCGCGCTTGCCCACGGAGACCTCGGGACGTATCAACAGGACGTCACGAGGGCGGGCACGCTCCTCGGCGAGGCGAACGCGATCGTGAACGCGACGCCCGCGTCGACGACGACGACCACGACGACCGTCCCGGGCGGAAAGACCCACGCGCACGCAGCCCTGTCGAGAGACGCCTGATCCGAACGCCGGGACGCGGCCGGAATATTCGCTCGAGGAGGCGATCGCCGGGACCAGAGGTCCTCCGGTGCCCGCTTCGCCAGGAGGTCACCGGGAGCGGCGATGGTAAACTTGCTTCGGTTCATCGGCGCGGGGTGGAGCAGTCTGGTAGCTCGTCGGGCTCATAACCCGAAGGTCGCAGGTTCAAATCCTGCCCCCGCCACCAAGAAAAGAGCAGGTAATGGCCGGTGCGGGAGCACCGGCCATTCTGCTGCCCATCAGTTCATCCCATGAGTCATCCCATGAACGGTCGCGCCACGCCGCTACCATGGGATGCGTGCGTGGATCGAAGCGCCAGATTCGTTTAGGGGTGTGGGAGCTACGGGTGTCGCTTGGCAACGACCCCGCCACCGGCAAGCTGCGCCAGCTTTCCAAGACTTTCCACGGTGGCTCACGTGCAGCGGACGCTGCACTTCGCGAATTCGTCGACCAGCAAGCCCCAGGCCGGGCTGACGGCGTCGGAGCGACCGTTGGTCAGCTTCTCGACCGCTGGCTCGAAGAATGCGAGCGGCTCGATCTCTCCCCGACGACGATCCGTAATTACAAGGCGCAGATCACGCGGACCATCCGTCCTCGGCTCGGCAAACTGAAGCTCAGCCAGCTCACCGCCCGTCACCTGGACGACCTGTACGGCGCTATGAAGGACGCTGGCAAGTCCCCCAAGACGATCCGGAATCACCACGCCATTATTTCCGCGGCCCTCCACCAAGGCGTGCGTTGGGGATGGGTCCGCACGAATGTCGCCGAACAAGCAAAGCCCCCTCGGGTTGCCTATCACCGAGTGCAAGCGCCATCTGTCGACGTCGTCCGAGACGTCATCGAGGAGGCAGAGCGTCGAGACCCACGGCTTGCCCCGCTCCTCATGCTCGCTGCGCTCACCGGCATGCGTCGTGGCGAGCTATGTGCGCTCCGCTGGACCGATATCGATCTCACCCGTGGTGTCATCGAAGTCGCTCGCTCAGTCGTCGTCGTTGAGGGTGGGCTTGCCGAGAAGTCCACCAAGACGGATCGCTCCCGGAAGGTCGCTCTTGACCCGGTCGGCGTCGCCCTCCTAACCGCTCATCGAGCACACGTCGACACCTGGATCACCGAGGCTGGAGGCAAGCTTGACCCCGACGCCTTCGTCTTTTCCCCCTTTGTCGAAGCCAGGACCCCATTCCGGCCCGACAACGTGACGTCGTTTTTCATCCGTGTCCGGGATCAGGTTGGCGTGTCAGGTGTGCGCCTGCACGACCTGCGTCACTTCACCGCTACGCAGCTCATCGGGGCTGGCGTGGATGTCCGGACCGTCGCCGACTTCCTCGGCCACTCCGATCCCTCGCTCACTCTTCGGGTGTACTCCCACGCCATCGAGGAGCGGAACCGAGCAGCGGCCATCGTCATGGGCCAAGTGCTCGCCGCCAAGGACAAGAAGCCAGCAGAGCTGGCGAGCGGTAGCTAGGAGGGAATAGCGAAACTCGTCACACGTCTGGTCGCGTGTTCGCCGCACGCGACCGGCATCGAGACGCGGTCGCCGCGGAGCTCGCCTACATCGCCCGATACTGAATGACCTTGTTCGGGTCGTGGATCACGACGGTGCCAGCAACGAGGTCATGGAGACACTTGTGGTCTCTTCTCGTGAGAAACAGGATGAGCGACACGAGCTGGGTTATCCAGCCCAGGATGGCCTCGGCGAGACCTCCAATGATTTCGCGCAGTGCCATCCACCACCAGCCCGCCACGCGCCCGGTTTCCGGTCGCCAGCAGCGCATCCCTAGCACCTGCTGCGCCGGGGTCTGACCGCGACCCCACACGATCAACCCCCAGATCACGTAGCCGATGACGAGGGTGCAGATCCACAGGGGAATCGCCAGGAACCAGGCGCCGATGCGTCGGCCGACACTGGCCAACTTCACTCCCTGGGGCAGGGTGAGGCCGCTTGCCGGGTCGAAGTACATGCCCGGAGGTACGGCACCGGGACCTGGTTGTCCGTAGCCGTCTCCGGCGGCAGGCGGTGGCATGGAATACGGGTAGCCCACCGGGGGAGGAGGACCACCCGTCCAGGGTTGCTGAACGTTCGGATCAGGAGGCTGAGTCATAGGTTTTCGTCCCTCCAGCTCGACTGCGCTGAACCTAGTGCAGCGTGGAGCTGGCAATTGGGTTCAGTGCCGGGGCAGTTTCCATCAGGCGTCTAGGCATTCGTCGAAGGTAGGCTCGCAGGGAAGGGGGCACGATGGCGAGATCCTTCACGAGCACCCTCTACCGAGCTGCACGCCTCTCTAACAACCTCCGCGCCGCTTCGCGGGGTCCCGGTGCCTACGCCAAGCGGGTCGTGCGCCGGAAGACCTACTCGAAGTCGATGGGCGCGACGCGTAGGTTCCTGAAAGCTCTCGGGCTGAGCAAGTAGCGGAGGAGCGATGGAGTGGTGTACTTCAGCGTGGTGAGCCCAGGTCCCCCGAGCCGTGAGGAGTTTCTCTATATCTTCAAGGCACACCTGGCAGACACCCCCGACATATCGTGTGCATGATGAATCGGCGGACGGGAATCCCTATACGACCCCCGGCCCTCACCACCGAGCGGACGACCAGGCCACTCGGATACCCAATGCCGTCAAGCTCTGCCGCAAGCAAAGTCATGCAAGGCAATCGAAGCCGCGACTCTCAGCCGGAACTCCAACTCAGGTCGGCGTTGCATCAGCGGGGCTTGCGCTTCCGAAAGCACCAACCGATTCGATTGCCTCAGCTCCTAGTTCGACCCGACATAGTGTTCACTCGCTGTCGGCTAGCAATCTTTGTCGATGGCTGCTTCTGGCATGGCTGTCCCGATCATGGAACGCAACCGCGAGTCAACACTGATTACTGGAAGGCCAAGCTTGCACGCAATCGCGATCGCGACTTGCTGGTTAGTCGTGTACTGGCTGAACACGGATGGCTTGTACTCCGGTTCTGGGAGCACGAGCGCGTAGACGAGGTGGCAGATTACGTCGCAATCCTCCTTTCTCCTCAACCGCTCGGCCGTAGCTCACCTAATGCGTAATCGCCTCACCCTTCTCTCCGCCTTCTCCGGACTGGGCGGACTCGACCTCGGACTCGAAGCCGCAAACTTCCATCACCTCGGCAGTATCGAGAACGATGAATGCGCTCGACGTTCCATCACCACCAATCGAGAAGACATCTGGCCACTCCTAGATCCAGGAGACATCAGTCTTCTCTCTCGCTCCATCGCTCCCAGAGACCTTGGCTTGCGTCGCCGCGAGCTCTCCCTTCTAGCCGGAGGGCCTCCGTGTCAGCCCTTCTCCAAGGCTGCGCAGTGGTCTCCGTCCGCGCGTCAGGGACTTCAAGACCCCCGAAGCAGATGTCTTCACGACTTCCTCAGGCTTATCGATGTATTCCTCCCCCGCGTTGTTCTCATTGAAAATGTGTCTGGATTTATAAGTGGGAAGGTCTCAGCGCTTGCGGATATCGAATCCGCCCTGATCAGAATAAATCGACGCAACAAGACTCACTACGCCGTGCAGAGTCGCTTGATCGACTCCCTGTGGTACGGGGTGCCACAAAGCCGTGTTCGTGCTGTCATTGTGATAACTCGCGAGGGCGAGCTGTTGACATGGCCCCGCCCGACGCACTCCGATCGTCCTGTACGTGCTTGGGACGCAATTGGTTCCCTCAACGGTGACGAATCTCTGCCGCCGACACGAGGCTCCTGGGCAGATCTTCTACCTTCGATCCCGGAGGGGTGGAACTACCTCTGGCACACCAACCATGGCGGCGGAAGCCCCCTCTTTGGCTACCGAACTCGGTTCTGGTCGTTTCTTCTCAAACTGGCAAAGAACCAGCCCTCGTGGACGCTGCCAGCTCAGCCAGGACCATCAACCGGACCCTTTCATTGGGAAAATCGCCCTCTCACCATCCGCGAGATGCTCCGTCTTCAGACCTTTCCGTCGAGTTGGGCAGTTGAGGGCACCTACCGAGAACAGGTTCGTCAGGTCGGCAATGCAACGCCGCCGTTGCTAGCTGAAGTTGTCGGTCGCATGATCGCTATACAGGTATTCCGCGACTCCTTCGCCTCAGATCGCTTGCGTCACGGAATCCGCCGAGTCCAACGAGTTCCGAGAGCGTCCAGAGTCGCTCCAGTTCCACCGGAGTACATCCATCTACGCGGCCCGCACCGCGATCATCCCGGAACCGGTAAGGGCCCGCGACCACGCGCCCTGGAGCGACCGCAACCTCTCTCCAAGTATCGTTGACCCGCGAGCCATTAATGCCACTTACCTAAAGATCCCGCCCAAAAGGTCAACAAGCGATGTCCAATGACGCCGATACTGACAGCCTTGCAAGAGTCAGCATTCAGCCTGGCGTATCGATCCTGTCTGTACTGCGCCATCTCAACTACAAACCTTGGTTCGCACTGGCAGAGTTCGTTGACAACGCGATCCAAAGCTTCCTCGATTGCAGGTCCCAACTCAACGACTCAGATCGCCAAACCCAGGTCACCGTCTCCATCGAGCTTGATACCGACGGTAGGCAGCTCACCATTCGCGACAACGCTGGCGGCATTCACAATGTCGACTACCCGCGTGCATTCCGACCAGCGTCAGTGCCTCCAGACCGAACTGGCCTCGCGGAATTTGGGATGGGTCTAAAGAGCGCAGCGTGCTGGTTTGCACCGCGATGGAGCGTTCGAACTACCGCTCTAGGCGAACGGGCTGAGCGAACGATCACCTTCGACATAAACCGCATAGTGCGAGATGACATCCAAGAGCTCGACGTCGTCTCGCACGAGACATCCCTAGCGTCGCACTACACGGAAATACGACTCGAGAGTCTGTACAGCGCCGTGCGCGGAAAAACTCTCTGGAAGATCAAGGAGCACCTCGCGAGCATCTATCGCGTATTTCTCCGCGAGCACCTGCTCACGCTCAAGTTCGACGGTCAGGAGTTGCGGTACACAGAGCCAGAAATTCTCCGAGCAAGGAGCTTCAGCGAGCCAGAAGGCGAAATGCCTATCTGGCGCAAGGACATTTCCCTGGACTTTGGTGGGGGCCAGTCAGCCAAGGGATTCGCTGCACTTAGAAAGACCGGCAGCACTGCCGAAGCTGGCTTCGCGCTGTTTCGGCGCAAGAGGTTGATACAAGGTAGCGCTGACGATTCCTACAGGCCCAACGAGATCTTTGGAGCATCCAACAGCTATACATATCAGCGGCTTTTTGGCGAGCTTGAGTTCGAGGGATTCGAAGTCAGCCATACCAAGGATGGCTTCCAATGGAAGGAACACGAAGACATCGTCCTTGAGGCGTTGCGAGACGAACTCGATTCACCGCCGCTCCGGCTGATAAGCCAAGCGGAAGGTTACAGAAGCCGTGCACGAGTTCAAGATGTCCGCTCAGGTGCCGAGGTGGCCACTGACCGAACCGCAGACACGATTGAGCGCGACGCGCCACAAATCTTGGAGGCACAACTTGGCGAGGCTCCGACCCCCGCCGAAACACCAACGACCTTGCCGTCCGTTCCTCTCGCATCCCGCCGCGTCATGCAACTCGAGCTCGACGGCGCCTGTTGGCAAATAGACCTCGAACTCTCGGTTGATCCCGCCGTCGGAGACTGGGTCTTCCTCTCCGATAGTCCTTCGACCGGCGCCGAACAGGAAGGGTCACGCCACCTTGCCGTGCGAGTCGCCCTTGCACACCCTTTCATGGAGCGCTTCGGCGGTACACGGTCCGACCAGATTGAGCCGCTGCTGCGTATTGCCGTGGCCCTTGTCCTCGCAGAGGTAACCGCGCGAGAGGCTGGATTACAGTTAGCAGGGTCAATTCGCAAGCGCGTAAATGAGCTGCTGAGAGATGCGCTTTCAAAGCCCTAGACCGCCGTCCAGAGTTGCTGACGCTGAGCCGCCGAACCCTGCCCCCACTCCAGGGGCCGACACCGTTGACATTCTGACTGATACCGACCCGGTCGCGCTATGGCAGCCCGTCGTCGGAGAGGAAACGCTTCAGCTCCTCGAGACCCTTCGACTTCCAGATGACGGAGGTGTCACAAGGGATCGCTTGTTAAACGAAGCGGCCCTAACACTCGCTCGGTGTCATCCACCCACCCGCCCTGATGGTACGGAGACGGGGTTGGTTATCGGTTACATACAGAGCGGCAAGACAACCAACTTCACTACCGTGGCTGCTCTCGCAAAAGATAACGGATTTCGCCTTGTCATCGTCTGCACTGGCGTTACGGTCAACCTCTTTGAGCAATCACGCGACCGACTTCGCCGCGATCTCGGTATAGATCTTCGCTCCGATCGTGAATGGGTCTTTCTGTCAAACCCAAGGCAGGCGAACGTTGAGCAGATGATCCAAACGGCCTTGGAGACTGATCGCACGGTACTGATCGCAGTGATGAAGAACGGCAGACATCTCGACAACCTTAGTCACCTGCTAGGCGCTTTGAATCTCTCCGGTGTTCCAACGCTTGTCATCGATGACGAAGCCGACCAAGCAAGCCTCAACAATGCGATTCGACGTGGCGATCAAACTGCGACATACCGCCGCGTCCTCTCTCTACGAGACCTCCTGCCTCATCACACATTCCTGCAATACACGGCAACCCCTCAAGCGCTCCTCCTCATCAATCTCATCGACGTTCTCTCTCCCGGGTTCGCAGACGTTCTAACTCCGGGTCCGCTCTATACGGGAGGAAGAGCATTCTTTGAGCGCGACATGGATCTCATACGCCAGATACCCGCAAACGAGATCCCTAGCGCGACAAACCCCCTCCGCGGAGCCTCAGACAGTCTGCTCGAGGCCTTGCGGGTGTACTGGCTCGGAGTCGCTGCGGGCCTGCTTTCTGACGGAGGGCGTGGGAACCGCTCAATGATGGTTCACCCTTCACAACGCACCCTCCCCCACGTGGACTATCACCAATGGGTAGTTCAGGTCCAACGTCTCTGGGCCCAAATTCTTGAAGCGGGAGAGGCCGACCCTGACTGTCGGGAACTACTTGACCAATTCCAGCTGGCTCACCGGGACCTAGAGCGAACTTGCAATGATTTGCCTCCATTCGCTGATGTCCAATCGCGACTTCGCGATGCCATACATCAGACAATCGTCACCCAAGTCAACGCTCGACGAGGCAGAACTCCTCAACCCGATTGGCGACAGTTCTATGCCCACATAGTCGTGGGTGGAGAGGTGCTTAACCGGGGCGTGACTGTAGAGGGCCTCACTGTCACATACATGCCTCGCGGCGAAGGCAGCCGACAAGCAGACACGATTCAACAACGCGCGCGATGGTTTGGCTACAAGGCAGATTACCTTGGGTACTGCCGCGTCTATCTCTCATCCCCGATGATTGCTGCCTACCGCGCCTGTGTCGACCATGAAGAGGACCTCCGAACGCAGCTTCGCCAACACCGAGCAACTGGCAATCAGCTAAGAGAATGGAGACGGGCATTTTTCCTTGACCCCCAACTCCGTCCGACCCGGAATTCAGTTGTCAGCTTGGAGCCAGTTCGGGGAAACCTGTCTGACACGTGGTTCATCCCAAGGGCCCCCCATGACCCGCTCGACTCCGTCCAAGCAAATATCCAAACCACCGCGAGCTTCGTCGAATCGCTTCGTGGTAAGTGGGAGGTGTCCGAAGGCCACCCGCGACGCACTCCTATGCAAATTCATGACGTCGCACTCTCAGTCCCACTCAGGGACGCGTTCGAACAGCTCCTCACCCGCCTACGACTCGCTCGACCAGTCGACTCAACCGTGCTCGCCGGCATGCTGCTTCAGGTTGGAAGGTACCTCGACAACAACCCTGGAGCTCGCTGCACGGTCTTCCAAATGAGCCAAGGGGCAACCCGAGTCAGGGACCTCGACGACTCGGATGAGATACCCACGCTCTTCCAGGGTGCGAACTATGACCATTCAACAACGCCGCCTCTGATGCTCTATCCGGGAGACCGTGAGATCCGTGTAGCTAGCGAACTGACGATCCAAATCCACACAGTGCGAGTGGAGAGGAACTCCAACCTTGTCGCTGACCGGGTCCCCGTTGTTGCCGTCTGGGTCCCGAGAACGATGGCTCGCGCTTGGGTGAGTCAGAACCAAGGTGGCTAATAGCCGCGCTCCAGACTTGATCTCTGACTTCCGCCAACTTCCCACGCCTACCGGAGACTCACCAGCGAATCGCTTCACCGCAATCCCGTTACCGGGCTATCCGTCACATCGCCTTGGCAAGGACTCTCACGGCTACCCAAGCTTCCTCGTCTCCGCGCAGAGGGACATGCCTCCCGGTCCTCCAATATCCCTCCAGCACCTCAGCGTTCAATACGATGCTGACTGCCTTCTAACAGAAGTCGGCGGGCAGACCTCACGACGACGTTTCTCTGTGCTGCGATGTATCGAAGGTGACTCGGCACTGGACGAGTACTTCATCCGAGTTGGCTCGACAATCGTTGCCCTCCTCGGAGATAACCCCACACAGGAGGAACTACAGTCCGCGATGCAACGCCTCGTAGACCTCTTCCGCGCCCTCGACGTCCCCCCGCGTCACTCCATCCAGGGCCTCTGGGGGGAACTATTTCTCGTCTCGCGCGCTCGTAACCTACGGTTGGCTTTACAAGCGTGGCACGCGTTCCCAGAGGATCGCTATGACTTCAGTCATGTCAATCAACGGTTAGAAGTCAAAACCACGGCTACTCAAGAGCGCACACATCACTTCTCGCTCGGACAGCTTGTTCCCGTAGCTGGTGTGACGATCGTCATCGCTTCCATGTTTGTCCAACGCGCCGGCAACGGTACTTCAGTGACCGAACTCGTTAACGACTTTCGGAATCGGATCGCCGACGATCTCAACCTCTTGGCTCGGATCGACCAGTTAGTCAGCTTCACCCTTGGTGATGGATGGCGTACTGCGAGCGAAGACAGGTTCGACCTACACGTTGCACAGACATCGCTCGCCTTTTATGAAGCATCCTCCGTACCTAAGCCCGACCCAATCGTTCCGCCTGAAGTTACTGACGTTCACTTTCGCTCAAATCTATCCACAGCATCACCCATCAGCCCCGCCTCACTTCGAGAACTCGGTGGCCTGTTTGCCGCGGTAGCGCCTTAGATACGCGAAGCTGCCGACGGTCACTTGACAATGTCTACGTATGCTCTCCCAAACTGCGTTAGGTCGCTACCCGGAGCTGCCACCACTCAATTCAGGGAACGAGATCCGAAGAATCTCTATGAGCTTCCGCGCTCCACCTAGATCCAGCTGAATCGACTGGCTGACTTTCCCGGGAATCTGGCGTGCCGGGGAGCCATATGTCTCTAGTTGCACGATGCGCCGTCCTTCGACGTCTCGGGCTGCAAAACCGCATACCACTTCACCGTGGAGTCTTATGGGCTCTAGAGGTCTCTCTTCGAACTCAGCAATCAGGCTCTACGCAACCAACCGGGGTGAGCGCCCCCGCATTGTCGTGGAGGGATGAGCGTCCCATTTGATCCCACCGCAGTGCAAGAGGACGCGCAACCGGTAGTTGCCGAAGTTCTTGAAGCCGTGCCCGCAGCGCTTGATCTTCTTCACCAAGAGGTTCATCGCCTCGGTCGGCCCGTTCGAGGCACCCGTCGCGTGGTGGGCAAGGATCTGGGTGCGCCAGCGCCGCAGTGTGTGACCGAGTGAGACGATCTCGGCCACCTCGTCCTCGCCACAGCCGGCGATCACCCGATCGAGGAGCACGGCCGCCTCGCCGGCGTCCTCGGTGAGATAGACGTCACGCAGGTACTCCTTGGCGAGCCACGCCCCGAGAACCTCGTCGTTCGGATCGCCGAGGCGCAGCCCGAGCGCCATCCGGTCGACCCCGCGCGGGTTCAGCCGCTCCGCCCCGGTGAGGAGTACCCGGCGGATCCGATAGAGGGGATCGTCCTTGCGCCCGCGATGGCCGAGGAGCTCGTTCTGCACCCTGCGGCGCACGGCGTCGACGCAGCGGTTGCCCGCCGCGACGACGTGGAAGGGATCGGCCACCTGGCGGGCGTGGTCGAGATAGGGATGGAGCCCGGCCCGATAGCCCTCGTGCAGGTCACACGCCACGGTGCGCACCGCCTCGAGGAAGGCATCGTCCTGGCGCGCCAGCCAGCGGTTGACGTCGATCGCCCGGTTCCCCTCGACCATGTCAACGAGAATCGGTCGCTCGAGGTCGACGAAGCCGGTGACGTAGCTCGTCGCATGCTCGGCGTTGGCGCGCAGGAAGGCCGTCTCGTCGATGCCTAACGAGGTGACCACCCCCACGCGGTCGGGATCCTCGACGCGGGGTGTGCCGTGGTGGCGAACCGCCGCCATCACCGTTCCCCAGGCGACACCGAGCCAGCGGGCGAGCGACGCCACCGAGCGGGCCTCCTCGCCGACGGCGCGGGTGCACTCCCGTCCGGCCCGGGCGCTCAGCACCTGGCGGCTGGGGAACTCGTCACTGCGTTCGCACCAGGTCTTCTCCGGGCAGTCCGGCTCGGGACAGGAGAAACGGCGCTTGGACCAGACGAGCTTCACCCGCCGGTCGAAGACCGGCAGGTCACGGATCACCACCCGCTGCCGGTCCTTCGTCCGCGCGATCACCCCGCAGGTGGGGCAGCCCGCGGCGGCGCGGACCGTCTCGATGCCGATGAGCAGCTCGTCGCCGTCCTCGATGACCGCGGTGACGCGAAAGCCAGGCAGTCCCAGAAATGCGTTGTCGAACTCGTTACCGTCACACATGGCAGGGGGTCTCCCTTTCTCGGAGTTGTCGAGCAACCACGAGAATGGCGAGGCCTTCTGCCGCGTTGGTGGATACCTATCGGAGCGCGGTCAGGTGATCACGCACCCCGGTTCATTGAGAAGAGCC
>Ga0116103_1000523_pt1 | contig 22479 bp, 22 predicted proteins | sample June2015DPH_4_10_2_FD_89714 | JGI IMG/M metagenome (GOLD analysis project Ga0116103, IMG submission 89714) | Peatland microbial communities from SPRUCE experiment site at the Marcell Experimental Forest, Minnesota, USA - June2015DPH_4_100 | ecosystem: Environmental > Terrestrial > Soil >...
ATCAAGGCAACCAAGGATTTCAGGGAACGGCGGGAACACAAGGCAATCAGGGGAACCAAGGGAATCAGGGAGATGCGGGTAGTGTAGGTAGCCAAGGTACTCAAGGCGTGCCCGGAAATCAGGGCAATCAAGGGGCGGCAGGTAACCAAGGAAACCAGGGAGCGCAGGGAAGCCTTGGCAATCAAGGGAACCAAGGCACGACAGGAATTGCCCCGTTTACCGCCAGCTTCTACCTGAACAGCGGAGTGCCGGGGACGAACGTGGTAGGGGACTTCGCGCCAGTCGCAGGGAGTATATCAAGCTGCATGGTATTCGTGCTCGCTTCGGACTCCAGTACCGACTTGACGTTCAACATCACGATGGCCGGCGTGAGTGTGTTCTCCTCCCCGCCCACGGTGACACATGGGACAGCGGGGGACACTTTGGTGAACAAGACCAGCAGCCTTGCCTCTCCTCCGATCAGCGTGGCGGCGAATGCCATATTTCTTCTGAGCGTTTCGAGCGGGACGGCGTCATGGGTATTTACAGTCAAGCTTTACTAAGGAGTTTATAAATGGCAACTACTGCAACAGGAAGTTACGTTTCGGACAATTCAAGTTTTGCCAACTTCAAGTCGTGGGCGACGGCAATCAGTGCCGCTCTTGCGGCTTTTGGCTGGGTGCAGTCCAACGACACCGGGCAGGTGGTTTGGACGGCCTCCGTGATGACCGGCAACATCACGGCAGTCGCCTTGGTATCAGGGACCACCTACCGCTATACCTACACAGCGATAACCTCCGGCCCGGACTTGAGGGTGGGGATGAGCCTTGCCATCACAGGATTCACGGGCGGAAATACGGGAAACAACGGGGCCGCTCTTGTAATTACCAGCTTGGCAGGCGGGGCGGGAACGTTTGATGTTACCAACGCCACTGGGGTAGCGTGCTCCGGCACGGCGGCGAGTGGGACGACCACAGCGCAAGCGGCGGTTCCGTCGAGCGCCTATGTCTATGAAATCTGGATGTCAGCCGACAGCCCGTACACAGGCACACTGCCCATATATCTGAAGATGGCTTATGGATACTCGGCCACTTCGCCGCGAATCCAGGTGAGTGTGGGAACAAGCTCCAACGGAGCCGGGACGATCAACGGCTCGGTAATAGCCTTCGCCCCGTGGACACCTACCACGAACCAGGCGAACCAGGGAGCAACGACCTTCCCCTGCTTTTTCTCTGGCACTGCGGGCGAGTTCCGCATGTACATGTGGCAGAGTTCGTCCTTGACCACCGGGGTTCTTTTTGGCATTGAGCGGTCAAAAGACTCTGGCGGGAGCACGACCGCATCCTATTTTACCGTGCTCTTCGCTCAAAACATGGGTGGGGCCGCCGGGATAAGCTATGCAGGGCAGCAAACAATCACGGCCTCAGCGGGAGCGGCCAACGTTGATTTTGCTTGGATTTCTCCATCACTGACCAGCGGGAGCGGCACTGGGATATTCAATGGTACGGTTGCGGCCTTCCCGGTGTTTCCTTCGCTGGGTTTGTGCGGGAATCCCATGCTGGGTTGGATGACCTGCTGCGGAAATGACGTGAGCGACGGGAGCACGGTCACCGTTGCTTCTCTATACGCTGGCACGCATACCTTTGTGGCAGCAAAGGGCACTGTTTTTTCTGTGATAGCTGGAGCAAAGGGTACATCGCTGACTCCAGTTGCGATCCTCATGAGGTTTGAATGACTAGAGAAGCACGAAGAGCTGCAAGGAGGAAGAAATAGATGCCAGGCCCCTACACCGCCTTCACTTTCGGGGACGGCACTGGGAATGACCCAGTCGTCTCCCAGGCTACCTTTCTCAAAGGCCCATATGTCCTTGGGTTTCAGTTGGGGCCTGCCCCGGTCGGCGCAGCCTTGGCAGGCGGAATACTGGGTGTGGCCTACTCAGAGACGATTAGCTCGTACGGTGGGACAGCGCCCCTCACGTTCTCGCTGGCCAGCGGCTCACTTCCAACGAGCACGTCCATGTCGAGCGGAGGGGTGATAACGGGGACACCATCGGCCACGGGGACATTCAACTTCACTGTCAAAGTGACCGATGCCTATGGCTTCACGGGAATTCAAGCATTCAGCATCACTGTTAGCAGCAAAGCGAGTTATGCGGTCGTCCAATGAAAATCAGCATTTTCACTCCCGTGCACGAACAGCGCAGTGACTTTCTCAAGCTGGCTGTTGGCAAGAGATTTATACACATGCTCATACAGCATATTTAACTCCTAGTCAGGGGGGCTACATTATGGATGCATGGGATGCTCATCTTAATGGTGTTACTGTGACCAGCAATGTTTGGGTTTCGTTTCAGATATTAAGCTCGTAGAACTTGCTTTTAGACTTGACTTGTGCTAAACTGTTGGCATGAGTCAAATTCGGTTTTTGGAGAGTGTATGCGCACGTGGGATTTGTTCGACACGCTCGCAGCGGGCAGGGTAATCGGTCCTCCGGCGGGAGAGCAAGAGCATCATTTCAAGCTAGCAGAGAACGTGGCACGGGTCGAAAAAGGTGATTTGGTTGTGTCTGACTATTACGATCCGAAGAAGGCCATGGGCGTCTTGAGAAAGGTTTGTGGCCTACAAAACGAGCTTCTCGTGACGGCTAGTGGGAAGCGTACCGGCGCAGTATGGCATAACTTGCAAGGCCAAGTCGAGGCGCATGTCGGTGACGATGAAATATCCGATGTGCAAGTTCCCCGGCAGTTCGATATTCCAGCGGAGCGTACAAATCTATCCGCTCCTACGGACGTGGAAGGGTTTCTTTTTCGGTCGGGATTTCCTGGCTTGTCTACGTGCTGCCGAGAGGCACGTCTGACTTCGTATGACAAAGAGTTTCGTGGGTACGAACTCTTGCAAGCACAGGTCAATTTTCCGTTCCTGTTTCTCTGCGGCATTCTGCTTCATGCGAAATTGGACGGCGTAACGAGCGTTTTGATGTCGAGCCGTGATTGCTGCCTTTGGTTTTCCTTGATGCGAAAGGTGTGTAAGCTGCTTGGAGGCAAATACCACCTTCATTATTATCTGAGCAGCCGGCTGTCGCGCTTGAAGGCGTCCCCGGAGCATCTAGCCTATACAAATTCTTTGCTTGGAGGACCTCTGCGGCCTTCTCCGGCAGTGGTAGATTTTGTATGGTACGGAGGAACGCTAGCGAAGTTACTCGCTAAGACATCCGCTCCGAACGTGCCGATCTTCGTTTTGGGAAAGTACACTTCGGCGAATACGCGCTCTGAGGCGCTGTTGCCCGAGACTAGAATGCTGTCGCACATCGAAGGTGCGAATCGGGCGCGTCATGCGATGGTTGCGGACACCGACGAGAAAGGCCATCCGACATACTACAACCCCTCAGGATTCCAGTGGGAGAAGTCAAAAGAGATTCAGGCCGGGCATGAGACTTTTCGGCTTGCCGAAGAAGCGATGTCTAATTATGATTTTTCTAAGGACATCGCACAGCCTCTTGAGCATATACGGGCGACGGCTTTTACTTTGGCGGAACGTTTCGAGCAGTTCGGTACTGAGATTGACTATCTGGACCGGCGCTTGATGAACATCGAAGAGGGGGCTATAAAGGCTGCGGTTAATGCGCTGGACCCGAAGTATTATGACACGCCGTGGTCTCCCATGTGGGGCGGGTCTGCTCCTGTGCCAGAACCTCCGCCTCTGCATACTTTGCAGGTGAAGGATGGAGTGCGGGTTTCGATTTTCACGCCGACGCACAACCCGGTGTGGTTGCGCGAGGCTTACAACTCAATCAAGAACCAGCCGTTTTACGAATGGGTGATCGTGTACAACTCAGGTTCACCCCGGATTGGGTTTGACAAGGACCCGCGAGTTAAAGAGTTTGATCTTCTGGACAAAGGAAGGGGATTTACAGAGCCGTTCAAGATTGGGTTCCTGAAGAACGATGCGTGCTTACGCTGTACTGGCGACGTAATGCTGGAACTGGACCACGACGACATGTTGCTGCCCGGCGCTATCGAGGAAGTCCAGAGAGCCTTCGAGGACGACCCGGCGGTCGGGTTTGTCTATTCCAACGATGTGCTGTTTACGCCGACCTTTGAGCGCCCGACCCGATTTAATCCTGCGTGTGGATGGCAGTGGCGGGAGTACGATTACAACGGCCATTCTTTGGACGAGGTAGTTCAATGGGAACCACATCCGGCTAATGTGGGCCGCATCTGGTTTGCGCCGGATCATCTACGATCATGGCGCAGTGATTTGTATAGGTCGATTGGCGGGCATGATAAGAATCGAGGCTGGCTTGACGATTTGGACTTGATGTGCCGACTGTATCCATTAACTACTTTCAAACATATCGACAAGCCCCTGTACATGTACCGCATTCATGGCGGGAATACGTGGCTACGGCCTGAGATTAATAAGGCAATTCAGGAAGATGTATGGCCGACGTGGGATATGTATATTCAAGGAATGGCGGAGGTGTGGGCTAAAAGGAAAGGATTAAAGCTGCTAGAACTAGGTGGTAGGATGGCAGCAAAGCTTGGCTATATTACAGTTGATTTGAAAGATGCAGATGTGATTACAGACCTTAACAAACCATGGCCGTGGGAAGATTCAACGGTTGGTGTAGTAAGAGCTTATGATGTGTTTGAGCATCTTACTGATTCATTGCACACTTTCAAAGAATTGTATCGAGTGCTTTCACCGGGAGGTATGGCTTTCATTCAAGTTCCTTCAACAGATGGTAGAGGGGCGTGGGCCGATCCTACACATAAAACGTTCTACAACGTAAATTCTTTTTATTACTTTATGGATCGTAATTTTGCAAAGTATATTGACACGCCTGTACGATTTTACATGCCCCGATTGTTTACGACTACGAAAGATGGGAGCGGGACTTGCTGGGTCAGGGCCGATGCAATTTCTTTGAAAAATGGATTTCGCCCCGGCGGAGAGATTACAATTTAGAGGCGTATAAATGGCTTTCAAAAACATCGAAGAAAGACGTGCATATCGTAGAAAGTGGTATAAATTACATCCAGAAAAGTGGAAAATTTATTATGAAAATAAGAAGAAAAAGGGCTTGAAAAAACTTAGAAAACAAGAAAGAAACCAATATTTACGGCGTGAATATGGTATAACAACAATTAAGTGGGGTATGCTTTTTGAAAAACAAGGTAGACGTTGTGCTAATCCGGGATGCCGTGCTAGCATTCCCGGCTATCGTAATTGGCATACCGATCACAAGCCCGGAAGCAACCCTCCTATTGTACGTGGTATTCTGTGCCACGGTTGTAATACCGCTCTTGGACTGGCCAAAGATAACCCTGTTGTATTACGTGGTCTAGCTGATTATTTGGAGACTCATTAGAATGCAAAAAGTCTGGCTAAACATGATTGTCAAAGATGGTGCTTCTACGATTAAACGCTGTCTTGATTCTGTAAAGCCGATTCTTAAGGGCTATGCGATTGTTGACACGGGTTCTACAGACGGAACGCAAGACATTATTCGGATGGAGTTGGCTGATTTACCCGGCAAATTGATTGAGATTCCGTTCCAAGATTTTTCTCAGGCTCGCAATGAAGCTCTGAAACTAGTTAAGGAATTGTGCGAGAAAAACGATTACATTCTTTTACTCGATGCTGACGAAGAGCTTTGTTACCATGCAGAGCACAGCATTCCAGACTTGAAGGCTGATTGCTATGACTCGCTTATTCGTCTTCGGAATTTGGAATATTGGCGGATGCTTATCGTGCGGGCAGGGTTGCCTTGGTGTTGGCGGGGTGCGTGCCATGAGTATTTAGATTGCGCCGGATTATTTCGCAGAGAGAGACTAGATTGCTGGCGTCAAGCTTACGAGCATCCCGAGAGAAGCGGCAAGGAAGTTTCGCTTGCCCACGCCGCCTTGCTGGAAAAGAGCCTAAAGGAAAACCCCGGAGATTCGCGGTCGGTGTTCTACTACGCGCAGTGTTTGCGAGACGCGGGCAGCCTCATGCAGGCCGAGGCGCAGTATCAGCGGCGCGTACAGATGGGCGGGTTTCAGGAAGAAGTCTACGTCTCGCTGTTGGAGATTGGCCGCATCTGTGAACGCGGTGCCAAACAGCCGGGCGTAGTGATCGACGCTTACCTTCGTGCATACGCATTTCGACCGGGGCGTGCTGAGGCTTTGGGAAGTCTGTTGCAGTTTCTTCGTAAGCAGCGCCGGTATTACGAAGCGACGATGTTTGCTTCTGAGGCTCTGTCGTTGAGGCTGTCTCACGATGTTCTCTTCGTCGAAGGGGACTGGTTGAAGTGGAGGTTGTTAGACGAGATCACGTTCTGTGCGTATTGGGCTAACCGGCTTGATCTGGCAAAGATGTGTTCCGAAAAATTGCTCTTGTGCGATGTTCCGTCTACGGAGAGGACTCGCATTGACTGTAACCATAAAGTGATTTTGGATGCTTCGCTTGGCATTACAAATCCTCACGCAAAACAAATCTTCAAAGCATCTGCATAGTTTGCGGTAGGAGACAACGGCATGTACCGAAAACTGACGGCAGAGGACTATGCTTTGCTTAAAGCGGAAATCCTCAAGGACGAAGTGCATAGCAAGGATTCTGCGTTTTCTTTGGATATTTTTACAAATCCTGATACTCGAAGTATTGTATTTGAGGATTCCAAAGGTGTGGTGTTTTATGCCAATCTTTGTAAAGAGATGCGTATTACCATTCAATTTTGTAATGGCGTTGAGAAAGAACGCATCCGAAGAATATTTGAACAGCACATTCCAGAATTTGCGACTGCTTTCAAAAAAGCAGGCTACATAGCATTTGTATATGAAACCAAAAGTAAAGTGCTTTCTTGGTTTCTACGTCGTTTTGGATTTAGATCAACGGAAATTCAGCGAAAAGAGTTGTAATAAGTTAGGCTCGTGAGAGGCATAAAAATGAAAATTCACATTAAGACTACATGGGACTGGCAAGGCAATGTTCTTGAAGACGTTTGGTATGAATGGAGTGGCCCTGTTGAAAGATGTTGTGGTGCCCCGTCTGGCCAAACTGCACTAGCCTCTGCTCAATCTAGCTACTATGGTACTTTGACCTCTCAGGCAGAACAAGAGTTTGGACAGGCCAGTGCTCTTGCTGCTGAGTTTAAGAGCGAGTTCGAGCCTATCTTCGCTGCCGGGCCAAGTCAAAAAGGCTGGTCGCCAGAAGAAGCAACTGCTGTTAATACCAACACTCTTACTACTGAGGGACAAGCCACGGCGAATGCTTTGCAAGCCTCGAATTTGAAGACTAACGCGCTTGGTGGTGGAAATGAGTATGTACCACAAGGTACGGTAAAAGAATTACAAACCGGAATAAACGTCTCTGGCGCAGAAGCTACTGCGACTGCACAACAAAATAACTTGATTCAGAATTACGAACAAGGCTTCCAGAACTTCGAGATGGCGGCGCAAGGACTTGAAAGTATTCCATCGTTGTATTCAGGATCGACTGGCGCAGCAGGCGCAGCAACTCAAAGTGGCGCAGCAGCGGGGCAAACGTACAATGAAATTGCTCAAGAATCATTTGCGCCATGGGGTGCGGCGCTTGGTGCGGTTAGCTCTGTAGCCGCAGGCTCGAAGTATGTGTAAAATTCTTTGAAGGACGGTAAGAAAGTATGACAGCGCAAACGCTAGAGCTAGTGGCCTTGGCCGTGGCCGAAATGAACGGTGCTTTCATTCCAAGGAGTGAGGCATTTTTGTATCGTAATCCGGGGAAGTTGCGCGAGGCGAATGGAAACCTTCGCATGTTCTCCACATGGGCTGGTGGTTTGAAGAGCCTGATTAGTGATCTCTCGCGTTGGCCTGAGTACACCCCTGTATTGACGGTGTTCGAGAAATACGGTTGTGACTCCATCGAGAAAGAGTTCGTTGTTCTGGATTATCTTGGCCGGGCGGCTGATCGAGAGTTGAGCCAAGAGTCTACGTTGTCTGACGTAGAAGCGCCGAAGGAAGGAAACTAAAATGTCATTGGAATCAATGCAAGACCCTATCATAAAAACTCCTACGCCGGTTACCACGGCTACGCCGCCTCCCGCGCCTGCTGAGCCAGCGCCGGGGCAAGGGCAAGACCCTGCGGCTTTGCTTGGAGGAAACACGGCTGGTCCAGTTGTGCCTGCAAATCTGGCTCCCAAAGCCACGCCGCAACCTTCTTTGGCAAAGCAACAGCAGATAAGGTCTGCGGCTGAGGCTGCGGCTGCTCCAAATGCTCAAACACAGGTGAAAAGTCACCTATCAGGAATCTTGCACGCGATTGGTGATGCACTTGGCGGACCTAAGACTGTAGAGACCGGCGGTGTGGCGTTTGACAAACAGGGCAACCCTGTCCCTGAGACTCGGACTCGTGGTACAGGCGAGCGTGTGATGGGAGTTATCGGGCGTGCTTTGACTGGCGCAGCAGCAGGAGCGGGAGCAGCGCAAGGTCCGGGTGGACTAGGAAAAGCTGCGGCGGCTGGCGCTCGTGTTGGAACGGAAATGAACGAGGCTGACCAAAAGCGGCGCATGGCGAATTTTGAAATGTTTCGTACTCATGCTGGTATGATCTCCGCATATCGGCATGAAGGAATGGAAGAGACCAGTGCTCTACAGTCAATTGCTGACCATGCGCTTCCTACACGGGATGCCATGTTGAACATGGGAACGATTAAGAGTGTCTTTGGTGAAGTTCCTGTAGATAGTGCTACAATGCAGGAAGAGTTGAACAAAGGAATCAAAGCAGGTTATGGAGCAGCCAAGCAATTTGCTTCACCCGGCCCGCCTATCCCTGACCCAACTCGTCCGGGCAAGATGCAGCAAAGCTGGTTTATTCTGCGAGCAACGTCGCCTGACATGGATTTGGCTTCGCAAACCGTCACGGTCAATTCGGAAGACTTGCGCCAGCAATTGAGCAAGCAGCTTGGTGTCGAAGTCAAGATGGGAGCCGAAGTCCCTGCCATCACTTTGTACAACTTGAATGGGCAGGCTCTTAACGCGATCTCTTCAATGGAGACTGCGCAAAAGGAACTTAAAGACGCGGGCATCGAGAACAAGACTCCGTTTACGGTCAAGGATTTCTACAACCTAAAAGGCTCCGAATTGTTCGTCGCGCAGCGCGCTTTGAACCAGTGGTCCACGAAGTACAAGGGAAGCACCGGTGACGTGGTAACCGATCTGCAAAAGATGGATAAGGACAACCCGTGGGGAGCCACGTGGATTGCCAAGAATCTGTACCAAAGCAAGCAAAAAGAGTTGGCCGATTTCCGCGAAGAAAAGAAAGCAGCAGAGCGTTCCGAATTGGAAGAAAAGCAAAAATTGCAAGTGGGTGCTCTTACTGAAGACGGGGCTAACAACATCCTTGCAACGAATGCTGCGGAAATTAAAGCCGGTATAAAAACACACACCTTTACTACTCAGCGTGTGGATGCGGCTGAAGATTTCATCAAAAAGAAACATGATCCTTTAGTAAAAATCGAATCAGATGACAATGCGTTTACTGGGGATAAAGCCGCAGGAACTTTGGCGATGTTAGGTGAACTGCGCCAGACTGAGACTGACCCCGCTCGCCTTGTTCGTATCAACCACGGCATCGCTGCGGCTAAGGCCGGGCACTCGGCATGGATGAATGACAAGTACACTCAGGCGAAGTTTGAACAAGACATCAAAGTAGGAGACCCTAAATCAGCGGCAGAATTTCTTGCAAATCGTACTATGACTATTGCGGATTTTAAGAACCGGGGCATGACCACAGACTGGATTACTCAAGCATTACATGCTACTCAGCAATATTGCAAAGATCACGGACTTCCTCCGTATGACGCTGTGGCCGAAGACGTGGCAGAGCGTCAGTCGCAAGGCGTCCAAAACGTTCAATTCTTTACTAATGCTAATTCTCTTGTTAGCGAACATGGAACTTTAGCACAGTTGCGAACGGCATCAGAAGGACTAGCTGGTCAGACACAACTTCCCATGCTTAATAAGTGGGAAGACATTGTGCAAATGGCAACGGGTGGTGGAGCGCCAGCGAAGGTTGCTGCGTTGGCCATCGGTGCGGCGGACGATCTTTCACAAGTCATGGGCGGTGGCGGAACGGATACGGCCCGCGCTCAGGTGTTGAAGGTAGTGGACGCAAAGTTGTCGCCGGAGCAACGTAAGCAAGCCTTTGACGGCATCATCAACATGGTTAATTCAAAACGTGTTGCACGGTTTGGACGCAATATGTATCTGCGTCGGTTATATGGTTTGAATGAACAAGAAACTGGCGGATTTGGTGAGATGGACGGACAGCACCCAAGATTTCAACAAGGCGAACAACAAAACATTCTAGACAAAGTAAAACAAGCCGCTCCGGGGCTTGTAATCAGTCAGTAAGTGAGGGACTATGGCAGATCAAGAACAAGGCATTCAAACTCCGGCAACACCAAACTTGGAAGAGCCGGTAGCAGTTAATGTGCCGTCTGAGGCCGCTCCTGCGCCTCCGACGCAATCTTTGATTCCAGCGGCCCCGGTGACTATTCCTACCGTTGACGAACTTGCGAAGGCCGGGGAACAGGTGTCGCATATTCCAGACAACCGTGTTATCCGCCTGAGCACTGGGCACATCGCAGTCGGGAATAGTGAGGACATCGAAAAGGCTCTGAAGGTCGATCCCGGAGCCACGGAGATTCCTAATGCGCCCGGCTACGTTACTGTCCGGTTGTCCAGTGGACACATCGGAAGAATGCCTAAAGAGCAAGTCATCGACGCAATGAAGGCAGACCCTAAGATGCGTGTGCTCGCCGGAGACACGAAGGGAATGCTTGACCCGAACGCAAAACAAGATCAGGCGTTGAAGGAACTTGCTAAGCCGCCGGATGCGCATCAAATGGGCATGGGTCCAGAGGCCGAGTTTGTGACCGGCATGGGAAAAGGTGCGGTCGAGACGCTGCGTGGTTTAAAGGGCGTGATTGCGCATGTTGTTGGAGAAAAAGTTGCCGACGACTGGACTACAAACAACATGCCGAAGATCATGACTGTGGATACCGAAGGCAAGACGGCGTATGAAAGCGCCGGTAAGTTTGCCGAAGGTATTGCGGAGTGGATTTCTGGTGACGCAGCATTGAAAGGTTTGAGCGTTGCTGCGAAGCTCGGGCTGGCCGGGAAGATTGCTGACTTGGCAAAAACAAGTCCATACGCCGCTCGCTTTATCAGTCTTGGTTTGGACGCCGTGCGTGGTGCCACGGTTGGTGGTGCTATCGGCGGAGTCAAGGGCGCTGCGGGTAGTGAAGGTTTGAAGGGAGCCGCCGAGGGAGCCGTTGGAGGAGCCTTGATGATCGGCACAGCCGGTTTGACGGGCATGGGCCTTGAGGCCGTGGACAAAGCTGCGGGAATTTGGCTTGCAAAGTATGCAGCCGCTCCGCCTAAAGAAGGTGCGCCGTCGCTTGGACAACTCGCTGTGAAATACGGGACCCGTGCTACGGCAGGGGCTATCCTATGGAAAGTGCGAGACTCCGCGCCTGTGCCAGTGAAGGGTCTCGTGACCATGATGTTGTACGGCCTTGGCTTCGAGTCTATGGGAGCCTTGGCGAGAGACATTCCTAAAGAGCTTTCAGAAAATCCGACTGTGGTTAGCGGCGCACAAAAGGCCGCGCACAACCTAGCTCCTATCTTCAATCGCGCCGCTGGGGAGAGGGGTTTTGAAGAGGTTCCGGGAGAAGAGGCTGCTGCGCCGACTGAGAAGGCTGCGCCCGAGGCTACGCCGAAGGCCATGGTTGCGCCTGCCGCGCCTGCCCCTGCTCCAACTGAAGGAACTGCCTTTAAGACCCCTCCGGTAGGCCAGCCTACGGCGGCAGGAAACGTTGATTTTGGAAAGATTACGCCAGAGCCTACCCTGGGCGAGCATCCGGCTACGCCTATTCTGCGGGCAGAGCAAGAAGCGAAGGCGCGTGAGGCCAACGGTCAGCCAGCGCCGGGCACGCCTGCGAAGGCTACAGGTGAGGAAGTAAGGGATGTGGAAGAGGCTAAGCCAGCAGAGCCAGCCAAGGCACCGGCCAAACCCGGAACACAGAAACAGACGCCTCCAAATCACGTTGAGGCCCATGCAAAAGCAGCAGAGGCTACAGCCGTAGACGGTGCAAAGCCCATGGTGTACAACGGGACCGTGGAAGGAACTGCGTACTTTACGGACCCCGAACGTGGTAACACAACGTACACGCTTTCTGAGAAGGAAGTCACGCCTGAGAACTTGATGATGCGCCGCGACCTGACTCCTCCGCCAGAGATCGCTCCGGCGGTAAGAGCATTTCAGGAAGTAGCTGCGCCGTCTCACGCCGAAGGCGAAGTGCCCAAAGTTAAGACTCCTAAAATTGAGGCCCCGCCGCCTCAAGAATCTAGTACTCGTGTTATAGAAAGTTACTTGAACACCAGAAATAATCAACGTGTTAATGTGATAGAAACTACTGAAGGAAGGCGTTACATTGAATATCCAGACAATATATCAGAACTATCGGGAGCAGGAACTGGAATTTACAGCAAAAGTTTCATAGATGACGCTGTGTCAAGAGGCATATTGAAAAAAATAACAATAGTTCCACTAGGCTCAGCCGAAGGTGTTGGAGAACCACCTCTTCCTAAGAGCAAGATTACGGCAGGAACACCTGAAGCAGACAATTACATCAAACAGTTCAAAGAATCTCACCCCGAAGCTGTCGCGCCTAAAGCAAAGGGCGTCGCTCCGATGACAGACGAGGAAATTCTTGCCACACAGCAGGCCAACAAAGGCACCATGGATTTCCGTGGGAAGTTTGACAGCGAGGCCGAGGCGCAGAAAAAGATCGACACCAGCGGCGAAAAATATAAGGGCTGGAAGCCGTTCCAGATCAAGTACGGAAACAGGGCTGGTGAATGGCGTATTGCACGACCGATTATTACTAATGAAAATCTTAATTCATTTGATATTAGTAAAGAGGAAGTAATTTTCGGCCATGAAGCCGCAGGCCATTGTTTAATGGCAGATATTACTGATACACCCACGAAAGAAGGGATTGAATTTACTCCGACAGGGGCACGCACACGTATTGATTTTGATAAAATAGTCCAAGCAGAGGCAGACCATCCTGAAGAAATAAGCAATCTGTTGGCGACGTTTGCGGGAACTCGTGCTATTGAAATTGGGAAAAATAATCCTATACAAAGCAAACTTCTTACATTTGCAGCCGGGCCTCGTATAGACGAGATCATGGGTTATACTAGTCGTAATGCAGACATGAATGTAATTGGAAGCGACGGCTACAGATTTAAGAAAGTTTTAGAGGCGTTAGGAATACCGAAAGAACTTCACCAGCAAGCGTGGGACACATATTCACAGCACGCTAAGGAATTGTTGCGTCATTATCCAAACGCCGTCAGTCAGGCTATTAACTTCTTTAGAGACCCTGAGAATGTTGGTCGGAGGAAATTTTCTCAGGAGGAAGTGCAAAAACTCGTTAATGATATTCGTGGTAAAGAAGCTATTCCTGACAGAGTTAATGATGCTCTTAAAACTACTGACCTCGAAGCTCGGAGACAAAAGTTTTGGGACCTAATGAAAGATCAGCCTGTTGAGGACGAGTCAAAGCTCGCTTACCAGAGGAAGTATGGTCCGACCGGCGGAGAAGCGATTTGGCTGGCTAAACAAGCTATGAAAGGCGCGGACGAGCATGCCGCTGCTCCAATAAAAGGAGCAAGCACGTTCGCCAGCAACACGTCTCAGGCTCAAAGAATGAAGCGCCTTGAGGCCATTGGCAAAGCTGGAAGAGGGTATTGACATCCGCTTTTAGTTTTGCTATACTGTAAGGAGGTGAGTTATGAAGGAAAGAAGAGGTGATATATGCGCCCAGATGAGTTAGAATTTCAAAAGCTGTTGGGCAGGCTACGGATGTTGCCTGAGTCTGAGAAGGCAAAGATTCGGGAACGCATCTACAAAGACATTCGCATAAAGCCGAAGACTACAAACTCCCCTAAAGAGAAAAAGTAACCTATATGGTTATTTATCTAATTCGCAACAAAATCAACGGAAAAGAATACGTCGGACAGACTGTGCAAAGTTTAGAACGACGTTGGCAAATCCATTTGTGTGGAAAACAACAAGCTATTGATCTGGCTATTAAGAAGTATGGTGCTGAAAATTTTGAATTATCAACATTAGCATGGCCACGAACTTTAGAAGAAATGAATGTTGGAGAAGAGGCCCATATATTTTCACGCCATACGATAGCTCCGAAGGGATACAACCTACTTCCCGGAGGCAACAATCATCGCCCTACCTCCGAAACTAGAGCCAAACTTCGAGCATCTCGTGCTGGCCAAATACGCCCTTCTTGTACTGAAGAAACAAAATTAAAAATGAGACTAGCACATTTGGGAAAACCCGGAACCATGTTGGGAAAGAAGTTTACACAGGAACACAGAAAAAAATTAAGCATTGCGGCGTTTAAGCGCGAAGCAGTAAGGAGACAAATTCGTGCCTCTTCCAATATATGAAGGAGGGTCTTTAGCTAGAAAGATAGACGCCTACCAGCCCGACATCGAAACGCAGATTCGCATCGAGCATGAGATTTTGCAAGCGCAAGAGGCTGCCCCAAGCATTTATTCTAGCCATGTCTCAAAAAGAGCCAAAGATGCTTGGGAAGAAAAATTTTTTTTGAACTGTGAGCGCCATCGTCATTTCCGGGTTCGAGACCAAGATGAGATTACTTCGGAGCGCCCCGGGCGCCGTCTGCACATTCAGCAGTTCGTACAGATGTTGAATACGCTGCCACGCAGACGCTTCATTCTCAATTCTTGGGGAGTGAGGGGCATGAGGGGCCTGAATGCCAGCGTAGGAGGCGGCAAACCGCGCTATGTACTGGCTCTGGATGACGGTGTGATGCCGGAATGGTCCTACATTACCCTTGACGAGCATGGCCTGCCGAAGAAGCTCGCGGCGCGAGGCTGGCGGGCGGTGTTGCTCGTCTTGCTCAGGTCCGGCCTGATTACGGAGTCTGAAATGCAAAAGCTGTTCGGCTTCGCCACAGGGACGCCCGGCGCATTGTTTCGGAAGTATCTTTTTGAGCAGCGCAACCATCGGTTTGCCGATGGAGAGGAGTGGGTCGAACGTGCCCGCATTCGACCGAATGAGAGGTATGAATGACGAAGGAAAATTTCGAGAAAGCACAATTGTTTATGAAAGTCTGGCAGGAAGCGGGCCATCTTGGTGAGCAGGCAATGATGGCAGTGGCCTTTGCTATTAGAAATAGACAAAGGGCTGGGTGGGAAGGCGGGTTCTGGCTGAAGGTGATCGAATATGCTGGCAGACTGCGGTATAACGATGCCCCACTTAATTTGGACTGGCCGGACCTGAGAGACCCAATTGTGCATCGGGTCTTGGCGAGGATTGACGGCGTATATGATGGGTCTGCGTCCGACAACCTTACGAGCGTCACAGCGCCGATGCCCATCGAGCGGTATGCTTGGCAGGGCGGAGATTCCGCGCAGGTTCGTACTGGAAAGTATTGGGCGGAACTCTCGGGCATAACAAACAAAGAATTTTTGGAAAGAATTGTTCGGGACCCGGCAAGTCACCCCAAGACTTCTACAGTCGGAAGTCTGACGTTCTTTGCATAGGAGCGATACGATTGCCGCTGTTTTAAGAAGTTTTCTGGTCTGAGGGAAAATTCTTTTGCCATGCTTCGTTGACTCCAGCCGCCGTTGTAATAGTTTGAATCGCTATACGTCCTACCCATTCTATCAAAGCAGGCACAAACCAAGCAACAACCAGAATCAATCCCAAAAATACCCAAATAGCCCCATCTAAGTTGTTCATTTTTTCCTCCGTTAGCCTTGGTCTATTGTTCTTCCTTTTGGAAGTACTTTTACTACTTTTCCTGTTTCATCTAGCTCCGTCACATGGCCATCTCGCATTACATATTGGTGGTTAGACGCGATGTTAGGCCGGATATTCATTAAGGAAGGCTTAGTCAGCGTCTCTTGCGTGCGGTAGTCGTAATGATACAAAGGAACGTCGATCATAACAAAGGTTTTAATTTTGTTAGAAATTTTAGCACTCCATGCAGCGTCTTCCCCTTTTTGAACATCTGGAAACTTTTCAGACTTCGCAATGCTCGCCTTTGTCGGGTTCCAGTGAGCTGTTCTCCCACCTGTAACAGTCTGGTCGGTGTCTTTCACAAACCAAAGCGTCTTGTACTCAGGAGTACGCACTAACAAGCGAGGCTTTTTGTAAATGTCTTCTGTCCAGAAGATGGTCATTCCTATTACGTCAACATCTGGATGCGAATGCAAAGTATCTATGATAAGTTCCAAATAGTCTGAGAATACACGGTCATCATCGTCGATATAGCAGAGGTGGGTTCCGTTTGCCATATCAAGTAATTTATTACGCTTTGCACCTATCGTTATTTCGCCGTTGTCTTCTAGCGTTATGATCTCGACTTCCTCGGGGTTCGGCAATGCATTCTTTTGTGCATTTAATCCACGCAGTAGCCTATTAAACTTTTCTTTTCGTGAGGGCACCGTAGGAATAAGAATACTTAATAATGGTTGCTTCATGATTGTTTTGCCTCGATATACTCCAAAGCCCTAGCCAGACCTTCTTTAAGCGTGATCTTCGGCTCAAGGCCAAAGTGTTTTTGTTTTGCGGTGTCTCCAACCCTTGCAAAGACGCCCTCTGGCTGGTGTATATTACCGACCACTTGTGGAACGTATCCGCACAACTTTGCAGCGGTGGAAGTCAGCGTCTTTATGCTGGTGGCTATTCCGGTCGAGAGGTTGAGGGTATCTCCCGCGTGCATCACGTCCATGGTTTTGAATATGCCGTCAACACAGTCTTCGATGTGAATGAAGTCCCGAATCTGATTGCCGGTCCCCCACACCATAATGATCGGGGAGTGCCGGTAGTCCAGCACTCGTTTGCAAATGCTCCGGTAGTCCAGCACTCGTTTGCAGATGCTAGGGAACGGATAGGTCATATCTTGATCTTCTCCGTACCCGGAGAATGGGCGGTACACCACGGAGTCTAGCCCGTGTTTTTCGTAGGCTAGGTGGGCCAGAAATTCATGCGTTAGCTTCGCCCATCCGTAGCTCATGTCCGGTATACCAATCTCTTGTGCCTTAAAATCTAACATATTTTCTTTTAATAATAATATGCCTCGTATATCCTCGTTTTGCAGACAAACGGGGTATGCGGCGCTGGAACTGAAACACAGCGTCTTGCGTGGCCGAGCCTTGGCTGCCCATTGCCAGTACGCGGCGTCGATGGCTAGATCCTCTGCTACGGCGAGAGGGTTGTCTTCGATCATAAGCCGACCACCGACAATGGCGGCTAGGTGGACGGCGTAGTCGAACTCAGCCTCCATGTTGTGAGCGAAGTATTCCCGGCAATCCATCTTGAAGAAGTAAAAGTTGTTGTAGTCGTAAGGCATGTAAAAGGGCCATTTAACGGGGTCAATCGCTCCCGTTTTGGGTACGAGCGGGTCCACAACGCATACTTTGTCGCCTCGGTCCAGAAACCGTTTAGTGATGTGGCGTCCGACGAAGCCCGCGCCTCCGCTAATTAGTACGGTGTTCATTGTGTTTTCTCCTGTGGTTAAATCTCTGCTTTGAAAAAGCCGCGAGCACAGTTTGGAATACTAAAATCGGAATGCATCGGTTCTAAAGAAAGCAAGGTTATATTACTAAATCCTGCAATCTTTAACCAGCTTATCATACAAGGCACGTTCGGTCCTGTCCAACATGAAAAGTCGGTGTTACATTGGTCAGCGTCATAAAAGGCGCAGGCCGGAGTTTTGACCTCTTGCAAATCAATGTGTCCTTCGATTAAAGCATACTCTTTGCAAATTGCTCTAACCTTTTCAAAAGCTAAGAGAGGGTGTTTTAGATGGTAATAAACCCCAAACATAAAAACAATGTCGAACATTCCAACATTTTTTGGGTTTATATCATATACACTCATTTGCATGGATTCTACTTTTGAATGTAAAGCATCGTGAGCAAAATCAAAAGGCTCTTTTGAAGGTCCGGTTTTTACAAGGCTAGGATCGTAAAAATATCCTAAGTCTCCTTGTGATGTATCCCATTTATCAAGAGCAACAACTCGTGATGCGCCTCGTTTTTCTGCTAAAAAAGAATTGAAGCCATCCCACGCCCCAATATCAAGAATGCTTTTTCCAGCAAGGTTTTGAGGAAGGTTAGGATAGTAATAATGTAAATCTTCTACCCTAGACATGCCGGGAGTAGTGATTCCATTTCCAAGGTCAATGCAGTGAAACCAATGAAAATCATTTACAGATTTCACAGGGAATCCTCTCTTTCATTGTTAAAAAAATCACAGCCGTGTGAAATGACAGCCATGCAGTATAGTTTGTATACGTGGAAGCCTTGCGCCGTAGCATAGTGGATTGTATCTTCGCCTCTGCAAAAGCCTTCGAGGGACGGCATATTCAAGCCCGGCGTTTCGTAACAATCGTCGATGACTACTAAAGCTGGCTCACGTAAGAGTTTGGAAACGGCTTTGTACTCTTCGAGGTTTATTGCATAGCTCCCGCCGTCCAAAAAAGCCAAGTCTATCGGGGTAGTCGAAGCAGAGATTGTACTTACTGAGTCCGCACAGATGAGGTTAACAAACGGGTGCAGGCCCTCTTGTACAAGGTATGCAGAGCATGTGGCGACAGCGCTGGGGTCGTTGTCAATCGAAGTGAAGGCCCCGCCATGCTCTTTAATCCATTGAGCGATGTAATAGGTACTGTGGCCGTCTCCGATGCGGAACTCAGTATTGCGTAGACAGCCTGCTTCTACTACGTTCAACGGAATCTGTTTGAGTTTGAGAAGGGCGTTTAGAAATTGTGCAAGATACCAACCACGTCCTTCGTTTTTCGGCGGTAGAGTAGAAAAGATATTATGCAAAGGGCACCCCTTTGGCATTAAGCTGAATTACTTTTCCATCCCTGAAAACTTTGGGTCCTAGCGTCAGCTTTTCTGTCGGTGTTTTCAAAAGCGCGGCAGTGAGCGTCTTTTCAAGCCGGTCATTTAGACTAGCCCATTTGAGTGCGCGGGCGTGATTCTCTTCGATCACGGGAAGCATTTTGTGATACGTGTCCGGCGTAATGTCTTCCATCTTCTCCATCAAGTCTTCGTAGTTCGAGAAACGGATGATGCCGGATTCGTCAAACCACTGCCCTATATTTGGGCATCCCCAATAGAACGGTACAGTCTTGGCGATGAAGGCGTCGATGATCTTTTCGGAGAAGTAGTTTTCCTCGAAAGAGTTTTCGACGACGATGCTGTACTCGTAAGAGTACATCATCTTGCGCTTGTCTAGCCATGGCTGTGTTTTGTTCATGACGAGGCCGGAGGTCTTGACTGATTCGAGCACGAGCTTGCTTGGAAGCGGCGCTTTCACTTTGTCAAAGAGTGCAAGGCGGAAGCGATGGCCCAGCGTCCAATTCTTGGCGCTGACTTGGAAAGATACGCCGTAATCTCTTTCCGGCAGGTCGGTGTACGTTAGGTTGAAAGGCTTCGCCATGTTTTCGTACCACGAATTTTCGTCGCCGGGGCCTGCGCCTTGGCCGTTCCAACTGCAACACGCTGGCCCATTGAAGTAGACCGCGTTCGGGCACTTGGAAAGGATTTGTGGGTTCCAACCCAAGACCACGTTGTAGTTATTGCAGTCCTTAATAATATGAAGCAGGTTTACTCTGTTCGGGCCTTCAAGCGTGAGCACGCACTGCGGCTCGTATTGAAGAAAGACTTTGAAGGCAGCCGGGTCCTCGATGGTCTTGACGGCGTAGTCAACGTTGATGACTACTTTTCGATCTCGCGGAACAAGCGCGGGCTTCCAAGGAAACCGAGCATGGAAGATCGGCGTGAATTGTACAGACTTGAATACGCGGTAGCGCATGGTAGACGAAGTCTCTCGCCCGTACTGTGGAGGCTCGATTTTTATCCACGGCAGGTTAAACACCTTTGGATACGGCAGACTATTGCCTTGCTCAATAACAGTCTTAAATCGTTGTTGTGCGGCGGCGCGTTCTCGAAGAAACTTCTCTCTGGCATCAGCAGAGATTTTGGAAACCTCTTCCGACTTCAGCTGCATAGTTTGCAATACAGCTTCATAAACAGCCTCGGCTGTAATAAGTCCTACAACTGCCCGCCCCATTCTGCGGTAGGTCGCTGGTTTCACTTGTGGAACACGAGGGTCGGCGGCTTCATTCATCGGCGGCATCGCTGTCGTAACCAGCACAGCACCGACACTCAGGCCCTCCCACAGCGCATGGCCGTAGCCCTCGTAAGCGGAAGGCATGATGTGGTACTGGCAGGCGTTCATGAGGTTCTTGAGCGCGGGAAAGGCTATGCTTCCAGTGAAGAAAACGTTCTTAAGCGTTTCGTCTTTGTAATCGTTCCCGCGAGCGCCGACTACGTACAAGCGCGGAGGTTTGTCAAACATCTTCCACGTGGCTAACGTCGCTTCGGTGTTCTTCTGTCCGGCTCCGCCGACTAGGTGCATCCAGATTGGCTCCCGTTTGATGGAGGGATCGTACAGGTCCCGTGTCCAATATCCGGTGTAGACGGCCTTCTCCGTGACGGCGCTTATGATGCGGTGTGAGTCGTGTGTCTTGCACAGGACCCGCGTGAGTCCGGCGAACTCTCGATCACACGTGGACCATTCCGGGTTGATGATTAGGTAGTTGTCACAGGCCATCCCAAAGAGATTGGCATCGCAGATTTCGTTGAAGAGATTGATGTCCGCTGGATGGACACTCTGAAACGCTTTGGGATTTTTCGGATGTAGGTTGACCGCGTTGAGTTTCGCGTCAGGGAACTCTTTGGTGAAAAATTCTCGAAGCAACTCATACTCCATCTCTAGTCCACAGCCGTTGTACCACGAAATTAGATTGACGAGCATTAAGCACCCTCGGCTGCATATTTTTTCATTTGGCCTCTCCCATGGTGGTGAGCGTCACATGGGCACGCTCTTCACTGGTAGGGCAACGGAGCAAGTTGAGCATGTCCTTGACCAGAATGCCGTAGGCTACGTATTTCTTAACCGGCAAGAATAGAGGAATGGCTGGCCGTGTTGCCTTGCCATTACGCATTGGTTTGCGATGACTTGGCACCAGTTTGCCCTGCATGTAGCGCAGAAAAATATCGTCTGCCAAGTCCATGTGAGTCTGGCCTTTGAGGGCCAGCCGCGTAGTATAGCGCGGGGTCCTGAATTTCTGTGCGACCACGCAAAGAAGAAGATACACGTCCTCATGCGTTCTGAGGATCGTAGGTACGTCTTTGTAGCTTGGGGTTTTGTTTGTCGGTCTCATATTTACCTTTCCCTTCCAGTGTAACACAACCTTGCCCGGAAGTCAACCCCGTAGATGTCTGGGCAAGAACCCGGCGTAGGTTCGGACGTATTGAGGAAGGTAAGCGTCTCTCATTCCTTGCTCCAATGATCGTCGATGTGCGCGTCTGACTTCATGATGACGCTCTTGTAAATCTCTGCTCCGGCCCGCGTGATGCAGTCTTGAATCAGTTCGCTGATGGCTTCTGCGTTTTGTTCCGGGCTTTCTGTGACCAATTCGTCGTGGACGAGGTTTTCCAGCTTGCCTTCGTATTTAGGCTCAAGCGTGTGCCATAGGAAGGGTTTGCCATTACTGTCAAATCCACAACCAATCGCTAATTTAATAAGGTCCCCGTTCCCGCCCTGTACCGGCGCATTACGTGCCTCACGCCCGATGCTTGCCCACATGCCTGCCATCTCACGGCGAACCTCAGCGTCAATTGGATCACGTCCATATTTTTTTCTATATTTCTGTATCCAGTGCTTCCTTGCCCGGTCGAAGGTTGGGCGTTTGAATAGACGGCGGCGTCCTAGCGTAGTCCTGCTTTCCAGATTCATCGTGGCGTAGGTGCTCAAACCTTCTAGGAACTTCCACAAGGTGGGTACCCACTTTTGGAAACGAACCAAGTCTTTATGTGCTTCTGGCCGGGTCTTGCCGGTGTTGTTGGCGTAGCCTACCTCGCCCAAGCCGTAAATTACACCGAAGTTTCTGGACTTGATCGGAGTACGGACTTCGTTATGCGCCTTGCATTTGCACTTGTGCTTGTTTCTGTAGTATGCGCAGTCCGGCTCCGCTTTTTGCTTCCAGATTTCAGGATAGGCATCCTCAGCGCCCATTGCGTGAACGTCCCAATCTTTCTCGAAGGCTTCGAGCCAGACACGTTCATTCGACATGTCCGCAGCGATGCGAAGTTCGCACCCTGAAATATCAACGGTGATGATCTTGTAACCTTCCCGTGCTTTGAAGCAAGCGCGGTAGGCTTCGTCACTTGGGATGTTTTGGATGTTCGGGTTGTCGGAAGAAGTTCGTCCGGTGCCTGCACCTATTTGGTTAATACTGGAATGGATGCGACCCGAGATTGTTGATATGTACTTTTTTATGAACTCTTCGCCATACGTGCCAACCGCTTTGCTCAGTCCACGCAGTTGACGAACCAGTTTA
>Ga0116103_1000598_pt1 | contig 20155 bp, 16 predicted proteins | sample June2015DPH_4_10_2_FD_89714 | JGI IMG/M metagenome (GOLD analysis project Ga0116103, IMG submission 89714) | Peatland microbial communities from SPRUCE experiment site at the Marcell Experimental Forest, Minnesota, USA - June2015DPH_4_100 | ecosystem: Environmental > Terrestrial > Soil >...
AGTCGCTCAACTTCCTCTGGGGTCAACACCAACTTTGCACGCCTCGATTTTCCTGCCATGCCCAAAAGCATACCAGGAAAAAAGGCATATGTGAATATGTTTTAGAGAAACGCTATACTAGAAAATGGAAAATAGAAACTGGGACGTGGCGGCCTTGCGTTCCAGTTTCTGACTTCTAGTTTCCAGTTTCCGATTTCCAGTTTCTCCCCTCTGCCTTCTCTGTGCCTCCGTGTCTCTGTGCTTCTTCTTCACCGCTGAGGCACCGAGACACTGAAAAAAAACTACAGAACAAGTCTCCAGTTTCCAGTTTCCAATTTCCGATTTCCAGTTTCCAGTTTCTAATTTCTACTTTCTGCTTTCTGCCTTCTCTGCGCCTCCGTGTCTCTGTGGTTCTTCTTCACCGCCGATCCGCGGCCCGGTCCGCGAGCATGCCTACGCGTGAAGGCTCCTGAGGCGGGCCATAGATTACCAAGGCAAGGATCTGGACAATAACGAAAGTCCGAATCAGCACGGTCGAATACTCGAAGAAGGCGCCCTCCCAGCTTGCTGCCGCAAAGAACAGGCACCCATAAATGAACAGGTTGCGCTTCGACGGGCACAATTTCACCGGATTCGTCAGCCACTGGACGACAAGCCCTACAAGGAACATTCCCACCAGGACTCCTGCGATGCCATAGTGCAAAACGTAAAGATCGCCTGGAATCGTAACGGCGGAGGAACCGGACATTAGTCCTCCGCCCAGAAGCCTCGTCAAACGCGCAGACTTGTCCTGGACGGGTTTGCCAGGCCACAGCAACCGGGGAACGAAAGGATAGAAAGGGATCATCCACAGGCGCTCGTCCCCCTCGAGCAGGTAAGAGCGGCTCTCATAGGCCTTCAGTAACGCGATCTGCTGGAGCATATTGAGCCGGATCACCGAGGAGGACCATCCCGACGCCATCCACCCGCCCGCGGTCCCCCCCTGGCCAGCCGCTCGGCCCGCCGCCCCCTGCATCGCCTCGGTCGCACCGTTCACGCTGGTGGTAGGGTCGCTCGCTGTGTTGCGCACAATAGCACGGTATTGGTTTATCAGGGGGTAAATGGCAATGAGGACCAGGATTGCAAGAGCGAACCAGCGTATCCTCAGTTTCCTTCCTACCATGGAGGAAACCAGGCCCACGGCCACCAAGTTCCAGAGGAGCTCGCCCTTCATACCGGAGATCAGCCCCCAAAAGCACTCTGAGCCGAGGACGGCCCAAAACAGCGCAGCTCTCACCTTGTCCGCGGGGTGATAGTACGCCTCAATGATGAAGAGGATCAGAGCGTAGAATCCAAAGCGCTCAATAACCAGCCAGACTTGCATCTCTGCCATGCGGGCACGGGTGACCTCCTGCGACTCCAGGAACCCGAACATGCCGGACCGAAGCATGTAAACCTTAGCTGCAAATCCGGCGAGGTAAAGGCAGCCGCCAAAGGCCAAAGTGACGTAACGGGGGGCCGACCCCGGCAGCGATCCGAGATCCAGGGCCGCCGGCGCCTGTTTTCTCGAGCGCGCGATTCCCGACCCCAGCCAAAAAGCAACCATGCCCGCAATCACGATCTGAAGCGCCGTATGAAAGAGCGAGGTGTCACCGTGCAACTGCGGGGGCAACATGGCGGGGTCGAGAAAGCAGACGAGGGGCGCTGCTCCGAACATCACAAAGGCAACAACCGTCATGAACACCGGGATTTCAAACAAACTTTGAAAACCCCCTCTCACCCTTGAGACCACAAAGAAGGCGCAGCAAACCCCAAAGAACCCTGCCAGACTGATAAACTTTTCCAGCTCGTAGCCGCTTACCCCTCCAACAAGCATCGCACCCCAAACCGTGACCGTAAGGGCCAGCCCAACGAGCAACAGGACGTGCAAGAACCACAATTTGGCGCCAGGGTCAACTGGCCGCTTAATCGTGCCGGTATACGCCTGGCCAGGTATTAAGCTCACTGCTCCCTCCTCGACGTCCCCACCTTCTCCGCCGGTTCGCAAGCCCCCGTTGTAAACCCCAAGATCTCAAACATTGTTTTGAGCCTGAGTTCATAGGTATGCTCCCGCTGAGCACGGGCGTAAGAGCGGTCGGAAGTGCCTGCGCGTTCCTCTCGATGAGAGACGTAACATCTTACCCGCTCGACGAACGCCTCCCCGGAATCGAAGGCCGCGACCTCCCTTCCGGAGGCGGAGAAATCCCGGATAGGCGGCCGATCCTCGCTAAGAACAGACCCTCCGCATCCGGTGGCTTCCAACAGCGCGCTATCGCCCCAGTCGCGGGGTTGCCCGCTCTTAGCGCAGGTTGAACAGGTCGGCCCTGGCACGCTCACTCACCAACGGAGCTGCCAGCTCCAGGATTTGCTGCAGCCGGTGGGCGTAAGTGTGGTTCGCGCTCGTGACCTTGTGGTAAGCCGCCTCGGCCATACGCTGGCGTTCACTATCGTGATTGAGATAGTAGCGCACCTTCTCCACCAGTTCCTCCGCCGAACTGAAATATCCGACCTCTTCGCCCTCCCGAAAGAATTCCTGGTGCTCCGCTGTGCGCTCAGCGAGCATGAACGCTCCACAGGCCGGGACTTCGAAGGTTCGCATCACGTGACCATCGCGGTTGGCCCGCCGCACCAGGCAGGGAGCAATTTTCGCCCCCCGCAGTGCCAGGCGGTAGTCCCGGCCTAGCGCGAATCCTCGAGCGTAGCGTGCGAGATTGCGATTCCTCTCCCAGTAGCCGCCATAAAGGTGCAGTCGAAGACCCGGAAGCGCGCGAACCAGTGCTTCGAAATAAGGATAACGGTCTGGGTCACCGCCCCCGACGAAGACCACGTCGCAACTGAACTTCTCCAATTCCTCCCTCGACCCGAACTCGTCCGGGAAGTGGAGGGAAGGCTCGTAGCCGAAAGGAACAAAAGCCACTCGCTGGCATCCGGCCGCGCGCACATCGTCTATGATGGCCCGCTTGGTGCACGCATAGAGGTCATAGAGCGGGATATTCGCCGCCACCCAGCGCCCGCACAAAAGCCTATTAAAGGGATCGTCGGTCGCATAGTTGACGAGCACCGCCCCGTTTCGCTCCTTCAGTTGTTGTAGAGTTGACGCGGCCACCGGAATGCCTCCGGTGATGAGAACGATGTCGGGTCCGAGCTCCCGAGCGGCAACCAGGATACCGCGGTTAGAGCCCCGGTACCCTAACCGCAGCCCTCCCATAAATGGGGATGTCACCCTGCGAATGATACGCCATGTAGTCTGCTCGTAGACACTCCGATCCAGAGCGACGTGCGGTTGGCCGAGGGCCTGGAGGGCCTTCAGGAAGAATCCGCCGATATGGTAAAACCTCATGATCCCGATCAACAGGATTCGCAAGGGTGCCTCCGGGCCCGAGTAAAAAGCGGGTTGCGACTCGCAACATCGAATAACAAGACCACCTCCCTCCCCGGCCGCAGCCACCGGGAGGACCTTTCGAGCAGGAGGTCTTTGTCAGGGGGTCTCATGTGCTCCCAGAAGAAGCAGGAGACGATTGCGTGGAAGGTTGCCGGGGCAAAATCCACGCGGCAGGCGTTGGCGCGGACGTCCCAAGCGTATTTTGATGCCGCGATTTCAAGTGCGTGAAGAGATTGGAAACGACAAGAGCATTGCACGCGTTCGGGATCGGACTCGACGTACGGAGCACAACAGGGGCACTGAACGGCCGGAGCCTCCACCGCGTTATTCAAATCAGCGATCTCTTGAGTACTCATATCTGTCAAACGCCCGGGTGAGTTGAATCCCCTTCCCAGATCCCCCTGAGCATCGGCCGGTGGAGCAGGCGTAGAACAACGGCCAGACCCGCGAATTGAAGGAGCAAGCCGAAAAACAGTGTCATAGACATGTCGAATCAGAGCGCCCCAGTAAGCGCATGCGGCGGTTTACCGCGCAAGCGAAATCCCAAGTACGGCTGGCTGCGACGAAGCTGCAGTGGCGAATGGCCTCGCCGAACCGCCGGATTGGACGGTCATGATAATGGCGCATTCGGCCTTCCCAAAATATCCCGTGCACAAGGGGCTGAACGCGGCCGACACTATCGTCAAATTGGTGGGGGGCCACTTCTGTGCTTGTCACCGCTATGAGCGGCTCGTCTATATAGCAGACATCGAAGTCTTCGGCCAATCGCATCCACATGTCCACATCCGCCCAATAGCCATAGCGCTCATCAAACGATCCAGCGCGGTCGAATGCGCTGCGCCTCATCATGACGGTGCCCCAGACCGGTGAGTCGAAACGCCAACGTTTAAAGAAGATGCTTTCGAGCAGGATAGAGCCCGGCGAGCACCGAGGTAGGGTCTCACGGTATACAGTGCGCGTCTGGCCTTGCGCATTGAGTGCACGATATGCATTAAACACAAACGCAGCTTTGGGATGCTCGTCCAGACAGGTCTTCCACTGCCTCAGTAAATCCGGGCAATACACGTCGTCGTCGTGCAGGATGGCCACGTATTTGCCCGTCGAGGCAAGGATGCCCAAGTTCAAGTTCTGCGGCATCCCGATGTTCTCCGGCCGCCGCTGATAACGGATGCGGCTGTCAGAAATAGCCCAACGCTGGCACACCTGCTGAGTGCGATCTGGAGATGCGTCATCGGCAATAATCAGTTCGAAATCCGCCAACGTTTGACTGAGAATGGAATCGATGGTTGCATCCAATAAGTCAGCGCGGTTATAGGTGACAAGAATTACGCTCAAGCTCGACCGCTCTCTACCCATTTGCTTCGCTTGGCGTTCGTCCTGCGTTTTGATCACAGTAGACTGTGTTGAGGGCCCAGTTTTGGACGTCCGCCGAACGCCCAATGCACGCCTCGTCTGCGGGGCTTGCCGAGTCGAAAGCAGTTGCAGCCGAACCGGAACAGACGGACGGCTAGGCCGCCGCAGATTCTCAGGGGGTGATTCCGAGGTAGCATCGGAGTCGCGCCGAGGCGAACAGGGTCAAGCGCGAAGTTCTTCGCTAGCAGGCCGGAGAGCCGACCAGCGGGACTTGCCCCAGCGCGCAAGGCGGGAACGGTCGTCCTTCCGTAGGGCGACGCCCCATGCGGCAAGAGCGGCGGCCAGCGTTGTGAGAGCGCCAACCTGGAGCCAGCGCAACGGGGCTGGGCCGACGGCAACCGAGTGCCCCAAGTAGCCGGCGCCCCAGGCGGCGGAAGCGATTGCGACGACTCCCGACCAGAGCCGCGCGGCAAATCGAGCGTACTCTTCCTTGAGGACGCCGCACGCGTCCTTAATGACAAAGTGATAGCAGGCCAGCCCCTCTCCCATCAGCGCACCCAACGGCGCCGCAAGCAGGCCGCAGGGTCGGATCAAGACCGCTATTGCCGCCAGCGTGAGGACTGCGGAAATGAAATAGGAATGCGCCAGGCGGCGATGGCGGTTACTGGCCATCATGAAGAGCGAGCTTGTCAACCATGGAGCTTGCAACACGACGGCAAGTAAGAAGAAGCGCAGCAGCCAGATATCCGCCGTGAGTTTCCCGCGCGTCCAGACCGCCATCACGCTGGGGCCTTCAAACCAGAGGGCCCCAGCGAAGGCCGCGCTCAGCGCGACCGAGCCAATTATTAGCAGGCGGTGCCCGAGGCGGAGCGCCGGCTCGGCCCCGACAGCGTCCAGACGCGTCAGTTCAGGCCAGAGCGCGGTTTGTACCGGTGCCACCATCTGCCTCGCGACGTTGGCCAGTGTGCGCGTAGTGACCAGCAGCGCCACCGCTGTGCCGCCCAGCGCCTTTGACACGAGCAACACCGGTCCCTGTAGAGCCAGCGCCATGGAGAGCATGATAAGCCCAAACAGCAGACTCGGGCTCAAGAGCTCCCGCAGACCCGCAATCCTGGCTTCGGAGAGTTTCGGTAACAGATCCGGGTGCGAGCGCCCGAGGCTGAGCCAGACGACTGCCGTGACTGCGATCATGGGCGCCGCGCCCCAAAGGGCGAGGCGCAGGGGGTCCCCGTGAAGCAGGAGCACGGTTGCCGTTACGGCGAGCGATCCAATCGCTTGGAGATTCCCGAACCACTGCGCGGCGGCGAGGTTTCCGGTGGAACGGTAGATGCTCCCCAACTGCCCTTCGGGCATCTGCCAAAGCATCGTCGAGGCGAGCAACCAGGTGACCCAAGCAGCTACCGCCGGCGGAATGTGCCGGATTCCGATCCATGCGGGTATCGGAAGAACTGCCGTGAGGAAGCCAAAGAGGAGAGAAACGCTGAAGGCCATGCCCACGTAGAAGGCCATCGCGGAACCCTGAACATACCGGTACCGGCCCAGGTCGCCGCGGGCGTAAGCCGCAGTCATCGCGTTCGCGGCGGCGGAGTTCATGCCGAGGTCCGTCACGCCGAAGTAGGCAACCACCGCGGATAGCGCCATCCACTCGCCGTACATGCCGGTCGACCACCGGGAGAGGAATAAGGGCACCAGAAGCAGGTTGCCGACTATGTTCACCACCTGCCCGGCGAAGATGGCCGAGAGGCTTCTGAGCAGGCGTTTCAGCAAGTGGCTATCCCCCGCAAGTCGGGCGACGGAAGTGTTGCGAACAGCGCTTTCGGAGCTTTTCCCCGCCCAGTCGAATCACTGGAGTGCCCGTAAAGAGAAGGTGCGAGCGAGGCCGGTGGCGCCGCATGCTGCCCCCTCTTGCCTACTTGCAACACTTCCAGATATTTGTTCGGCGGCTCCAAAAGCGGCGAATACAACGATCGCAAGGGACCGGAAGGCGCTTGATGTCTGGCTGGCGCACGACAAACTCAGGTCTGGGCAGCAGGCCCAGCCGGCGGAGCCTGTTGAATCTTGCGCCAGAACACGCCGCCCCAATCTATAGGCACGATTTCCTCTGTGACGCCTTGTGTCTGGCGATAGTCGTGAACCGCCTGTCGGCACCCCGGGACGTTACCGTAGTCGTCCACAATAGCGTAGCCTCCCAAGGAGAGCTTTGGATAGAGATTCACAAGCGCTTCCATGGTGGACTCATACATGTCGCCGTCCAGGCGTAGCACCGCAAGTTGGCGGACGGGAGCGTTCGGCAAGGTGTCGCGAAACCACCCCTTCACGAACCGGACTTGATCGTCAAGCAAACCGTAGCAGGCGAAGTTTGCCTTCACCTGCTCCAAAGAAACGGCCAGTTCCTTGCGCGTATGGTGACGATCCCCTGCGTCAAGAGGGAACCTCTCGGGATCGGGTGGCGGCAGCCCCTCGAATGAATCGGCGACCCACACGATTCGATCCTTTACGTCGTGGGCCTTGAGGATTGCCCGCATGAAAATCGTGGCCCCGCCCCGCCAAACGCCGGTCTCGATTAGGTCTCCCGGTACCCCGCGCGCTAGCGCGTCCTCAACGCAATATTGCAGATTGTCGAGCCTTTTGAGACCGATCATGGTGTGAGCAGTGACCGGATGGTCGCGGCCCTCCTCGCGAATCCGAGGATCATAACGCTTCCTCACGATGTGCAGCCCATGCGCGGCGCACAACTTTAGGACCAGGCTTCTGACCAAGCCCCGATAGGAGATGGGGGTGAACTCCGATTCTCCATAAATGGAGTTCATCAAACATCGTTTCATCAAATCCAGGTAGAGTTCTGGCCTGCTATTCATCTCTTTACCCTGTGGCTCTATCCGGTCGCGCGCATTAATAAACGCCCTCAGACCTCAATTCTGCGCCGGAAGGCAGCTAAGAGAATTGACTGCCAGTCGCCAAAAAATCTGACTGAACAGGAATGATAGAGTTCGAGTTCGACTTCGAAGCTTCACATGCTCTTCGAGAATTGATCGAACCACCTTGGCAGCGAGCAGATCCTTGAGCATGCCGGCATTCGAGACTATGAAGTCAACCGTCTGCTTATTCGCAAACCACTCGGGGTAACGCGCGTAGTGCACGCGCTTCCGCATCTCCTTTTCAAAAGGAAAATCCAGCAACCTCGGCTCGTTCTGCGCTATCGCAAAACGATGCCAGCTCGAGCCGGATTTGAACTTCTGCGGCAAATTCATTACGCTTTCGACCCAATCCCGGTCAATAAACGGCGCGCGCCAACTAAAGCGGCCTGAGTATAATTTCAGGCCATTGGATATGAAGGTACGGACTGTCTGCTCGAGGAAGAACCTATCAAAACCTTCCAGGAAGGCGTTATGGCAAAGCGCTGTCAGCTTGGCGACGCGTCTTTGATAGCCTGAAGGACCCAGTTCGTTTCTCAGCTCTTCACACATGCCCGCCAGCTCAGCATCTCGAAACGGGCGCTGCCCTTTTCGGACGATCGTTTTGAGCTTGAGTCTCCAACACCAGGGAACTGCGAGAGATGGGAATAGGTTGGCGATGCTGCCCATGGCGCCGTAGTCCGTTTGGATGGAACGGGCGAACTCACCGTTTGACCCCACAAAGAAATTGCAGCCGTGGGGGAAATGCGACTTGCGGGGGTAGATGTAGCTGTGCCAATTCTCCGCGGTTTTTGTTCCACCTGTAAGCTTGACGATTTCCAAACCACTTGCGAAGTAATCGTCCAGGTCTACAGAAACTGTTTCCAGGGACAGGCCAAGAAACTGGGCAATCTTCCTCGAAATGACCACATCCGTCGTGTCCTCAAAGCCCATGGAGAGCAACAGGGGTTTAACTCCCAAACGAAGCAGCGAACTCAATATGACCCTGGAGTCGAACCCACCTGACATCGATAACACATTCACATTGCCAAGCCAGCGCCGGCAACTGGAGTTAAATCTCTCCAAAGCTTCTTCGGGGGTCGATTTTCCCCGCGTATGAATTTCGGCCCAAGAGAGAGACTTGCGCGTAAGAGTTCCATTAGAGTGGATAAGAATTGTGGCCGGGGGCACGCGTCGGATGTCAGGGTGCAGCGTGTCGTCCTCGAGAACATGCTGGAGGCAAGCCAAATCGGCCAAAGCGGAGAAGTTGTACTTCCATTTCAAGCCCGACTTCTGAAGGACCTCGAAAACCGTTTCCCCATGATAGAAGTTTGACCCGATATGGGCATAAAAGTATTGACAGACCCCATAATATGAAGATACGATAACGGTCCGGTTTTCCCCCTCGATAACAATGATGTATTCGCCCTCCAAATGGAGCAGGTCCTCGAGGCGATTTTTCTCGCATGCCGCTGCGATCTCCTCCCTAGTCTTCGAAACGTATCCGATCGTTCTCATTCTCATGGCTCTGATCTGTCCGAAGCTGGGGGGTGGATTCCCTCTTCTTCCTAGTTCGGGTGCGCCATGCAGATGTAGTCGAACGTGATGGTGCCCGACGTGTGGACGTTGACGGTGAAGCTGGAAGTCGTGCTTATAACCCAGTAGGTTCCTACAGAAGCGGGATCGCTGGTTGGGGTCAGAGTGCAGATTGGCGCGTGCTGAAACGCCACGGAAAAGCCGACTGTGGCACTGGTATTGGACGAGATGGCAACCGTCCCCTGAACGTCGGATGATTTGCTTCCAATGTGGCCGGGAATTATGAAACCTCCAGTGGCGGCAGAAACGTTGTCTCCCAGATTGTACGCTCCGCCCCCACTGTTTACGGTCAACGTCCAATTCTTCTTGCTCTCATCGTATGTGAGAGCGTCCGAGCTGCCCGATGCCGGTTTGACCATGATGGGAGTGACTTTTCCCGTTGATCCCCACGTCTGGCCAGCAAAGTTGAGGCCATAGACACTTGGCCCGTAACCGTAAGCTACCAGCAGGTTTGACCAAGGCCCCTGAATAAACTCGGCATTATACGGTACACTCAGGTTCCCGCCGCCACCGTTGTACAGCGTCGAAGGCCCAAGGTTTTGGATCCAGAGGCCCTCGGTTCCGTATCCAGGAACGCCGAGAAACTGTATTAGGGGGCCGCGCACCCCCGAATTCGGCCACCACGAACGGTTAAGCCAAGAGCCTGTTGACGAGTGACTGGCTGGATGTTGCGGCAGTTCAACCGCGTCTCCGCTCGCCCAATTTACTGCGTTGGGCATGAGTGAAAAGGTATTTCCAACCGCACCGGACGAGTAGACGGAGGTTACCTGAGCACCAGGATAGAGCACATATCCGTTGCCGCCACTGGAACTCGTCCAAGCGGTTGTGGAGCCCGATGCGAGAGACCCCCACCTACCCTGGTTGCTAATCGAAGCGGCCAGTGATGTACTGCTGGTGGAGTAAAGGACAGGAAACGCCTGGCGAAGGGCCGTTCCCTTCGTCGTTGCCGCCGACACGGTATCTGCGGTAAGCTCCAAGAAATAGCCCGACAAACCGCCGGACGCGACTACGGCGCCGCTCGAATGCGGAGCGGCGAAGGTCGCCGTAATCGTGCAACTTGCGCCTGGACAAGAACCACTTCCCACCGCACCGGGAATGACAGTTTCATAAGCGCTGCCGTCGCAAACGACTAAGACCGTGGAGGTCGTGATTCCCGAAGTGCTGGCGACCGTGACTGTCTGTGAGCCAGGCGCTGCGATTGCCGCCGTGGTGGTAGTGTTGACCGTCGAGACCGGCCAGGAGGTTCCCGATCCCGTGAAGGTGACCGGAGTCCTTCCCGGACCGTTTATGGCGCTGATCGTCCCCGTAGAATAAGCCTGTGTTATGTCAATCAGGTAGCGCCCCGCGCCTTGCGTGCCTGCTCCGGCTGTCGGATTGAGCGTGAGGCTCATAGCTCCCGCTGAACCCCCCGACCTGATAGTGCCCTGATACGCCGCGTTGCCCTGCATGACCCAAACGTCAATGCCTTCCGCCCCCTCTTCACCTTGCGTGGTCCACCCGCCGTAGAAGTTGTCAATGGCATACACGGGGAAGGAATCGCCGACCGAATACTGGTTGGTGATAAATCTGTTTCCCGGGTCACCGGGAGTGTAGTTATTTACAACTGCCGCAATCGCTTCACCGCCCGATTTGCAGACATAGTATGGGCTTTGAAGGTCAAGGTTGCACCCGCCATCAAAGACGTTCATAACCGGGTTAAAGACAAAGTGGCCCTGACCACCGCCCGAGGATTGATTAACGTACACATTCTCGGTCCATTGGTGCCACGAGCCACCCGTGCCTGGTGCATTGATTGCGGTTTGCGTATCACCGTAGCGGAAATCCTGGACTTGAACATTGGAACTGGTCGTCCCCGCCTGGCCTGTGCTCCCCGGCACCTGCTCAGTCGCCGGGTAAGAGCCCGGCACGACAATCTGACAGGGAGTTGAAGTACCACAGGCCGAAATCGCCGAGGCAATTCCTGTGGTTCTCTTGTTCCCGAACTGGTCGGCAAAATAGGCGCCATTCAGCCCCTTGAAAATCGACCGCCCGGCCGAATCCAGACTGGTTGGTGGTGAGAAAAAACTCCGGACATCATTGACCGCCGCAATCCTTGAACCTTTGGTTACCACAACCGCGATCCGAATCTGGCCTATGTTGAAGCCTGAGGTGTTCGATGCCGGCACGCAGGAGCCCGAGGGATCGAGGTAGACATAGTTTGTGGAACCCGCAGCCATGGTCAATGTGCCACCCGTATAGGCCACGGGCGCAGGCGGATTGCCGCAGAAGGCGGTCCCCGGCGAGAGGTTCAAGGCCAGCCCTGTACCAGCGCTGGGCCAGTAGCCCGGGGTGATGCCGTTCACGTACTTGGCGTCAACCGCATGGAGCGGCTGGCCTTGCTGGGCCTGGGGCTGCTGGCCGAAGAGCAGTGGCGAGTGGCTAGTGGCTAGTGACAAGCAGAAGAAAAGGCGTAGTAGGAAGGGCAGTCGAAGAGTTGAAAAGTTGAAGAGTTGAATCTTTGACTTTTGACTTTTGACTTTTGACTTTTGACTTCTTTTCACCCTGCGAGCACCTTTTGGTTGCGGTTATGCAGCGCTGTGCCCCTGTGGCAAGAGATGCGGGACGTTGCAAGTTGCGATAGCTACACACGCTGCAAACCAGGCGGCGTTAGCAGGTATGTGGAGGTTAAAGTCTACAAAGCTGTGGACGAGCAGGCCGCAGCATCCGATGGCCGCGCCTAATTGAATCCAGCCGGCGTCGTGTCGCAGGCGCTCGCCCAGGTTTCTGAAGGCAACACCGAAGAACATCGCCAACCCCGCCACCATCAGCAGACCACCGGCCAAACCGGTTTCGGCCAGCGCCTCGGCGTAGTCGTTGTGGGCGTGGTCCCAGGATATGTCGCTGGAAAAACTCTGGTACTGAGGAAAGACCGCCTCAAAACTGCCCAGACCGGTCCCCACCCAAAGATGGTCCCGGAAGATGCGAAGCGAGTCTCCTGCCACAACCATCCGGCCGCCCAGCGTCACGTCAGGTGAATGCGTAATGGACGCTATCGTTCCCAGGTGCTTCGAGATCTCGCCAGTGTCCATCCAGAAAAAGAGCAACGCCGCCATTGTCATCCCCAGTCCGCCCACGGCAGCCAAGCGTCGGCGGCGGGGCATGGGGGCGTGCCTGAAGACCATCACGCCCAGAATCACAACCTCCGCCAGCAGGGAGATGAATCCTCCGCGCGAGCCGCAAAGCAGCAGGGAAGCGATGGGGACCAGCAGGGCGCACCCCAGCAAAGTTCGCATGGGATGGTCGCGCGGCCGGGAAAGGACGAAGCCGGCCCCAACCGGAATCAACATCTCCATCAAGCCCGCATAGTGGTTGTGGTTGACGTAGGGGCCAAAGGTCCAACCCGCCGTTTGCACCGTCCAGTAAATCAGCCCGTGACTGGAGAAAAACTGGAGCATGGCAAACAGGGCCAACGAAAACGCGTAGACCACGGCCGCGAGCCCAAAAGCCCGCAGTATTTTCTGAGTTCCGGTCGCCAAAAGCTGGCCCGCCAGGAAGAAGAAAATCAGATCGGTGACCACCTTCAGGAGTGATTCTCGGGTGGCGAGGGGGTCAAGCGTGCGATGCGCGAAAAATTGAATCGTCCCCAGCAGAAGAAATAGCAGGGCGGGCAAGTAAAGCGGCGACCAGGCAATTTTCAGCGCGCCCTGCTCGACGCACCCGACGCTCCACAAAAAGAGCAAGACAGACGCCAGAGCGGCCAGCGACGCCCAAGCCCACGCCTGCACAGCCCCAAAAGCCAGAGGCGCCGCGAACAAGGCCGCGACGAGCAGGATGCGAGCGATGTGTAAGGTGTAAGGCGCAGGGTGTAAAGTGTAAGGTGTAAAGTGTGAAGGGGAGGTCCCGCTTCTTCCGTCTTCCTGGGTTTGTGCCTTCATCACGCTTCTTCGACGACTTCTTTCTTCGAGTTGAAAAGTCGAAAGTCGAAGAGTCGAACAGCCAGTTCTTTCGACTCTTTGACTCTTTGACCTTTAACCCTTCGACTTCTTTCTTCGACGACTTCTTCCCTCACCCTTTACCCTTTACACTTCTTCCCCCACCCTTTACCCTTCACCCTTTTCCCTTACCCTTTACAATTCTCGCTTCTGACTTCTGACTTCTGACTTCTGATTTTTCGAAGTCCAGACGTTCCAGCGAGACCGTGTCCAGCCAGAAAGTTCCGGTGATTTCTGTGGGAAAAGTTCGGCTGCGCGGCCGCCAAACCGACACCCGTACAACTTGGGCATGGGCTCCGGTCGAGAACTTCAGACTCACCGGGTGCCAGGGAGTTGTCCCCACTGTCGTTTCACTCGAAACATCCAGGCAGGCGGGACAGGCCGGATCAAGCACGCGCAAGCGAGGGCCACTATCGGAAGTGATGTTGTCCGAGCGAGTGTATGCCCTCAGCAGATACCCCTGGTTAGGAGCGGCTGGCACGAATTGATAGACGGCCTCGGATTCATCGTTCCGGCCCACTGTGAAGTCCAGGCGCAAGCAGCGACCACCCCGGTAAGCGCCGGAATTCGGGAAAGCAAACCAAAGATAGGGCAATTCCGAGGTGCGCCAATCGAAGCCGGCGTTCAGGGGGACTTGCTCGAAATCCCCATCGTAGATGAGATTGTCCCGGTCCTCGCTCGGGGGCTTGTTCACAATTCCCAACCGTTCAAGGTCCCCCCACACGTTGATCGCTTCCTTATACCGGCCAAGATCGAGCAGACGCTCGAGGTAAGGTACGGCCAACGAAAAGGCGAAGGGGGAAGCGCTGGCCACAGTTTGACCCCAAACTCCATAGGCAAAATCGAGGTTTCCCTGGGCGCTCAAAAAATCGACGTAGGCAAGTTTGAGCTTCGCATCAGCCCCGCTGGGCAAGACCTTTTTGAGGACCACTTGGGGATCCCTGGTGGCCTGAAGACAGAGCCGAAACGTCGGCCAAGCGTATTCGGGGCTCAGTTCCAGTAAGCGCTGGAAGTGAGGCAAGGCCGCCTCGGGCCGATCTGTCACCAGGTAGTGGTTGGCAGTGATCCAGTGGAGACGCGGAGTCATGGGACTGAGGGTTACAGCTCGTTCCAGAGCCCGGTCAGCGCAAACACGGTTACCCACCGAGTCGCAAGCTGAGGCGACGCTCGACCAGTAAATTGCCCTGTAAGGATTCAATTCCGTGGCCCGACGAAAATGCTTCAGGGCCTCGGCCGGGTCGATATCTTGCGGCGAATAGGAGTAAACCAAGCCGAGCTGGTAGTGAAGATTCGCGTTGTCAGGATCAAGGGTTAAGGCCCGGCGAAGTTGGGGAAGCCTGGCAGATCCTTCCAGCGACGCGGCGATGACAATTCGTACAGCCTCACCGGCCATGAAAAGGGCTGCCAGCCCTACGGCCAGCAAAAACCCGCTGGCCCGCCCCCGCGACCGGAGCGAAAACTCAGCCCTCCCTTGGGAGTAAAGTCGGCTCATAGCGCCTCGCGCTGCCCAGGATTGCCTTCACCCCGGAACACCGTCGTGGAAAGTTGGGATTGCCCCCTTATCGCTCTTTGCTGCTATAATAAGAACGGTAGTAACCGCGATAGTATGACCCATAGTAGCCGTAGTAGCCCTCGCTACGCGCATCCCACTTATTCACCACCGTGCCCAGAATTCTTCCCCCGGCGCTTTCCAGAATCTTGTGGGCGCGGACCAGGGCGCGGCGCGCCGTGACTCCGCTTTCCACCACCAGCACCACTCCGTCCACAAGCCTGGAGAGAATCGTCGCGTCCGTCACCAGCAGCAAAGGGGCAGAGTCCAACACCACGTGCTCGAAGCGCCCGCGTAACTCCTGCAAGACTTTTTCCATGGTGGGTGAGGCGAGCAAGTCCGCAGGGTTAGGAGGCTGGGGGCCAGCCGGAAGCACCCAGAGATTAGGCAGCGGTTCATATTGGCGCAGGACCTCATCCAGGCTGTGCGCGCCGGAAAGAAGACTGCTGAGCCCCGCGCCATTCTCCGAGAAACCCAGCCCCTTCCCGATCGACGGCCGGCGCAGGTCGGCGTCAACGATCACCACGGGCACGCCGCGCTGGGCCAGCCCCATGGCCAGGTTGAGCGAGGTGCAACTCTTGCCCTCGCGCGGCTGAGCGCTGGTCAGCAGCAAAGCCTGTGGAGGGCGCGGCGCAGTCGAGAGCAGAATCGCCGTGCGCAAGGTGCGGTAAGACTCTGCCAGGGATGAGGTGGGGTGTCTCAAAACGATCGATTCCACCCCCCCATCCTGTGCCTGGCTCCTGTCCCCGCCCATCCTCCGCCAGGACGAGCGCGCCAGGGGGATCACGGCCAGGGCTGGGGCGGCGATAAGCCGTTCCACGTCCTCGGCGCTCTTGACGGAAGTATCCAGACTCTCCTGGAGGAAGGCGAGCGTAACCCCCAGAATCAGTCCCACCATCAAACCGATCGCAATGTTATAGATTATTCTTGGCCGCACCGGCGCCGTGGGGATTAACGCCGGATCGACTAGATGGATGTTGGTCGCCCTTAAACCCGCCGAGACCGTCGCATCTTTCAGGTGCTGGAGCAGGCTCTCATAGAGCTGTTCGTTGGTGTCAAATTCACGTTTCAAGATGTTGTGCTGAATTAAGAGTTGGCTGAGCTTTCCCACCTCCGCCTTTTCTTGGGCTACCGCGCCGGACAAAAGCTTTTCCCGGCCCAGGGCCGCCATGTAGTCGTTGCGAATTCGCGCCACAACACGCTTGCGCTCGCGCTCGATCATGGACTGGATTTCGTTCACCTGGTCCCGGAGTCTTACTACTTTGGGAAAGTTGGGCCCGTACTGCCCTAAGGCGTCCACGTACTGCCCTCTTAAATCGGCGTACTTTTCGTCCAAGCGTTGCAGCAACTCGTTCTGCGCAATGACGGCCACCTGGGATTCGTTCGAGCGCGCCATGTCGTAGAGCGATTGCTTTTGCATGCGGTCGCTTTGCGCGCTGGTCAAGTCCTGGCTCAAAGCCCCCAGCCTCTGTTCCACCACACTTTGCTTATCGCCGATATTAACGATCACATTCTGCCGCTCGTAATCGACCATGGCCTGCTGCGACTTCTCCACCTTGGCTTTCAACTCGTCGAGTTGCTGCTCCATGAACCCCGAAGCTTGCCGGGTAGCGTCGTATTTCTGATGAAAATTGTATTCGCTGTAGTTGTTGACCAGCGCGTTCGCCACCCGCGCGGCGAGCTGAGGGTCGGTGCTATCAAAAGTGACTTCCACCATGCGGCTGTCTCTCATCAGTTGAACGCGTAAATGTCCTCGAAATGCCTGGATGAGCTCGTTCTGCGCCGTAGTCTGAGAATCCGCCTGGGGGTGCTCGCCGCCTCCGCCAAATTCCGCCTTTTCCCTCATGCCGAGCTGCTGAACGGTTCGCCAAGCTAAGTTTTCACTTTTCAGCACATTGACCTGCGTTTGCAGGAAAGCATCGTCAGTATAGCCAGCCATGCCCCGGTAGAGATCGTTGATGGACTGGACTTCCGGCGTTTCGGCCTCAACCTCGACACGAGCTGTAGCCTCATAAACCGGCTGCGTCCTGAAGGAAACAATCGCCACCAAGGTTGCCAGCACCAAGGCCACCGTCAGGATCGTCCACCGGCGCTTCAATAGAATCAGCCAGTAGGTCCGTATATAGGAATAGCTGTCGGAGCCTTCTGCCCCTAAATCGATAACAGAATCCACCCGATGCTTGGCCAGTTCCGGGGACCTGCGCTCCGGAAGAGCTAACTCTTCGTGTTCAGCCATGTCGCAAAACCGCCTTTACCAGAATCAACAAAACTAGAACTCAATAAGCAAAAAATCACCACACGGACCGAAAAGGGGATCACTTATAAACTACCGCATATGTAGCGGCTACCGCCGCAGCTTCGCCGGCCCTGTGAAGCGCCCTCAAGGCGGCGCTGTCGGGGACAAACAGAATATCATTGCTCTGTAAGGGCCTGTCAGGAGCATGGCCTTGCAGCATGGCGTGAAGGTCAACCGGAATCTCTTCCCGGCCGCCAGGAGCCGAGGAGTTGGGACGAAGGATCATGGCTTTATTCCGCTTCGCGGTGGTCTTAAGATCCTCCGCCAGGGCAAGAGCTTTCAGCACCGTCATATCCTGCCGCGCCTCGGTCAACAGGAAGCCACCCGCCCTGTTTACTGCCCCCAGGACGTAAACGATCCCGGCGCGTTGCACCGTCACGCGATCGCCCGGGTACACCTCGAGGTTCAAACTCGGATCGCCAGTCTCCAGGAGACGTCTAAGATCGATGCTCACTGTGGGCGGAACGGGCGGTGATTTCCCTGCTTCCACCGCGCCTCCACCCTCCGACGCCAATACCCGGCGGGCGACTTCACCGCGAGTTATGGTTACCGAGGACCCCGCATCTTCAGTCACTCCCCCGGCTTGGGAGAGAATATCCAGCAGCGTGATCCGCCCGAAGACCGGATAAATTAGCGGGTTCTTGACGGCCCCCGCGATGGCCACGGCGTGAACTCGTGACTCCCGAACGGTGACGCTAATCTGGGGATGGCTGAGCACCCCGGCTTCTATGCACTTCTGCGAAATCACATCAGCCGACTGCTGGGGCGTCAGACCCTCAACCCGAACCGGCTCCGTGAGAAGCGGGAAGGCCAGGGTTCCTGTTGCACTCACCCGGTATTCACGCGTCAACTGATCCACATCGAACACCTGAATGAATAACAAATCGTTGGGATAGATGAGCGTCTCCTCTGCCTTCAAAGACCCCTGGTCAACCCCGCCTTTGGTGTCGGCCTTATTGTCGGGACTGTTCGCCTTTTGCGAAGCTGCGGGCGAAGCACCGGGAGCACAAAGCAGACCGGCCAAGCCCATCAACAGCAACGCCACCATCGTAAGGCACAAACGGCCAGGCGCCCTGCGCCCAGCGCGCCAAAGCGACATAACACCCAAAGCCGAACCTTTCACTCCCCATGCCATGATAACCACTCCTTAAGACAACTTCCATCCCAAGTTTACCATGAATACACTGGCTCTAATTACTATCTGCATAACGTGCGCTTGACCCCCTCCGCAAGCCCCCACCCCTGCTTTCCAGCAGAACGACCTACCACGGAAATAGTGCAGACCTCTGCTTGCTTAGCGTACCAGATAAGGGCTCCAATCCTCAACCTCATTTCAGTGCTTCCTGAGCCCAGTTCTGGCGGCGTTGATTCCAGGTCCCTGCTCACGGGCGAGACGCCCGTCCTACGCTCCCCACATTGATTCCAGGTTCCGGCCCCCAGGGCTGCGTAGGAGGACGGTTCGCAACTCGCTCCACTGCGGAAACGTCGACTTCGACAGCGGCAGATCTTTCCAGCATTTCTACGGAAAGCACGAGCCTGTAAAAGTTCTTCTTGCGAACGAGAATTCCCTCGAGGCCTTGCAAAGGTCCGGATATGACGCGCACCCTGTCGCCACAGCGGAGAAAGGGGTGAGGCTCAACTCGATTTCCCCACTCGATCGCCCTGCGCACAGACTCGATCTCGGATTCAGGAATGGCCGCCGGTTCACCATTGATACTCAAAATGGAAACAATTCCCGGCGTCGTCACCACCTCGAGCCGCCGCTCCTTCATTCCGCGCAGAAATAGATAGCAGGGGAACAAGGGAAGCGAGAGGTGCATGGTCCGGTCCTTCCATCTTCGAGTTGCGTTGTAAAGCGGAAGAAAGACCTCCAGCCCCTTGGCGGAGAGAATCTCGGCAATGGCTTTCTCGTGCTGATGACGAGTGTAAATTGCACACCACGCCCCGCTGATATCCAACTCGTTCTGTCCAGACCCTGAATTCATCAGACCGCTATTTATGGTGAAACGAGAATTTTGTTCTCGTTATTTCAACTTGCAGGGCGACGAGGAAGCCCTCACCTTTCAGCGTTCAGTTAAAGCATTGGGGTCTTCTTGCCGATAAGTAAAGAGTGACGGTCGGAGGCCTCATTCCTGACTCCTCGTTTCCCACCGCCGGGATGTCAAGCGCAGGGCCTCTGATTGATAGCATATAGCTCCGCCCTCTGGCTTACAGGAAAATCCCCATAAACCGGTCACGCAGCCTGTCGCTAACGTCTCTGGGCATCGATCCCATCACGCACAGTTCGGCGCCGCCGTGTCATCCTGATATTGGCGCGCCCAGCTCGCACTCGTCCACGGGCCCGGATCCTAGATGAACCAATCGGTTAACTCCAGGGAGCAGTTCCACTCTACCCACTACGGGGTCTTGCGCCAGAATGGACTGGCCCTTGCCGAACCTGGCATTCTGCCGGATGTTCTCCGCCAATCACCCTGGGTTCTGCACGCCAGTAGCGCCGGCTTTCGGCCTCTCGAGAGCCTCGGTCGCTTGGCATCGACTACAAAACTACCTTCGCGGCCGCTATTTGCCGAGAACGGTTCCGTATCACATTCGCCTCACGGCGCCCTCATGCAGGATCGGCGGCGCAGGAACGCTCAAGTTTGCCATTACCTAGTTTACAGGGTTAACACAACCGCAGATCACCTGTCAAGTAGCAATCAAGTCACCCTGATTCGCCGATAACAGACGGGGTCCGGTGGGGAAGGTAGTGTCGGAGGCGCTGAATGCGTTGCCAGAGAGGGAGTTAGAAGTCCGGCAAGGTTTTGCAGGGAGTAAGAAAATTTCACCCCTCAGGTGTGGAATGCCGTTGCACTCGCCACAGGGAGAAACCCAGAAGACGCTCACCCACGGAATTGCCGATGCTTTTTGAGATTGACCCCAAGCCGTTAGGGGAAGAGTTGACGGCGCTGGGGGGAGTGCCGCTGGTGGTGCGGGCCTTTCGGTGGCTGGGCCTGCCGGCTGCGATCCAGGAACATGTGCATATCAAGCAGCGAGAGCGGGGCTATGACGAAGCCACCTACGTGGAAAGTTTGGTGGTGTTGAACGCGGTGGGAGGGGAGTGTGTGGAGGACCTGGAGC
>Ga0116103_1000615_pt1 | contig 19554 bp, 37 predicted proteins | sample June2015DPH_4_10_2_FD_89714 | JGI IMG/M metagenome (GOLD analysis project Ga0116103, IMG submission 89714) | Peatland microbial communities from SPRUCE experiment site at the Marcell Experimental Forest, Minnesota, USA - June2015DPH_4_100 | ecosystem: Environmental > Terrestrial > Soil >...
ATTGCCATTGCGGCCATGAATCGCGAGGTCTTCCTCAAGATCGCGAGCAAGAAGTGTGTCATGTGTTGCGCTCCTTGAGCTTATCCTTGAGCCATTGCTTGTCGGCTTCCTCTTGTTCCTTGATTTCGTCGAGCGCGGACACGTCGATGGCGGCCTCGAAGGCATCGCGTATGAGCTGAGCGAGGACATCGGGGGGCAGGGCATCGACTTCCCAGGAAGAGTCGCCGAACTTCTCGATGTACGCCTTGGCGCGCGGGTCGGCGATCTTGGCAGGGTTGGGTGGAGGGTCGTATTCATCGACCTGGGCCATGGTGAGTGCGATCTTAGTGACGGTGAGATCGGAGCAGCCGAACTCGACCAGGCGAGTCTCGATGTCGCGGACCATGTCTTCGCCGGACGGATCGTGATCTCCGAGGTAGAAGATCGTCGCAGGTTTGCTGCCATCGTCGCTGGCTCGCACGATGCGTTCGGCTGATTCATACATGGCGCTGGCGCTGCTGTAGCCCTTGTTGACCATGAGGGGCACGTGGAATTCGCGGGCGAGGGGAGCGAGGACACCCGCGAGTGCTTGCTTTTCGACCCACAGCTCAGCGTAGGTGGGCTGGCTGTTCCAGCGGGGTAGGCGGTAGGCGTAGAGGGCCGACTGGACGAGCGATTCGATATTGGACCATTCGGACGGTACGTCAGGGACTCGGCCGCGATCTTCTATGGCTGACCAGTCGACGAGTCCGGCGTAGCGAGCGTCGGTGAGCAGCGCCGTGAGCTTCTTGTATTCAGTCGGGACGTTGGGTATGAGGTCGCGGCTGACAAACTGGTAGTAGAGCTGGCGGGCGGTGAGGCGGAGGCCCTGCTTCTGGTACTCGGCGACGATCTCAATCATCTTCGAGATTTTGCCGAGCGAGTCCGGTCGGAAGTTGACCGAGCGAAATTTTCTTTTCATGGTTTCGCCTTTGACTGGGTAACAGTCTTGGTCGAAGGGACAAATCGTCGGCTGTTGAGCATCGTGATGAACTTCGTGAGTTTTGCCCGTTGAGTGGGGTTCATTGGCTCGAAGTTCAACATGACATCGTCGTCGAAAATAAGCGCACTCGGCGCCTGATCGTCGAGGTCGTAGGCCCATCCCCACTTACGAAACTGTGATTTGGTTTTCATGTGCGATCTTCCTTGTCAGTCCAGTCGCGCTGGAGCTTGCCGGATTCGACGTATTCGAGATCTCGCCGGAGGAGGGCGAGTTTCTGCTCGGCCTCGGCTATGCGGCGGCGCTGAAAGTCGGTCCAGATTCCAACGGCACCTTCCGCAGTTCGGTAGGCTCTCTCTCGGTGGATCTGTGGCCGGTTGAGATAGCAGTCGTTGTGGTTCAGCAGGGTGACGCTATCTGGTCCCTCGATGGCCTCGGCGCGGTGGAGAACGAGATTCGAGAGTTGGCTTGCCGGATCCGTCATGGACCACGGTCTACCTACGAGGTAAACGAACACTTTGCGCTTGGACATAGACACCTCCGGGCACCTGCCGGTAACTTTTTCGGTCGGATGGCCACCTGGCCACCTCGGAAAATTTTGCTACAGGACCCAGCAGCCGTCAAGAACAAAATTTGTCTTTTTACACTTTGTTCTTGGAAATCGTCACTGGCTAGTAGCCCGGAGGGAGCTTTTTGCAGGGATGGGAGGGGCGTTCGTCGGTTTCAGCCTCGACCAGGCTGTCTTCGAGGGAGGCGATAAGGTAGCGGGCCTCTTCGAGGTTGATGGAGAAGGCGATTTCGAGGAATTCTTCGTCGTCGTGGCCTGGCAGCTTGATCAGCAGGCAGATGGCGGCTTTGGCCTCGGGGGTAATACCGTCGCGCTCGGGGTTCCAGCCGTAGGAGGTGATTCGTAGGTTTTGAGTTCGCATACCCACGAGACGTGGAACGCTCGAATCTCTGACAGCTACACGTGATCTATTGATTATACGTGGAACGGTTTGACGATGACAGGGATTCCAACTGCTCGAATGAGGTTTTCCATGCGCTGGCGGCCGGGGGCATTCCAGGAGTGGATCATCACGCGTTTGGGGTAGTGGGAGTGTTCGAGGTGGAGATTGATGAAGAGGGCCACTTCGGTGCCATCGCCGGGTTCGGCGGCGAGGGCTTGGTTTTCGTGGTCGCTGAGGTCATGGTCGAGGCACACGAGATCGTATGGTGCATTGTCGCGGAGGGCGGAGATGGCTTGGGCTGCCGTGTAGACGTGCAAACGAGAGACATCCGGCAAGATGCGGTCGAATTCGCGATGCCGGTTTTCGTCGTCGTCGAGGATGAGTACGCGGACCATGAGAGGATTCTACTTGCTTGTTGTAGATTTTGCCACCTTTGGTCCGGTCAGAGATGCCTGTCAGTCGTAGTCTCTCACTTCATGTTCGTGGTTTTCTAGCCAAGCCCGTTGTTCGGGGGTGATGGCTCTAAGGCAGCACCAGGCATCATGTGCTCGCCGGTTCTGCTCCACAGCTTCGGTTGCACTGCTATAGATGCGTGCCCAACCTCCCTTTTCAAGGTTTCCGACCTTCACGTGCAGCACATACCGCGCATAGCGATCATGCTGATTGGATGGGCAGGGTAAGAATTCTCCGGAGGGAGACAGCCACCCAGCCGTTGAGGTTGTTGGTTGGCACAATGCTGTTTCTGACCAGTCGAGCTTGTCCCAACTGGCGGCAACTTCATCGACTGCAAGGAGTTCGTTGTCGCCGATTGCCTGGAATGGGCCATTGAAGTCGTGCAAGGTTCCGTGGTTGTCGCGCCAGTACCACCAACCACCGTGAGTCGCACCCTTTTTTCTGAGACGTTCGTACATATTCTATTCCGGGTCAGGGGGAGAGGAGGGAGGCCCAGTCGATCTTGAGACAGGCGAACCGGCGGTGAGTGGCGATGCCCTTGCTGCGTTGTTGGTCGAGGAGGGGTTTGAGGCAGGCGCGGGCTTCGCGGCGCGACGTTTTATGAACGGAGTCGAGTAGTTTGAGGGTACGGCTTACGATCTTGGATTCGAGGATGGGCGATTTGCTCTGGGTGACGAACTTGGTATCGTTCCAGATCGCATCGACGGGTTCCGTGTTGGGCTGAGCGATTTTGACGACGAGTCCATTGTCAGACCGCTTGCACAAGATCTGACAAGGGTGTCCGTTGGTGGGGACCGTGTATTCCTCGACACCGTCCTCGAACACCTTCCGGGAAGCAATAACCTTGACGGCTCTCTTGAGAGTGATGTCGAGGTCGGTTTGCTGGCCTCGGAGACAATGAGGACAGTTCGCTCTCCATGGAATGGGTAGCGCAACTTGTCTGGGATTGTAGATGATCCCCATTCCCTGTCCATCTTCATCGGTGAGAAGGAGGATTTCTTCGAGTGAGTAGGGCAGGGTAAAGACGAGCGGTTTGCTTTCTACTCGTCCACTTCTTCCATTGCCAGAATCCATAGGACGGCTGCCTCGGGGTTCACGTTCACGGTAGCGTCGAGGAGTTTCTTTTGGTCGGGCGAGAGGTGCTCGACGATTTCGAGAAAGAGTTCATAGGGTACGCCGAAGTGGCGCTCGAATTCAGCTTCATCGTTGGCCCAGCCAACATCGTGTCCGGGTTCGGGTCGGATGAATTCGAGCGCGTGCTTGGTGGCTCCCAGGAAGCCCAGGAGATCCATTGGTCGATTACTCTGGGGCCTGGCCGGAGCGTCCAGCGAGGGCAGCGGCGACATCCGGGGTGAAGCCGCCTCCGGGAGGCAAGATCACGGTGGCGACGCCGGGCTCGACGAAGGGCTGGGGCGGACCAGCCTGGGTCAGATCGAGGCCCACGTGCTCACCAGGGGGGACGACGGCGGTGACTCCGGTGGGAGAGACAACCTGGGTGCCCTGGGGGGTGATGATGACGTTGGTGACGCCGGGGGTGACGTTGGGACCGTTGGGGTCGCTGTTGGCGGCGCTACCGGGGGTTGGCTGCGGAATTGCGTTGGGCGCCGGAAGGCGGGGCATACCGGCCGGGACAGCGAAGGCTGGCGCTACCTGGGATGGAGCTTGTTGGGCCGGTGCCAGGACGGGGGCTGGTGGAGCTGGAGGCGGCGCTGGAGGTGCAACGGGGGTTGCGGGGGCGGAGCCGCTTTCGTAGGCAGCGTGGACGATGTGGTGAAGCATGTAAGTGGTGACGTTGAACAACCTCTGGGTGGCCGACTGGAGGGCGTAGAGGGTCGAGGCGTTCTGGAGGTCGTTTTGCAGTAGAGGGATCTCTTTCTGGGCAAAGTCGACGAGTTCACGAAGGTACACTTTGGACATTACTTTTCTCCTGGTGGGGTTGTTTTCTTCGACGTTTCGGGTTGCATTAGGTCGCGGAAGCGGGCGGCAAAGTCTCGGGCTTTTTGCTCCATGGTGGAAATGACTGGATCGTCAGATAGCAGCGAGGGTGGTTCGCTCAGGCGATCTTTCGAGGTTCGGAAGAGGGGGTGTTGAGGACCGCTGTTTTCTGGAAGGAGTAGATCCGAGTTGTCGGCAGCCGGTGGTTTCTTGGGGGCTGGAGCTTTGGCCGCGATTTGTTTTTGACCGGGCACATTGGGAGGGGGCAGAGCGTTTTTCTTGCCGATCCCTTGTGAGATTAAGTTTGGAGTGGCTCCCATGGAGGCAGCCTTCTTTTTCTCGTAGGATGAGAGCATCTCGGCAAAGAGCGGTTTCTGGCCTTCGTTGAGGTTGTTGAGGAAGTTGAGTTGTTGTTCCTCGGTAAGGCTTTCGAGCAGAGTGCCCATGAGGATGAACGAAGGATCTTCCACAGGGATGAGGGTTTGCCCCGCGATGCGGTTGATGATGACGGGGACAAGGGCGTCGAGCTTGGCCATCACATCCTGTTTCATGGCGAGGGCGACTTCGTCCTTCTTTTCGGCCAGGCGTCGGCTGTGGGCTTGGTCCATCGTGTCTTGCAACAGCACCATGAAATCGACTTGCTGTTGTGCGAACTTTTCGTTCATTTCGGCGAGGCGCTGATTTTCGCGCTGGAGCGTACCGGTCATGTAGCTGGAGCTGACCGTCATGGTTTGCATGATTTTCTCGTTGTGTCGCATGAGCTGCGAAACGAGGCCCTTTTCGGTGGGGGGCTCGGAGGGGCTCAGCTCGCGCTCGAAGTCTTCGCTGGTACCGGCCACGCGGAAGACCTTGCGAGGGAAGTAGTCGAGATCTTCTGGGAAGAAGGCATAGAGGGCGTAGTTCTGGACGCCCGACGCCAGATCGTCGGCGTCTTTTTGAGCTGCCTCGCAGATCTCCTCGATGAGGGGGCCGATTTCTTCGGAGCCCGGATCCAACTTCACTGCGAAGGTGGCGACATCGCCTTGCACCTTGCGCTCTACGTTCAGGTGACGGAGCAAGATCTTGGTGGCTTGGCCGTGAAGCTTGTCGCGAAGGACTACTTGCTTGCGAATCCACTGATTGATCTGCGGAGCGATCATCCCCTTGCCGTCTGGGTTCATCGCCCGGAAAGCTACCCCTTATGATGCGGCTTCGTCAAGGAGCAAACACTCACTTGACGCTTCATACTTTAAGTGTGCTGTTTATGACTTGACTCGACGGCCGGGTGGGTTGGAGACAGCCGTCGATGCACGTCACAAGCGTGCAAGGGGGACTTGCTACTTGATGCCGGTGGCGCGGCCGAGCTTGTTGCCCACGGTCTTGTAGGCGCGCTTGACTTTGGCGTATTCCTTTTTGGCCGTCGAATTTGCTGGTTTGCCGAACGCTTTCTTGCCAGCCGTGTGGTAGGCGCGCTTGATCGTTCCGTATTCGGAGCGGAGTTCGCGCACGACAGAGGGGGAGGCTTTCTTGTGAGACTTGCGGGACTTGGCTGCTTTGCGGGGCATTTTCATTCTCCTTTTGGTGTCAGCCCCTAGGGGGCCTATGGTTTTTCAAGCACAAAGCCCTTGAACAGGCTCTTGCGATTGGAGGTGGTGAGTCTAGCGTATCATGACGTTCTGTGGAAGTCCGCCCGCGCTGCGGGTGTCGGCGTTCATGGTGACGGCCGGTGAGGTGGTCTGGGCGATGACAGGGAGGCTCGGGACAACGTGACTCACGAAGTCCGGGCGAGCTTCGGTGGCGAGGCCGCTGTGGGTAGGCGTGGCGGTGTCTGCGGCACGTTTGTCGAGGCGTTGGCCGCCTTCACCTGACGAGCTGACGAGAGGGGCCGAGGAGGCGCTGACGGAGACGCCGTTCGAGCCGATGGCATCGAGCTGGGCCGGGCGTTGCTCTTCGCCGTTGGAGTTGACGAGCGAGGCCGAGGAGATGGCTCCTGGGACTTGAGTTTGGTCGGCGCCTGCCAGGACGGCTGGATAGCACTGGCTGGCGACATCGACGAGGCCGGGGTTGGTGTGGGTGGAGCCGGGAGCCGGGGCTTGGCCGAGAGGCGGCAGTGGGGGGAGGTTGTGTGGATTCATTCGATCATCTTTCGGTGGTGGGTTGTTGCGTTCAGGCGTCGGGAGGTAAGTCGTTGGGGTTAGGTACCCAGTGGTTTCGATTGAAGATGTCAGTGAGGTCTTTCATCTGTCTTATTCGAGGGTAGTCGGCGCCGTACTTCTCGAAGATCCGCTTTGGGTTGCCCTGGAAGATTTTGTCTCCGTAGTAGATGATGCCCTTTGCGATCTTCCATTGTGGCATGAGGTTCAGAACGCCAGATCGTCGTCTGGATCTGGTTGGGCTATGGTCATAGGCGACATGGTTTCGAGCAGCTCGGGCGAGAGCTTCGACCAAGTCAAGGTGGTGTTGCGCTGGGCTGGGGCTTTCTTGCCGTTCTCGCGCATGAACTTGGCGATCTTGACGAAGCCTTCATCCGACAGGAAGCTGGCGAGCGTCGAGGCTGCCTTGTGAGTGTCGCAGTACACGAGCTGGGTGAGCTTGACCGTAGTGACCGGTCCCTTCTTGGCCGACCTCATTTCGAGCACGGGCTGCCAGGAGGCTTCGTTCGAGCAATTTTCCGTTGAGCACGACATGAGTTTAGCTTCTTTGGGAATTTAGTCCCAGGCTCCCTCGGACACAGCTTCGGTGAGCATGTTGGCCATGGTGTTTTCGTTTTCTTCAGAGATTGGCAGTTCGACTGTGTTGACCTCGTCGAACTTGCCGGTGTCGGTAAGGCTTAGCCGCCAGAGAATTAGCGATCCGGTATCTATCTTGGTGTGGACAGCAGCTCCATAGACGTATTCGAGATCGGTGAATACTTTAGGGAGGATCTGGCATCCGCTTTTGATGACGGCCGACAGGGTAGTTTTGAGACCACGGTAAGTGGGTATGGGTTGGGTGATGATAGGGATGAGATCGACGTGTCCGATGGAGCTGTCGTAGAGGTGTAACCAGAGACGGCCGACAGCTTTTTGGTGAGGGTTGCCGAACAGAATGTTTTCGGCGATCTTATCCCGGACGTAGTTGCAACCGTCTTCCGTGAGGGTGGTTTGGAGTGGACATCCGATTTTTTTGCCGCCAGGGACCTTGACGGCGTTTATGCAATACTCGTTGTTGTCACAATGACCGGGAGAGTCCGATTCGTTGTCTCCAATTGGTCCTTGTGGAAAGTCGTTTGAATCTCCGGTGTCTTCGATTCCTTTGGCTTCAAGTTCTTCGATGGTTTTGGCTCCACAATCTTCGCAGATGAGGGCTGCGTTGTAGGCGTAGGCATCGCAAACAGGGACAAGGGAAAGCCAGTTAGAGGGCATATTCGGACTCCTTTTCAACCGTAACGGGCGGCGCGCTTCTCGGCCTGGGCGACCTCTTTGGTTGCCAGGGGAGACTTGCGGTATTGCCAGAGTACAAGGCCGGGATGGTACTCGAAGTGGGCGAGATCGACGAAGTCGCCTCCAGGACCGTGGATGACGTGGTCGCCTAGCCAGACACCACCGCGTTTGCGGACTTCTTCACCGACGGGTGTATACATGGGCTTGTCGATTTGTCCATGTTTGTCTTTGATGATTAGGTGGAAGGCGCGACCGACTTGGTGCCAATCTAGTCGGCCTGGTGTTATGGCAGTGCGGGTGATTGGAATCTTCTTGGCTTCCTCTTCGCTTCGGTAGGTTTCACCGAGCATGGCAGGGATGCCGTGAGCGTGACACCAGATCAAGATGCCTTTCACGAATGCGGCTGTGGAGGGCTCCAGCAGGGCGAGGTTCTTTTTTTCTTGCCCTTTTTGGTAAGGGTTCATTGTGAATTCTGGAATTATTTTAGGGACGTCAGGTTTGAGGATTACGTCGTAGATGAGATCCATGTGGATGCTCCTTGCTGGGTGTTTTCAGAGATTCAAAGCGGCATCGAGCGCGTCGGAAAGTTGTCGGTAGTATCTTTCGTTCTCGGCGGCAGATCCTAGCACCTGGGCGTTCTCGAAGGTGAGGAGCTTGGTGGGCAGGCACGAGCCGCCCGGTGCGGTGACTTCGTCATCGGTATCATCGACGAGCAGCTTTGTCTGATTATTCGACATCATCCTTGGCTCCGTCTTCGAGCACTCTTCGGCGAGCGTCGTCGAAAGCGTTGAGTGCTTTCTGGACCAGAGGGATCTCAGCCTGGTCCTTGGCCTTGCTGATGTACCGTTGGGCTTCCGAGATCATGTCGGCGAGCCACCGTGCTCTTTGTTTGTTGTTCATCATGGTAATAAGCGCGAGTAATTAAGCTTGTTGTCTCTTGCGCGTCTGTTTTTCGTAGCTTCGGTGCATGTAGTCTTTGAGGTATTTCTGAACCTTGCTCGCTTGTGCGATGATGTTTTTCGGAAGAGAGTGGTTGTTTTGGAGCAGATCGTCGATTGCCTCGTCGAGCATTTGGGGGAGGTAGCCACCGATGTCTTTGTCCCATTCACCGGGCTTTTCGTAGGTGCCTCCGAGGCTATTTTGGCCCGCAACAGTTTGGCCATCGACGATGGCTCGGGCGAATACATCGACATCGTAGGGGTCGTAGCCATCGTCCCGAGGGTCAGGTCCGTCGCCGTCCCACTGGAAGTTGGGATCGATGTTGTACTCCACGCTGAAGGCGATCTGTGGCGCGAGCTTGATGAGGCTGTCATGGATTTGTCGATTCAAGATCTTCATGGTGTGTCTCCTGAGTCAGGGGAAGGCTTTTGTTAGTACCTGAGCGTTTCGCCACGCTTCAGCTTCTTGATTTCGGTCGGTGAGAGTTTGCGGCAGCGAGATCCACTGTTGCGGCGTTGCAGCCCATGAGTTGCGCAGTAGATGAAGCCTCGGTCGTCGAGCATAACGACATCGGAGTTACAGTCCTTCTTCATGTCGCATTTCAGTTCGTAGATTTCACCAGGTATGGGATTGTTTTTTCCTATCGAGGTTGAGGGGATTGTGTCAGGCGTGTTTTCAGCTCATGGCGAGGAGGAAGTCTTCGACGGAGAGGAGTCCATCGAGTCCGGTGTCACGCATGGTTTGTTTGGCGGTGTTGAGGATCTCGTCGGCGTGGCTCTCCTGAAAGTAGAATTCGGAGCCGTCGCTCAACCTGATGAAGACCGAGGGAACGCGAGTATTGATGTCGCAGGTTCCTCCTTCAGATCGCTCGGCGGCTGCGCGCTCGATGTAATTGCGAGCGATTTCTTCCGAGGGGGTGCCTTGAGGCTTGCGTCCAACGTAGAAAGGTCGGCCTCGCTGGTAGACTTCCCATTCGGGTCCGAGCTTGACGGCTTTCTTTTCAGCCTGGGCGCGGTTTGCGTATTGCATGGGCATGAGGGCGTCGTCGTCGCGGTGGTTGGAGCGGTGCTTGGCGACGAATTCGACGTTATCTCGAAGTACGGTGAGGAATTGTTTTGGCATGTGGCTACTCCCAGCTTGGGTGGCGCTCGGCGATGGATCCCCAGTCGCCGATGCTCACGGTGTCGGTTTTGCGCCGGTAGATGAGCGTGGTTCCGTAGGTGTCGCCTGTGTTGAGATATTCGTAGGGAGGTGCGTAGTTCGACCATGTGGCCGGGCCGAGGCCCTCGACGCCGTGGGTGCCCAAGATCACGTCCATGGCGTGTAAGGCGATGGTGACTCGCCACATGGGCGACCTGTATGGATCGCTGTGTAAGCTACGAACGTATTCGGCCGTGCGAGGCACGTTGCTTTCGATGAGGGTCGAGAGGATCTCTCCGTCGTCGGCAGCATGGCCGATGGCCCGCACCAATTTCGCGTCTTCCGGGCTCAGGTGGAGGTCTTCTTGCAGTCGGCGAGAGCTGGGCATGCGCATGTCAGGTTCATCCTTGCTTGGCAAGCTGGGCGAGATAATCTCGCTCGGTCGAGATCAGGCGAGCGCGAGCATCATGGCGGTCGCCTTTGGTCCAGCCCACGGCGCGGCGGCATTCGACGAGAAAGATGTGCCAGGCGTTCTTTTCGTTTCGGTCGGGCATGGCTGCGAAGGGTGAGCCAGCGATGCGGAGGACACGAGTACCGTCGATGTACGTCCACACGGCCGCTCCGGTGTGCGGGACTGGGACGTTTGAATTCGACACGAGTTCCATGGAAAAGTGGTGGTTCTATGAGTGCTTGTCGATGATAGCTTGAATTCGCTTCTCATGGGCCGTCTTTTTTGCTTGCGTCCTGGCGCGTGAAATACCGATGGCGATGGCCTGGGCGCGGGGATACTTCTTGGTGTGCATTTCCTCGGCGATGTATTTGCTGGCGAGGTCGCGGGTTTTTCCACGCAGCTTCGGCTGCTTCTTGGAGGTCTTCTTGGATGCTGTCTTCTTGGCCATGGCGAGTCCTTTCGGATGGTGGTGTCGAAACGAGTCTTCGAGGCGTTTGGCCTGGTCGTGGGCGTGTTCGTAGTCGAGCCCTTCTCGCATGCGCTCGACTTCTTGGCATTCGTGGAAGGCGATGAAGGGCCATTCGTCCTTGTGGATTTCGGAGTCGATCCAGATCTCCTTGCGCGAGATGAAGCGGGGGTAGCGGAAGCCGTTTCCGCCCTGGGAGAAGTCCGAGTCAAAGTGGTTGCGGACGTAGGTACCGTCGACTAAGGCGATCTTGAGGCCATGTGGACAGGCTTCTCCAATGAACTTCTTCCACGTTTTTCCGGAGAACTCGATGGGGATTTTGGTGGTTTGCCAGGCTGTCTTCATGGGATCTGACTTTCGGCTGGGGCGTGGTCGTAGAGATCTCTGAGGGCGACTTCGTATTCGGAATTGACCGGCGGTACGCTGATGCCTCCGAACCTTTGGATCTTGGTGCCCACCGTCCAGCGGTCGTCGGTGGTCTTGAAGAGCTTCGCCTGCCGCTCGTTGCATTCGCGTGCGATGCGTTCGCGAATTTGGGGAGTGAGTCGTCCGGCCCAGGCCCAGCCGAGACGTTTCTCTCTTTGCCACATGGGGGTGATGAGTAGGTAGAACTCGCGGGTGTTTTGCGACAGCTCATACGAGGCATCGCTGGTTTTGGTGACGTAGCCGTCGCCCATGATCCGGTTGACGGTGGCGGCGCCTTCGAGAAATTTTGGTCCGTGGCTGGTAGGCTTGATGCCGAACTTGACCAGATTTACCTGTTCGGGGGTGAGGTTCAGAAACTCCCAATGGTGGACCATCTCGTGGGCGAGCACGCGGTCGAGTGTGGCAGGGTGGGCGAGGATGCGGCGCTGGAGCTTGATGAGGCTATAGTTGGGATGGTTGGCCGACCAGTAGCAGAGGCCGAGCCAGTTCGACCCGAGGTTGTCGACGATGGTGACTTCCGGGGGATCTGTCAGTCCGAGCACGTCCATGTACTTGGCAACGGTCTGCGCGATCTCATTGGGGGTAGATCGAGAGCGCATGGGACTATTCGGTCTGGCGGTTGCCGTAGACGAGATCTTTCATGGGGATGGCAGGCATCTCGACGGTGGTGCGCAGGCGGCGCTCCATGTAGGACCGGCGTGGGCCGATGGGCTCCGGAAGATCGGTCGAGAATTTGGAGCGGTATTCTATGTTTTCTTTCCGGCGCAGGTATGCTGGAAGTAGCATCACGAATCCGGCCAGGCCAAGGCTCAAGGCACCGACGGCAACCGACTGTTTTCGGATAGGTTCGTCGCCACGCGCGTAGTTCTTGTCGATGTTTGTGCGGAGAAAAAGGTCGTAGGCCATGGGATGGCTCCTCTAGTGATGGGGTGCGATGTAGTCACAGTCTCCCATAGGTACGCCAGTCGGTCTACTTTCGGGTTCTGGCGACGCAGACGGTTTCTGCCCAATTCGGCGGTTGAAGCTGCGGACAAACCCCTCGGCGAATCCAGGCAGAAAGTAAGCTGCCGTGAGTGTAATTCCCGAGAGGATGAGAAATTCTTTGAAGGTGATTGGAAAGGGCGGCCGGTAGGGAGTCGTAGCTATGGTGTCGCGAGGTGGAGAGAATTTGCCGAACCGACTCAGGACAAGTTTGCTCAGTTCGCCTTCGGCCGAAGCGGGCGCTTGGCGGTCATGGAGCAGTTGTTCTGGGAACCTGAGCATGGGGGCTATTCATCATAGACGCTGAGGTCGACGAGGCTGCGGGGGTCAGGGTCTTCAAAGCGGCCATGCACGAGTTGGTTCAGAACCTTCAGGGCAGTGGCGGTGTCGAGTCGGAGGGTCAGCTCGACCTCGCTGTCGTCGAGCACCTTGGCCTCGGACATGGTTTCCTTGAAGAGGAGGTAGGGCGACTTGTAGAACGATACGGTTTGTGACTTTGGTTCTGCCTTGACGTGGACGAGCCGGGCGATCTTCTGGGCGATGGAGGTTGTGCGCTGCTCGAAGTTGTCGGCCGCTTGGTAGCGGGCGAGGACTTTTTCGAGGAGGGGGAGGTATTCAGGGAAGAGGCGGCGTTCGATGTCGTGGGCGATCTGAGCGCCGGTCTTGGAGGCCGATACGGAGATCTTGGGCCGGGCCTCATAGGACGAGGTACCTTGGCTGTCCTTGGGGTAGTCGGTGGAGACATCGAGGCGATCTGTCCGGGCGTCTTTGCTGCGAGCCTGACTTTCGCCGATGGCTAGCTGGGCGTTGGTGTCGGGGTCGGTCAGCCAGGCTCCGATGCGTCCCCAGTCGTCGGGGAAGGGTTTGACATCCCAGTTACCTGGGAGAGCTTCGGCGACATCTTCGGCCAGTGCGATGATCTGTGCTCGTTTTGCAAAATTCATTGGATCCCTTCACAGTATGCCGAGGTTTTGTGCTCGGCAGATGAGGACATGATACCACTCGTCGGATTGTCGGTAGTAGGTTTCCGGATCTCCATCGAAGGCTTCGGGCACGAGCATCGAGATGTACTCGTTGTCTTTGTTGCCGTATCGAGCGATCAAGCTCGTGTCGGTGCGCTTGGGGCCGCGACGGCAGACATAGAGGTCGAACTCGTGAAAGCCGCCGAGCGACTGACAGCGTTTGCAGTCGTGTTGAAACTGAGCAGGTGGAAGTTGTTCGATGTGGTTGGCGATCACATCGTAGTAGATGGACGAGCAGTGGTCAGAGCAGAAGTCCCCGCCGTCGGTCGATTCGCCGCAGCAGTAGCAGAAGCCCCAGCCGTTGTGCTCGCCGCCGGTTAACGTCCACGTTCGTGTGATCTTGGTGGGCATGGGGTATCACCTGCTGATTTGGATCTGTAGTTCTTGCAATAATCGAACGATTTGAGTGGCGTCATGTTCGACGTGTTTTCGAGAGGGTCCGGACACTGTAATGCAAGGCGGAGATGCCGGAGATCCGGGCTGGAACATCCAGTCTGACAGATCTGGATCTACATGGGATGACTGGCGTTCTTTGCGTATTTCCAGCTCCACTGCTTCCTCGTCCAGAACATCGTTTGTTTCAAAGTAGATTTCTACTCGAAAGAGGGTGTCCGTCTTTATGCCTAATTGTTGCAGTAAGGTCATGGTTTTGATTTTGTTCAGTGGCAGTTTCGTTCAGCAGGAAAACCAGATGTTGTTGCCAAGTGTGCGGCCGGTCTTGCTGGGTGGTTTGCGAACGTGGAACCGAACGAAGACGGTGTCTTCGCCATAGGAGAGGTTCTTCACCAGCTCTGCCTTGATCGTCCGGGGGTAGAGCATATCGCTGTCGAGCATGTTCCAGAAGTTGGTGCCACCGATCATCGTGGCAGCAACGCTCAGATCCATTCCTCGACGAACCTCGACGGCCCACTGCTCGAATGTGGACTTGAAGTCATCTTTGGCGGTCTTGCCGGTGGGGGTGAGCCCGCGTGGGAAGTCGAGGTAGGCATTGACGATGGTTGCGCTGGTTTTTGGCCACTGGTAGTGACCTATGACTTTTCCGTCTTTTCGTAAGATTGCAGTTCGTGGTCGTGGAGCCCCGAGTCGACCAGGGGCTTTCCCAACTGAGTCAATGTCGGCCTTGGCTGTTTCGAGATCTTCAAAGTCGACTTCATGCTCGACTTCATGTCGAGGATTTCCGTACTGGTAGATGACGGTGTAATAGTGTTGCATGGAGGATTACTTGCGCCCGGTTGATTCGAGGCGAGCGACTGTCTCGAAGTTGGTCGAGGGCATCTGGTGCCAAGTCATGTGGAGGTAGTACAGATGATAGGGGTAGTCCGGGTGAATGAACTCGACGGTGGTTCGACCTTCATTTCCGTGTGAATCCTCCTTGGAGTTTTCGGTAGGCTCGAAGCCAACTCGTTCGAGGAGGGTGAAAATTGTCTGGAAGGGTACAACGCGTTCGTACCGATTGACGGTGAGTTGGCCGAGGGCTTCGTTGACCCTGCCAACCAGTGGTCGGTCTGGGGAAGAGATGAGGGCTTGCCGAGGTTCCTTGCCTTTCTTGGCTTTGACACCCTCGAAGCGGGCGACGATTTCATAGTTGCCCGATTCCATCTTGTACCAGCTCAGGTGGAGGATGTAGTCGCGCTCGGGGAACTTGGGGTGGAAGAAGTCGAACATGGCGCGGCCTTGACGACCGAGGAGGGACGGCATCTCGTCCGGATCTTCTGGCTCGAAGCCTTCCTTCGAGAGCAGCTCGAAGAGCGCGACGCAGGGGATGAAAGCCTTGTACTTATTGACCGTGGCTTTCTCGATGGCCGTATTCACTCGGGAAAGAATCGACTTGTCCGATGGCATCAAAATCTCCTCTGAGAGACAATTATCTCCCTCAAGAACAAAGAGTCAAGTAGCAATTTTCAAAGGTGGGGTTAGCTGTCCGCTAGGCTGTAGGCTCAGCTCCGCACACGTTGTGCCGAGAGCCACGGGAGCCCATCAGGCGTCTATCACTCGGCTGGTCGATGATCGTGGCGTGGATGAGCTGGAGATCGTTCATGGCGATTCCTACTGATGTCGAGATGCCGCTTGGAGGATGAAGTGAGTAACGAATCCAGAGGCGACGCCCAGGGCGAGATCTTTCCCTTCCATGTGCCAGGGCGGGGGCGACACCATTCGCATGATGTGGGCACGCAGCTCGCCCAGGCAGCCGTTCAAGACCGCGCCGATGGCGAGGTCGTGAGCCTCGGCGAGCTGGACCAAGGTGGCGCGGCCTTCGCGGGCAAGGGCGAGCGTCCCCTGGATTTGAGCGATCTCTTCTTTGGTGAGTGACTTGTTTGCCATGGGGAGGACTCGCTGAGTAGACTGGCTTCTTTCTTTGCTAGGAGAGAGCTTCGAGGGCTAACTCGGCCTCGACGACTCGACGGTAGTTGTCGTCTGGATCTCCGATGCCGCCGAGCGAGCCGATCACGTTGCCGCTGGCATCCTTGAGGATGGCAGCAAGCACTTTACTCGGCTCAGTTTCAGCGTCACCCATGTCATATGGATTGTCGTCGAAGGTCCATTCAACCGACCAGCCTCGCTCTTCCGCTTCGTGTTCGGCTTGTGCGAGTTTCATGGCTCCTTCCATGCGGCCTTGGCGTGGTGTTTGGCCGGGGCCGTAGCTGTAGCCAGCGTGCTTGAAGAAGAATTTTGCGTGTTTCTTGAGGCGATCTTGCGCCTTGCGCACGGGTGATTTCCGAGCTTCGCGTTTCACTCGGCGTTCGCTGCTGATGGTGTCCTCGATGCTGGCGATGGCCTTGTCGAGACACTCGGCGACGCTCGCGCTGTTGCCAGAGTTGCTGCCCACGACGCCTCCCTCGGGGGTGAGGTAGTGGTAGCCGAAGGGTCGACCGGCGTTGACGTACATGGCGTTCATGTCGGGGTGGTATCGAACGATCTTGATGGTGTAGGTACCGTCTGCCGCCTTGGCTTTGATGGTCTTGACTACCTTGGTGTCTTCGTCGACCAAGACGCCACCGTGTTCTGGGAAGATCAGCTTGGAGCCGTCGTGGGATTTTTTGGTCAGTCGCATGGTTGGTCCCTGCGAGCGGGCGGCTCTGGCGCGAGCACGGGCGCCAGGACCGAAGTTGGGGAACAGCTCGCGACGGTCGTTGTCGATGTCCTCGACATAGGAAATGAACAGGTCGGGCCGCAGTTGTCGTGTGTACGATTCGACACCTCGCACGTGCTGCCGGGTCGTGCTCGACGGCGCGTTGGCGTACCGGATGATGAGCATGGTCTTGTCGGGTGCATGGCGCGCGATGGGCATGGTGTACGAATACAGCGTGTGCCCATCCGTGCTGACGTGGGTGCCTGAGAACTGCTTGGGTTGCTCGGCCAAGAAGGCTTCAATCACGAGGTCGGTTTTGCTGGGCTTTGCAGTGCTCATGGGAGGGCTCCTATGGGGGTGCCTTTTTCGAGGCAGGCGAGGGCGGCGCGGGAATTTTCAGGGTCTATGAGGCGGGCCAGGGCGTCGAGTCCGCCCATGGCATAGAGATGGGCCACCTTTCGCAGCGAGAGGTGGCAGGCCGGAAGAAGGTAGTTTACCACGAAGTCAACTTGATCTTCGTAGGTTGTGCGCACGCTCAGGTGGAGCTGGCGGGCGATTTCGAGGGTCACGGACTGGGCGATACCTTCACAGACGAAACCGTCTTCGTGATCGCTTTGGGGTTCGATGCCAGCGGCGTGTACCAGCTCATGCAGGGCGTCGGTTTCATGTCCCTCGCGGACGTAGATCTCATGGTCGTGGGTGGTGAGCGCGGCCGTGTTGGTCAAGAACTTCTCGCGGTCGTGGCCGTCGGCGAGTGCTTGGGGGAGCTGGTCGTGCAGCAGCTTCGTCCACTCTTTCGGCCGGAGGACGGTGAATCCGCTGAAGTGCAGGGGCTTGCCGCCGAACCAGGCTGTTACAGCGTCGACGAGGCCGTCCATGGGCTCATTCGTGCCGGTAGCGAGCGCCAGGCCCTTGGCGGAGAGCGCGCGGTCGGAGAGCGCCGGGTAGGCGCCTATGGGGTAGTTGGTGCTCGTGCCGGTCTGTTTGAGCAATCCCATTCTTTCGAGTGCATCGACGGTGCCTTTGGTCGTGTGCCAGATGGGGGCGCAGTCATAGCGCTGGGCATAGGCTGCCTGGTTCTGATTGCTCCAGTATCCACCCATTGAATATGCCAGGGGCTCTTCACATGAAGCTAGCTTCTGGAGGACATCGAGTTGGGCTATCGACAGCTTGGTCTTCTTCATTGAGGCAGACTCTTGTTGAGTTTGATTATATGGGAAGAGAAGGCCGCCTCTATGACGGGGAATTTCCTTGCAGCGTAACGACTCTCATGGGGTTGTCTGTTTCAAGGCGGGGTGGATAGCGAGGCCGGTAGCGTTCGGTCTTCGGAAGTGACTTGGCGATTCGTCGCCATTCCGAATTGAAAGCCGAGACACCGAATGCGATTGAGCCATGTATCCATTCATTGAGGTAGGGATCGACAACGGTCTGCAAAGCGTTGATGAACTTTTGGCCCTCCATGGAGGTCTGAGGATAGACTTCGGGATGGGGTTCGCGACCGTCGCGCTCGCATCGCTTGACGTAGGCGACGAAGTTGCGGTTGATCATCGACATTGCTACGGGCCACTCGACGATGGTGAGAAGGAGACGCCGGACAGATCGCGGAGAAAACGAGGCATGAACATCGACCTTCACACCTTCAGGAAGAATCTTGTCCACGGCCAGGTGCACCTCCATGGAGATCTTACGGAGGGCATTCTGTGTGGGGGCTTTGGCAGTCATGAGCTCAGCCTTTCTTCGGAGACGCTTTCAAGCTGTGGACGATCTTGAGTCGCTCGTGTTCGAGCACATGCGGATCGAAGATCACCCCGCCTGTCACCGGCCAGTTGGTATTACCGGCTTCATCGACCACGGGTGGGAAGTGTGAATCGACGAGCGACTGGAGTACCTCGGCGAGGTGTTTCGCCTCGGCGGAGAGGTAGGGAAAGCGAGACTCGCCGCCGCTGCGACCTGCGAGGACAGCTCGGCGCTCGGCGACGACGCGGTCGTAGTTGAGCATGAACATGTCGTCGGGCCAGCTCGCGACGGTGAGGTTGACGAAGCCAGTACCGTCGGCGTTTTCACTGGTGTTCATGGTGACGCCGACACCTTCAGGGAGGAGATCGTCCATGGCATCGCGAAGCTCCATGGCGATCTCATGGATCGGGCGTCTTGCAGTTGGATCGCCCATGGGCTTCAGCGTCCGGTGGCTGGAGATGGGCTGTCGTCGTTGGTGGGTACCCCTTCAACCCGGAAGACGCGGTAGTCGGTGCTGCGACGGCTCAACCGTCCACGCCACTCGACAGCGGCCTTGGTGCCGTTGGGATTCAAGGTGATGATGAGCTGGCCGATTTTGCCCTTGCGACCGGCGGTGAACTCGTCCTCGCCGGTCTTGTGGGTCTTGACGAACTTGACATCGACCGCGTCGCCATGGAGTAGCAGCGCGGCTTTCGTGGCAACTTTGATTTTCGAGTCCATGATCGCGAGTCCGACTGGCTAGTCTTCGATGTCGAGGGCTTCGGCGAGGTCGTTTCCGATCTCTCGTTCGATGTCTTCGTAGGTGGTGCCCGGAGAGATCGAAATGGCCGACGAGGGGCCAGAGTGACCTTGCCAGTATTGGGAACCGTCGATGGTCCAGCCCTCCAGATCGCCTTCATCGCTGAACATGATGTAGCAATACATGTCGCATGGATCGTCTTCCATCATGCGTTCGATGGCATGGGCGAGCTTCTCGCCCTTCTTCTTGTGCTTGCGAGCCTCCTCCTTGACCACGTCGGAATAGTCTTTCCACGACTTGTCGATGGAGGCGACGAGGTTGTCGGCGCGGAGGGTGGCCATGGTTTCGGCGATCTTGGTGTCGAGTTCTGCATTGGTCATGAAAACAGTCCTTCGGGTATTATCCCAGATTGATCGTGCGAATGAGGTCGCACTCGTAGCGGTTGATTATCTCAACAGAGGAAGTCTGGGCCGATGCTTTTGATAGCAACCAGGAGAGAGCTTCGTGTTCGGGAATGAAGGTTCGAGAAGTGCCGTCGATGGTCAAGTACCATTTGCGCTTGATGATGGTGAACCCACTGCTCTTCGACCGTTTTTCGTCCAGTTCATGAAGCACACACAGGTAGTGGGTGATCCACACAGGGCGAGGTTTATCTCCGCGAATATAAGGGACAGGCTTTGGACCATGGTCTACATTGCGAGAGGCGATTTCACCGTCCCAGATGATCTCTGGATCTCTTGTCCTTTTCCTCTTGCGTGGAGACATGCGTTCCTTGCATTCAAACTTGGCTATCCGGTTGACGACCAACAGATCACTTTTTGGCGTTTAGTTTCTTGGCTAGTAATCGAGCCTTTTTCCTGGTCTTGAAAAAGCAGAGGCTTTCACC
>Ga0116103_1000684_pt1 | contig 18112 bp, 17 predicted proteins | sample June2015DPH_4_10_2_FD_89714 | JGI IMG/M metagenome (GOLD analysis project Ga0116103, IMG submission 89714) | Peatland microbial communities from SPRUCE experiment site at the Marcell Experimental Forest, Minnesota, USA - June2015DPH_4_100 | ecosystem: Environmental > Terrestrial > Soil >...
ACGGCGTTGCTGTGGGGGACGGAGACGGCGTTGCTGTGGGGGACGGAGACGGCGTCGGAGTCGCCGAAGAGACCGCTATCGGTGTGGATTGGTGTCGTTGACTAAGGACGACTGCCGCTGCTATAACCAGAAGCACGACGACGACTACGCCTATGATGAGCAGTTTCCTTCCCGTGAGCGCGCCACTTAGTCGTTCTAACAATATCGGATTGTCATCCTCGTGCGGCGGTTCGTACGGTGGCGCGTGGGCAGGGGGGGCGCGATCCGTGACGGGTTCTCCGCACATGGGGCAATATTGAAACCCGTCTGGGAGAATCAACTTACAAGACGTGCACAGTCTCTTTTTTGCATCCATCCCACTGCCTCTTCATTCAGCTGTCGTTCTTCCGTTCCACAGATCTACATACATTAAGTAATACAACCTTTAAAAAAAGGCCGGTCCTACAATGTCTGGCAAGCACCGCTGACTACAAATAGACGCTTTCGGCATTCCTGAACGGGGTTCGATATGAGCACGATCGAGTACTATCGCACGACACTGCGTTCATTAGCTGACTGGGATGACTTCTTGCTAAAAGAGTCAAGATTACCAGGCCCACGAGGAAATCTAGAGTTGGCTAGCGTGGTTGCCGATGAAGGAACTGAGGCCCAGTTTAAGCACTTTTTGACGTTTGACGCAGAGAGATTCCCTGCCAACACACAGGGCGAGTTTTTAGCCGTATGCGGTGCGGTGGGGCTGGGGCGACTTCTTGCGCAAGGAGATTGCAGCGTCCTCGAAACGCTCCGAAAATGTGCTTCTGATTCGCGATGGCGCGTCCGCGAAGGAGTGGCGATGGCCCTTCAACGCCTCGGCGACACACATATGAGCCGGCTTCTGAGCGAAATGGAGCGTTGGAGTCGAGGCAACTTCCTTGAGATGCGAGCCGCAGCCGCTTCGCTTTGTGAACCTCGGCTGCTAAAGCAGAAAGAATGCGCACAACAGACGCTCGTACTGCTAGATCGGATCACCTCGTCGATTTCTAGCGCGAACGATCGCAACACCGACGAGTTCAAGGCCCTAAAGAAGGGCATGGCTTACTGTTGGAGCGTGGCGGTCGCTGCGAATCCCGCCTCGGGGATGCCTTTGATGGAGCGCTGGTTATCGACCACCGACAAGGACATACGCTGGATAATGAGGGAGAATCTCAAAAAGAAACGGCTCGAGCGAATGAATGCAGGGTGGGTGCAGCATTCACGGCGGCAACTCAAGCGCAGCACGGTCTAGCTGGCACTGTGGCGACGCTTTCATAGCCGTTGCACCGCAAAAGAGGGCGTAGACACTCTCTTTTTTGCTTTTTTGACGTTGATTTCAGCTGAGCGCTTCTTGTCTTTCCCGACGCCACGCGCCAGGCTACGCGTCAGCGGATGGATTCGGTATCAAAGAACGGAGCTTTACTCATATGATCAGCATTTTTTGGTCTTTTTCTGACTGATGGGAACGGCGTCGTCCTTTTCTGAGGTTACCGATTTTGACTTGCCGCGCTTGGTTGACGAAGGCGCTCAGCCGGAAGACAGTTTGCGTGCACATAGATCACGCACGCGACCATTCGCGAATGTCGCTTCACGAATCGTAAAAAGGGAGGGCTAATGGGCAGAAGTAGTGGGACGCGGCCTTTCTGACCTTGCCTTGTAGCTAGGGAGGTGAATCAAGCAAGAAGCAGGCAGGTGTAAGGAAACGAGGCAACCATGCAACAGATGTGCACGCTACGCCCCAACCGAGGTAGTGCCCATTAGCATGTGCATATAATAGCACTCATATTTAATATAATTATGCAATAATATTTATCAGAGGATATAAAGCGAAGTTCTTGTATGGACTAAGGGCTGTCGCAACGTCTGCACGTCTCTCGAGGTAGGCGCGTGGATACTCTGGGACGTCATGCACAGATCATCGTTCGACACTTCATTACTACAGAGAGTCATAAAGCAGCAAAGCTGACACGCTCGAGAGCGCACGTTTACGCGCAGTGCACGACCATCACAGGAACTGAAGCAGTGCGGATGACCTTGTCAGTCACACTGCCAATGAGCAATCGATCTAAGCCTTTTCTCCCGTGCGTTCCGACGACGATGAGGTCGATCGCGTGGCCCCTCGCATACGCATCAAGTTCTTCGGCCGGGTGCCCCTCAAGCAAAACGTCGATGATTGAGGCTTCGGCCACCCCCCTCTTTACCAGCGCGTCTCTCGCTGCGTCAAGAATCCGCCTCCCTTCTGATTTGAAAATTACGTACGTTTCTTCCCACGACGCGTCAACGGGCTGGGTCCCAAAGCCCGTTATGTCTAAAACGCACGCAACGTGGATCGTCGCCCCCATCAGCTGCGCGAGATACGCACATTCGTCAAAGACTACCTCCATAAGCGACGTACCGTCTGATCCAACCAAGATATTAGCGAAGTGCATTCATCTCATCCCCTTCCAAGCTTGTTACCCCCGCTGACATCAATTTGTTTCGCGCGTGTTCAACAGTACTACATTAGCTTACCGTGCCGGCCTCTTAACGTCAGGGATCTGTCCGATTGTCTTCTCTGTAGCGCGGCTCTGAGATTAAAACGTTCCTATCTGCATGGAAGGAAGATGGCAAAGTGCAGCGTCGAACAAGTCACGCGGTAATGCGCGTGATCTGGGCGCAGCGGCATCTTAGAACGCGCCCGAATGATTCGCGCATAAAAATTCCGGCTTACTCTCGACAGACGCGCAAACCATGCTTCAGGCGCACGCAGCCAGAGGCGCCAGACACCGCTAAGAATACGTTTATGTATGCGCTCTAATCTGTGAGACACCTGAGATAGGCCAAACAAAATGGCGAGGGTGGACAACCTGAAATTCGCAGCTCAGACCGACAAGGGAAACAGAAGAGAAAAAAATGAAGATGCGTTTCGTGTAAATGAGCGTCTCAGATTCATCGCGGTAGCAGATGGCGTCGGAGGCGAGCCGGCAGGCGAAATAGCTAGCCGTTTGGCCGTTGAACAGATCGAAGATTACATAACATCGCACCTCGGTGAAGCAGCCTCTCTCTCCACACTCGGCAACGCCGTGACACTGGCAAACGACGTTATCTACCATCAGGGCCGCGAAGACCCGTCACTGGCGGGCATGTCAACGACAGTTGTCGCGTGTCTCTTGACCAACGAGCGCGTTTTTGCCGCCCACGTGGGAGATAGTCGCGGCTACTTGATAACGCCTAGCGAGATCACGCACCTGACGAGAGATCATTCGCTGGTTGCAGAACTGGTCGCCTCAGGCCGCATTAGTCCTGAAGAGGCGCGAGAACACCCGTACCGACACGTGATTACACGAGCCCTTGGCTTAGAGGCCCGCACGAGCGTGGAGCTTGGTTCTTTTTCCTGGAACCGGGGGGATTGTGTCCTGCTCTGTACCGATGGACTTACTGAGACGATAGCAGATCATAAGATCTACGCGGTGATTTCAGACAAGGCCAGGGCTCTGCAAAGCAAGTGCGCTCGACTCATTGCGCTCGCAAAAGGGAGTGGCGGCCTTGACAATATCACCGTGGTCTTAGCAGAGCAAACCTGACATCTCGCAGAACCGACCGAAAAGGCGATTTGTGTCCACTGAGCAGGCGATCTGAGGTAGCATGGCATGCCGGAACACAAGCGAACGCACCTGATTCAACCTATTAATTGTACGCCCCCGTTTGATTTCGCATTGAGCGCATACATTCTCGCTGACGGTGATCCTCAAATTGCGAAATACGACGGAACCGCATATCGACAAGTGCTGCGTGTCGACGGCAAGTTACTGCTTGCGACCATTGCCTCGATGGGATCGGTAGACGCTCCACAACTGCGTGCAGTGTTCACTAGTGATCGTTCGCTCAGTGCTCGCGACGTGACCGCGGCGCACGCAGTCATCAGTTCGGTGTTTAACGCGCATCTCGATGTCAAACCCTTTTATCATGCGATCCGGAATGATCCCGTCATGGCAGAGCTCGGTGGCAAGCTCCGCGGGCTGAAAAATCCGGCAACTGCTACGGTCTTTCAGGCGCTCGTCGATTCGATCATCGAACAACAGATCGCACTCAACGTGGCGCACGTTCTTCAGCGCCGGGTGATAAAGGCGTTTGGCGACGTTTTAGTCGTAGATGGGGATACGTATTACGCATTCCCAACGCCAGAGCGAATGGCCGTAGCTTCGGTTGATAGCCTACGGCGATGTGGATTGAGTCGAAGAAAGGCAGAGTACATTACGGACATCGGCGCACGCATCGCCGCGCAAGCAGTCGATTTGGAACGACTTAGCCAGTACGGAGAGACACAGATGATCCTAGACAGCTTGTGCTCATTGCGCGGTGTGGGTGTGTGGACGGCCGAGCTCACCGCTATACGCGGCCTTAATCGACTAGACGTCTTTCCGGCCGATGATCTTGGATTACGAAGATGGGTTGCCCACTACTACTGCAGCGAAAGAACTATCACAAGCGCGCAGGCTAGGGGCGTTGCAGAGCAATGGGGGATATGGAAAGGCTTGGCCGGCTACTATCTGGTGGTCGCAGGACTTCTCAAAATCGTGACGAAAGCGCAGAGTGCGACGTGAAGGAGCGCGTTGAAGACGTTCCATCACAATCGTCGTGATGCGTGTTGACGAAGACGAACTTGGCCCCAACGCTTCCGCGCGGGTCGCGGGCGTGTGCGACCGCACAAGGAAGGAAACGCGGTCTTATCTATGAAGACGGATTAACTTTGCTAGTATGGCAAATAGCGATTGGAGTTCGGTCGAAGAAGTCGATGTGTCCGTGAAGGCGATCGTTACAATTATGAAGCGAAAGAGGAAGCTGCCGACCCCCCTAGTCGAAGCGTACAAGCACGCTCTCGACACAAGCACGCGAGAGCTCACGCGGAGATTCTACGAACAACTGACGACCCGCTGTCCGGAGGCACTCGACTACTTTATGGACTAAACGCCATCAGAGCTCAAAGAGCGTGCTTACACCAAAAAACCGTTTTTTAGAAGCGCTCACAGCGGTTGGGCGGTGACTGTGGGAGGTGTGAAGCCCCTGCAGAGGCTGATCGCGCGTGGCTAGTCACCTGTTTTTTTACTATAGTTTCTGGACTAGGACCGTAGCTTAACCCAGAATGCCACGGGCGAGCGCACCCGTTTCTTTTCAGTGCTTCACACATCCCGTAAAGCGCAGATCCCTGACTGGGTTGCACGCTTATGTACTTTTTTCGAAACTTCGAGGGAAACCTTTGCAAAAACCGGAAGAAAAGTGGCGAACGCTCATGATATACGCTATTCTTACAACTGCTCTTTTTATACACGTTTAACGAAGTGAAGGCAGCGCGCAAGCCCCTTGCACTCTTCGCTGTGCGATTAGCTCGATTCCGCTATATCGATTCGCTCCACGAAAATGGCGTCACTAGCCATGGCCAGCCCCACGGTCTCGCCACTCCTATGAAAGCCCAGCAACAAACGCGTGGCTTAGATCTGAAAACCAGGTCGTGGCCAAGTGCTGTCGAACTGCGCCTAGGCGCAAATTCACTGTTTTTAGACTCACGAAAATGAGGAGGAAATTTTTGGAGGATCCGACAGTTCTGGGGGGCTAGCGAAGTCACAAGACTAAAGGTTCAGTATACACTTTGCGTACATCTTCTTCATTTAACAAACAGCTGAGCCTGCGGAGCCTAAACTTCATTTCTAGCAGACAGGTTTTGCAAACTGGTTCAGCCCCCTTATATGTGTTTCCGCAAAATTCGCACATTTTGGAGGTAGGATCTTCTTCTATTCTCGTCTTGAGGTCATAGCGAACAAGATAAGCGTTGACCGCCTGAATTGACGCCATAAGTTCTTTCTTGCATATGGATATGCACTGGCCGTCGTCGGTCCAGTCGGCCCAATCCGTCTGCAGCTTCTTGTGAATTTGCTCGAGATCCGTAGTGTCCATTAGATCACATTTACCAGTGTATAGTCAACGTACTTTATTAGTCTGTCTGTTTGGACGTCTTGAGCGCCAGTGAGGCTAAAAATTGCTTAAATTCCACCCGGACGAGCCGTTCGCTCGTGTCGGATTATAAGTGTCAGGGAGCAATCGCGTGCAAGCAGCTACCGTCCTTAGTCTTGCACGGGTGTAGGGGGGCTAGCACACCCGAGGCGAGCTAACGGGCGCGTGAACCGTTAGCTTTGACATAATATCTACGTGCAACGATTCCGATAATAATGACGACAGCGCCGCGAGATCACAGCGCGCGCGCTTCACCTATCGGCAAAGACCTTAACGGCTGCAAAAAAGAGAGGAGGCAGCGCCACATATTCAAACTTCTCCTTTGGGGCAGTGCTACCAAACTGAGGTCATGGTTCGTTTTAAGAACACTTTCGAAGGAAGCAACATCACGTGTGGCGCTGCAACAATACCGCCTTTGACGGTCTTGGCACTTGTTTTTTGCGCAAACCACTATAAGAACGTTTGTTACACATGTGTGTGTGAATCGTGACGGACGTACATTATACGCAGGCGCGGCGAGGGCAGTTACTAAGGGCGAGTCGGTCGCAACCTTGCGTCTGCACGTTGCGCTGAGGGTTGATGCTGCTATCAAACGCCCCGACCGTTTTAGAAATGGGTTGTATTTCTCAAAGGTCCAACATAAAGCTGCCAAATCGGAAGCGATATAAGCACGACGACACAAATAACAGAGCGAATCTTAAAAACGTCAAGGGAGGTGCAATGTAAACATGGCTGAAAAAGCTACCCCAATGTGGGCTCGTCTCCTCGAAATCATTCTCGGGATAATTGTTCTTGTCCTCGCAGTTTACGTCCTTTTCAATACCGGTGCTGCTGTAAATACACTCAGATTGTTACTCGGAATCGGAGTTCTCATCCTGGGCCTCATTATGCTAATACGCGGAGCTACGTCAAAGGTCCTCTCGGGAACTGGCAGAATAGTGAACGTCATATTGGGGATTATTTTTCTGGCAGTAGGCGCTGCAGCGATATACTATAGCAACTTTGGCACAACGTTGGTTATACTCTTGTTTGCCTTCGGATTGCTGCTGAACGCGATAGGAAGGCTTGAATTTGCAGGCTATTCTATGGCAGCCGGAATGCCGCCCTCGGTTCGTTGGGCGAACATAATTCTCGGTGTCATAGCGTTCATACTCGCTATAGTCGCTTTCGTAGACGCCGATTTTGCCAACACATTTCTTGGGCTCCTAGTGGCGCTGGTACTATTCCTCTTCGGGATCCAGCTCGTCATCGCAGGAGCAGGCAGCCGCGGCTAACACGCCGCGCCCCTTTTCTTTTTTTCGCAATAGGCACGAATTCTTTGCGCAACACTCTAGGTTGTTCCGTATGCACTAGCCGTTAGCTGGCGTCTGGCACCAAGCGAACCGCGAGGAGAGCGGCGCAAAGCAAGAACTACGCGCCGTGCGGTGCAAACCGGAACCAATATAAGCACGGCAACCTATAAACTGGAGATTGAATTATCAAAAAAACGTCAAGGGAGGTGAAAATTGAAATGGCTGATGAAAAAAAGAGTTCTATCTGGCTGCGAATCCTTGAGATCATCGCAGGTCTTATCATCCTTGTCCTGGCCGGCTACGTCATCGCATATCCAGGAGTGGCAATAGCAACGCTCATAGCCTTCCTATCAATCGCGCTGATTATCCTTGGAGTCGCATATTTCATACGAGTATTTGCAAAAGGCATTTCCGGATGGCGACGACTGCTCAACCTGATTCTGTCGGTGCTGCTGGTCATAATCGCCGCCTTAGTAATCGACAATCCGTTCATCTACGGATCACTGACGCTCGTATATCTGCTCGGCTTAGCATTGTTGTTCGCCGGGATAGCGAGTGCCGCGCGCGGCACCGTAGGAGGAATCGTCGTCGGGATACTCGGAATTATCGTAGGCTTTGTCGTGATAATCTTCCCGGGTCTCGGCTTAGCAACGCTCGTGTTCCTGCTGGCAGTGTTCCTGCTAATCTTCGGATTAGAGTCGATAATCTCCGGGATCATGGGGAGATGGGTCTAACCCATCCCCTCCCATGCGCGAGCTCACGCACTAAAACGTCCGCATCGACGCCTTGAACTTCTATATGAGCGGAGCTTAGAGCGGAACGCATGGAAATGCGAATAGCCCGGAAACACGCCTCGCACGTAGACGACACGCTAGAATCAAACAGATAGTTCGGCCGCGCCGGACACAATCTTCGCTGGAATCGCGACGCTTATTGCTGCAGCAGCGCTTACGCTCGTAGCGGAGACGTACGGGGTTCCAAGAAAATTGGCGCGTTAGACCTTTATAACGTGTCGCCCGGCGCCAAAATTACTAGGCGCGTCTTCGTAGCGTCTAAGGGGCAGGGGTACGCCCCAAACTCTCAAGCTCCTTAAGGTATTTTCGCCGCCTTGCCTCGTAAGCCGTGCGATTCTCACCAAAGGGCACATATTCCGAGACGAGCCACCCCTCTTGGGCCATCGCGACCTTCGTACGATCAGCGAGACCTTTGAGAAAGCCAAACTCGATTAAGTCCTTCTTCCCTTCCATCTTCGTGGTCATCCACTCGATGAGGTCTGGATCGTGTGTTCCGACAGTAAAAAAAGTCGCCTTCGCGCACAGGATCTTTGACAGCTGCTTGAAACGCTTCTGAATATCAGCAAAGTCCGTTGTTGATCCAGCGTACGCTCCCTTTACATTCCGAACAATGATGCCGGACTCCGACGCGCGCAAAACGTCATCACGTGAGCGGTCGAGGTACGCCTGCAATGCGAGGCTCAGGCGATGCCCGTTTTGAGCGCACGCGCACGCGACATCGACGGTGAATGCGACCAAGTTCTGTCCTTCCATGTCGATTTCGAACCCAACGCCGCGGTGCGCCGCTTCTTTAGCAATTCTTTGCACATTTCCTCTGCACCTTTCCCGGTCATACAGGGCCCCCAAAGCGCTCAGCTTAACGGTTAACGAAGCGTGCAACTCGAAATCTGCAATAGCCTTAGCTGTGTCAAAATAGGCTCTAACCGCGGCGGCGGACTGGCTTTCTTCGCGCGCGTATTCCCCGAGCACGTCGATCACGCACCGGATGTTCTGGGCATTCCGTTTTGAGCACCAATCGATTGCGCTTGCTAGATCAGGCAACGCCCATCGACTGTCAAGTGTGTTCATCGCAGGTTCCACATCAAAACCAATTTTTCTTTGGTCAAAGGGCCAACCCCTAACTGAGGCGCTTCACGTGCCACAGGCGGATGCCCTCCAAGGACCTATCATCGAAAGGTCACCGCAGATCGCGTTTGCTATTCGCGTGCGGCAGGCGCAATACGCAAGAGAGCGGAGCCGCACGCTCCCACCGTGCGTTCCGTTAAAGCTGCCACCGTCGCGGCAACGTCCTTGCCAGCGTTGGCCTCAGTTAACGCGCTGACGTTGAGGCTACGCACTCGCGGATGCCAGTCTTGCTCGGCTCTCCTGCGGACGGCAGTGTTAACCACTGGTAATGGCTACACTTATGAGCTCCGTCGATGAACCCGCCGGGTTCATGTTATCGAACGTTGCCGTCGATGTGCCGGTCTGCAGCACTTGGAACGTGATTACCTGCGTCCCTGAAGCGCCAATTTGCGATCCCGAAGCCTCGAAGGTGTTGCTCTTCAGGTTGAGGGCGCTCGTGTCGTATGTAGGCTGCCAGTGGTAACCGGTCGACGGGTTCGTTGGCAAGCTTACAGTAAACGACACTTGTGGCGTGGCAGCTTGCGTGACGGTGACGTCGTTGACCATACTGTCTGTGACAGTACCTGACGGACTGACATGATCAAACGTTATCGTCGTAGAGCCCACTGCCAGAGCTCGGAACGTGAAGACGTCATTTCCGCCCGAGCCAGGCGTTACTGGCTGTGCCGCGACGTACTGCTGATTCTCGAGCGTTATCATGCTTGTGTCAAAGCTGGGCTTCCACTGATAGCCGGTTGACGGGTTTGATTGCAGCTGCAGGGTAAAGTTCTGCCCCTTTTGCACTGATACTGGCGCGGCAACGCTGGCGTTGATGGTAGCGCTGCTAGTCGCATTCTGCGTTGCGTTAGAGGTCTGCGTTACGTTCGCCGTCGTCTTTTGGTTTGACGGGCTTGTTGACGATGTACATCCAGCAATGCAAATAGCGGCAACTAGCAGTGCCGCAATCGCTCCGACAGTCATGTGGCGGTTCATTTCATACCTCCCATTGAACAATTTGAATACAATAGGGCCCGCGACGGATAAGCCTTCGCATTTGTTCGTCTCTTGGCGCGCCACACGCGCTGGCGGTTCCAAGCTGGCGCCGAATTCGAAGCCGCATCAAGTCGCCGAGGCAAAATCCCTTCTACCTGATGGTTAACCAGTGCAAGTCCAGACACCAGCGCACAAACGGCATGCGTCCGGCCATAATCTTATTAGCGGTTAAAAACGTATACCGGGGCGGTGATTTTTTGGAGCCTAGCGCAGTGAGAGAGTACGGCCTCGTTGCCAACTTCCACCGACCGTCAACGTCTGGCACGCACCCGGGGGTTATCGTCATAGGTGGCGCGGGCGGCGGCTTGGGCGGCACGAGCGCGGTCGGCGCGCTCCTCGCAGAGGGGGGCTATGCAGCGCTCGCGCTCGCGTACTTAGGGCTCGAACACCTGCCCGCTCGGCTAGAGGAGATACCGCTCGAGTATTTCAAGTCGGCAATCGAATGGATGCGCTCGCAGCCGTCGGTTGAGCCCAGCAAGATCGGCGTCGTGGGCACGTCGAAAGGCGGCGAAGCTGCGCTGCTGGTAAGCGCCATCTACGCAGAGATCCGGGCCGTCGTTGCGTACTCCCCGAGCTATGTCGTCTTTCAGGGCATCGATGAGGCGTGGTCGGATGCGTCTGCGTCGAAATCGTCCTGGACGTTAGGCGGAAAGCCGGTGCCCTTCGTGCCCTTCCGATTAGACGAGGACTGCATGGAGCGGTATGGGTTTTACTTGGGGTTGTATCTCGGCAGCCTTCAGGACCAGCAAGCCGTAGAACGTGCGGTCATTCCCGTCGAACGTATTAACGGTCCTATTTTATTAGTTTCCGGGACGGATGACGCTATTTGGCCGTCGAGCATGATGTGCGAACGGGTCGTCGAACGGCTCAAACAGCGCCACTTCGCCTTTTCCTTTCAACATTTCTCTTACGACGGCGCAGGACACCTGCTTGCGGGGCCGACCCGACTCGCGCCGACCCGCCCGACAGGTGCCGGCGGCATGGCCTTTGGCGGCACGGAGGACGCAAATGCCTCCGCGAGAGACGACGCGTGGGCGAAGGTGTGCACTTTCTTCGGCGCCAATCTCAAGTAATTGCGGCGCGTACGCACGTCAACGAACGCTGGCGAGCGCCCCCTCTTGCACTGCAGGACAGCAATCGTCCCTTACCCGTCTGACTGAGGTCCTGTCGCTGCCGCGACCAAATCGACATCGCTAAGTACCCGACCGCCTTGACACCAATGAGGAGTATCGCAGATACTTTCTCTGGTATCACCTCCAAAGAGGCGGCGGGGCAGTGCATGGGTTATCCGCCGCTTTTTCAGGTATGGCGAGCAGAGGCAATCTCCGAGCATTCTTAGTTTCAGGCCGTTCTCTCTGGAGCCCCCCGTTGTTGCAAGCAGCATCGTCGCAACCACGACCGCGATTCGAGACGCTATTATTGTCCACCCCTCCTTCTAGCCGCTCGGCGACGGCACGGAGGGCGGTGATTATTCAAAAAAAGAGTGGTGGCTGCGCAGCGGGTTCATAGAACGTACGGAATGAGCCGTTTTGTTTTCTTCGCGTACGCGACGTATTCGTCGCCCAGCTTCGACGTTAAAACCCCCTCCTCCACATGAATCCGATAGCCGAACGCCACGCCGAAAAAAGCTATGAGGACAAGCACCGCCCCCCACGACTGCAGCACGAACCCCAGTCCGACCATGGTGAGGAGGGATCCCGTATACGCGGGATGGCGCACCAGTCGATACGGCCCGCGGTCGACCACCGCTTGACCCTCCTGAACGCCGACGGTCCGCGAGAAATAACGTCCCAGCACGGCAATCGACCACTGTCGGAGAAGAATACCCGCGATCATCAGGCCGATCCCGAGGTAGAAAGCCAAGCTCGGCAACGCTGCGGTACCAGAAACGGCAAAAAGAAAGGCGATCGTAATGGACACGAACATGCTTAGTGATATCAGCGCGCGGGAACTCTTGTCTTCGTATCTGATCGGCGCCCCGCGGCGACGCGAGCGCGGGATGATACCCCCTATAACGAGTTCGCTGAGCAGCCACAGTGCGTACACGAGAAAGAATATTGATGCCGCAGTTGTCGTTGGGAAGAGTTCCGCTAGATAGAACATCGTATCTCTGCTGGGCTGTCTTGTTCTCCTTCAATATGCCTTTGTCGCCTATGTCGAGGTGCGTCGAGCGGTGTCACCCCCCTCACCAAACTACCGCCCGTTCGTGGAAGCCCTGGAGTGCTCTGCGCAGAGTCCGTTATGGGGCCTCCTCTTCGGCCCCAAGAAACAAAGCGCGAAACTAGGACGCAACGGGTCTTCTGCGCGGATTTCGGAAAAACAAGAGCCACACCACAAAGAACACCAGCGCGACAAGTATCAGCCAGGGAAGCAAGTGGATGACTATAGTGATCACTATGAGCACGATAACAAGGATCAGTACTATCACGAGAAGATCTGATAGTGTACTCATTACGTGATTGAGACCGCCGCCAAGAATGATAACTGTTTCTTATCTTCCCAGCCGATGTCGGGTGCCATAACTTCATCTTCGCCAGTCGCGCAATCGACAATTCACTCCGCATGCTCTCGCGCAAGGACGTCGGAGCAGGCAAATTTGAAATGGTTCAGATTTGGACTTAACCAAACCTGCGAACGAGTGGAAGAAAAACCCATTCCCATTGTGGAGCAACGTACCTGCGCTTAGGCCGTCGGGATTCGACCGCCTTAACAACTTGTTTTGCAATGCTCTGCGTGTTTTGCAACTCGCGCTTCACGAGGCGCGCCCCCGCTTCGCGGACGTATCCCATGTGATCTTTATATAGGCCGTTTTCGTCCATCCACTCGTATTTTTTCGCCAGGTTTTTCTGATTGAAGCCTGTGTTATAGCCCCCGGGGTTGATGACAATCACTTTGATGCCAAATGGTTTCAGTTCCGTTCGCAAAGAGGAGGCAACACTTTCGAGGGCAGATTTTGTCATGGCGTACGGTGCGTAAAATGGAGTGGGAATAAGGCCTGCCATTGAGCCCATGAACACAATCCGCCCTCCACCCCTTGCGATCATCTGAGGCAGGACTTTCTGTGTCAATAGCAGCGCTGAAAACACGTTTGTCTCAAACACGGCGCTAACTCTTTGAGAGTCTATTTCGGCCAACGGTCCGGAATCGCCGATAGCGGCGTTGTTGATTAAGACGTCGATGTCCCACGCATCGACTTTGTTGATGTCGCTGGCTTCAGTCACGTCGAGCTTGTCCACCACGAAGTTCTCGCCAAATGATGTCAAAACAGATCTCAATTCATCAACTGAGGCTTCTCTGTGAACGGTTGCATAGATTTTATGTCCTCTCTTCAGCAGTCTGCACGCCACATCAAGACCTATACCCCCTCTGCAGCCTGTTATGAGAATACGTGCCATGATCCCGATCGCCTCAGTTGCTATTATCTCAGCAGCCTGTAATAAGGATATTTTGCCTCGACGAAAAACGTCAAACGGAAGGGTAGCCTGCATCGCTGCCTGGCCCCGTCCATGGTATGCGATGAGGTCAGGCAAGCGTAAACTTCACGGCCCAAGATGGCTCTGGCCTTTCTCGCGCGACGTCAACTCCTATTGACCCTTGCGCAAGCACATCGCCGCGGCGTATGCAGAGCGGCCTTTACGTCTTAACGCACCAAGCTGAGCTCAAATCCGTCATTTCGTCAGCAAAAAGGCTGGAACTTTCGTCACCCCAAGATATGCTGATCCTTCAAACGTAAAAAAAAGCTCTGCTAGTTACAACACGCTATATTTCTTTGCGGTGGCAGTTACTTCTTGCTCGCGGTCTGCGCCAGAGGGTTTTTGTTCTGCGCTGCCGCGTGCACAATCTGCGCGATCCGTTTTTGTCGCGTTTCAGCACGCTTGGCACTCGCAACGTACCGCAGTAGCTGTTTCTTGTTCGACGCGCTGAACTCCGCGAAGTTCGGTCCAGCGGCTTCGTTGTCGGCAAACGCCGCTTCGAGGTCGGACGGGATGGTGAACTGTTCTACCGCGTCATGCACATCCCAATATCCATCCCTTTTGGCTGCCTCGACGACTGCTAACCCTGCTTCGGTCATCAGCCCTTCTTTTACGAGTCGCGCCACCCGTTCCTTGTTGCTTCGCGCCCACAGGCTCTTTGGCTTTCGAGGGGAGAGGTAACGCATTGCCCGCTCAGCGTCAAGTGAGTGAGTGAGGCTGTCTATCCACCCGAAGCTCACGGCTTCGTCAACGATGTCGTCGTACGAAAAGCGTCGTTTACCCGCGACCGCTTTGTTATAGATCAACCACACGCCGCGAGAGGCTGCGTGATTCTGCACAAGCCATTGACGCCACGGCGCGCGGTCTGCAGCGTAGTATTGATCTGCTTTGTTTGAACAGCTCTCGGACACAGTTGTTTGAACAGCTCTCGGACACAGGACGCTTGTGGGCTTCGATCCCTCGCAAGAGGTCCTAAATGCCTAAAAACGTGTTATAAGACACGATAAAGGCCTCGGTTTGACCTAGCAGCGGAATGTGCGATGGTGGCGTTCATATGGTTAAAAAAAGTACGTTCGAACGATTAGCCATCTGTTTCATACCTCTTTTTTTGCGCCGCGCCGGTAGTGATAGCAGAAGCTATGGTCGTATTTAGGGTATTTAGGGTACAGCGCACACCAAACGCGACACAGGGGTCTTGTTTTGCCAATCACACAAATTAGCAAAATATTTAAACGCATGACACACTTCTAAGCGGCGATGGGAAGACTTTCTCAGGGCATCAACCTTGTAAAAGCTACCTTTTTTGTCCTCAGAAAGGACAAACAACTGGTGTTCTTTCCGCTGATATCCGGCTTCGCCTTCATTCTCATTCTCCTTGCGTTCATCACGCCCTTGGTTTCCGTCGGGACACTCACTACAAACGGAATATCGAACCCCTATGCGTTCTATGCGGCGCTTTTCTTCTTCTATCTCATCAGCTACGCTGTCGTAATCTTCTTCAACGCCGGATTGATCACCTGCGCCCACATCAGGCTCACGGGAGGCGACCCCTCCATCCATGACGGTTGGGAGAACGCCGTGCGACACATACGGCCGATCATCGCTTGGGCCCTCATTTCTGCAACGGTCGGTCTTATCCTTCAAATAATAGCCGACCGGGCAGGCGCGGCTGGAGAGGTCATCCGGGGCATCGTCGGCGGTCTATGGAGCCTTATCACCTTCTTCGTCATCCCTGTTCTTGTATTTGAAGAGAAAGGGGTCGCCGATGCGATCAAAGAGTCGTGGGCTTTGTTCAAGCGAACGTGGGGTGAGAACGTCATCGGCCAAATCTCGCTTGCGTTGCCCTTCGTCGCGATCGGCGCGTTGGTTATCGTCGCGGCGGTCGCCGTAGCACTCGTCGGTAACCCCGTCCTCGCGGTGGCTGCCCTCGTTGTAGCGATTATCCTCATTGCGGCGCTTGGTATCGTGTATACCGCACTGCATGGTATCTTCGTGGCAGCGCTCTATGTCTACGCACAGTCCGGAGAGGTGCCGTCAGGCTTTCAGCGGGGACTGGTCGAGGGTGCGTTTGCTCCCAAGAAACCAAAGAAGGGCGTCGTAGGCGGTCAGATCTAAGGGCCGAATGAGGCGAGAGAGATGCTCTTAGGGGCGATCGGCCGTGGCTGCGACGCGCGTAGTCCTTTTGCTCCTAAGCTAGCTTGAACCATGATCGTCTCTTTCATACGCGCACGGTCTTGGTCATTAGAGCTCCACTGCCCTCGATTTACGTATCTGTGTAGGTGGTGCGTTATCCCCCCCGGCATGATTCGCCACGTCTTCAATGAGCGTTTGAACGTCCCGCGCCATACGCGTATGCCGACGCCTGGTCCATAATCTGCGCCGTTTGGCAACGAGTCCAAGTTAACGCCAAAAAAGCTGTCGGTTTCAGCGTAGGAACTGGAGCTGCTCGGATTCGTTGACAGATAGCGAAAGCGAACCTAGGCGCGGAACCGATTTTGCGATTCAGGCGTTGAGATCCATCGATGCATCTGCACGCGATCTTAGCCAATGACACCCAGACGGCGACTATTATAGTGATTAAGTGCATAGCGCCTGTAGTGCACATATTATGCTAGCCGCTGAAGATTACTCGAAATTCCTGACTGACGTTGTGCCACGACACGAGCTGTGCGCTCTGAGAACGACAAAATAAAAAAAGAGAAGGGCCACCGCCCTCACGACGTGATGAGTACCGAATAAACGACGCCGTTTGTTGTTTCGTTCGCCGGGCTTATCTCACTCAAAATGATGCCACCGGTTCCTGTGTGAATTGCCTGGAAGGTCCACAGGTCGGTGCCGCCCGCCCCAACAACGGTACTCGAGGTACTTACGCTGCTCACAAACGTCTCATTGACGAACTTAAGGGTAGAGTTGTCATAGAGGGACAGCTCCCAGTGGTAGCCTGTCGACGGATTCGATTGCAGCGGGATCGTAAAGTTCTGGCCCTGTGAGACATATACCGCATTCACTGTAGACACATTGAGCGTTGTAGAATTTATCGTGTAGTTCACGCTGTTTGTTGTTTGGTTCGCCGGGCTTACGTAGTTGAACGTGATGACACTGGTTCCCGTCTGAGGTGCCTGGAAGGTGAATAGTTCAGCGCCGGGCGCCCCCAGCAGTGACGTGTTGCTGGCCACGTACGTCTGATTGACCAACGTTATGGAAGCGTTGTTGTAGGTCGGCTCCCACTGGTAGCCAGTCGAAGGATTCGATTGCAGCTGGATCGTCAAGTTCTGCCCTTTCACAAGGGTGAGGTTGGTTGCCTCACGAAGCGCGGTTGCGTTACTTGTGTTGCCACCAAGATCGGCTGATGCGTTACTAGCGACCGCTGTGCTACTAACGGCCGCTGTACTTGGGCTCGGGCTTGGCGTCGTCGATGAGGTACACCCCGCGCACCCTACCGCTAATGCGAGTGAGATTACGACGATCAAACTCACCGCTACAATCTTTTTCGTTTTCAAACTCCCTAGAAGTTATTCAGTGAGGTACAAACAGGCTGAACGCACTTAGTCGTTTCCATCTGCGCGTTTTTTTTAGACATTGCGGCGTAAAAACCGGGGCGCACACTACCGGTGTTGTGATGATGAATTCCTTCGCGATGCGCCACCAAAAGACCGGAAGGGCCAACGGCGTCATGAGCAAAAGTAAAAACGACACCCGGGGACGATCCATGATCGTCAAACTAAGGCTGTCAAAATAGCGCTTAAGAAGCCATTCAGAGCCACTCATGGTTTTATATCTGAGCTTTATCCTGTGAGCGTAAGCGAATCATAACGATTAAGTGTGCAGCGCCACTATGCACGTATTATGTTAGCCGTAGATCATTACCCAGATTTTCATCCTGATTCGGCGATATCAAGCCGCCAACTATTCGAGATTCACCACAGCAAAATCTCGCTCGCCCGCGCTAAGAAAGGATACGACTACCCGACGATACGGCTACCGCATACGTTCTCAGCGCTTGTAGGACTGTCCACGCGCATCTACCAGACGGTTCTTACTGGGGCTCTTGCGTTCCTCGTGGTTGTCTCGCCGACGTCAAAAGCAGTCCAGACAAACACGAAAACGCCCCCTCAAGCGCTGAATCCTCCGTCTTCACACGTCGATAATCATTTGGTAATCTAGCGTGAGCTGCCAACGAGGATATCAGCGAAAAGTCTAAGCACCACAATTGATTGTCAACGTCGCCTATATCAGGCGGAGGTAAAGGGTGTTGCAATCTGAATGATGCGCGTCGGAGCTGGTCGAGCACTGCCGAAAAAGTTTTTCGGCGGCCACCTGCGAAGTCGTACAAAAGTGCCAAATCTGTCGCTACTGTCCGCAAAGCTTGTTGAAAAAGTGGACAAGACTTATCCGC
>Ga0116103_1000693_pt1 | contig 17900 bp, 15 predicted proteins | sample June2015DPH_4_10_2_FD_89714 | JGI IMG/M metagenome (GOLD analysis project Ga0116103, IMG submission 89714) | Peatland microbial communities from SPRUCE experiment site at the Marcell Experimental Forest, Minnesota, USA - June2015DPH_4_100 | ecosystem: Environmental > Terrestrial > Soil >...
AAAAGGTGCCTTTCTGATCTGGCGAATTGGTTCTTTGGTGAGTCCAATTCTTCCTGATCACGGCACCTTTTCCGCGGATGGTCAGGCCTTCAAAGGCCTATCTGCGCGGTGGTTCCAGGCTAAGAAGGCACGCGGAATCGGATCGCGGGCTCAGAACCGCTCGAGTTCGCCCCCGTCGAACAGCTGTTCGATGCCGAACGTATCTCGGTCAGTCGCCATCTCCTTGTCGGACGGCACCGGTGCTGGGTGCGAAGCCGCCTCGAGGATCTGGCGCAGCAGGCGGTAGTCGCTCGACAACGCGAGAAACAGGCCGGGGCGACCGAGCACGTAGTGCACGGCGCGGGCGATCGCGTCGGGGTCGCCGATCGGCTCGTACCAGCTGCGGCGTTCGGAGGGACCGTCCTGCGGCCAGCGCCTGCGCGCGACGGACTTGATGGTTTGTACTGCGACGTTGCGTTCCGCGCACACGGCGAGCAGCTCCTCGACGTCTGCCCGAAAGTTCGGGTCGGCGCGCATCGTGAAGTTGTACGGCAGCATGACTGAGTCGTAGTCGAAGCGCTCGAGACTGCGGAGGTGCATCCGGGGGATCCGCATCCCGTGGCCGGTGACCCCGATGAAACGGACGAGTCCTTCGTCGCGCGCGATCATGAGCGCGGCCAGTGCTCCGTCGGGCGAGTGTGCCTGCACCCACTCGTCCTCCTCGACCAGGTTGTGCAGTTGGATGAGGTCGACGTGGTCGACGCCGAGGCGCGTGAGCGAGCGTTCGAGCCCCACCCTCGCCGCGAGGCCGTTCCGCTCGCCAGTCTTTGTCGCGAGGAAGTACTCGTCCCGGCGGCCGACGAGCCACGGGGCGATGCGCAGCTCGGAATCCCCGTAGCTTGCCGCCGTGTCGAGGTGGTTCACGCCGTACTCGCGCAGCACATCGAGTACGGCGTCGGCTGTGTGCTGGCTGACATCCCCGAGCGCCGCACCGCCGAACATGACGCGCGTGCTCGAGTGTCCCGTCCGTCCGAAGTCCGCGTGTTCGATCATGGGGCAAGCTTATGGCCCTCCCCTGATCAAGGGCGCCCAGGAATGCCGGCAATGCCGCACCTGGGCGCACGCGTACGGTGGGTTGGCGCCCGACCCGCTTCCGCTTAGGCGGAGCTCCTCCGTGGTTACTGGACTGCCTTCCGTTCGTCGAGAGGGCGCGACCGGTGCCGCACAGGTCGACTTCTGATCCCCGTGGCAAGCTGTCCCGGCTTTCGGCACGACGTGCCAACCACCAGCCGACCAGCATGCTGAGCACGGTGCCGCCACCGGTGACGATCCAGTAAGTGACCTTGTGCGTCCCCGTGCGGACGAGGTGGAAGAACAGGACAATGGCGAGCATCACCCCAGCCATCGTGAAGACGACGCTGAGCCAAACGCCGGGCCGATGGCCGGGGGCCGTATAGGACCGCGGCGTGTCGGGCTGCTTCGTCCTCAGCATGATCACCGAGGGGAACATCAGCAGGTAGGGGAGCAGAAACACGATCGAGCTCAGGGCGAAGATGCTCCAGAACACGCTCTCCTTGGTGGCGAAGAAGGTGTAGTTGACGACCGTCAACGCGGTAGCGAGCACGCCCATCAGGACAAAGGCGTAGTCCGGCGTGAAAAAGCGCCTGTTCGCGTGGCCGAAGAGGCCGGGCGCGGAGCGGTCGAGTCCTGTCGACCCCATGGAGTGGTTGGCGCCGATCGACTAGGTCACCATGTTTCCGATCAAGGTAAACAACAACAGAACGATGGAGAAGTCATAAACCGGCGTGGCCGCGCTCCCAAGGACCGCGTGGAACGAGAGTTTCATCGCGTCGGCCATACCGGACACGATGGAGAGGTTCTTGAGCGGAATGGTCGAGAGGATCCCGAAGTTACCGAGCAACTCGGCCACAACGATGATCACGCCCCCGCGAGCAACGTGCGCGGGATGTCGCGTCGGGGACTCTTTACCGCGCCAGCCGCCGAACTCATGAGTTCGAAACGCATGAAGTTGTAAACGATAATCGGCAGGAAACTCCAGTTGGCACCGAAGGAAGGCACCCAGTGTCGCGGGGTGGAGGAGTTTGCGAGGCCGTGGGTGATCGCGAACCCGATACCCATGGCGCAAAGCACGACCAGAACGGTCACTTTCAGCACGCCGCTCGCGCTGTTGACCCACTTGCTGAGTGACATCGGCGAGATGCCGATGAGCACCATGAATCAGATCAACGCGATGACGATGATCTCGGCCGAGGTGCGGCTCATGCCGCCCCAGAACGCAGCCGACAGGGTGCCGGCGAACACGACGAACACCGCCGGCGCCCAGCAGGCCACATTCACCCAGTAGAGCCAGGCCGTGAAGGTTCCCCAGCGCTGCCGGTCTCCTTCGGCATGTGCCCGCTTGGGTTCGGCGGGACCATATGTGCGCTCGGCTTCGTCCGGCCTTTTGGCCCTGCACGGCCGCGGCGCCGAGGCTTCGGGGGTCGCGAGAGCTGCAGGTATTGCCCGATGAGATCGCCCCAAAGATTCCACGCACCCTCGAAGTCGAAGCCGGCCGGGTCGAGAACCCGCTGCAGAGCGATTCCGTCCACGATGGCGATAGTGACCGCGGCGAGCGAGCCTGCTTTCTTGCCCGTCAACTTGACCGGTGCCGAACTCAGACAGTCGGCGTCGATCGCGCGGTAGCGCCGGTACTCGTCCGCGAACCGTTCGCCGATCCGTGGGTCGCGCAAGGCGTGTGGGAGCAGCTCGAACAGCGTCCGGTTCACCCGGTCGTCGGCGGACACCCTCTTTTGCCACTCGAGAAAGCACCGGGTCCGGTCGGATCCCACGAGCTCGTCGCGGATCTCCTCGACCTGTTCGCCCCGGGGGCCTCGGAACAGGCTGTCGACAAGGGCAGCGACGAGCCCGGGCTTGCCGCCGAAATAGTAGGAGACGAGTGCCCGGTTCACGCCCGACGCGCGCTCGACCTCGGCCATCGTGAGCGCGGTGTACCCACGTTCGGCGACTATCGCCTTCGCTGCGTCGAGGATGCGCCTCGCGGTCGGCGCTAGCGGCGAAGCACCGCCAGACGACTCTGGAGCTCTCATTGCACGCTCATCTACCGACACCAACGGAGCCAGCCGGTTGCTGCTGGGTTATGCAGTGAACGTTGCCTCCTCCGAGCAGGATCTCGCGTCCCGGCACGGTCACCACCCTGCGGTCGGGGAAGACGGCCGCCAGCCTCGCCCCGGCCACGATGTCGTTGGGGTCGTCGAAGATCGGCATGATCACGCCGCCATTGACGATCAGGAAGTTGAGGTAGGACGCGGCCGTCTTGTCGCCGGCCCGGCGCGGGATCGAGCCCTCGGCAGAGTCGACGCCTGAAGCTTCCTCCGCGGTGAACGCAGTGATTGCCGGCATCGGCAGGGTCTGGACGCGAAGTCTCCTTCCTCTGGCGTCAGTGGTCTCCGTCAGCACCTGCAGGTTCTCCTGCAACGGCTCAAAACGCCAGTCGCTCTCGTCGTCGGTGACACCGGCGAGCACGGCGCCCGGGGCCACGAAACACGCGACATCGTCGACGTGTCCGTTGGTCTCGTCAGGGTCTATGCCGTGGGGCAGCCAGATGACCTTGTCGACGTTCAGGTAGTCACGCAGATGCGCCTCAATTTCGTCGCGCGAAAGCTGAGGGTTGCGCCCGCGAGAAAGCAGGCACTCCTCCGTGGTGATGACGGTGCCCTCTCCGTCGACGTGAAAGGAACCCCCCTCGAGCACCAGCGGCGCCCGGTATCGGCCGACCCGCTCCAGCTCGGCAATCTTTCGCGGCACCATTTGGTCTTTGTCCCAAGGGAAGTACAGGCCGTCATAGAGACCTCCCCACGCGTTGAACTCCCAGTCGACAAGGCGGACCTCGCCCTCATCGTTGACGACAAAAGTCGGTCCGCAGTCTCTGATCCAGGCGTCGTTGCTGGAAAGCTCGACAACCCTGACGCTGGGGGGCAGCATGTTGCGCGCGTTCTCGTACTGGTCGTGGTTGGCCCCCACCGTCACGGGCTCGAACTCTGATATGGCGGTTGCGACCTGCACCCAGGCGCGTTGCGCGGGTTTCGCGCCGAGGCGCCAATTGTCCCGGCGTTCCGGCCAGAGCATCCATGTCTGGGTATGTGGTTCGAACTCGGCCGGCATGCGAAAGCCGTCCGCACGTGGTGTGCCCGCAATCACCGTGCTCAGCGCGGCTTCGCTTTCCGGCTGGGTCTTGTCCGGGAGCAACGGGTCACGGTTAGGGGCGGAGGGCATCGGCGATCTCGAGCAGTTCGGGGTCAGCTGGAAGCTCGTCCAGGCCGATGAGGGCGAGCATCAAGGCCTTCTGGACGTGCAGGCGGTTCTGCGCCTGGGGGAACATGATCGACGCGGGGGAGTCGGCAACCTCGTTTGTCACCTCTTCGCCGCGCATGGCCGGCAAGCAGTGCATGAACTTCGCCCCCGGCTTGGTGTGACTCCACAGTTCGCTGTTTACCTGGAAGGGACGGAAGGCGGCCACGCGGTCCGTGTACTCGTCCTCCTGTCCGGTCCACCACCAACAGTCGGTATAGATGAAATCAGCACCGTCGATCGCCTGGAGCGGGTCGTTCGTCATCAGAAAGGAGCCGCCGCTCTGTGCGGCAAACAGTTGGGCGTTGTTTCTCACTTCAGAGCTGATCTCATAGCCTGGCGCGTTGCCGATGCGCACGTTCAGCCCAAGTTTGGTCAGTGTCGTCGCGAGCGAGTTGCATGGGTGAGCCGCATCACCGACGTACGCGAAGGTGACGCCCTCCAGTTTGCCGGCGTGCTCCAGGATGGTGAATGCATCGCTCATCGCCTGGCAGGGATGCCGGTTGTGATCCATGGCGTTGATGACCGGTACGCTCGACCAGAGAGCGAGCTCGTCGATGGTCTCATTCGCTTGCGCGCGAATCACGATCGCCGCGTTGTACTGGGAAAGCGTTCGGGCGGTGTCGGCGATGCTCTCCCGCCCGGGCAAGTGGATCTCGCCTGGCCGGAGGTACACGGCATTCCCGCCGAGCTCGGCAAAACCGTTCTCGAAGCTCACCCGCGTGCGAGTCGAGGCGGCCTCGAAGATCATCGCGAGATGCCTACCCGGTAGGAAGGGCGTCAGCGGACGGCGCCGCCAAAGCGTCTTGAGGACGACCGCGAGCTTGAGCAAGTCCTCCAGGTCTCTTCGCTCGTAGTCGAGATCTGTCAGAAAGTGACGGCCTCGGAACCTCCGCAGACCTGGGAGCTTCTCTTCCATCGCTACTCCTTCTCTCGCGTCGCCGCGGGCAATCCGGTGGTTTGCTGTCGTGACCCAAGACCCCCAACGCCCCTTGTCCTTGTGCCGGACGATGGCCAGCTCCTCATCGGTCTTCGCTGGGTTCCAATCTAATCAAACGGTTAATTAGTGGTCTGAACCTATCCCGATTTGACGTAGTCGGCCGTCGACGCTCGGCAAGAAGCGGCGTGGACCGCGCCGGTACGAGACGTCCGGTGAATTCTGGAGCCCCCGATCAGGTCTGGAGCCCCCGATAGGGCAGTCGGGCCGGGATCAGAGCGCATGTCCTCGGAGGCGCGACCGCGATCGGCCCTGAACGTGCCGGTGATCGCCGGCACCGATGCTTGGCAAGTGCTGTTAGACCAGGGGGGATGGAAGACCTCGAACGGTGGTCGGCTGTCGACCGCTACATATCTGAGACGTTGATCGAGCCGGACGACGCGCTGGACGCGGCCTTGGCTGCTAGCGCCCAGGCGGATCTGCCCCGGATCCATGTCTCTCCGAACCAGGGGAAGTTCCTCCAGCTGCTCGCGAGGGCGTGCGGCGCTCGCATGATCCTCGAGGTCGGCACGCTTGCCGGTTACAGCACGATCTGGTTGGCGCGCGTCTTGCCACGTGGCGGTCGACTCGTCACGCTCGAGCTCGAGCCCGAGCACGCCGAGATCGCTCGAGCCAACATCGATCGTGCCGGACTGTCCGGGGTCGTCGATATTCGAGTTGGCCCGGCCCAGATGAGCCTTGACGGGCTACTCGCGCACTCGGAGGGTCCCTTCGACTTCACATTCATCGACGCCGACAAGCCGGGCGCCGCAGGCTACTTCTCGTCCTCACTCGAACTTTCACATCCAGGCAGCGTGATCGTCGTCGACAACGTCGTTCGCGGGGGCAAGGTCGTCGATGCCGCGCCGGGTGATCCCAATGTGGAAGGGATACGCCGGCTCAACGAGCGGATCGCGGCCGAGCCCCGGGTCAGCGCGATCGAGATTCAGACCGTCGGTGTGAAGGGCCACGACGGCTTCGCGCTGATGGTCGTCGCCGAGTAGCGAGCGCCGCCGGGATCTCCGCTCGACCCTGCGACGGCGGTGGGATCCTGGCGATCCCCCCAACAGCCACCGAGAGCGGTTCAACGATTGGGGATAATCGAGCGGTGGCCGCTGGGGGGACCGAGCAACCATGGACCGTCGATCTGTGATCGCCCTGTGGATCGCATCGTCGTCTGCTGAGGATGGAGGTCGGCCACCGGAGCGCGTCTTGGAGTGGGGTCACGGTCGGGGCGACCACGAGCCTCCAGGCGCGTCGAGCTCAAAGGCTGAGCACCTCGAGTTCTTCTCGGCCTCCAAGGACCACCCCGATCGATGGCGGTGATCTGCTCCGGTATGACGATGCCGGCTGAAGCGCTGGATCACCACGACGCCTCGATCACCGATCGCCTCTCGGCTGGGATCGGGAGTTCCGTGGTCTGGTCGGCGGACCTCAGATTGCTGGGACCGGTCGGGCGACGCAGCCGGCTCGGCGTCGGGTCGTTCGGGCTCGTTCGTGTGGGTGGGCCCTCCTCTGTGCGTTCCACACAGGGTCCTTCGATCCCCTGTGAAACTTCGTAGGCCTTCCTGAGTCAATCCACAGAGTCGCGACGAGGAGGAGCACCAGACCACCTCCTCGGACTGGTCATCGGCGAGCCCGTCCCGGCGTGTACCGAGAGCTGCCGCTCTTCCGACGAGGCTTGCGGCCGGGCCGGCCTTCTACGCGCCGCCGTGGCTAGGCTCCGCGGCTTGGGCGATGGGAGCGAGCTAGGAATGCCCATTGCGGATCACTTCGCGGGTTGCCCTCGCCGTGATCCCGTAGGCGCGTTCGCAGCGCGAGCCTCCCGACGCCTGCGCGGAATGATGAAGCTGGGGCACGAGGATCTGTCAGGCTTTGTCCGCTCGAGGCTCGCGAGATCTGCCGAGACAGGCCTGACCGGAAGCCGGTGATGGAACACACAGCTGACCCGCCAGACGCAAGGCCCCTACGCGGTTCAGACTCGGGGCCGCCCGGCTCGTCTCTCGACCTGCGTCGCGTGCTCGCAGGCATCGATCGCATCGCGCCGGCGCGGTTCGCGACCCTGGTAATCCTCGGCTACGTCGCAGTCAGCCTGACCGCTTACCTGCCGGCCTGGCCAGGGGACCCGAGTCGTCTCGTCGGAGCGCAGTGCGCGTGCGGCGATCCCGTCCAACAGTCGTGGTTCCTCGGCTGGGTGCCGTGGGCGATCGTGCACGGCCACAACCCGTTCTTCACGAACTGGATCGATCAGCCGAGCGGGGTGAACCTCGCGGTCAACACCGAGATGCCGTTTCTCGGGCTCCTCGCCGCTCCGATTACGTTCGCCGCAGGTTCGGTGGCGAGCTTCGGCTTCCTGCTCTGGCTTGCCTTCCCCGCCTCGGCGACGGCAGCCTTCTTCGTGCTTCGGCGGTGGACGAGATCAAATCTCGGCTCTGCTTGCGGGGGGCTGCTCTACGGATTCTCGCCGTACATCGTCGGCGAAGGATTCCGCCACCTCAACCTGACCTTCGTGCCGCTGCCTCCGCTCATCTTCATGGCTCTTTACGAGATTCTCGTCGAACAGCGTTCGGACGCGCGGCGCTGGGGTGTTGCCCTCGGGCTGCTTGTCGGGGCGCAGTACTTCATTTCCTCAGAGGTTCTTTCCACCACGGCGGTCGTCGCGGTCGTGGCCGCGGCGATCCTGCTCGTCGCCCGGCATCGCTCGGTCGATCGTCGTCGGCTGCGCCACGCCCTGCGCGCGCTCGTCCCGGCGGTCCTGGTCACCGGGGTGCTGCTCAGCTATCCGGTCTATTACTTCCTCGCCGGACCGCAGCGCTTTCGCGGGCCCGTCCAGTTGATCGGCAACCGGTACCGGATCGACCTGCTCGGTCCGATCATCCCGACGTCGGCGCAACTCCTCGGACCGAGCGCCCTCGTGAGTCTTGGCGACAAGTTCACGGACGGGTTTTACGAGAACGGCAGTTACCTCGGAATCGCCCTGCTCCTCCTCGTCGTCTGGCTGCTCGTCCGCTATCGCCGTGACCGCGCGATTCTCCTCGCCGGGTCCGTGGCGCTCGTCGCCTACGTGCTCTCGCTCGGGCCTGGGCTCCTGGTGGGCAACCACCGGACCGGGATACCGCTCCCGTTTGACGCGATCGGACGCCTCCCGTATCTCGGCAACATCCTGCCGGCGCGTTTCGCGCTCTACGAGCAGTTCTTCGTCGCCGTGGTCCTCGCGCTCGGTATCGCCCACGGCGCGCGTGCGGTGGCGTCGCGCCCCTCGGCGCAGGGGGTTGCCATCCACGCGCGGCCGAGGCGACGGCTTCGGACCATCACCTCGAGAACCGCGGCCCAGTCGCTCGTTGCCGCTGTGGGTGCCATCGCGCTCGTGTCGCTGCTGCCGGCCTGGCCGACGCCGACGACACCGGTGAGCGTCTCGACGCCGCGGTTCTTCACCTCGCCGGCGGCGGATCGGATCCCCGCCGGGAGCGTCGTACTCACCTACCCGTTCGCGGTGACTCCCGACGACCAGGCGATGCTCTGGCAGGAGGCGGTCCATTTCCGCTGGAAGCTCGTCGGCGGCTACGCGCTCATCCCGAGCCCGGACGGGACGGCTCGCTCCCAGCCGCCGGCGCTCCCTCCGCTCCGCGTCCAGGAGTTCCTCGCCTGGGCGGAGTCTGGCAACACCAATTCGCACCCCATGACGACGCTGACCCTCGACGGACGCCTGGTGGCCGACCTGCGCCTGTACATCCGTCGCTACGGGATCGGCACAGTGGTCTTTGACCCGGTCGGTCGCAGGCCCGCGCTCGCGCTCGCGCTCTTCGAGCGCGCGCTCGGCGCGCCGACCTCCATCGGGGGCGTCGACGTCTGGTTCCAGACGGCGAGACTCGCACGCGAACCCGTCCGGTCGCGGCCGCGCTGACCGTCGGGTGTCCGCGGGACAGCGGATTCCAAGGCCGCGTCCGCCGCGCGGGAGGGGGACTCGTCAGGCGACTGGGGTCAGGACCGCGGCGCTCGGTCGGGTCGGACTGAGGCGTTGGCAGAGGGCGGGTCGTCACGGCCCGAATTCCTCGATCCGGACCGGGATGTTCCGCCGTGAGGACTCCCGCGCCGCGGTGAGGAACTGCATAACGGCACGGGCCTCGACGGCCGACCAGAGGAGTTCGCCCGCGGGGTCACCGCGCAACCAGCGGACGAACTGACGGCTGGAATCGCGGAACGACGACCCCCAGTCGTCGTCGAGGGCGTGGTAGGTCCGCGACTCGCCGTCGACGTAGACCTCGACGGACGGCTCCTGGCGGACCCGGGCGGTGCACCGATTGACCCTCGCGAACCCCTTTGTTCCCTGGACCTCAAACCGCTCGTCGCTTGAGTAGTACTTCGACGGCGTGAGCATGTCGATGCCGAAGGTGACGTCCCAGACCCCTCGCAGGCCGTTCTCGTGGTTCCACATCACGGTCGTCGGCGCGTCGATCGTGAAGCCCGGCCCGATCTCGGTCTCGCCGATCCAGGCCATGACCTCGCGGACCGGTCCGAACAGCCAGAGCGCGACGGAGAACTTGTGCCAGCCGTCGTCGTACACGAGGATCCCGCCGACGTCCTTGGCCTGTTCGAACTGCCATAGCCAGGTCTCGAACGGGACGTCCCAGCCGCCTTTGCCCGTCGCGACCATCTTCATGTGGAACCCCGTGGGTTCACCGATCTCGCCCGATTCGACGATCCGGCGCAGGACGCGGAGCGGCTCGTAGAAGATGTAGTTCTCCATCACGCGCAGGACCCGGCCAGCGTCTGTCGCGGCCCTGATCATCTCGTCGGCCTCGGCGAGGTTCGCCGCCATGGGTTTCTGCAGGTTCACGTGGAAACCGGCGCCCAGGGCGGCGCAGGTGACCTCGCGGTGGAGGGGCGAGGGGACGAGCACCTCGACGACGTCCATGTCGTGCGCGAGGAACCGGTTCAGGTCCGTGTAGCGGCCGGCTTGGGGCCATTCGGCCGCCCGGGCGGCGACCTTCGACTCGTCGAGGTCGCACAGCGCCACGACCTCGGCTTCGGGGAAGTCCCGGTAGGCCGTGACGTTGAGGTCGTAGATCCGGCCGAGGCCGACGACTCCGACCCTCGTCGGCCGATCCGTCGGTACCAACGCTCCGCTCATCGGTGCGAAACTACCCGAGTCGGACCGTAGCCAGCGGTGCGTCGCCCCGGGCGTGGCGGGCGCCGGGACTCAGCGGTCGGCGTAGACGAGGATCTCGCCGGTGTAGACCGCGACCCAGACGTCCCCGGTCGTCGCGTCGTACGTGATGCCGACCGGGTTCACGCCGGTCGAGACCGTCTGGAGGACGGCGAGATCTGACGCGCGCAGCTTGGTCATCGTGTCCGACAGGTAGTTCACGACGTAGAGCGCGGTGCCGTCGGTCGAGATCGCCAGCGACCGGCAGTCCGCCCCCGTGTGGATTTCGGCGATGACCCGGTCGTCGGAGAGGTCCACCTTCGCCACGTCGCCGGGCGCGTTGAGCGAGACGTAGAGATACCGTCCATCGGGACTGATCACGACATGCCGGGGGTTGTCCCCGACATAGAAGGAGCCTTCGACCGAGAGCGTGCGCAGGTTGACCTTGACGATGTCGTCGCTCCCCATGATCGCGACGTAGGCGGTCGACGAGTCAGGCGAGATCGCGATACCGCGGGGGTACGCGCCCATCGGAAGCACACGCACCTGCATGTGGGTCGCCACGTTGACGATGCTGAGGTTCCACGAGCACCAGTTGGACACGAGGAGGTAGTGGCCGTCAGGTGTCACGGCGAGGAATTTCGGCACCAGGCCGACCTCGATCACCTGGTCGATTCGCAGCGTGTGCGTGTTGATGCGGTACACGTAGCTGTTCGTGTCACCGGCCGCCTCGGCGGACGCCGGCGTGCAGGTGTCACTTCCCTCGGGCCCGAATCCCACGCCGTACATGGAGTAGTTCGAGACGTAGACGTAGCGCGCGTTCGGCGTGAACGCGGCCTCCACCGGTGCCCCGTGGGTGATGCCGGGGTGTCCCGGGAAGCCGAACCGTGCCATGTCGACGGTATCGGGGATCGTCGAGACGAGACGCCCGTTGCTGTCGTACACGGTGACCGTGTGGCGGTACATCATGTTCTGGGCGAAGACGAGCCCGGTGTCCGAGGCATCGACCGACTTCGGGGAGATGTCTCCACCGATCGTGTCGATGAGGGTCAGCCGCCGCTGGTCCGCGGGCTTCCCCGCAGGCACGTGCCGAAACGGCGACGTGGTCGTCGTGACCAAGCCCGCTGCGCGATCGCGCGCCAAGCCTGCAAGAGCGCTGGACGTGCCCCGCTTCGGCGAGGCGAGGGCCGGTGAAGCGGGAGAGCTCCCCAAGGCCAGCGCGACGATCGACAGTCCGCCGGCCAAGAGGGACGCCGCGAGCGGGGCCGCGAAGACGGGCCACACCCGATGCCTAGATCGGTTTGGTTGCTCGAGCGCGCCCACACGCCCCCTTTGCCGGTCGTTCGCTTCCTGAGAGCAGACGGAGAGTGGCATCGTATGCGCGCGCCGACGATCGCGCCTTCGGGTTCCCTCGCGCGAGACCGGATTCCTGTGACCGGGCGCACAACATTCCCCTTCAGGTGACCCGGTGTCCGGAACGCCTCTCATCCGGCCGCTGATGCCTGGCTGCGCGCCCAAGCAGCTGATTGCACGACCGCCCCGTCGGCCTGCTGGCGACCGTCACCCGCTCCGGTGGCCGCGGCCGTCCCGCTCCGGTGATCGGTCATCATTGGGCATCCGCCCGTCTCGATGGATTCCTCTCGGTCTCGCCCTGTCCCTGCTCGTCGTGCTCGGTCCGCCGGCTGGGGCCTCCCTTGCCGGGGCGACCGCCCCGCCGGCGTGGGTGCGGGTGTCGGTGGCGACGGTGTGGTACCAGCCTTCGAGCCCACGACCGGTCGACTGGGCGGCACTCGGGTACCCGGCGCGGATCGAAGTCTGGCTGGACCGGTTGAGCGTAGGCGAGCGCTTCGGCCTCGACAGCCGGATCAAGACGCAGGTTCTGTTCGGCGAGAAGGTCCTCGTCGAGGGGCACCGGGGACCATGGAGCCTCATCGAAGTCCCGAAACAACGTGGTTCGGAGTACCCCCGGGGCATCACCGGTTGGGTCCCGAGCACTCAGTTGAGTGACATCGCGCCGCCCGTCGGCCGACGGCAGGTGATCGTCGGCGTGGCGCGTGCCTGGTTGCACGCCGGAGTTGACGGGACCGTCGGCGGCCGACGTTTCCTTCTGAGCTTCGACACGGAGCTGCCCGTCGTCGGATCGGCACCGGGCTACGTCATCGTCGGGCTGCCAGGTGGCACGACGGGAGCGATCTCGGCGTCCGCCGTCCGGCCGGTGCACCAGGGCGCGGTGTCGGGGGCGGCGGTCGCCGCCCAGGCGCACCGGTTCCTCGGGAATCCCTACCTGTGGGGAGGGACGAGCGCCTTCGGTTACGACTGTTCCGGCCTCGTGTACTCCCTGTTCGCCCGCTTCGGGCGCATCCTGCCCCGCGACACCCGGGATCAGTGGCGTGTCGGCCACCGGGTCGCCCTCGCCGACCTGCGGCCGGGCGATCTCCTTTTCTTCGCCGGGCCGGGCGGTGTGGGCCGCATCCACCACGTCGCGATCTACGTCGGCCGCGGTTTCATGATCGATGCGCCCTACACGGGCGCCTCGATCGAGATGATCCCGATGACGTCCTCCCCGATGTGGGATGAGTTCACCGGGGCCGTCCGCGTCGCCACCGAACCCTGACGCCGCGACCCGCGCCGGAGGCGGGACGCGCGTTCACGGTGCAAGCTGGGCACCCGGTTCCCGCCGCGCGCGGTCACCGGCGGGACGGGGTCCGGGGTCGGTGGGGTCCGGCGCGGGGAACCAAGACCGCTGCGCCCGGGGGGCACGATTGAGCGGCGCCGCCCGTACGATGCCTGGATGACACCGATCACGCCCTGCCTGTGGTTCGACGGCGCCGCCGACGCGGCGGTCGACCACTACCTCTCGATCTTCCCGAACTCAAGGCGACTCGGCCAGAGCGATTTCGGCCCCGACGCGCCGGGTGAGGCAGGTTCGACGATGGTGGTGTACTTCGAGCTCGACGGCGCTCCGTTCATGGCGCTGAACGGCGGACCGAACTTCGGTCTCACGCCGGCCGTCTCCTTCGTCATCACCTGTGAGTCCCAGGACGAGATCGACCACTTCTGGGACCGGCTCCTCGAAGGCGGCGAACCGATGCAGTGTGGCTGGCTCACCGACCGATTCGGCGTGTCCTGGCAGGTGGTCCCCAGGCGCCTTGGCGAGCTGATCGGCCCAGGAGACGCCGAGCAGGCGAGCCGGGTCATGCAGGCGGTGCTGAGGATGGTCAAGCTCGACCTCGACGAGCTGGAAGCCGCGGCCGCAGGGTGACGAGTTCGGTCTCGGACGCCCGGATCGCGACCGAGCTCGCCGATCAGACCTACGGCGACCGCAACTACACCGCCGAGGACCCCGAAGGTCAGCTCCGGACCTTCGCCCGGTACGTCCGGGACGTCTCGCCGGAAGACGTCCATCCGTATGGGCCGACCCCGGGACGCGACGGATTCGGCAGGACCGCGGATCGGGCCCATACATGCGGATGGGGTCCATATATATGGAGAGCCGTGAAGGGTTGGCGATGACCCTCAGTCTCTTGCTGCGCCGCCTGAACCCGAAGATGATCATGGCGTTTCTATCGTCATGAACAGACCCTTCGGCCAGGGGCAGCGAGTGGACGCGCGGCGGGCCCTGGATCAGGAGACCGGGCGAACGACGGGGTGGACCGCGAGCCGCCGGCCTCAGACGGGAGCAGACCTCTGGCGAGGCATCGTCGCTGAGCCCAGACCGGGAGGCAGCTCCGGCTCCATCGGGAGGTGCCGGATGGCGGATGTCGACGGATCTCCGCAGCGCACAGAGGTTCCGCGGCGCAATGTGACGAACGGCCCCATTGGAACTCCCCCGTAGCGGCAAGACTTCTGCCATGGCCGTGGAGTCACCACCCCGGGGCGCCGATCTGGAACTGGACGACGCCGCGGCGCTGAGCCCCGATGAGGTGCTGAAGCGCCTTGGAAGCGGCCCGAACGGGCTCTCACCGGCGGTCGTCGCCCAGCGGCTCGAGCAGTACGGGCCGAACGCGTTCGGCACGCATCGGGTGCGGCCCACGGCAGTTCTTTTCCGCCAGGTCCGGAACCCGATCCTGCTCCTGCTGCTCGGCGCGGCCCTGGTCTCGGGACTGACCGGTGGCGGCACGAACGCCGTGATCATCGCGGTGATCGTCGCGCTGAGCGTCGGCCTGGGATTCTTCAACGAATACCGGGCGGAGATGGCGATGGCCGCGCTGCGTGCCAAGATCCGCCAGGAGGCCGAGGTCCGCCGGGATGGCGCGATGAGCCGGGTCCCGGTGACGGATCTCGTGCCCGGCGACGTCGTGTCGCTTCGCATCGGTGCTCTCGTTCCGGCCGACCTTCGCCTGATCGAGGTCGAGGAGCTCGAGTGCGACGAAGGCGTCCTGACGGGTGAGTCGTTGCCGGTCGCCAAGTCGGTGGCCGCCGTCACGGGCCACGAGCCGCAGGACCAGCCCGGTTGCGCCTTCATGGGGACGATCGTCCAGCAGGGATCGGGCCTCGGGGTCGTCGTGCGGACCGGGAATCACACCGCCTTCGGGAAGATTGCCGCGGGACTGACCGAACGGCATAGCCAGACGGCGTTCGAGACCGGCCTGGCGCGTTTCTCCCGATTCCTTTTCGTGGTGGCAGCCATCCTCACGGGCTGCATCTTCATCATCAACGTCGCGCTCGCCCGTCCGCTCATCGACGCGTTGCTCTTCTCGCTGGCGATCGCCGTCGGGATCGCGCCCGAGATGATGCCGGCGATCGTGACCGTCAGCCTCTCTGCGGGGTCCAAGGCACTCACGGCGAAGAAAGTGCTCGTGAAGCGTCTCGTCGCCATCGAGGACCTCGGGAACATCGAGATCCTTTTCACCGACAAGACCGGCACCCTCACCGAGGGGAAGATCACGTTCCAGAGCGCGCTCGCCGTCGACGGCACGGCGAGCGAGCGTGCGCTCCTTCTCGGGCTCGTGTGCAACGAGGCGGCCGTGACACCCGAGGGGCCGGTCGGGGGGAACGCGCTGGACCAGGCGCTGTGGTCCGCTCCCGGGGCGGCGGCGAACGGGCCGGTCGCCATCGCGGCCGCCTCCTACCGCCGACTCGGCGTGCTTCCTTTCGATCACGAGCGCCAGCTCGCCTCCGTCGTCGTCGCCGGCCAGGACGACAATCCGCTGCTCGTGACCAAGGGGGCGCCCGAGGTGGTGCTCGACCGGTGCGTGGCAGTGCCCGGCACGGCCCGTCAGACGCTCGAGGCGCTCTTCAACGAGGGGGCCCGGGTGGTCGCGGTGGCCTCCCGCCCCGCCGGCTCCGTGCGGACGCCCACCGCGGGCGACGAGAAGGGACTGGCCTTCGAGGGTTACCTCACCTTCGCCGACCGGCCGAAGGCTGACGCGGGAAGCTCCATCGCCCAGCTCGAACGACTCGGCGTGGAAGTCAAGGTCATCACCGGCGACAACGGTCTCGTCGCCGCCAAGGTGTGCTCGGAGATCGGGCTCGCCTGTGCCGGCGTGCTGAGCGGCGCCGAGGTCGCGGCGCTCGACGACGCCCATCTCGAGGCGGCGATCCCGGCGACGACGGTCTTCGCTCGAATCGGCCCCGACGAGAAGTCGCGGATCATCAAGGCGGCGCGCCGCACCGGCAAGGATGTGGCGTTCCTCGGCGACGGAGTGAACGACGCCGTCGCGCTGCACAACGCGGACGTGGGCATCTCCGTGGACTCGGGGACCGACGTCGCCAAGGAAGCCGCCGACGTGGTGCTGCTCGACAAGGACCTCGGCGTTCTGGCGGAGGGCGTCATGGAGGGCCGGCGCATCTTCGCCAACACGATGAAGTACGTCCTCATGGCGACGTCCTCGAACTTCGGCAACATGTTCAGTGCCGCGGGCGCGTCGATCTTCCTGACGTTCCTGCCGATGCTGCCTTCGCAAATCCTCCTCAACAACCTGCTGTACAACGCCGGGCAGCTCGTGATCCCGACGGACCGTGTCGATCCCGAGGCGCTCGCCCGACCGGCGGCGTGGGACATGCACTTCATCCGTCGTTTCATGTCCGTATTCGGTCCCGTCAGCTCGATCTTCGACTTCGTCACCTTCGGAGTGATGCTCTGGGTGCTCCACGCCAACCACGTCGAGTTCCGGTCCGGCTGGTTCGTCGAGTCGATCGCCACGCAGACCCTCGTCATCTACGTGATCCGGACACGCCGGATCCCGTTCGTGAAGAGCCGGCCCAGCCTGGCGATGCTCACGGTGCCGACCGGGGCGGCGCTCGTCGGGGCGGTCCTGCCGTACACCGGGCTCGCCAGGTGGCTGGGGTTCAAGCCTTTGCCGATCGCGTTCTTCCTCTGGCTGTTCGCGATGGTCGTCGTCTACCTCGTGCTCGTCGAGGTCGCCAAGACGCGCTTTTACCGCGCGCCTCACGCCCGACGTCCGCGGCCCGTCCTCACCCGCGCCGAGCGGATCGAACGCGGTGTGCGTCGCCGGGCGGCCCGCTACGTTCGGCACCCGAGCCCGGGCACCGGGTGAGGATCGCCGACGACCGTCGTGCCGCGGGTGCGGCATGGTTCATCGTTTTGCCGGAGAAGCCGGATCGCGGGCTTCGGCGGTTGCGTGAATTCCCGCACGAGAAAATCGGCCAGGGGATCCAAGCAAAATAGGGATCCACCGGAATCCGCAAGTGTGTGCGCGTCCGCCGGGAACCGAACGCGGCGAATTTCCGAATGACCGAACCGCGAAATGGCTTCGGCCGCGTGGCCGCGTGGCCGCGTCAGCCGTCCGTGACGTGGCGGAGACGGCAGCCGGCGCCGCGCGGGGGGACGCCGCCGGCGGACGGGGGTTCCGCCGGCGGTCGACGAAAACGCCCCCGACGGGGCGGATCCCGGTCGCCGAGCGCCTCGCGCCTGCCGACGGCGAAGACGCGGCGTTCAGCGCGGCGCTCAGGAGGGGCTGCGCCGCGGACGCCACGCCCCGGACCTGGTCGGGAGGAGATAGGTGGAAACGGGGACCGTCCGCACCTCCATTAACTTGACAAGTTCCATAGAGTTGATTAAGTAAGAGACATCCCCCAGACAACGCCGGACATCGACCCCGTCAAAGGCGGGGTGCAGCTCTTCCGGAGCTGCCTCGTCTCCTCCGAGTACCCGGGGGTCGAGGCGGCGACGAAGTGGCTCTTCGAACGGCTCGACGTGGAGTACACGGTCAACACGGACCAGACCTGCTGCACGGGGCTCGGCTACTACTCGGACCTCATGCCGTTCCAGACGACGCTCGCCGTCGCGGCGCGCAACGCCTGCGTGGCGGTGGAAGCCGACCACCCGGTCCAGTCGTATCTGTGCTCGACGTGCTACGCGATCAACAAGAAGTGCCGCGACGTGCTGAACGTCCCGGAATACCGGCGGCAGGCGAACGAGACGCTCGCGAAGATCGGCCGCCGCTACGACGACCGCATCGCCGGCAC
>Ga0116103_1000695_pt1 | contig 17818 bp, 35 predicted proteins | sample June2015DPH_4_10_2_FD_89714 | JGI IMG/M metagenome (GOLD analysis project Ga0116103, IMG submission 89714) | Peatland microbial communities from SPRUCE experiment site at the Marcell Experimental Forest, Minnesota, USA - June2015DPH_4_100 | ecosystem: Environmental > Terrestrial > Soil >...
AAAGTGAGGTTGCGATCTTGTTCATTGCTCATCAGTAATGGTATCCAAAGGACTCAAGATCGCCTTGAAAATACTTTTCGGCAAGTTCCCTCGCTTCTCGATTAGAGTCGAAGTATTGTTGATACGAAGAATGCTGGGTTGTGTTTTCCTGTGGCAATACGCACCTGGGCTTGCCAATGATGTCGCATACTCGGTTGAAGTCGAACTGAAGATCTTCGTATCGAACGAGAAAGTTGGCGGCCAATTTTCCACTCAGATCGAAAAGTCGGGCCTTCTGAGTCACTGTGATGTGGTGATAAGCGAAATCCTCTGATTCAGTATTGGTTGTGTCGATTATCGACTGTCTAGCTGGAAGGTTAGTGAGCACGTCCATCAAAGATCGCCGCTTGGTAAAACCGCAGTATTTCCACCCGGACACGAAACGGTCAAAGGGATTGCGAACAGTAGCGAAGCGAAAATAATCAGGAAGTGAAGACATGTCGTCATGGGCATGGTTCATCATGCGACAGTCCAAGTGATCCATGGACATGCCGAAGGATCTCGCAATCGACGTACCGCCAGTCTTCGGCACATGAATGTAAATGCATCTATGCGAGTGAAAGATCACGGGGTGCCTTTCATGACAACTCCGTTACCGTTTTCGTCAAGCAGCGTGCTCGCTGTGTAGGAGGCTGTGATGCCCTCCAGGTCGCCATGGGTTACTTCACGTGGTTAGGGGGATGATCAGAGCGGTCACAAGATCAAACTTTAGTCGGCCGTTGGCGACGTGTCCAGTATCGGTATCCGGAATGTCTCTTTGGGCTCCGGCCCGGCCCTCCAGAGGGCCTCAGCGGGCACGTAGTGGACTTTCCCCGTGAACGAGAGGTAAGCGAGCATGTGGCGGATGAGGGAGCCAGTATGCTTCCGGGCGCGGCCCCAGATGACGATCTCGTCGATGGTTTGGGGGGCCAGGGCGAGGTACTCCAGCAGCGCGGCCGTCAGGGGCGGCCACGAGGGATCTTTCACAGGCGGAACGAATTCCTGCTTGCGAAAATCGAAGTCGTCGGAGTCCACGCCTTCATATTCGCTGCCATCTTGGTGCCAGGCAAGCAACATCACGAGGGACCGTGGGGTGTGGAGCAGGAGCGGCGAATCAGCGACCGCCATGGTTGACGCGGACTTGTCGCTCGCCAGGGTGGACAGCACGATTCGTTCGGATCGTAGCTGACGACGATGAGCCGCTGAGTTTCGAGGGAGCGGACGGCGAAGCGAGGGCGGATGTAGGTAGCGCCGCAGGAGGGACAGAACTGGGGCGAGTCGGCCCAATCCACGAACTCGTGGGGCACCCAGGGGTCGGCGAGGGCAGGAGAGGCGGAGAAGAGCACGAGGATGCGGTCGCCTGGCTGGAGCTTCGGCCGTTTTGGACGCTGGAGGTAGTGGTGGAGGTCGGCAACTTTCTGTTCAAACCACAGCCGAAGGCTCATGAACATGTCGTTTTTCCTAGAAGGCGAATGGACGACTTGAAGAGGATGCCAGAGCGGTTGACGATTTCCACTCGGAAAGTGTCGTCAACCAGCAGTTTTTGCGATGTCAAGTCGCCAAGCTCTTTCGATTTTGGGCACCGATCAACGTACAGGTTGAAGGCGATTCCGCTCAGTCCATCGAAGGAGCCGTCGAAGACGATCTTTTCTACGAAGAACGGATCGGTGACGATTTTGGTGACGATGGTCGTTTCACCGGGCGGCGCCTCGACATGGCCAAGATCGAAGACTACATTCCTCAGGCGCACGGGATTACTTGAGAGAGGCACGGCCATCCCTACTCCAGGGAGATCTTGAGGCCCATCGAGTCTCTCATGTGCAGGAGAGCCTCGGCGTTGCCCAGGGCATCGTCCACGGTGTTGTGGGTGTGCTTGGTCTGGCGCAGATGCTTGAAATTGACGAAGGTGTCCTTGACCATGCCCTTGTAGAGCGACCCGAGGTTAGGATGTTGTTCGTCGCATTCTCGATAAACGGCGCCTTGCAGGCTGTACTTGATGATCCTTTCCAAGCCTTCGCGAATCAATTCGGAAGCGAAGCCTGGGCGACCGCCACTCGCAAGGCGCGAGTTGAATTCGTATTCGATGATGGGAAGGACCGTGTCGTCGCTAGCCAGCTCGTCATCGCCATCAACATCGATATGCAGATCGATCTCCAGTACAAGTCGTTTCTTCAACATGGGGTCTTTCATGCCTATCCGGTTGACGACCATTCGCCGTTCGTTGTGAGCCGACGAATCTCATGCAACTTGATGTTTTCGGACACTTGCAACCAATCCAAGGTGAGCAGGTAGCAAGCAGTGCAAAGATGCAGTTTCTGGGTTTGTCCCGAAGGGCCAGGAGTACCAAAGAGTAGTGCTCCTGGGCTTTCAAGGAGCTGTTTACAACGACAACATCTCATCTCGAATGACCTGACACTTTCTGCCGGTTGGACCTGCACACCTTCAAACCGTGCTCTAAATTCACATGGTTTTTGAATTGCGTTACGAATGGTCAAGGTTACCAGATCATTAACATGTGCAGCGTCGAGCTTGAGGTTGGTGTTCGTAATCGATTCACTGAACACCGCGCCTGGAATTGCAGTGGTAGGCTCCACGAGTCTTAACTGGCTGATCTCTCGAATCTTGATGTTGAGCACCTCGAAACAGTGAGCGATCTCGTCTGGGATGATGAGCCTCGTGAGCAAACACTCGCTCGCAGTCTTGGCGGACACTTCAAGTCGTTCGCCGCTTCCAACCACCACCTTGTCAAACTCTACGACGCATTTCTTGGTTTCCTGCATTTCGTTCTCCTATCTATTTGGTGGTGGTTGTCAACCGGATAAGCATGGGGTCTTTCTACAGGGGAGGTCCCACGATGGCGCCCAAGAAGTTTCTGGCGGCAGCGTTGTTGTTGAAGATTGTAAGGCAGATGGTGTCTTCGGGGCGACAGTCGGCCATCTTCATGGAGAGCGGCAGCTCGGTGATTTGATGGACTGACCGATCTTTCAGGACGATGTCGTCTACGCCGAACACGCTGGCGTGAATGCCTACCGAGCTGGCGAACTGGCTGTGTGGTCCGATCTTGATGTCTTCGATGATGAAGTCGACAGCTAAGAACGCGGGGATGACGATGTACGTGGGCCGAAACGCAACTTCCGTGTGAACGAGGATGTTGGATCTTTCGATCCCTACGATGTGGGTCAGGGGGATCCCCACGAAGATGTTGCGGTCGTCGTACTTCACGCATGGCCTCCAGGCTTGCGGGGGCGCGCCGACAGGACCTTCAGGAGAGCTTCTGTCTGCCGCTGCGTCCTTTCGATGATGGTGCCCCACTCGGCCTCGGGGTAGCTCATCAAGATCCTTCCTGTCGCGACAGCGACACCTGGCTGGGCCATGTGCCTGGCCAAGGCATCCCACATGGATTCCGGGCACATCGCGCACGCCCTGAGCGCCCTGTCTATGGCTGCCGATCTTTCTGCCTCCGAAAGCGGCGGTTCTTCGACATTCAATGTAGCCATTGTGAGTTGTCTCCGTGGGCCGTGGGTTACTTCCGGTCGTCCAAGGTTATCTTGGAGACGATGCCGATTGATGTCAGGGCGGCGACGAGCGTGGCATTTTCGATCTCAAGGGCTGAGATACGTTGCCCGGCCTTTCCAGCTCGAAACTGATCGAGCTTGGCCTTCAGCTCGACGTTTTCTTGTCGGCTCAGGTCGAGCTGAGCCTGCAAGTCGGCGATCTTGAGGCGATCTCTTTCGGTTGTTGCCTTGGTCTTCTTTGGCATTCGGATTATCGACATGCGAACTCCGTTGGTTGGATGGTGAAACGCGGGAACCTTTCAGGCCATTTCGTCCATGGACGAGGCTGGCATCTTGTCCTCCATGGAGCCGGACACCGAGAAGTCTTTGTCGCAGGAGCAGCTCAAGGTGTAGTTGACTGTGACTCCGAAGTAGCTCTTTTTGTACCTACCTCCGCCTTCTTCGATGGGATCGATACCGTCTTCGTCCACCTCGAAGACGCCAAGCTCGGCACCTGCGTTGGCCTCCGCGTGCTTGCGGTGGACCTCCAGGTGGGCTTCCAGCTTTTTAGCATCCTCGCCATCGAACTCGCCCTCCATTTCGAGCTGGCCTTCCTTCAGGGAGGTGCCGCATTCGGAGCAGGTGCGCTCGATGCGCACCGTACCTGTCACGGTCTTCATCTCTGAATCGAACTCCAGCTCGCTATCCAGCTCGGGGTCCGACATATCCATGACACGAATTTCTGGCATTCAGGACAGCGCATGGTTTCTCCCGTGTTGGTCAGGTTAATCGTTCATCGTCTCAGTACGAGCAGGAAAACCCCAGTGACCGAGCCTGGGCGGCGTTGGTTGCAGCGTCCGATGGATCGCAGCAAACGCTGCTCACGCAGGCGGAAGCACAGTAGCAAGCGCCCTGGCTTTGAGTTGACGTACACTGCTGGGCAAGTCCGGAGCACGTTCCAGTCGATGCCTGGGCGCAGGTTTCCTGGCTGCAAGTGCCTGTTCCTGAGCTGGATCCAGATCCAGAGCCGGAGCTGGAGCTGCTGGTCGATGGCGGCAAGTCGTACACGGAGCTTGACTGGCCGTCTGGCTTGAGGGTGAAGTACCAGTTGGTTCCATCATGCAGATCGAAAGGATAGGTGGCGGGAGGTGGATTGTTGCCCGAGAACGTCACGGTCAGGTGGTTGTTGTCGTCGCTCTTCCGCATCTCCAGCGCTGTGGGGAACGAGGTGCTGTTGTTCGCTATGGGGTAGCCGTAGCCTGTGAAGCAGGGACCGACGGTATCGCACACGAGATCTATGCAGCACTGGGGGCCGCTCAGATCTGCGATGTCGTATCCGCTCTGGTTCACCAAGATGAAGTTTGCCGCCGTGGGAGTATGGTCGGCACAAGCAGCAAGGCCGACGATGGCCGACAGGGCAAGTGTCCAGCCTATAAACCTCGACGCTGGCATGTTAGCTGTTGTCATGTCAGTCATTTCACCATCTCAAGAACAAAGAGTCAAGTAGCAAATTGTGTTTTTTCCAGTGAATCAGTCGAAGTGCGTCAAAAGGAAGCTCAGATCGAAGCACAAGATCCCATGTGCATCTAGGAGCGCCAAAACATGGCTCATGCTGTCCTTGGGTGGTTCGACCGAGGTGTCGATAGCGAGTTCTGAATTCACAGGCATTTCGTAGGCAGTGCTGACGATTCCGCTCGTTTGAGTTTTGCGACGCCTCGTCATCAAGACCTCGGGCGAGGCCGTGACAGATACCTCGATGAACGGAATCGACAGTCCCTTGGCCAGCATTCGAGCCTGGGCGCGAGCGGCTGCAAGGGGCGAGACGGCCGCGACCGCCACGGCTACCCCGTTGCGCGCCAGAAGACAGGCCACGTGGGCGATACGGTCGATGTTGCGATCTTCTGTCGACTCATCAGTGAGCCACAATCGAACCTCGTTGTCATCGAGAAGTTCCACCGGCCAGCGGCCGGACAAGGCCGCATGCGTGGCGTTCGCCAGCGTGCTCTTGCCAGCTCCAGACGGGCCGGTGAACCAGATGATAGGTCCAACTTGTTGATACCCACGCATGTTTCAGATCCGAGTTTTCTCGGTCGCCGGGCCGTCAACCACCATCAATAGTTTGCGATTTATGGTTTCGGTTGTCTCGTAGATGACATTGCCTGGCAGGGCGTGCTCCAAGGCTTCGGCAACCGATCTGAATCGCCCTGTGATCTCGTTGTCCGGTTCGTTCCTGACCACGTAGAATTTCCATGACGACATGATGCTGTTTGGAAATTCTCTACCGTTGCTTTGCATGTTTTTCCTTCGGTCTTGGTGATGTGCTGAGCGGTGGTTAGAGCTGGCCCACGAGGGCGCGCAGCTTAGCACGCGTCTTGGCGGCCTCGTCCAGGGGGACATCGAGTTCGAGGGTGATGGCTCGAATGCCACCGGAGACGATGGTTTGATCGTCGCCCTGCCAGATGATGAGGTTCACGCCGACTGGAAGCGCGCACGATACGGATTTGCGTTTCATTTGATGTTCTCCATTGCCTCGAACCAACTCGCAGATCTCATGCACTCCGCAAGGGCAACGTCATCCGTCCGACCTTCGCCCTTGACGAAGTGGCCTCCTGTAGGGTGTGTGAACAACCAGAATGTCATGAACTGTCCCCCTTGCCGGTAATCGTTGTGAACTACCACCGTCCAGCCCTTGGCGCGCATGTGTGCCAGCTTGCGGAACGGTCCCTTGGGATAGGTTGCACCGTGCATCTTGAGAGCTTTCGATTTCTTCATGATCCTCCCATCGTCGTCGCACAGTATTCGTCGTGCGGCACAGTGGCGCATCCAGTGTAGAAGGCTTCTGCGCAGCGAGCGCACTTCAGATCGTAGCCGATGTTCCGCAGAGCGACGGTCAGCTCCTCGAACGTCAAGCCGCCGCCGCTGAAATCGCGTGGTGGTGGACCTACCTTCGGATCTGAGTTGAACATTTCCTTGGCCATCAGTCTTCCTTCTCGGCGGAACCATCCGCTCTTACGGTGTGGCAGTCGGGCGAGTGTTCCCCATAGGGCTCTCCGGTGTAGAAGACAACAGCGCAGCGGTCGCACGTCAGGTCGTAGTGGATGTTCCGCAACGCCCGAACCATCTCGGCCAGCGTGAGGGCACCGCCGCCCACATACCTGGGCTTGCGGTCGCCGAGGAGGCCCTCGGCTTCGGCCACTGCCTTCTGGGCAACCTCGCGGTCGAACCCCTGGCTCGACAGGAGAATGTACTCGGTGGCGCTCGCCAGCTCGCGCAGAGCAACTTCGAGCATCTTATTCTCGGTTTCGAGCTGATAGATACGGATGGCTGAGTCGGTAGAGGTGAGCCTGAGCTTGTTGGTGCATGACCTGGCGTAGTCGGCCTCGACGAGATCTAGGGAGTTCTGCACCAACCGCCGGATGTCGAATTCGAGTATGCCATGATCGAAATTCACCTCGCTCGACAAGGTGATTTTGAAGCCCTTGGGGACGCTGATGGAGGGCTCGACTGTCACCTCGGAAGACGGGTATTCACTGCGCAGCCGTCTGGCTATGCCATTGCAGACCATCCGCTGGACCAAGGCACCCTTGCAGGGGAAATCGCGGATGCGGACAGCGATCTTGAGGGGCAAGTCTCGGGCGATGGAATCGTGGGTGGTCGTCATGGCAGGTAGTCTCCGTGGATCTTGCGACGCATGCGGTAGAGGACGATTTCGAGGGCCTGCCATTCGTATTTGTCGTAGTCAGGTGTGCCCACGGCCTTGGTCCAGAGCGTGTGCAGCAGCTCGCTCATGGGGCCGTCTTGTTCGCTGCTTAGAATGGCTTCCGCGCGCTCCTCCGGCCGCACTCGCGGCCCAGGGGCGGCTGGGGGAGCGGGAGAGGACTCAAAGGGAGCATGCTTGTTGAGCAGGGGGCAGGGGCGGCCGGAGCGGGCGGGCTCGCCGTCGCGGAGCTGCGGGCAGCCAGGCCAGTCGCAATCGCCGTCGCGGTGCGAGCGGCACTGGCCCTGTGGCCGTGGAGGCATGAGTAGTCCCTCTGGCTGTTGCTGCACCGGCTCGGCCGCAAAGGATTCGACTCTGGAGGCCAGCAACTCAATCAAACCGCGCACCTGTAGCTTGGCCTCGGCCAGGCGTGATTTTGACAGCTCCAGCAGTTGGAATCGGATGGCATCGATCACGGACTGCCGCGATAGCTGCGACGCCAGTTCGGACTCGAAGTTCGCGAAGAAGCTCCCCATGATTCTTGAGACGACCGTCTTTTCCAGAGCTTCCTCCTCGGCGGTCCTCGGGGGAGGGGCGAACTCGTCAGCTTTGATAGTGGTCATGGCTTGCCTCCGGGAGATGCGGCGATCATCTTGAGGGCATACGTGCGCGGGTGGCGCACGAGCAGCCCGGCCTCGTCGAGGCGGTAGAGGTTGGTGCGGGTGGCGCTGCGGTTGCGCTCGGTGAGCTGGCCGAAGGCTAGCAAGCAGATCTCATCGAGCGACAGCGGCTTTTTGGCTGTCGCAAGGATTTTTTCGATCTTGGCGCTAATGGATTCAGCCATGGTTGTTTTTCGGGAACTTGTGAAGCTCTGTGGGGGCCACCTCGGCTCCCACGACTCGAAAGAGCTTGCGCGGCAGGTAGCTCGAATCTCTGTGGAAAAGGACGTAGACAGCGTAGGTGACAATCGAGGACGATGTCTCGTCGATATCTTTCAGAGCCGATGTTGCAAGATTATCGAGTATCGAAGCCACATCTTTGGGCATCAGATCGAGCTTCAGCTCCAGGGTGAAGATGGCGGCAGAGCCGGGGTTGATGGGGCTGGGGCTGAAGCGTTTGAGCAAGACCGCCATGGGCTGACCGTGCTCATTCCTCAGAGAAAGGAGCTGTTTGTAGAGCCATTCAAAGATCTCCTTTGTGATAGCGGCTTTTCTTTGGGGAGCCGCTTTCGCAAGCTCGATGCACGACAACAGCTTGGCCCAACCAGCGTCATTCTCGGTATCGCAGATCCCATATTGGATGATGTAACTCTCGGGAGTGTCCACGAAGTAGTGAACGTCCGACCAGTATGTCTTGGCTCCGCCGAGGACGGGAAGAAGGTGAGCAGCCATGGCTTGCCTGGAATAGTTGCATTGCAGTGCAAGCACGGCAAGTTGATCATCCAGATTGTCGCCGTCGCAAAGTTTGACGAGGGTTTTCAGGGGATACTTGAGGCTGTTTTTCACCTCAGCCTCGGAATAGTTGTTCTCGCGGCCATGCGCGACGATCCATGGTTTCAGGCGGGATAGGCGGCATCCCTTGGCTATGGCCTGCAACAGCTCCCATTGAGATCTGCCCGTTGTCACAAAGTCATTCCATGAGTCGTGGCTTTGCGTCGCGAGGTACCAGACCGTGTGATCGTCGAGTGCTTTCTCTCCGGAATAGATCTCCAGTGGAGAGTCGTCGAACATTCCGGAAATCCACACGTAATACCCGCCCAACTTTACAGCGGATTTCTTGACGATTAGTCGGTCCGAGGAGATTCCTGTGAAGGAAACGAGCGACTTGGTGACATTCTCCACGGTGAACGGTATTCGCTTTGGTTTGGCTGTTTTCATGGAGCGACCTCGGACAGATGGACGTTTGACAGTTGGATCAGACATGGTGCCTCCAGTACCGTTTTCCGGCTTCTCGATGGAAGCCCATTATCTCTTTGGCGCCGTGCTCGTCCGTTCGCTCCGCACTGATAGTCTCAGCCATGATCCCTCGTGAGCTTGGCAACCTTGAACAGTTTGCGGGGGATGTGAGAGGTGTCGAGTGCGAACTCAACGTAAACTGCACAGACAATTTCCTTTGTGGCGGCCGTGTCGGCCCACTTCGAGGCAATCGTGGCGATGTATTCGAGCAAGGATGCGATCTCATGAGATTTCATCGCGGGTTTCACCTCGAAGGTCGTCTGAACCAATTCATCGCTTGTCATAGTGCGAAGTCGAACCTTATTGGCACTGCCCCGCTCAGGTACCAGTGTCATGATTTGTTCGCAAAGCCAGGCAAAAAGAATATCTCTGATCGCCTCGTTTCGTTGACGTTCGCTCTGGTGGTTAGCGATGTTGGTCGACCGGTGTTTGAAACGTCTCCAGCAGAGCTTTCCGGTTTCGCGGTGGAAGCCCATTATCTCTTTGGTGCCGTGCTCGTCCGTTCGCTCCGCACTGAACCACCAATCCGGTTTGCTTCGGTCGACCGAGACGACAGTGTAAACGTGGTGGGGCGGCTCGCCCATCCACTGCACCTTCACGCCAGGGACAACCCAGGCGGGGAGGCGCTGCATGGGGCGATGAAGCTCGCGCAGAGCCTCTTCGAGGCGTTTGCGCGCTCGTCTGCGATCTCCCTCGCGGACAAATCGCTCTGCATCGCGCAGGCAGGTGAGCACGTCGCGTGCCATCTACTTCGCCATCCGAGTGAGTGAGAAGTAGTACGGCCCGAAAATCCGAGCACCCTGAAAGTAATAGAACTCACCGATGAGGACGTTGAAGTCGTCGGTGGTGCGGACGTGGTCGGCAATCTTGCCGCGCGTGAGGTCACTGTTCCTTGGCTGGTTGTAGTCGAAGAACAATACTCCCTGTCGGTCGACGACATCCATGTAGCTGCTGTCGTCGAGGGTGAAGGCTCCCCAACTCACGCGACCTCCGAAGAAGAGATTGCAGCCGGTGAATCGGTTGTTGGCCTCCGACCAGTAGAACTGTTTCGTGTGGTGAAAGGGGGCGCCGCCGAGGTTGGGATGGGACCGGTGAGCATGTCGACTCGCCATTGGGAGAGTTCTCGTTGGGGTCCGAGTAGTCGAGAGGCCATGGGGCACTTGCCCATCGCGAAGATCTTGGCTAGCTCTGCGACCGAGCGTCCCTTGAGGTTCATTGGCGGTTGCATGACTATCCTTTCGAGATTTGGTTGGGCCACCACCAGCGGTAGGCCGTGACGACCCACATGAAGGCGTAGGCGGTGTTGAGCGCCAGCAGGCCCCACTGCCTGGTATAGATCGCCGCGTAGAAGTGGGCAGGCTGCCCGAGCAGGCCGAAGAAGGGTGCTAGCTTGTGCTTCTTCGAGGTGAAGTAGATCGTCGGCAGACCAGTGAGCGGCAGCCAGATCTGAGCGACAATGAAAAGTGCCCTGCCCACGCCGATCAGCCCCCGCGCATGTCGTCCACGAACATTGCCACGTGGAGTTGATTGATGTCGTCCCTGGGCGGCCCCATCCGGTAAGCCAGGCCAAGGTGAGGGAGCTGCGGATGGTCGCACGATACCAGCCGCACCATGGGGAGCTGGCCCACGGAGTACACGTCGAGAATGTTGGGCCAGCCGATCCGCATGTACGAGGCGCCCTGACCCTTTGGTAGCGGTGTCGTCCACAGCCAGGAGTGGTCGACGAAGCCATAGAACCCGTCGGCCACTTCCAAGTCGAGAAGCTCTCCGACGGCTCGGGCCAGCTCGTGACAGCGAACCGTCACGCTCTCTCGGTCGAACACACGTTCAACGAGAGCCCGAGCCGCCTCCAAGAGGGACAGCTCGTCTTTGGTGAAAACATCTGTCTCGGAATAGCTCTTCATGGTGTGGACAGTCGTCGTCGGCGGCGAGCTGGCTATCTTGCCGGGATTCCGGTCTTGATGAGGTTCGACAACACCTCGACGCTGAGGCGAGGGGATGCCTTCTCCTCCTCGAAGATGACCTGGGCGAGGGTCTGGGCGGTCAGCTTGGCCTGGGTGACATGGTCGATCACTTCGATCTGATCGCCAGCCCGGACGAAGGTGGCCACGTCCTTGAGCGTGACGTAGTGACACTCGGTGGTATCGTAGAGCTTTCTGTTCGCGTACCTTCGGATCGTTCGCATCGTTGTTGTCTCCATTCTCTGTGGTGGGTTGTGTGGACCACGCCTGGCCATCCTCCACTCGTTTTCTGGATTTCCGTTTGGTTCAGACAACTCTTTGAGAGTTGCTAGTTGAGGGAACGTCAGGTCAGCATCGGGCCGACAAATGTGCTCGCGCAACACTACCCTCGCATAACGAGACTTCACTGACACAAGACGACCGCATTTCATGCAAGTGTGCTTGTCCAATTTTCTACCCATGAGATGCTTGTCCTCTCGATCCAGTGGTGGTTGTCAACCGGATAGGCACGAAACAACGTCGATGCCCCATGGTTGTAGCGTAGGGTTTCATTTTACGCAAGAACATTTTTCAAGGAAATTTTTGCCTTTTGACCCTTCGGTCTTTCAAGCCCACCTTGGGAACTTTTTCGGTTGACAGGGAGCCGTTTCCGATCTCTCTGGCGAGGCGATCTAGCTCGGTTCTGCAAGCGACCTGGCGAAGAAGCTCTCTCGACAAGGTGACAACGATGGGAGACTTGTGACCTGCACCTACCGAGCCGTGACCTACGCGAGCCCCCATGGAGGTCTTGCCAGATCGCTGCCAGTCTGACGCTTTGGCCTTGCGGCGATCTCTTCGCAGGAAGCGCTTGTGCGACTTGTTCATCACATCACGATGGAGATGGCTTCTTGGAGAAACCAGTCGAGATTTTCATGAAGCCAAGATTTCCAGTTGGCACCGTAAGCAGGGCGATCTTTCTCCCTGGCGATCAAGCCGACGAGGGTGTCCTCGATCTCTTTGAACGCCCCCGGTGCATCTTCTTCGTAAGCAGTCCTCGACACGACGACATCGGGAGCGGCAGCCACGAATGCGGCGAGGTCTTTTCGATTCTTGATACGGACGACCGAGCCAGAGTTGCTCGGTTTTTGGGTGGATTTCTTGGGTGATTTTGGAGGGGTGTCTTCCTTCGGCGCGGGCGAGCGGCGCGTGGGTTTCTTGTCGAAGGTGAAGCCGTAGTAACCGAGCTTGAGGACTTCTTCCAGCTTACCGAGCAAGAACGACAGGCCGCCGTTGGCCTCGACGATGTCTACCGTCAAGTTGCAGAGGTTGGCCACGGCCTCGGTGAAGGCGCGGCCGAGCTTGGCACTCTTCGCTCGATAGGGCCGCAGCTTCGACTTATTCCCGTACTTGGCGATGAACTTCAGGTAGTCATCGGGGGTGGTGTTGTATTCAGGGAGCTTGAGGTTGTGCTTGCGGTCGGCCTGGTGAACCACGCGTTTGGCGTGCTCGGCAAAGATCTCAAACCTGCTCGGCGAGGCCCACCACTGATCTTCTGGCTTGTGGGGTACCTTCGAGCCTTCGCGAGCGGCCACGTCAAGCTTCTCCATGCTGCCTTGAACGTGCTCCAGCGACTTGGTGCAATCGAGCACCATCAGTTCGAGCTGGTGAGCTTCCCAGGTTTTTCGGGCGTCCTTGGCAGCTCGCAACTCTGCGATCTTGGTCTGCACGTGCTCGAACCAAGCTTCGTCGCGTCGGAAATCGTATCGAAAGCTCATGTCATTTCCTTTCGATTCTTCGGAGTTCGTTGAGCAGCTCGGTGAAGCTGCCTATGGGAGATTTCTTGGTGATGGGGGACCACGCTTCTTTCGTGCGGCCCAAGGCCGGACCGGAAGTACCGGTAGCGCTTGCCGTGGTTCCCATGCCGGGAGAGTTGGGGACGTGAGCTGTCGGGCCGCCAACGCCGACGTTGAGATTCTCTTTCGGAGTGGGCCGCGTGCGATCTATTTTCAGACGAAGGCGAGCGTGGAGGGTGCTGATGGAAACTTTCTCGCCGCATTCCGGACAGCCAAGGGTATCGCCTGATTGCACCAAGTCTCTCTGGCATCGAGTGCAGATGCCAGTGGATACCATGCCGTCGTTCGGAGCTTCATGTGTGGGCATGCATTCGCTCCCTTCTTCTCATCAGATCTTCGAGATAGGCTTCTTTTTCCGGTCCGGTCATCTCCAGCATGGCCAGATCGTCCGTGTCGAGGGAACGGTGGAACTCGTTGTTTCCTCTGTAGCCCATCGAGCGTCTGAAGAATCAAACGCTCGATGGAGTCCACGGTTTCGATGGCGATACTGAGCATATCTACCCCTTCACGCACATGACTTGCTTGAGGCGGAAGACGATCTGAACAAGGTCGTCTTGATTGGCCATGACAGCGTCGATGTCCTTGTACGCACCAGGGATCTCATCGAGCACGCCGAGATCCTTCCGGCACTCGACGCCCGCAGTCTGAGCCTCCAAATCGGCAGCCGTGAAATGCTTCTTGGCTGCCCCCCGGCTCATCCTGCGGCCTGCTCCGTGAGAGGCCGAGCAGAACGATTCTGGGTTGCCGAGGCCCCTCACGATGTACGATGCCGTTCCCATGGATCCGGGGATGATGCCCAGCTCCCCCGCCTTCGCCGAGATCGCGCCCTTGCGGGTGACGAATACCTGCTCGCCGAAGTGCTTCTCTTCGGCTACGTAGTTGTGGTGGCACGTGATCGGCGTGGCGAACGAAATTTCCGGTCCCCCGAAAAAGCGACGGATGACATCCGTGTAGATCGCCAGCATGATCAGCCGGTTGAGGCGCGCGTACTCTTGCGCCCAGTACAGGTCGTTGCGGTAGGCAGCCATCTCGGGCGTGTTCGCCAAGAAGGCCGCCAAGTCTCTGTCGACGAGGTGGGTGTTGTGAGCGAGCGTCTGAGCCTTGTGGATATGAAGCTCTGCAAGGCACTTGCCGATGTTGCGGCTGCCGGAGTGGAGCATGAGCCAGACCGACTCGTCGTTGGCGATGCACAGCTCGATGAAATGGTTGCCGCCTCCCAGGGTGCCGAGCTGGTGGCCAGCCTTGCTGTGAAGATCTTGAACCTGGGGCGAGAGCGAAGCGAAGGCATCACCCATCAAGAACGACACGTGCTGGGAGAGGCCGTGTATACGCGTCCAGGCGAGGTTCTCGTGACCGTTTGAGCCCACGGGGATAGACGCCTCGATATCCGCGCGCAGGCCGCTCAAGCTGTCCGGCAAATTCCGTGCGAACAGCGAAGTCTTGACGGCCGCCATCCCACACCCAATATCGACTCCCACGGCAGCCGGAGAGATCGCTCCCTTGGTTGTCACAACCGAACCTACCGTGGCGCCCACGCCGAGATGCACGTCGGCCATGGCCGCCACGTGGTGGTAGACCCAGGGGAGGGACGCGATGTTGCGGAGCTGAGCGAGCGCGGCCGACTCGACTTCTTCGAGCGGGCTCCAGATCTTGACGGGGACCGTCTTCCCCTTGATTTCGCAGCAGGTGGACATTTCGGCTCCTAGGGTTTGTCCAGCTTTGCTGGCAAGGTGAGGTTGAGGCATGGACACGGTTGAGCAGCGACGGGCGGACACGCGCCGCCACACCTGCGGAACTCGGCCGGATGTCGGTAGGCGAAGCTCAAGGCCGAGAAGACCACGGCCGCAGCGACGACACACCACGATAGGGTGAGAACCTCCAAGAGCTGCATTTTTGGTCGCTTGCCGGTCACGTAGATCATTTTCTTGCCTCGCCTTCGATCTGACCGAATCTTAGCCACCCGAGAACAAAGAGTCAAGTGCCATTTTTTATCGGTGAGATGACGCTGAGACTCAACCGCCGATACGCTCCAGGCGGTACAACTTTCTAAGCCTCAAATACTCGGGAAAAGAGTCAACGATGAGACGCTTGCGCACGCTCGGATCTTGCTTGCCTGGCTCGAAATACTCTCGCATCACGCGCGTCGATATGTCATCCCGGATCATGTTTTCCAGCTCAGCTTTGGTGATGGTCTTGTCCACCACCTTCACCATGATACCGTCGGGCGACATGAGGGCGTAAAGTCCCTGATCAGTGGGCGGCATCAAAGCAGCTTGAAAGAAGTCGTCCAGCAGATTCGCTTCATCCGACGTTGAAACAGCCGACACCATCTCGGCTACCGCCTGATCTAACGCCTCGTTTTCACAAGGCAGGTGGTCGTCACAACCCGGCTTTCGCTTCTTCACAGCAGCGCCGCCTGTCGCTTGAGGAGGTTCTGAGCTATTCGTTTAGCCTTCCGGCGCAACTCCGCGATCTCAATCATGGTGGAGAAGCCCTCGACGGTGAAGTTCGATTCGAGCATGCTGCTTCCCTGTCCTAGCGCCAGCTCACCGGATAGCCACTCGGAAGTCGATAGGTGTTTGGGCGAGACGACGAGATGGCAGTTCCCAATCACGCTGACCTCGACGCGTACCTTGAACAAGGCGGCCTCGTTGGTGGGGTAGAGAAGATGGAAGTGGCCGTTGTTCCAGGTGGTCCACTGCTCGGGAGACTCCTGCTTCTTGTCCGGCTCCACGCGGCCCTGGGTGGCAATCCCTCGAAAATCGTGCTTGGCAGATTTTGTCATGGAGCTGTTACTCCTCCGTCTGTTCCGACTTGATGATGTGTGAACGCACAGCGATGGGAGCATCGAGCGGACCTCGCCAGTAAGGTTGTATCCAGATGCGCGTGCGCTGGGAATGGTGTGGTCCACAAGGTTGCATCTTGCGATGTCCCGCCACTGTGCGCCGAAGAGCAAGGCTCCATTTGCACTTCTGCTTGTGAAGCTGATATTCGGTAACGTGTTCGACCAGATCTACTTTGACCGGCGTCGTGATCTGGTAAATCCTCTGTTCGGGCATCTCACCCGAACGCTTGGTTCGGGTTCCCCACTGGTCGTGAGCATGGCGATTTACCTTCGCTACTTCCTTGGGATCGGTGATCGCACAGATCACACCCACCACCAGTCGGCCCACGAGCATCATGGTCTTGTCATGCTGATCGGTGAATTCATCCCAGGGATGCTCTACCAGCTCGACAGGGTGAACGGTGTGGTTTCCGCCACACTCCGGACAATAGTGAACAGAGCGTCCCAGCGATCTGGATGCCAACCCAGCACTCACTATTTCATTGTCGGACGTGCCCGTGATCATGAGGGTCCATCTTGAAGTCGTATCGTCGAAAGAAACGCCGATTCGGGTCACGGGAAAAGACGCCGTGCTGTCTCGCTGGTCGAACATGTAGAGGACCGGCTGCATCGGCATGTCGATCAAAAACGACCGCCATGGCAAGCGCAAATCGTCGAGGACATCATCTGGAGCGAGCGTGGTCATGCAAGCCGCCGCAAAGGGAGCTGAGATCTTGACAGTGGGAAAGGCCATCTCGGTCCAACGATACAACCAAGTGTATCGGGCCGAGATTGAGGTGTCGTCGTCTCGATACCGCACCACTTCGCGAATGTGAGGTTCGATGATCGCATCGTCGGTCGAGTATTCCACCATGTGCCAAAGTTGATCGCCAAGACTCATGAGGGAAGGGATGTCCCATCCACGTCGGCCGTTGCTAAGAGGATAGGTGAGCAGTAGCGCCGAAGCGCGACGAGTGCTGGATGGCGACATGTTCGTCGCCGAATCTATCTGCACCACTGTTTTCTGGACCCAGGCAAACCATCGACTTCGAGTCGCCTCGGAACAGTCAGCCCAGCGACCGCGCAACGTAGTCAAGGCCAACTTATCGATTTCCGTCACTCGCCCGGAGAGCTTCGTCACTGTTCGGACAATAAGTCTTTCCATGGCGTCGAAGGTTGGATTTGTCTCGGTCATTGTTGCTCCTGACGATCTAGACACAGAAGGGATGGTTCGGGCAGTCGAAGCCGTCGCTGACGGTCCCTGTTCCGATTCGATGAGTAGGACAGACGGCTCGGTTACAGCATTTTGCTATCACCACGTTGTCGGCGCCGCAGAAGACGCAACGGTCGGTGGGGGCCGGGGCCGGAGCCGGGGCCGCCGGTTTGGCGTCTTCGAGAAATGGCTGTGGTCCAGTCTGCCTAGCGGATAGCGAAATGGCGATGGCGAAGGGGTAGCCGGTACCAACCATCACGGCCATGATGGCCCCGTACCATCGACACGCATCGTACCCGAGGGCAACCAACCAGGCGCCATAGACGATCAGCAGCGGCAACCACATCAACTGCATGACTCGAAGGGAGCGGTTTGCGCGCTGCCTGATCCGATTCATTTTCTCGATGTCAAGAGACATCGTGATGTCCTCGCCGGGCGTTTTCCAAATCCTCGTCTAAGTGGCCGACTCGAAGAGTGACGCCAATCTCGGCCGCCACGCCTTTTTCGACGGCAACGTGGGTGGCGCCCTCCAACTGCGTCCGTAAGATCGCCACCATCCTCGCATGCGTGCCCTCCGGATCTTTCATCCCACACTCCACGCAGATGTACTTCCCATCCGGCACATACGGCCTTAGCTCGGCTTTCTCACCACACAGCTCGCAGGTGGCCGGTTCTAGTGCCTCACCACGAGCATCGTTCCAACTTTTTCAGCCATCGGTGCCTTCCTTTCATGCCTATCCGGTTGACGCCCCTGGGAACCATTTCACGACCAGATACGATCCTACGCCGTATCCGACGACCCATGAGATCGCGGCACTGCCTCG
>Ga0116103_1000714_pt1 | contig 17601 bp, 12 predicted proteins | sample June2015DPH_4_10_2_FD_89714 | JGI IMG/M metagenome (GOLD analysis project Ga0116103, IMG submission 89714) | Peatland microbial communities from SPRUCE experiment site at the Marcell Experimental Forest, Minnesota, USA - June2015DPH_4_100 | ecosystem: Environmental > Terrestrial > Soil >...
AAAAATGACGAAAAGCAAGTATCTTTCGTTCTTCATTTCCTTTTCGATGATCAGCAAGATCAACAGTACCACAAACAACTCCGCAATTTCTTGTCTCATCAATTGCGTCATCACCGCATAGAACGAGAAGATTGACATAAAATAAAAAACGGACAAGAACGCTGCTTTGTCACTCGTTTGTCTCTGGTATATCAGGTACAGGCCGAGGGGCACCAAGGCAAAATACAGCTGGTAGACCACTTTAAAAACGACAGCAATTGATAGGTTGCAGATTGCAGAGATAACCGGCGCAAGCATCGCAACGCTCAACACCGAATTGTAGTCGTTCGGAATAGCCGGATTCCACAGTCCAGACGTGCTTACCAGTGTGGCAAAGAAAGACTCACCTTGTACGTCGAAGCCCGTCACGTACGGCGTTATGAGGGAAACATTAAGAAGCAGAGCAATGGCTGCCACGAATACTGCCAGAGGATATAGCTTCCTGGGTATCCTGCCAAAAATCATCAGAAGAGGAATGCTTGCGATTAGAACCAATACAAGCATCGAGAGCTGGTTGTCGCCGGCAATATTCATCAGCTGAGCGCCTGCGATGCTGACGAACGGAATAATGCATAGAAAGATGACGGGAGGAGACGCGATTCCCTTCGTCTCGACGAACGTGGGCTGCGAGAAATCCCTGTCCCTTACATAGGCGAGGATGCACAAGACGACGACCGTCGCAGTGAAGATGGCCAGCAGAGGAAGTGTTGTAATGGGTCGATCAACGCCGAAAAAGGGGAAGAACGTGTTGGAAAGAAGACCGATGAACATCACAGTCGCAATGCTCAATCCGCTGACGTACATCAGGGCTTCGATATTGCTCAGTCGGTGGATTTTGAAAACCCGCAGAAGGATGATCCCTGGTATAAATGTCAGATATATAAGGCCGATGAGCGGTCTGAGAAAAACGACGTCAAGCCCGAGAGAACCCAAGCCGATCAGAATATATAATGAAAGCTGAATGCCGAATACGATTGCTAGGAAGTGTCTGAACTCCCAATCGTTCATCTTGAGGGGATTTCCGAATCTCATCTGAGGTGCTTTGTTGTTCGAGCGGTGCTGACGCTTGCGATATCGTCTTCGCTTTTTGACGTGTCGGCTGGTGCTCAGGATGCTACAACAGGGTGGCCAGTCCGTTGCTGTTCGCGCTCGCCGTGTATCGGCCAGAGTCCCTTGCTATGCATTGTTTAAGTATTTTGTTCTCGTGCCGGCAATCTTCTTGATCTTCGCGTCTAACCCAGCACAAACTACTGCTATTTCACGCTGCCCGCTGATACGAATTTTGAGATGGAGAGCACAACTCGCCTGAATACGTCGGCCGTGACAACAACGAGATCGCTTGTTCGTGCCAACTCTCCGTGTTGCTGTCTCAGATTCAAGCGAGACTCTTTCACTTAGGAAGTTTTTTTTTGTTTCGACACGTACATTACGCGCTCTCTATTTTTTGCGTGGAGTAGTTAACAGTATTTGCGGCTAGTTAACATGCGCGCCTTTTCCGGGCGTAGCCGTTTACACCTGTGAGATAAATAGCATCATTTACAGAGAACACAGGTTCTTAAGCCCGTAGGGAATAAATATTAGGGCCAACAAGGAGGATGAAAAATTTGGCTATGAAGATATATGGTGCCGCTTCAACTAGTGACAGCCTCGGACAGTTCTGGGCAGGTGATGACTTCGAGCAAAACCTCGAATTGTGTGAGTATGAGACAGTACGTCATGTTTTCGCACACTATCTCACTAGGGACATGAGGATACTCGACGCCGGTTGCGGGTTAGGACGCTGGGTGTTCTATTTGCGGAAAAAGGGATATACGGCATGGGGCGTTGATCTTAGCGACCAGGCGCTGGCAATAATCCGGCCATTCGATACGGAAGGGTATATAATAAAAGGAGACGTCTGTGACCTGCCCTTCGCGAACAATTCCTTTGACGCGGTCATTTCTATGGGGGTTGTCGAGCATTTTGAACAAGGACCGGAAAAAGCGCTCACAGAGGCTAGGAGGATATTAACTGACCAAGGTTTGTTGCTGATATCAATTCCACCGGACAACCTGTTGCGGAAACTGACCATCCATCGACTGTATTCCTGGCGGGCACGGAATACGATACGGAAGGGAGGGGCACTTTCCTTCGCAGAATACTGGTTCTCGGAAAAAGAATTTAGGGGACTTCTCGAAAAATGCGGATTCATAATTGATTCAATCGTTACCGATGAATTGGATCCTCCGAAAAACATTGGTCTGTATGTTGACTTCAACTTTCTTCAAAGCAAAAAGGGCAACTTCGAGTTAAACAGGGCCGGCCTTATTCTGGAAAGAATTCTGCGCAGAATCTCGCCTGCCATCTGCCGTGGCGGCGTCCATTTTGTATGCAGGAAGAATGGGTAGGGGATGGTGCAGGAAAGAATTACCTGCACTGCAATGATAAAGCATACGAAACCTCGTTTTTGCGTTGATAGTATTCCGGGCGTACATACAAATAACAGCTGCGAGGGACACGAGAAACCCACGGGTCCGGGCGACTGTCCCAACAAAAACATCAAGTCACAAAGGAGATGCACCCAAAAATAGCGGGTGTTATCACACACAAAAAAGTCACTTGTTGACGTTTGCCTATAACTTTACTATAACTAAATTTAACTCAATATAGCGAGAGGGAGTGTACAGATTTCTATGACAAACCAATTCACACACGTCGCCGACGTAAAAGTCGGCAGTGCAACCCGACACGCTGCCACGTTCTTGCCGGCAAGACTTGACTACGATGAGACGAATGGCTTTTCAAAGAGTGCAGCATACTTCAAATAGAACTATTCCGATCGTTTCATTTTTCATTGCTACACGAGGCTACGAGCACGGTTTGAACGTTAATGCGTGGCCCGTTGTTGCATGAGTTTACACACGTTACTTAGGTGTCGATGTTGTAGTTAACGATCAGCGGAGAAATCGTATCTACCTGTCACATCGATGCGTCGGGCTGCAAAGATGCAGAATGCAGCTCAATCAATCAAAACCATTAAACTGGGGCCATTGCCGCTAAAGCAAGATCTTCCAATACCTCCGATAATTTGCACATGATCTGCTAAATAGTGAGTCGTTCGTTGGCAGAGCTTGTTAATGCTCTCCAACTGACCCGCAGCGTCGTCTTGTGGCTTCAGCGGAACCAGAATACTTATATGGCGCGGATGCATCTGCCTCCTATAGGCCCCTCTATTCTCGCGCTAGTCCGAGAGCTTGAGCCACGTCAAGACCTTTAAGCCATGCAGATTTGCGCCGTGACCGTTGCTTACAATAATCCCAAGGAGTTTACCCGCTTGTTGCGTTCTCTTGAGGGTCAATTGAGTCTGAACGGTTTAATTGTAATTGATAACTCACATACATCCTCCATTGAAGACAACGCCGCAGCATTTCGTGCATACTCACAGCATTACCAGTTTGCTCATCATATGATTATTGGAAAAAACATAGGCTCGGCTGCAGGATTTTGCTTCGGTATGAAAATGGCGCACGAAAAAGGGTTTGATTGGGTGTGGCTCCTTGATCAGGACGGTACTGTTGAGAAGGGATGTTTAGAATCTCTGTTACAAAACACTGGACAAGCGGATATCCTTTGCCCTAAGATCGTTGATATTGACAGTCCGCACGCCGTTTTGCTCCAATCTGGTGCCACGCTGAATTTTTGGGGTCGTGTCGTTTTTTTGAACTCGGTAACAGAAAGCAGAAACATCTCATTTTTTGCAACGCACGGGGCACTAATTTCAAGAAAAGCGCTCGATAGGATAGGATACTACGACCCGCGTTACTTCTTTGTTGGCCATGAGGACTTCGACTATGCATTTCGGGCAACGTCCAGTGGTATGGTTGTGCGGCTTATTGCTGAAGCCGAAGCGCGACATCCAAACCTCTCCCTCAGCGCATCGAAGAGCAGCGTGCACATCGCCTTCGGGGTCATCGACAGCGTTTCACCCGAACAAGAGATAACTGTTGCGGCACGTTTGCATCATGCTGCGAGGCTTAGAAAGCGCGTTTCCGATTACCTTCCCGAAGAGCTCCTCTGGATAAGCAAACCGCTGATGAACGACAAAAACTGCAGAACGAATCGAGCTATAGAAAGCTTGTCAGGTACCTATTTAGCGACCAAACGTTTGACAACGCTGCAGCTCGGAGCTGCCATTGTTTATTCGCTGCTGCATGTTTTGGTTCTTAGGATTAAGTTCGGCGGCAGGATAAATTTGAAAAAAACAGCCAAGATGTACTCGATCTGCATGTTGAGTAAACTGAGAAAGAAGTGGCCTTTCAAGTCCGTAGAAGAGTTCTGCTTGTGCGTATGTAACTAGGCGTAGCTTGGAGTTCAAAAGGACCTACTATCTGAAAGATGAAGTGCTGCCGTGCACGAGCTTACCGCCATCGCGCATCTATGCCTTTATGCTCTCTGAACATCTGTTCGAATTGTGCAACGTTGGGCCCCGTTCCCAGCCAACCGGATTTCATAGAGGCCACCACTTCGTCTACTTCAGGTTGCTTAATTATCGGGCTGCCTATAAACGACAACGTCAACCAGTCTAAGCGTTATCTGCACGATTGCCTCGCGTAGGTACCACTAAGAAAATTGGGATTATCCTTTTTAAGTGCGGTTTAGGTGATTCACCTTTGTTAGTAAATAGTGCTCCCTTGTTCGAGCGTGAGGGTTATGGGATCCACATACTCATCGATGCTGATACTTTTGAACTGAGCAGGATTGACTTTGCGAGGGGTGAACATCGTTGTTACGCACTAAGAAACTCGTGCGGAGCTGAAATCAGCGCAGCACCGTCGAGTCTGCCGGACAAATTGCGCACGCTTTCAGCTCGAATGGAATGCTGCGCCAGCTGAACCTACAAGTCAGCTATCTGGCCATCTCGCACCTGCGGCATTATATAACGACGTAGCTTCTGGCCCATGTTTTCATTTGCTCTCGGTTAGACCAGTTGTTTGCGTATCTCTCGTCTGGCTGTGTTGTCGATCTGTCAAAAGCGATAGGATGAGCGTCCCGTTGTACAAACAGAAAGGGATATAAGACTTCAAAGAAGCTACTGCTCTGGTTGATACTGACGTGAAACGCATCTGCATACTCATGTGCAGTTTTACGCACAAACATGGCGTCAATAGGGTAATTGCCGACCTCGCTGATTCCTTCAAAGACAGGGTGCTGCTCTGTGTAGCGAGGTATGACCCTTCCGCGGTCTTTGAAATACCTGAGAGTACAGAGGTCATCACGTTCAAGCATTGGAAGTGCTCCCCGTACCCGTTCTTTTTTTTTAGTTTAGACGTGTGGCGGTTTTTTGTTGCAAGGGTGCTGGCTAAAGAAGAGGGAGACATCGTTCTCTGTACGCACACCATAGCGGATATTATACACGCTTCCATAATAAAACTCATTTTGCCCAACAAGAACATAAGGATTTCAGCTTTTGTTTATGATAAGTTTGAACTACTCCCCTCTGACGGCAGAGATAAGCGTTACAATGCTAATCTTTTGATGACGCGTGGCGTCGTCACTCTGCTCATTAAATTTGGGCTCGTGAACGAGCTCCTTACGTTAGACTCAGATATGCTGCAGTTTGTTCGCGATATGTTGCGCACTGACAAAGTACGCACGGTGAGAATTGGGGTCTCTCACTCGCTTTTGTTGCTTAGCGAGCAGCATAACTTGACTGGAACAGAACGGTTACGGCGCCTTATGAAAGGAAGTTGCTTTAAGATCTTTTATCAGGGCATCTTAATCCCTCAAAGACGCATTGAGGACATGCTGCTGGCGCTTCACGCTCTCATCGAACACGGAAGGACGAGCACTCACTTGTTTATTGGCGGAGCATTAGTTAGTTGGTTTGGGCCTGCCTACGTGGCCTCGATCAGAGGAATGGTTCACGAGCTCCATCTGAGTGACCACGTGCATTTCCTTGGCGAGTTAACTGAGGAAGAATTGGCGTTCATGTACAGGAATTGCAATGCTTTTGTCTGGACTGGCGATGACCAATCGTGGGGATTGGCGCCCTTAGAAGCAATGTTATTTGGAAAACCCATCATCATATCAGCAGGAAATGGCGTGAGCGAAGTACTAAATGAAAGCGTAGCAATGGTCATCCCCCCACATAATCCACAAGCAATTCAACGCTCACTTGAAGCGCTCATGCAAGATGCTACACACGGAGAAGCACTCGGCATGCGCGCGCAACGTTTCGTGAAGGAGACTTTCACGTTTGCCAACACGGCCAATGAGCTGGCGCGCCTGTGGCAGCTTGATGCATAACTCTTGAACTGGCCGCGACAGCCGGTTAAATCCACTCACTCTTGGTATAAGCCAACTGCGTTGCTTAATCCTCACATCCAGTGCCTTACGATTGATTGGCACGTATTCATTTGAGGTATGCGCGGATGATTTAAAGCTTATCCAATCATACTCGTCGTCGACAATCCGTTCTCCTGCTAGCCCACTGACTCGTTAATCAATGAACCCCGCAATAATCTGCGGCGTTTCGATATGGATCGCGGACGCTGAAGATGCGCTGTAGTGCGCGTTTTCAATCTCACCCGGCAGGGCTTCTGTGTAGCTTTTACCTATACTAATTTATTGATCGCGAACGAGACTCAGCTCTTGTATCTGTCGCTCATGCCGTCGAAAGGCAGGAGTCGCGGATTACAGTTGTTGGCTCCAACGGTTAAACCTTGTGCGCGACGACAAAATCTTGGTATTCGTAGTCTGTTGCACGTAAAGACCACGTGCCGTAGCGAATCGGTGTTGCAATTGTTAATCCATTCTGCGCATATAGGTTTATAACATAATCTTCATTATACGCAACAGCGCTCTCGGGGACTTCATGAGAAATCGTTCGATATTGGTCGCCCTTAAACTGAAAACCAAGAGTGCTTTTTCCTGTCTCGATGTGTTCCAACGTTTCAGGATTTAGCAAGAAGTACGTCGCAAAGCACGTTCCTCCGGGCCTTAGCATTCTTGCAACCTCAGAGATGTAGTGTTCCAGATCTTCAGGGAGCATGTGCGTAAATACAGAACTCAAGATAACAAAATCAAACAAATCCTTGTCAAACGGGAAGGCGTAGTCAGATGCCTTGACTCGGCCTTTTGGATTGTACGCTTTGCTGTAGATGTCTGCAAAGTGGAAACAAAAGCGTGGATATTGGCGTGTGATCTTTCTGGTGCACCACTTAATCGCTCCAGGGATAATATCGATGCCATCGTAGCCTCCTTCACTGGTGAGGTAATGCGTGAGGGCGACAGCTATCCGTCCAATCCCGCAACCTATATCAAGTACACGTGCATTTGGCTGCAATCCGCAGATTGTAACAAAATAGGCAAGTTCTTGATCGCCCGTCTCTATTAACTCTTGACCGTCCTTGCTGTCCCATTTGATCCAAGGTGGAAGTAGTTCTTTACGACCTTTTGAAAAGCGGTTGCGAAAATTCAACTTTGCGAAATACAGCGTCCCACCTTTTGAAAAGCGGTTGCGAAAATTCAACTTTGCGAAATACAGCGTCCCACCTTTTGAGGTCTATCTAGCACATAGTGTCATGCTGGCACTATAGGTAATACTCTTTTTCGTCTGCGTCAAATAGGTGTGCTCAAAAAGCGCCTTCTAAGAGTCTCGGGGCACCCACCTAGCACTGACCGATCGCCTTTCGAGTCCAGAAATCAGCATTTCCGTTATCTTTTTGTGCAAGTACTCAAGAACCTATCTAGGTCAAGTCACACATGGTAATAAGTGTCATCATACCAACGTACAACAGAGATTACTGTATTGCTCGGTCCTTAGAGAGCGTTTTGCGCCAAACCTGTCAGGATTTTGAGATCGTTATCATCGATGATGATTCGACCGACAACACGCGAGATGTGCTAGGGCCATATCTGGTTGACCCACGAATCAGATACATAAAACACGTTAAGAATCAAGGAGGTCTTGCTGCTCGAATTACCGGGATCAGGAAAGCGGCAGGACAACATGTTGTTTTTTTGGATTCTGATGATGAGCTGCTCCCCAACTCCTTAGAGGTTCGCTTATCGGCTTTACAAAAGAGTGGAGTGGATCGCGCCCTCGTTTACGGGGATGTGATACTCGCTGCCAACGACAAAAGGAGCGAGCACCGATTCAAAAGGCTGCATGGCTATTCATATGCGTATCTGTTGAAAGAATTATCACTATGTTCATTCTCCGTGATGATGGTTACGACGTCGTGTTTTGCCGTTGCGGGATACTATGACCGCGATTTTCTCGACTGTGACTTGCCGAGCTGGCACGATGATTATCTAGTGCTCTCTATCGGAAGACACTTTCCTGTAATACATTGCGGCTTTCCGGTAGCTATCATGCACGATTCGCCGGAAAGCATTACCACAAATGAGCAAAGCCTTGAACTGGGATGCAGAAGAATGGTAAGCAAGTATCGCGAGGAAATATTGAATATTCACGGACGTCCAAGACTATTCCTATGGAATTTGCGAATTCTTAGATGCAGAGTGAGAGCCGAAAGACAACGTGTAGCCCAAACCAACAAGGATCATCCGAGGCTCGTTGCCATATACAGTTGGTCCTTATCTAAGGTAGATTCCATGATGACCGCGTTTTTGTCTCATTTTTTTGATAACCCGTACGCGTGAGAAACGCTCCGCAGAGAGGGAGGTCCGCAAGCTCCCCTGTGGGGCATAAACGAAGCCCGGCATCGACCTAGTGCGCGCTGAATGAAAACGACTTTTTTTGTTAATCTCGCGGCGTAATGTTCTTTTTTTCGATGCACCTAATACGTCTTTTTCAGTTGTGCTCCGTTTAGCTTGCAGTTAATTGCGGCTTATGTGTTTCTCGCGCGTTTTTGCAGAACACTCGGTACATTTGTCATCAAGTTCGTAATACTTTGCAGGGTACCGAGGCCCTCTATATCCTTTTCAGGTATCAAAGGCCCAGTTTCACAGGTTTCCTTACGAATACGCGAATGTGAGGATCTCGACCTTTTTCATGATGCTGGTAGCGCGCCTCTTCGCGCTGCGTAACCGTTATGCTATGCGCTGTCGGCACGCAATGCTCGCTAAGCTCAGCATTCCCCAGTTTGGTTCCTTCCAGTATATTTGAGCACGGCGATTCGTTGCGCGGGAACGAAATGACAGGTTTTACGTTTTGGATGTGCATTGAAAGCCTTGCGCCCGCATTGATCAGCGTGGCATCCGTGAGGATTAATATGATGTCAGATCATAAGGTTTGCCGCAACAGCAAAAACGAATCGAACGCGCTGCTGGTGAACCTAAGAAAAGCGCGTACGTAAGAGTCTCGTGCTGCGAATTGAAATGACCCTGAAAACGAGAACAGTACGGAGTATTGGCTGGTCTGCAACCTTACAAATAGCCCGACTGCTAATGCAAATACTGATTTCTGCGATCTTAGCGAGATTGCTTACACCTAGCGACTTTGGCCTGATTGCTATGGTGATCGTGTTTTCAAGTTTTGTGGCCATTTTTTCAGATTTTGGATTGACGTCTGCTATTGTGCAGAAAAAAGAGGTTAGTGATGAGACCTTGTCTTCGACTTTTTGGATAAGCGTAGGCCTGGGCGCGTTGCTGACAATAGCATTGGCAGCCTCTGCGCCTTTAATAGCTGCTTTCTATTCTGAACCAAGACTGACTCCCCTTGTCGTGTTTATATCCACCACCTTTTTCATCGCCTCATTTGGCAACGTGCAAAGTGCGCTGCTTACAAAAAGCATGAATTTCAAAGCCCTTGCCATCATCGGAATCTGCGCCCTTGGGATTTCTGGCCCCATATCTATTTTCTTGGCTTTTTCCGGATACGGAGTTTGGAGTTTGGCTTGGAACGCGGTACTTTCCACTTCTATTACGGTCGTCTTCACTTGGATTTATTCTCGATGGGTTCCCCATTTTTCGCTCGGACTGCAGCGCGTGAAAGGGTTATTAGGGTTTGGAGCCAATCTCACAGGATTTAGCTTCGTCAACTACTTCGCTCGCAATATGGATAATCTTCTTATTGGACGGTTTCTTGGACCAGCCCCCCTCGGCTTCTACAACTTGGCCTACAACTTACTTCTCTTTCCGTTGACTAATGTCTCTGACGTCGTCGGACGCGTTATGTTTCCGGCCCTTTCCACAATCCAACACGACAAACAGAAGGTGCGCGAAGCTTACGTTACGGCTAACCGTTACATTGCAACCGTGTCTTTTCCGATGATGATATGGCTACTCGTCACGGCACCTGAGCTTATCAAGGTGGTTTATGGTCCAAAATGGACAAGCGCGATCCCGCTAGTTCAAATTTTGGCTCTGACAGCAATCCTACAATCAATTGCAACCAATGTAGGTTGGATATTCTTGTCGCAGGGCAGGACTGATATTTTGTTCAAGTTGAGTATCTTTACAACTATTGCAGCTGCTATCTCCTTTGCTGTCGGGCTTCGATGGGGGGTCGAGGGGGTTGCTATTGCATATACAATAGAGACATACTTGGTGGCTTACCCTATTTTTGCAGTCACATTTCGATTGATAGACCTGAAGATAAGGTTCTTCATAGCGAAGCTGTGGTCGATTATGTTGGCAACGCTCATATTAGGGATTCTTGCGTTTCTCCTTCGGATCTCTCTCGAGAAACTGGGCGTCACACAAAGCGTGGCAGTTGTAGCCATCGTGACAGCTGCAAGCTTACTGAGCTATTCAATACTCATCTTTTTGTTGGACAGAGAGCTTTTCACAGGAACCGTCAAACTTCTAGCTCTGTTAAAATCAGGTCACCGTGAATCGACGTAGGACGAAGCTCAGTGAGTGACTAAACATAAGATACAATGCTGCTTGTTGACGAGTTTTTAGCTATCTCGGCACTTAGCGGATCTCGACCCCCTCGAAAGAATTTCATCGGATATTGAAGCCAGGAGGAAGCTTAGAATCTGGGCCCCCACTCTTTTGTCCTTCCGCGTTTGGCACTTCAACCTGCGACCGATGTTTTGCATTGTGAAACGTCCTACGAATTCGACAAAAGTCGTGGCCAGGCTTATGAATTTGATGTTCACTTCAAATTTATCCAATCTCGGATGCGAGTTTAAGGTGATGGTATTCGCCCAATTTCTTGGATCGAATCTTTGAGCGAGCTTAATTTCAATCAGAGGTAGGAGGAACGGCTCCTTGAAGTTCTTCCATATGAAGATTGGGAAGCGTATACAGAATTATAAACAGCCGTGAAAACGTTTTGACTGTAAACATAGACTTTGCAGTTTGAAGAAAAGATCACATTTCGGTACGCAGCCAGCTGAAAAAATGTGCGAAGTCGTGATAATGTGTCCACGACGTAACTTAATCACTGTCTGGGTATCCGGAGTTCCAGAAATTCACCCACGCAAACTTGTCACGAACTTGAGCAAGTATAGGGCTTTGTAATTTCCATTTGGCGGAAATATCGCATATGCAAAGTCTTGACGAGCGACGTACCCTAAATCTGTACAAGGCAACGGCTTCTCAAACCAAACGTATGTGAACAGCTCTCCCAATGATAAGGGAATTTTTTTATCTAATTCAAGATCGACGGGCCTTTTTCACGGAGAAAAAGCACAAGTTGATTTTGCCCTGCAATATCCGATCACAGAGATTGCAGATCGAGCTGACCAAAAGAAACTTGTTACTCAATAAGAATTATTAGTTAAACCCTTGCTTTAATTTCTTTTGTCCAACGCGGACAGAACATAACAAGCGTATACAAGTGCGTGCTACATCATCTATGGAATGGCGGCTCTTGCGATGGCATTGAAGCATTCAAATTAGCTCAAAATGACGCTCTTTCTGTTTTGCTTGCTGCTATGCTTTTCTATTTCCGTTCACATACGTGTTCACATAGTCCGTCGCTCTGGCGAGGCAGGCATCCATATTTAGATACTCAAATTGCGCAAATCTTCCGACAAGATCAATGCCACGCTCCCTAATATAGTCACGCACGATTCTAACGTTTTCTTGGTAGTTAATGTCGCTTATTACGTAGGCAAACTCAGTTCTGTGGACTTTCGCAAAAGAGGTGTCCCGTTCATTTATAATGTTTAGACGATCGAGATCAGCTGTTACGCGGTCAATGATATCAGCATCTTTCATCTGCCAAACGTCGCCTCCAACGTCGCAGGTTATTTCGGCTAACACAGAAGTCTTTCCCGCGGGTGCGACACTTGGGCTGAAGTTTGAAGGAAAGCTCACCTTATGTGGCAAGATGCTGTGCTCTGGAACATAAAGCCACGATAAGTTGCTCACGTTCTCTTTGTTTACGCCTAATGAAACGTTAATAAGAGAATTGTACCTGAGATTAGCAGCCGCAGCTCGGACGTTTCCTGGAGCTTCTAAAGCTGTGACGACACGTTGAATCGGCATTGAGCAAATTAGTTTGGTGTACAGTTTCTCTCTTCGTCCGCCTGAAACAACCCACTTATCGTCCTCTTTTACGATTCTCTTCACATTGAAATTCTTGAACACGTTGGCTTGAATTTCTCCCTCCAGGCATCTTACCAGAGCTTGAATGCCGCCTCGCTTCGGATAATAGAAATGGAGCTGATGCGTATAGCCTTCAGTGCGTATTCCGAGTGATGATTTTATGACATCTCCTATTGGGGGATTAGGCACCCGCTGAACCCAACTCAAGTCCATCTTTTCAAGAGGATATTTCCATATCTTTTCGTTATAAGGGATAAGATATTTTTCAGCTATTCCCTTGCCAAAAGTATAGTATATCCATTCTTTAAAGGTTGCAGGTTCGTTTAAATCTCCTTTTTCTTTTTTGAGCAAACTATCTACAAACGAGCGGAGACACTCAAAGTTTTCTTCTTTGGGCAAATCTGCCAGTCCATTTTCGAATGGATACTTGACATAGCGCTGTTTGTACAGCACCTTGGTATTTCGGACATTTTTCACGACATTATCTTTCAAAAGATTAAGCATGAAATTCAAGATTCTTTCATCTTTTGAGAAGATGATGTGAGCGCCAGAACGGTCAAAGGTATAACCTTCCTCTTGCGAGGTCTGCATAAGGCCGCCACACTCATTCTCCTTTTCCAGAAGCTCGAATGTTACTTTTTTTTGGTTCAGTAGATAACCAATTGCTAAACCTGATAACCCGCCACCGATAACTCCGACATTCATTTTTTGTCCCTGTTTCTTTAGCAAGGGGAGCCGTCAGGCGATTTTTCAACCTTTTTCAGCTCCCTGCGAACTCTCGGCATAAATGTTGAGTTTCCGCTATGTGAGCAAAACTGCTCAGCACTCGTCACGGAGGTTTTTTTGAGACTATATAATATCTTTTCATGAACATTCGTGACGGGCAGCGGAGGGGGAAAACCTAAAAGCATTCAAGCGACAAGGCAGTCGCCGAAATTGGAACATTGTCACGTAGAAAACGTAACCGTAGTTTTTCTTATGACAGTGACCAATTTATAGGCGGATTATAGGCTGAAAGCGGTTTCGATAATCGCAGAGATGATCATAGACATCAATGAGGTATGGACGGGGATATGTTGATCATTTATTGCCCATTCAATCAAACGACGTTGAGGCTCAGGCTTCTCTACGAGCGCATTTCATACTTTTTATGTTGTATGCTCTCAAAAGCTTAATGAGGGACTTGAATTTAATGAAGAGAATGATCAGTAGCAAGAAGCGTGAGCGCAGAGTGGGACGATGTGAGAATAAATTATATCATGATGGGCGTCGATCTGACTGGCGGTGTCAGAGTACTGTTTGAAATAGCAAATGGGCTTGTAAATAAGGGACATCAGGTTACTATAACTGCCCTCGGCGAAGAAAACGGTCATTCGTGGTTTCCTCTTCACGCAAATATCGATTATGCGCGGAAAGCCGGGTTCTTTCATGAAGCAATTCTACATTATCGTTTAAAAAAGGCCTTTGGCATTGATCCCTCTACATTCCCAGGTCCAGAATTGACGTTGCTGACAGATGCTAACCCTGATTGTGACATTAATGTAGCAACTTACTGCTTTACAGCATATTCCGCTATAGCGGCTCAGAAAGGCGTCGCGTTTTATCATATGCAACATTATGAACCACTGTTCTTCGAAGACGAGTATGTTCAGAGAATATCAGAGAGAACGTATCATCTGCCACTAAATAAGATCGCGAATTCAAAATGGCTTAAAAACCTGCTTAAAGAAAAATATGGTTACGATGTTCCTGTCGTTAATCCGGCCGTACAACACGATGTGTTCTATCCGAGAACCGTGGAAAATGAGACCAACAGCAAATACATCTTAGGCTTTGGCAAGCAAAAGAGGATAAAAGGGTTTCCGGAAGCCCTGAAAGCCTTCAAATCAGTTGCGAGACAAAAGCCCGATATAAAGCTTAAAGCATATGGCACGATGAAACCAACCTGCGAATCAGACATCCCATTTGAGTTCATCAAGTCTCCTTCGGACGAAGAGCTCGCTCATCTATATTCTTCGGCCGAACTTATGATTTGCCCGTCCTGGTATGAGAGTTTTCCATTGTTCCCTTTGGAAGCGATGGCATGCGGATGTCCGGTCGTCACAACACCCTATGGGACTGAAGATTATGCATTTCACGAAGATAACTGTTTGGTCGTGCCTCCGAAAGACCCCGAAAGGTTGGCCGGTGCTGTGCTTAGACTGTTAGAAGATGAAGACCTGCGCGAAAGATTCAAGAGAGAGGGTCCAAGAACGGCTAAAAAATTCACGTGGGACAGAACAATAGACGCCGTGGAAGGCCTATTTAAAAAGACTTTGAGAAGCAGCGACGGGCATTGAGGCGCGTGCGATAAAGGACGCAACCAAATGAAGATTGCGATACTCAGTCCAGATCTGTCCCACAACTGTCTTGGCAGAGCCTATTTATTGGCGAAAGTTTTGGAGAGAAGATACGAAGTAGAAGTCGTCGGACCCCTTTTTGGTGATGAGATCTGGCAGCCGGTCGTCGAAGATACAAGTATCGCCTACAAATGGACGAAACTAAACCAAGGATTCTCTCCCTCTTGGCGATTTAACGCGCTGATGACGAGCTTCATCCCTTACTCGCAGCTAAACGACCTTGCTAAAAGGATTGACGCTGATGCAGTGTATGCCAGCAAGCCCCTTCTTACAAGCTTTGGATTAGGGTTGCTTAAGAAGCTCCGAGAGCACGTACCATTGGTCTTAGATATCGACGATTGGGAAATGGGATTTGTGAAGGGTTACAGGTTAAACGATTCTGTCTCGGCACAGGATGTATCAAACCGCAGAAAACCCCACAACCCGATAAAGCGCTTGAAGTCTTTCTTATTTTCCCTGCAACGCATCTACGCACACGACTCTCCTTTAAACGCTCGACTTGGTGAGAGACTCACCCGTTACGCGGACAAAATTACAGTCTCAAACACCTATTTGAGGAATAAATTTGGCGGAGAGATCATCTACCACGCTCGAGACACGCACGCTTTTGATCCGAGTAGATTTGACCGAGAAATATTCAGGGCGAAGTACAGTGTAAATGAGGACGATCAAATCGTTATGTTTCTTGGCTCCCCAATGCCGCACAAGGGTATTATGGATTTGATTCAATCAGTGGCTCTTATCAGGAATCGCAACGTTAAACTGATTTTAGCGGGGTTAAATGATAAAGATCCGTACAGTATAAGCGTGGCGCGTACCGCGCAACAGGCGCTACACGAAAGGTTTAGGGGCTTTGATGAGATCCCCATAACGCGCGTTCCTGAGCTTTTGACTGTTGCAGACGTGGTTGTAATCCCTCAAAAACGAGACTTTGCATCGATCGGACAACTACCCGCAAAGGTTTTCGACGCAATGGCTATGGCAAAGCCAGTCGTTGCGACCAATGTGAATGACTTGCCACAAATACTGGACGGTTGCGGATGGATCGTTGAACCAGGAAACCCAGATGAGTTAGCGACAGCGATTGCCCATATTCTGTCAAACCCTGAGGAAGCCAATAAAATCGGACAACTGGCGAGAGAACGATGTATCGAAAAATACAGCTGGGACGCTCTTGAAAGCCAATTAGTTGATATCTTTGAAAAATTCAATTAGTTGACGTCTACCGCTTTTTTTCAACTCGGACCGTAAAGAAATCATCTATTTAAAGCGCAAGAAATGCAGCCCTCTCAGGTTCTTCTTGCTATGACAACCATATTCCAATCATTTTCGGTTAGCTTTGCGCAGAAGTCCATAAAGGGATACATCTCCACAACCTTATAACCAGTCTTTGCGAGCACAAACTCAAGCTCCTTAGGAAAGAAGAATCGCATTTTGTGCATCTCCTCAACGCTTTGAAGAACCTTATCATTCGCGATGTGTAGCACGTTGAAGTTCACGCTGACGGTATGCGTCAATATATCGAGTTCGGGGTGTGTGAACCTTATGATTTTTTCTGCACCCGCTTCAGCCACAAGCATTTTGTCTTGCGGCTTTTGTGCGATTACTGCCGGACCAAACCACGCGTCGAAGATGAAAAGCCCACCAGGATTGAGGTGCTTCGCAGTGTTGGTCAAGGCACTTTCAAGACGCTCATTAGTCGTTTGGTAACCTATCACAGCGAACATAGCGATGGCAACATCGAAGCGTTTGTCGAGTTCAACGCTGCAGATATCGCCGTTCCATAATTCGACCGAGACCTTCATCTGTCTCTTTTTTTCTTCGGCGATACTAAGCATCGTATCTGAGCGGTCGACTCCGGTTACGTTATAGCCTTTCTGTGCGAGCAACACTGCGTGTCCCGCGGTCCCGCAGCCAAGGTCAAGTATCGTCCGCGCGTCACCGAGCGCGTATTTTTTAATTAGCGCGTCGACGTAATCGACCTCTCCGCGATAATCTTTCTCCCCGTAAAAGAGGTCATAATACTGCGCATATTGGCCAAATACTTCCAATTCAGCCCTCCTGCACAATTTCACGCACGGCATCGCACACCACGTCGATCTTTGCTTTCGTCAAGGTGAGGCCAGAAGGCAGATAGAGTCCCTGTTGATGAGCGCGATCAGTGTTCGGAAACTGTTCGTCCTTGACGACCCTCAACTTCTGAAGGATCGGTTGTGCGTGCAATCCAAGGAAAAATGGGCGAGTGCCTATACCTTTGTCTTTGAGCCGCGTCATCATCAGCTCTGCGTCTACGTTCAGAGCCTCGTCAAGCTGAACTGCGTACATCCAATACACCGGCTTCGCGAAGGGAAGCTCTGCCTGAAAACGCACGCCGGGCACGCTTGCCAGCCGCTCCTTATAATAACTGACCAATGACCTTCGGAGAGCAATGACCTCCTCGATCCGTTCGAGTTGGGCGACGCCTACAGCTGCTTGAAGGTTGGTCATACGAAAGTTATAGCAGAGCTCAGTGTGGTAAAACCGCTTCTCAGGATGAAAGCACAGGTTCCGATACGAGGCTGCCCGGGCGGCGACAGAGGCGTCGTTTGTGACGACCATCCCCCCCTCACCGGTGGTGACAATCTTGTTAGCGTAAAATGAGAAACAACTAACATCACTCATGTTGCCGCACTTCATCCAGCGGTTTCCCGCTACCTTGCTAAAATACTCTGCGCCG
>Ga0116103_1000735_pt1 | contig 17427 bp, 19 predicted proteins | sample June2015DPH_4_10_2_FD_89714 | JGI IMG/M metagenome (GOLD analysis project Ga0116103, IMG submission 89714) | Peatland microbial communities from SPRUCE experiment site at the Marcell Experimental Forest, Minnesota, USA - June2015DPH_4_100 | ecosystem: Environmental > Terrestrial > Soil >...
AAGATCGTGGGCAGCGCGATGATCACGGCGGACCCGTCGATCGACGCCATCAACACGCCAACGGTCGTTACGGAAAGCGCAATCCACTGGTAACCGATACGCATATCTCCCGTCTTCGTGTCCATTTCGTGGCGATTGTTCCCGCGTGTAAATGGCATTGCCAAGTTGCGTAACTGCCTATCCCAATACATTAAATATGTGTTATGCTCAGGCAGCGGATGTCCATAAATCTTCAATCCGCCTCAGAACTGACGAGTCCGGTTGAGGCTGGGTTACACAACTCTACACAACTCCAACATCCCTCGAGCAAAAACTTACACCGAATTGTTTACTGCCGCAACAAGCTTTAAACAGGTGAAAGGATTCATAGTGGAACCGCAATGAAATCGTTAGTCGTGTTTTATTCACGAACCGGTACCACCAAACGAATAGGGGAAGCACTCGCTCAACTGCTTGAGTGCGACAATGAAGAACTCGTTGACACGAAAAAACGCAGCGGTCCTCTGGGCTTTGTGTCGGCCGGACGAGATGCGCAGGCAAAAAACCTTACAACGCTCGCAGACATCAAGCACGACCCAGCGCTCTACGATCTGGTGATACTCGGCACGCCTATGTGGGGCGGCACGTTGTCTGGTGCGATGCGAACCTATATTTCCGCTAACAAGTCGAAATTCAAACGCGTAGCATTTTTTTGCACCCAAGGGGGCACTGAAAATAAACAGCTATTTGACGAGGGGAAGCACTCTGTGAGCAACGTCCGGTAGATACCCTTGCCGTTTCCCAAGAAGAGGTCAAGAAAGGAGCTTATCAAGACAAGCTCCGCCAATTTGCTTATAGATTAGATTAGAAGCGCATAGCACCGTGGATCGCCTATATCAGGCGGAGGTATGCCACTCACTGGGCATCACTTCGTGGAAGCGCAAAGCTATAATTCTAATCGCGTGCTAGACATTCTGCAGCCATTCGAGGAAGCGGGTGCGATGAAGGTTGATCTGCACGGCGTCGAAGGAACGTTGTTAGCTCCGCTTTGGGGGCGGGCGAAGTTTAGCCGCGAGTATCCTTCAGTCTTCAACGACGCGAAAGCCATCGAGCTCGTGGAACAAATTGATTATGACTTTTCAACTATCGATGAAGGCCTGCGTTTTGAAGGCACTCTTATGATAGTTGCACGAGCAATACAGTTCGACGACAAAGTACGCACGTATATTGCGAAACACCCCACAGCATCGGTCATTAATCTCGGAGCGGGTCTTGACACCACGTTTTACCGGATCGACAACAGTTCTATTGAGTGGTACGATCTTGACCTTCCCAACGTTATCGACGTCCGGAGGCAATTGCTCCCCGAACCTGACCGGACAATGTACATATCAAAATCGTTGTTCGACGTGGGTTGGTGTAGGGATATCCACACGGGAAACGGGGTATTCATAATCTGTGGAGGCGTGTTGGACTGGTTTGAAGATTCGCAGGTTAAGCGGTTTCTCTCATTGCTAGCAGACAACTTCCCGGGCGCGGAAGTTGTACTTAACGCGCAGTCGAGGTTAGGCAAACTCATCGGTAACTTCGGCTTGCGGCGAACGGGCGTGAAAAAAATGTCGACCAGATGGGCGTTGAAAGATGCACGCACGATGATGAAGTGGGACGCGCGCATTGAAGTGCTCGATCAATTCTCTGCCCTAAAGAACATTCCGCGAGACCCCGCGTGGGGCACGCAAATCGAAAGATGGATGAACTTCATTAATAAGAGCAGAATGTGGAATATCTTTCACTTGCGGGCTTAGGACTGTGAGCGTTAAACCCCATTTCAGATCGATATGAGCCCATTTTTGACGATTTCCTTCGCTCTGCGGCCTCCATTTCGAGGCTGACACATCCCTGTGCGATATGACTTTGAAACTGTGCTGGCCCCTTTTTTAGTCGCAGTCTAACATAACTGTCTCACTTCGAGCATCAGTCAGAAGATGACCCTATCCGCGTACGGAATCTTGCGGACGATATAGTTGCTGATTAAGAAACAGAATGCGGTGGCAAGCACCCCGACGAGGACAAACTGCAGGAGTGGCGGCAGCCCGCCTGGAATGAGGACGCCGCCTTGAATGAACCGCGACTGCCAAAACAGTATGATCGGGATCTGAATGAGGTAAACGGTGTACACATTTTTGGCAAGGGTTGCCTTGATACGCCCGGTTACGTTCCATCGATGCTTAAAAACGATGAGCATGCACGTGCAGATGCCGATGCTTAAGAACGCCTCCCAGAACGAAGAAAGAAGCGTCAGGGCCGTGATGCCGCCCCCAAAGGCAGCGACGCCGAGTGCTGCTATACCCACAGGGATGCCGCAGAGGGCGATAATCGTAATGATGCCCCAGGTTCTCACCAAAGAGGGGGAAACCTCGTCCAGCCACCCGTTGCGATACGCCAGAATGCCTCCGATCATGAACAGCACGTAGAGCGGCACGTGCGCCGGTTCGACCGCATGCCACAGCACCCACTGATCTTCTCCGTACCACCCGCGCACAACGAAGTTTGCGGCGCCGAGCGCCAGAGCGGCGAGCATCAGCGTGCCGTTTCTCGGGCATGACAGAGGGCGGATCGTGACGTTGAACCTCCGCCAGAAGCTGTACGCGACCGCAAGGATAAGTAGGAACACAAGGAACCAGAGCCAGCCGATATTTAAGGTCGCCGGGTTTGCCCCTACTGCAGCCATCAAAATGAGCAAGAATGCCACTATCCCAAAGAGCGGGATTCCGATCCGTACGAAGCGGTCTCTAAGAAACTTCTGCCGCCCCTTGCGATCGAACGAGCCGGGGAGGAAGTACGCCGAGATGAAGAAGAAGAGTGCCATCGCAAACGAGGCGCTCACCGCTAAGAACGTATTGACGACGACCACGTCCGCGAAGGGCAATGGTCCAGGGAAGCTCGGGGACCACCCCTCAGCCACGGGAACGTACGCCATGCCGGAGTGCTGGAAGATCACAAAAAGAATCAGAACGATTTTAATGTTGTCAAAATAGTAGAGTCGTTTCATTGCGTCTCAAGCGCTCTTGAGAATTCACTGGGTGCCAAGATATCTTAAAATCTTTTACATGTATTTGTTTCATACATCATAGCCTAAATGTTGTGCACGTCCTCGACGGATCAAGCTGTTGAGTCCAGTCCGTTTCGAGCTCTTTCTGCATACTCTGCACGTAGACTACACGGCCAACGTAACGTGTCAATCTTTCTTCGGGCTTCACATGAGCGATGCCGTGGCCTGCCCAGGGCAAAGGCCTTAAATCGGCGACAGAGCTAATGACATACGGTGACCCCGAGCAACGCTTCAGACATAGATGTCTCTCATCGCAACGTACGCGCACCACGCAGCCTTTTTTACGAAACGATTCTCGTTCTGCTGATTACGTTTGTGCCCCTCTTATTTGTGCCGCTTGTCCCCGCACTCTCCGGCCTTGCGGCACTTCTCGCCCTCGTATTTCCTATCGTATACCTGTTTGCCGAGAAGTGGGCACGACATCGTCCGTGGAAGGACTTGGGAATCAAGCGGCACGGTTTTTATGCTGACTTCAGGGCAAACTGGCGTCTGTTCCTCTTGGTTGTCTTCGTGCTGCAAGTCATACCGGTTGCGCTCTTTTTCGCGCTCCCTGAAGGGCTCAGTCACGTCTTGGGACGTATCCCAGCCGTTAACACCCTCACAGTCGCAATCGCGCTCATTATCGTGCTCGCCTTACGAGAAGAACTCGTATTTCGCAGCCTCTTTCAGGAACGGTTCAGCTGGTTTATTGGAAACGTGCCGGCTATCGTGTTCGTATCACTCATCTTTGCCCTGTCACACCTCACGACCGGCGCCTTGCTCGTCCTTGCAGTGGACTTGCTGTTCGTGTTTCTTGATGGCGTGGTCTATGGTCTCATCTTCGCACGTTCACACAACGTGCTGCTAGCGTGGCTTGCACACCTCTCAGCAGACATCGTAGGGCTCGCACTGCTTCTCGTAGCCTCTTTCGCCATTACGTAGCTCGCGTGCTATAAAGAGACAAAAAATGATTCAAAAAGAGGCTTGCAGCTAAATGCCGCGTTCTAGGCGACGGGGTGAAGTCGATGCACAGCGTTAATCACAAAGACGAGTACCCAGGTGACCTCGGCAGTAGGAATACTCACAAACGCGATGCCAATCGAAGCGAGGAAGACAAGAGGGGGGACAGCATTCCTGAGTGTGGTTGCGTGAATATGCTGCGTGGTCAGCATCTTTGCCACAAGCCGGTGATTGTGCGAGGCGTAGAACCAGAGCAAACTCAAAAGCAGACCTGTGATCGCGAGCGTTGCTGCATAAAGTATCACAGCAACTAGCTGGTCGCCGTAGGCGCTGAGCACCCCTGTCGGGAACGGAACTAGTGCGACGAAAAGCAGAAAGAAAATATTTAGCCACGCGAGCCGACGGTCGTAGCGTTCGATATAGTGAAACGTGCGCTGATGCGCCATCCAGTACGCGCCTATCACCAGAAAGCTGAGCGCATAGCTGAAGAGTTTGGGCGTCGTGGCAAGCAGTGCCGAGGGCAATTCAGTCGCGACGGAGCCCGGTTGTATCACCGGGACTGCGACATTTAGCACAAGCAGCGTGATCGCTATCGCAAAGACCCCGTCGCTGAAGAAAATGAGACGATCTAAGGCCCTGCGTTCATGGTAGGATACCTCCTGGGACGGGACTAACGTCTCTTTTTTTGTGGAGATTTTGACCACCTGCCATCAAGCATGCTCGTATAGTTTTACCCTCCTTCGCATACATGAAATGCACGATCCTGCGTGGGCAGGTCGTCCGTTCTCGACAGATCCGCGCGTGCCTAGCGTGGAAACTCCTTGCGGCTATTGAGTCTATATAGATCACTTATAAAGGCAGGATACCAGCAGGCATGAAACGTGACAGATCAGCGCAAAGAACCCTTAGAAGTGTGCCCTGGCGTCTTCCAGATTCCGGCGCAGCGGCCATCGTGCCACGTTTACCTCATTGTTGGAACCTACAAGATTGTCATGCTCGATTCGGGAATTGATTCGAGCTTTGGTGATCTGAGGGATGGGTTAAGCGACATTGGATTCACGCCTGCAGATGTCGATTTGGTCGTTAATACGCATGAACACTTTGACCACATCGGCGGCAACAAGTATTTCTTCCGCACGGCCATTATTGCGGCCGGGCGACTCGCTGCCGCAAAAATAACCGAAAAAGATGCATATGTTACCATGTACTCGTCATTTTCGGCCGATTATCGATATACGAAACCGCATTTGTGGTTTGAGAACGGCGCGTTTATCGACCTAGAAAACGCGAAACTCGAAGTGATCGATACTCCCGGCCATACGTCAGGCTGCATATGTGTGTATGAGGAGTATAACAAACTGCTATTCTCAGGAGATACCGTTTTTGCACACGGGACTCTGTCGGCGATAGCACCTTCGGGAAGTGCTGGTGACTACGTGCATTCCATGGACGTGCTCAATACGAAAAAAATAGAGCGACTCTTTCCCGGCCACGGATCGCTTTCGCAAACGCCATCTGAAGATATAGAACGCGCGTCGAAAAACGCCAGGACGAGACTGCAGGAAGTGAAAACTGGCGATACGTGGTCTGAATCAACACCTCTAGACGAACCGGGTCAGTGAACAGAAGCTACTTGAAGTAGCACCGCACTATCTCGCAAGCCCACCGTTGTCAGATGCCAAATACGAGCTGATCCTCCAGCCGTTCTACTTGTGGCTGTGCGGAGTACGGTCGCCATAATCATGTCCACTCACATAGTGATGCTCTTCGCCTGATGCAGTGAGCGGATCGACGTGAATCAACGCGTTTGAAAGGTACGTGAGGTGGTGCAAGAGATGATGGCGCGCTTCTGTCGCAATCGCATGACCGGCTTCAACCGACAGGTCGGGACTCACGGCGATGTTCACCTCAGCATAAAGCCGGTGGCCAATCCACCGCACGCGCACTTGGGTAACGTCTTTGACACCTTTAGTGTTCAGCGCAGCATCTCTGACCTCGTCAGGAATGGTGGGATCGATGCCGTCGATGACGCGGGTAAACACCTCTCTGCCGGAGCCCCACACAATACGCAGAATGGCAACGGTGATGATGAGGCCGATAACCGGGTCAGCAAGCGGGAAGCCCAGATATACACCGACGGCGCCAACAAAGACGGCGAGGCTCGTGAACCCATCCACACGCGCGTGGTGACCGTCGGCAATAAGTGCGGCGCTTCCTATCTTTTGCCAACGTTGATGCGAAAGACTGCCACGATCTCGTTTCCTACAAACCCGATCAGTGACGCTGCCACCACCGCCCACAGAAACTGCACCTCCTGCGGATGAAAGAGGCGGTTAATCGATTCGTAGCCGGCAAGTATAGCGCTAAAAAGAATGGTAAGCACGATGGCGATGCCCGCCAGATCCTCCACCCGTCCGTACCCATAGGTGAAACGCTTCTAGGCGTCATGAAAACAGCACTGCAAGCACTAAATCCTCCGTCTTCACACGACAATCACAAATCAGAGTTACGTAGAAAGCGATTTGCGTTTCTCTCGCGGGTTATGCCAACGCTGTCGCAATATCAGGCGACGGCGAACGATAAGCTACACGCGTGAAGATACACTCGAAAATGCGGAAGTTATCTTGTCTAGAGGATAACGAATGCACACTCACTAGCATACGGAGATAAAAAACGTCGCTTCGGAGGCTCATGCCGCCTTTTTTAAGGCCAGATGTTCACGCGCCCTTGGCTGCTGGTCATAAATCGTAACACCTTGACGTCCTCCTGCCAAATTCAGAAGGCCCAAAAAAAGGAACGCCGGAGCGGTCAGGATTATTTCCCAAAATGATGATTTTTGACAAAAACTGCCTTTCGCATATATGCTCGACTATATATGCTTGACTAGAGCAACAGCTTCGCGTGTCGTTTCAATATCGGTGTCAGCGTCGGTCATCATTTTCCCCTCAGTAAGATAACATAAACCGCGCCAATAGCCATGAGCGCAAAGACTCCAAAAGCCCCAGCAATGAGAGGCACGTCTACGCCTTGCGCTGTTTGTGCAGGCGCGTTACCTTGGACGGTATAAGTCACTTCAGCCGCTAGTGCTGGGTGCAGTGTTAAACCACCTCCGAAGTTCTGAGCTGTTGACGTATTAACGACCATGCTTGAGCTGAAATTGCCCTCCTTAGCGTCGCTCGGCACGTCAAGCCTCACGGCTACGGTTACGTTTGATTTTGGAGCCATTGCCCCGCTTGAGGGCGTCGCCGTGAGTTGTCCGCTTGTGTTCGTAACACTGGTGAAGTTGACAGAATAAGTGAGCGTCGAATTGTTGCCTCTGTTGTAGAGTATCACATCTCGCTCTGCGCTCCCTCCGCGTCCGACCGTGCCAAAATCAATACTGGGCGTTGAAACGCCTGTGGCTGTTTGTGCGTTAACCGCTGCACTCACTACAATCAATAATGTGGCAATCACAACAAGCACTATCGCAGCCACTTTTTTGGTCACGCGTTTCGCCCCACTCACAGACTCGAATCACGAAGTCAGCTCAATCGAGTTCATTATTCGTTGTGCCTGTTTAAACGTACTACTGCACGCGCCCTCGGGATAAAGGTTGCCGATTTGGCGAGCGGTGGAGGGGTCTTAGGGCGGCACTTATACAGGTGCAAATATAGCAGTGCCTCCTTTTCGCGGAGCCTGAATTCAATTTAAACGTCGAGTGAAGTCGTCGTCAGCGGTCATCATTGATCACATTGTACGTTAGTGAAACACAAGATATAGTTAGCTTCAAGAAAGACTGGGGGGTCAAACACGCCGTATCGAGGATTACAGCAGCACAACTCAAGTTTCAATGTTTGGCTCCTTTCCCGTGCAACTCAATAGCCTCCGTAGATAACGTATTTACACTCAAGTGGACAGACCCGTATCGAGGTCTCATTACAATGAATAGCAAGAAGAAGATACTGTTTCTCTGTACGCACAATGCAGCACGCTCGCAGATGGCTGAAGGGTTCGTCAACGCTATGCACGGTGATCGGTATGAAGCATACAGCGCCGGCAGCGAACCAACGGAAGTGCACTCGTGCGCTATCGAAGTGATGGCGGAGGAGAACATCGACATCGCCTCACACCGCGCAAAACCACTCGACGAGTATGTCGACGCATCCTTTGACTTCGTCGTGACCATGTGTGCTGACGCCCAAGAGAGATGCCCCATTTTCCCTGGGGCCATTTTCCCTGGAGGGATCGAGTACATCCACCACGCCTTTGACGATCCTCTCTCGGATGCGGGGCCTGAAGGTGCACCGTGTACGTCTTTTAGGCGCGTGCGTGACGAGGTAAGGGAATGGATCGACGCAACGTTCGGTTCTCCTTAGCACCCTGCGTCGGCTGCCGTTGTCGGTGCATCAGGTTTCGATAAGACGGTAATAGATTCATCTCCTTTCTTTTATGCCAGAAAAGCCTAAGGCCAGACTCTCCCGCTTGAATGAGCTGTTGACGCTATGGATATTCCTAGCGATGCTCACAGGGGTGCTTCTCGGTTACCTCATCCCCGGCATCCCTACCGTGCTTAGCAGCTTGCAGGTCGGCACGACGTCCATCCCCATTGCGATCGGGCTCATCGTGATGATGTATCCCCCACTGGCTAAAGTTCGCTATGAGGAACTGGGGACCGTCTTTAGGGATACCAAAGTCTTAGGCCTGGGGCTTGCGTTTAATTGGGTCATTGCACCGCTTCTGATGTTCGCTCTCGCGGTCATCTTTATGCGCAACTATCCTGACTACTTCGTGGGGCTCATTCTCATCGGCATCGCGCCTTGCATTGCAATGGTCATCGTCTGGATCAACCTCGCTAGCGGCGACAACGAGTACGCGGCTGCCTTGGTCGCCCTAAACTCCATCTTGCAGATTCTGTTCTATTCAGTCTACGCCTACTTCCTCATCACAATACTACCTCAGTGGCTTGGCATTACTCAAGTAGTGACTGTGGTGAACGTATCCGTTGTCGAGATTGCAAAGACCGTGGCAATCTATCTCGGCATCCCATTCGTTGCAGGGATAGTTACCCGGTACGTCGGGTTGAAACTCAAAGGTCGGGAATGGTATGAAACGCGTTTCGTCCCGAAGATCGGACCTGTTTCGCTCATAGCGCTGTTATACACCATCATCATAATGTTCTCTTTGAAGGGGAACCTCATTATATCGCTGCCACTCGACGTGGTGCGCGTCGCCATCCCCTTGTTCGTCTACTTCATAGTGATGTTCTTGCTCGTCTTCTACGTCTGCTGGCGAGTGGGGATCAACTACGCCAAGACGAGTACGCTGGCGTTCACCGCGGCAAGTAACAACTTCGAGCTTGCCATAGCGGTTGCAGTCGGTGTCTTTGGCATAAACTCCGGTCAAGCGTTTACTGCCGTCATCGGGCCATTGATTGAGGTTCCCGTGCTCATAAGCTTGGTAAATGTAGCGCTTTGGTTTTCGACCCGCAACTTCAGTCCGACCGGAGAGGCGGTACATCATTGATCAGCACGGGTGTTAATATTCCATACAAACTGGCAATCGCTTTTTAAGCTTCTTAATTATCGTATTTTCGCTTCTTTACGACAATGGTTGGCGATTTAGAGCGTTATTATCACTCAGTAACAAAAACAGTTAAGGTAGTTGTTTCAAATCACTGGGGCAGGAGCAGCGCGGCCCTCCTAAAGCAAGGGCGATATGTTGCAATTTCCTTTTCTCTTGGCGGTGCCGCGCTCCGCCTATTGTTCTTCAGTCTAACGTTTTTTAGATTTTTTCTTTAACTGATTTGAATTCTACGTCTCTCCAATATTGCATATAGATGTCATATGCGTTCTCCGGCAACGGATGTTTGTAATGCGCCCAATCAATCCCGCTGACGCCGTGCGTCATGATGTAAGCTTGGTTTGACTGATCCTACTGAGTATTATCGTCGAATTGGAGTTTTTTCTTGATTGAGGCTTGAGCGATATCATTAAGGCCTTCTCTACGTGATTATTCGATATGACAAAGGCAGAAGACGCAGTCGCGCTTTTTCAGCAAGGTTTCAACTGTACGCAGTCTATTCTCTCGGTCTTTGCACCGGACTTCGGGCTTGACCGGGATATGGCGCCTCGAATCTCGCAGGGATTTGGCGCCGGTATGGGCCGCACAGATAATATCTGTGGATCTCTCTCTGGGGCGATCATGGTGATCGGACTACGTTACGGTGGCATACGACCGGATGATAATGCAGCGAAAGAAAAAACCTACGCAGTAGTCCGTGAATTTCTACAAGAATTTAAGACGCTCAATGGCTCGGTAGCATGTACGGATCTGCTCGGGTACAACTTGTCAGACCCGAAACAGTTTGCTGATGCAAAAACGCACAAAGTTGCGATGGAGCGATGTCCTACTTATATCCAGGATGCAGTTGAACTCGTGGAAACACTGCTGTAGACACCTTCCTTAGTTTATCTGTCACCGCATTTTCTGTCAATTTGTATGTTGATCAATGTCGACAAGTTGAGCGCTACTCCAATATTGCATGTGTGCGTCAAAAATGTTCTCCGGTAACGGATGCTTGTAACACCACTTCGCGTATAATGTGTGCTAAGTCGCGCGCGTTAATCACAAAGGGTAAGCGCATAGTGATGGCCTCTTTCATCATTATGCTTGCTGCAGAACACTACCCGGATCTTATTGCTAACGTCGCACTATCGAACGATGAGCTACTAGAGATTCATCGTTCCAAAATCTCGCTTCACCGCGCAAAAGCAGATTATAGCTATCCAACGATTCGGCTGCCCTATGAGTTCTCTATGCTTGCAGGACTGCCAACACGGATCTTTCAAACAGTGCACGACGGAACACTCGCTTTTCTCGTTGTTTTATCGCCTAACGAAAAGACCCCAAAAAGCTAAGAATCCTCCGTCTTCACACGGCAGAGGTCGCCGGTTCGAATCCGGCCGAGCCCATCGTTCTTTTTCCAATCGGATACATTAGAGCCGTTCATTGAGGGTTTCTCGGATACAAGGATTATGGTGAAAAAGAAGCACAAGATCACCATTGAAGTAGTGAAGAACCGCAACGACGCGCTAACCCGATTCAACACATACAAAACCCAAGCCAAAGCCACTGGGACTTATCTGCCGAACACATCAAAGACACAGGTTGGTGGTGGGGTTGGAGTGACAACAACGAGCTGTTCTACGCTGCCAAAGCGGTAATCGTGAGGATCTATGAACCTGGTGATACTCCGTCGTTTTCGACTCTGGCTTCGCCTTCGATAGCTGAGTATGGGGTTTCGTGGGATACGTACACAGTCGGTGTCGATTACCAGACAAGGATTTAGGTGTGTTAATAGGGCCTAAAATTTTCCGAATATCGCCATTTTGGGAACACACTTCATTGTTGCCCAAACCACACACCCATAAAGAAAATATCATGCGCACCGAGTTTGTAGTCGGCAAGCACGGTTCTACAATGCGGTTAATCTCTCTAGCGCACGAGATCGATGTTGAACCGCGTGCATCAAAACTAGAGAGAAAGTGGCAGATGAGTGACACTTACTAGCGATTGTATTTACTCCCTGATTACCGCCGCCAATACTCAGCAATATCCGCTTTTACGAAAGCCGCTTTATAGGGGTTTTTTTCGCACCACCGATCATAGCAGTAATTAAACCTTGGATTGCTAATCTGCACCGTTGAGCACGGTTCACACTCAGGGCGGCCACGCTTTGCCCTAACAGCGGTTATCTTTCCAGTACGACAGCCATTGCATTGGTCAGGTGGATTCACTTCGTGTTTGTCTGAGTCTCCCGTTTTTATCACATCCTCACTAGTGACCTGTTTGCACTGCTATATCGGTCTTCGCTATAGAAAGAAAGATATTGCTGAGGCACGAGCCTTCGCAAAGACAACCGGCCGTACCAAACACAGTAACTTACCACTCACGCTCGCCCGATAGGCCGCTCTCGTTAGAATTTGCCGCCCTCGATGGCTAACTGAAGCCCCAGCCGTTCAGCAGGAGATAATCTCGGGTCACGCGGGGCAATTCTAGTATTCTAGTATTCAAGTAGCATATTGCTTTTAGCCTCTCCATGCTCTCTAGCTTAAGCCTTTTTAAACCAACAGGGGAAGCGTATGGTTGAACCGCGGGACACTATTAAAATTGAAAATGTGGTAGCCTCAACCGGCATCGGAATAGAGATAAACCTCAAGCACGCAACGCTTGCGTTAGAAGGTGCAGATTATGACCCTAAACGGTTTCCGGGCCTTGTCTATCGCACCAAGGACCCGAAGACTGCTGCACTTATTTTTCGATCGGGAAAAATTGTGTGTACGGGTGCAAAGAGCATAGCTGAGGTTCATAAAAGCCTTGAAAACGTATTTCAAAGTCTACGAAATATCGGAATCGACGTGAAGGGAACGCCGGAGATTAAGGTGCAAAACATCGTCGCGTCAGCAGATCTTCACTCAGTTTTGAATTTGAACGCAATTGCCACCGGTCTCGGGCTTGAAAACATTGAGTACGAGCCCGAACAGTTTCCCGGCCTCGTCTACCGGGTATCGGATCCTAAAGTGGTGGTTCTTTTGTTTGGTTCCGGCAAACTGGTCATAACCGGCGGCCGAAAGCCCGAAGACGCGGCTAATGCGGTCGATCAGATCGTGAAGCAGCTTAAAAGCTTAAGCCTTCTACGCTGAAAGATAATCCCTGAATCAGAGCGCTCAAAGGCACCGATTGTATCTGCGCGAGCTTGAGAGTAGGGGTGTTCAGTATGTGCGCTCCTAGTCAGCGGATGAAGATTCTAGCGGCATTTTGGATCCCCAATTTCCGCAATTGGGGCCCGTGCAGTGCTCCTTTTGCTGGCCGCTTAAGATAACTTTGTGGGTTGGGTTGTGCACGCAACGGAATCTCGTCACTTTGACCTTCGCTCTTCGCGACAACCGTCTTCGTAGATTTCGAGCACAGAAATCGCAAGCTTTTCTGCATCATGCGTGCACATCACCTACTGCAACACTTCAATGATCTGGCGGAGAGGTGGCTCTGCAGCAGTTTCCGGGTCTAAGCGCTTACGTGGCCGTGCTAGAATCGACGTGACGAATGCAGCGAGCGTCTGGGCAAGCTGGTCTTTCAACTCAAGCGCAAACGTCCGCAGGTACGATCCTTCGAGGCGTTCGGCCCTGCCGAGGCAGTAACTGCAGGCCGCCCCGTATAGCACCACATACCTGAGCTGTGCATCCCGCCGTGCGCGTTCCACGCTTTCGATCAGTTCTGAAAGTGGCACCGGGTGAAGATAGACAGCAAACAGCTTGTAGAGGGCCTGATTCGTCTCGCCTATAGTGGTTCTGGGCTGGGTTGCTTGCACAACTCTACTATTGCGCTACGGGCGATAATCCTGCGGCGAGAACGTGTTGAAAGTGAAGATAAGGAAGGGAGAAGGGGGACAGATCGATCCCCACCCTATTGGACGTTCAACGCATTGCAGCAAGAGACTGCTGGTGGTCAAATGCCCAAAGACTTGATACAGGATCGCAAGAAAATAAACCCGGAGTGCGACCGGCTGAATCACTGCAAACAGTATAAGCTGCCTTAGGGCTTTGACCAAACACTAGACTATCTTGTTAATACTATTTTAACGCTTTGAAAATGATCAGTTTTTTGATAAAGAAAGCCCCTCACGAACCCTGCAACGCCTGTGTCTCTTGCATCAGGTTCTGCACCTGTGGAAAGAGCTGACCCTTCGCCGCGCACGTCCTGGTCCACATATTAGGGAGAGGCATCGAAGCAAGTGCTTTTTTCTTGCCCTCACTTCTTAGCGGTTTTACGATTTCTCTCGAGCACCTGCTGCCTATTTGTCTCTGCCATAACATCGCTCGGGTTGAGTTCGAGCGACTTATCGAAGCACGAGATAGCCTCTTTGTCGCGCCCTAGGCGTGCGAGCGCATTTCCTTTGCCCATCCACGTTTTATTCTTGTTCGGGTTGAGTTCGAGCGACTTATCGAAGCACGAGATAGCCTCTTTGTCGCGCCCTAGGCGTGCGAGCGTGTGTCCTTTGAACTCCCACGTATAATAATCGGATTTCTTCGTGAGTTCGAGCGACTTATCGAAGCACGAGAGCGCCTCCTGGAAACGGTCTAATTTGAAAAGCGCATATGCTTTCCTCGTCCACGCATCTTCGTAGTTTGGATCGATCTCGAGCGACTTATCGAAGTACGGAATCGCATCCTCGTTGTGACCTGTCATATAAAGGGGAAGTCCTTTCTCATACCATTCATAACTCCTTTGCCTCGCTGTCGGCCCTTCCTTCGCTGTCTGCCCTTCCTGCGTTGTTGCAGTTTTTGATTTGAACCTATCAAATAGTCCCATGGTGATCCCCCTCGAAGAACATATTTGTTAACTTGTTAGGTTAAAAAGGGGGACGATAAAGCTTCCTGATGCTTCTTTCTCTCTCCGCCGCATAATCGTGCCCAGAAGCCGACTTCAGGCGCAGGCAGTCGTGGAAGGCGAATCATAACGATTAAGTGTGCAACGCCGCTATGCACGAACTATGTTAGCCGCCAATCATTACCCAGGTATTCATCCTGACGTTGCGATGCCAAAACACGAGCTGTTCGAGATTCATCGCAGCAAAATCTCGCTCCACCACGCAAAAGCAGGCTACAACTATCCGACGATACGGTTGCCCTATACGTTCTCAAAACTTGCAGGACTGTCGACGCGCATCTTTCAAACGGTTCACAACGGGGCGCTTGCGTTTCTCGTTGTTGTTTCGTCGACTTCAAAAAGCAGTCTAGATAGACACGAAAACGCCTGTTCAAGCGCTAAATCCTCCGTCTTCACACGGCGGAGGTCGCCGGTTCGAATCCGGCCGAGCCCATCGTTCTTTTGCCAATCAAGATCCGTTAAGCCCTTTTTTGATTTCTGAGTTGTCTACTCAGTTGTTTACTCCACGACAAATATCGGTCACACCGTCGTTAGCGACCCTAGCCGGAGACTTTCTGGCGAGCTACACACGGAACGATCGCAAAGCATTCAATGGATCGTCTTGATCTTAAGTGTTAGAGAAATATAAAAGTGCATGGTCAACGAGCAAGACTCTGGCTTTCGCAAAAGCGTTTCTGGCATATCTCACGCAGACGCGGCTTAATACGCGATATCCAGCATTTAGCATCTTCCTTTGCAGTTGCGCTAAATTGTATAAAAGCACCTAGCGGGGCAACATGCACGCAATAGACAGATCGGAGGGTCTGACGATCCATGTGCCGCTGAAACGGCGGTATCGTCGACCCCTGAGGAACCGGCGGCTCAGTGTCCTCGCTTAGCCCCTCGGCATTACGAATCAGCCGGACACGACACGGCGTTCACGATTGAGCGGTTGATTAATAGCAACCCACTAAGAGCCTACGGAAAGTGCGGGCCAAAGTATCCCCCTTTAACGAAAGTAGGATCGTAGCTGTAGTAGATGGACTTTCGACGAAAGAACTCTACAGCTTTCGGGCTGAGGTCGTATGTCACGAGACACATGGAATGGATCGCGGACTGCTGGGCAATCTGCAAGCTGTAATCGGGCCTCGTCAAAGGTGGACGCTGACTTGAAGACGTCGACCTCGGCCAAAAGCTTAGGATGCGGTGGAAGGGTGATATTGCGCCTTCGTATCAGACTGGCTAGGTTCTCGTACGCGGCCACGAGCTTTTTGCGAGTGGACTTGACACGCTCTACCAAAACGCCCTCCATCTCGAGCTCGTTCAGCATCGCCTCATCCAAGTCGTCAAAAGCCCTGACCACGGCGCCGTTGTAGGCGCGCGACAGTCTACGAACAACTGGGATCTGGTTTTCTGTAGGCTCTGCTGGATAGCGCTCGAAATCGACGACCTTGTAGTCTATGAGGTCAAAGACAAGAACGGTGAATTCATCCGGTGGGCGCGCTGGAATCCATCCGATGACGTAGCTGTGCCCCGGTAACGACTGCGAGTTCATATTCTCGTCGACACACTCCCTAGCATCAGGATATAGGGGTCCTTGGAGCTGGTTCAACGCAAGCGTTGTTGCATCGACCTGATCATCGTGCTCACCGCTGGGGAAGTTCGTGAGCTCCTGCACGTACTCATATACCCACGCGTATTCGCCATCGTCCGGTTTCGGTAGGTAGACGTTCTTAGATTGCCAGACGGGCAGGCAATTGAGAGCCCTTTGCTGTTTTGAGCCTTTCACGTGTATTGGAATCATGCCAGAGATCTTATGTTTGAGGTGCGAACAGAGGGCAGCGACCAGTGGTTGTGCTTCGATGATCTTTGAGGATGACTGGGGCCATTTAGAGGCCATAGCTTCGATTGCCTGCACGGCCTCATCAAAATCCCATCGGCCTCGTACCTGATCTAACAAGTAGAAGTCTGCACCGACGCGGCCCCACACCTGCCCTACCACGTAATCTGATGAGGCCGATTTCGTTCCTGCGGTATCCCACGATTGGATGATGACATCCGTGTAGGGCAGAGAGGCGGAATCACAAAACTCAACCCATCCTTCCTTAAAGATGCTGCCTTCTTCCTGTATGAATTCGCCAAAGTACTCCTGGGCAAACCACGGGCCTAAAGCGCGTCGCTCTTCGTCTAAAAACTCCTTTGTGATGCGCGGGCATTGGTCCGCGGTCACTTTGACCTTCTTCCAGCCTGACTCCTGGTTCCACTCCCGCCAGAATATGCCCTGCTTGCCGCGTGGCGTACTGAGGAGGATCAGCCGCCCTCCTGAAACGGCGAGTGATGGCCTTACCGCGCGGTAGATCTCTTTAGAGACTTGTGCGGCTTCATCAATGAGCACCAGAGACGCGGTGAAGCCTCGTATGGAGGGCTCGGACCCGGGAAATGCGATGATGCGGCTGCCGTTTTTGAACTCGAGCGCGGTGGCTGAATCGGCGACGACGCCGCCCGGCCCGGCCAATCAGGCTCTCCTCCTCTGCCGTCATTCCGGTATGGTCTCCCAGGATAAAGGCCGTCTCGCCGGCAGGACTGATGCCCGCCATCTTCTTGATGCCCGGCCCGTCTTCTTTTAGGTGCACCAGATCGGCCTCTTTGAGATCCTCCAGAAGCTCGGGTAAACCTCCCAGGCGCACCATTATGCTGGAGGTGGACATGGCCAGCAACCGCAGCGCATCCAGCTGCTTTTTGAAAGTTCCCTCCCTAGAAGCCTGTAGCGAAGAGGAGGGGCTGTGGCCGCAGGAGCTTTGGGTGGAAGGCTAAGGCTATCTGTTTTTCAAGGTTATCATTTTTCTTGCGTCTATCCTGATCTTGTCCTTCGGGCCATAAAACATATTTTTCTTGATATTCTGATCTTGCCTTTGGGTAACCTTTTACGTCGTACCTATCGTTAGCACTTCCAGCATACAGAAATAGAACTCTTCCAAATCAAGGATATAATT
>Ga0116103_1000773_pt1 | contig 16877 bp, 33 predicted proteins | sample June2015DPH_4_10_2_FD_89714 | JGI IMG/M metagenome (GOLD analysis project Ga0116103, IMG submission 89714) | Peatland microbial communities from SPRUCE experiment site at the Marcell Experimental Forest, Minnesota, USA - June2015DPH_4_100 | ecosystem: Environmental > Terrestrial > Soil >...
GATCTGCAACCTCGACGGGCAACGGCAAGGGCCCGGCGACGGTGACCTCATTGGGCGGCGGGCTCCCGCTGCCCGCGACGGTCGGAGGCACCCCGGTTGGCAGCAGAAATTGGAAATTCGGGTCATCTAGGGCCACCCGGTAGCCGATGAGCGTCGCCTCGTACTCTGCGCCCTCGACCAGCCCCGAGGTGCACGAGAAGGCGAGGGTATCGCCGTCGAGGACAGTCATCGGGCCGAGGCTCGCGCCGCCGGGAAGTGTGAACATCGCCAACATTCCCAGCGAGAAGAGCCAAGAGATCGCCGCCGTCGGCTCGACGGGGAGGGTGATGACACACTGAGCGGCCATGTCGACCCGGGCGAGATTGAGGCCCTCGAATTTGATGGTGCCGGAGCCGTCGGCGGCGCCAACGCACGAGGCGCGGCCCGTGATCCTCCCGGTGCTTCCGGCGACGGGCATCGCTAGAACGCCGGCTCGTCGGCGTAACGGTCGGCCTCCGGCCGGTGCCGCACGCCCGAGCCCGGGCGCATCCCCGACTCGTGCACCGTGGCCCGTTCATAGGCGCGCCGCTGCGCGGCCTCACGGGCCCGGGTCATCGCTCTCGCCGGCTTCGTCGTGCCGCCGGCCGTGCTCCCCGAACGCCGGAGGATCGTCGCCGCGCCCTCCTCCTGCCGGGCCCGGGCTTGCTCCTGCCGGACGATCGCCCGCTCTCGGGCCGTCCGGTGCTCCGCGGCCTTCGTCGCGGCCTCCGCCCGCCTCTCGACGTGCGGGCGCTCCGCCACCGCCGCGGCGGCCCGGGTGCGGGCCGTCTCCGTGCGCGCCACGGTGCCAGCCCGCGTCGCCGTGCGAGCTCGACGGCGCGACGGCGAGACGGCCCGGGCGATCGGGCGCACCGCGCCCGCGAGCGGCACGCCGGCGCCCTGGAGGTCGCGGACGATCATGACGGCCCCGAGGTAGCAGAGGGCGACGCCGGCGGCCATCTCGAGCAGGTCGCGAAGCGACGAGATGATCCCGCCCGCGATGTCCTCGGCGACTCCGCCGACCGCGCCGCCGACTGATGAAGCCGTGCCCGGCGTCGTCACCGGCGAGCTCACCGGCCCCTCGGCCGGGAAGGCGTTCCCCCACGAGCTCTCCGCCTCAAGCTTCTCGAGCTGGGTGAGCGAGGCGCCGCCTCTCATCCCCTCGAGGATCGGCCCGTAGCCGTAAGAAGCGGGGGAGTCCTCGAGCGTGTCGACCGTGGCGCGGAAGCCTTCCTCGGCCGTCGGGTAGTTCTGCACGCCGACCGTGTTGAGCTCCGACGCGCCGGCCTCGGGGAGCGTCGTGTCGAAGGGGTTGAATTCCCCGCCGTGCTGCTCGAGGCCGGTCGGCGTGAGCGTGCCCGCGACCGGGTCAAAGGCGTAGCCCGTCGCCTTCGCCCCCGTCTCGAGGCCGGCGCCGTGCTCCTCGGCGAACCACTTCGCGAAGAAGGCGCGGTCGGCGGCCGTCGGGTGAGTGACGCCGAGCTCGGCGAAGAGCTCATCCTCCCAGTCGGCCGGCTCGGCGAAGAGCCCCGGCGCCGGCTGGAGCGTCTCGGCGCCGGCCATTAGCGCCACCGCCCGAACACCGCCCGCTTGGCGAGGCTCGCCCACCGGAGCCCGAGGAAGCCGATCGCCGTCCGCGTGTCCACGAGCGCGCGGCGGATCTCGCCCGGCTCGAGCGGCCGGTACTGGCGGCGGCGTGCCACTTTAATAGATTTATTACCGGCCTCGAGGGGAGCCGGCTCCTCGGGCGCGGTCACCACTGGTCCGCGATTCCCTCGCCGGCGGCGTGCGGGTGAGCCAGCCCCCATCGGTAGAAGAGGAAGGTCGCGACGAGATACACGAGGCCCGCGGCGAGCACCCACCAGGAGTGGAAGATCACGGAGAGCGCCGCGCCGAGGATCACCGTCTCGATTGCCGCCTTCCCGACACCGATCCTCATGTCCTCCGTCGCGTCGTCGAGCTTGTTACCGCCCGCCGTCGAGAAGGCGCGGAAGGTGAAGAGCGACGGACAGTTCGCCGAGCAGAAGCTCGAGACGTCCGCGACCATGAGGCCGCACGCCGCGGCGATCTCGGTGGACATGCCCCACCCCACCGCCGCGAGCCCCGGGAGTGCCGCCGCCGGAGCCATTAGCCGGCCTTCTGCTTCGCCTTCGGCTTCGGCTTCGCGGCCGTCTTCGGCTTCGCCGCGGGCGGCGCGCCGGGGATCGCGCCCTTCTCGGCGCGCTTCCGTTGCGTCGCCTGCTTATTGAGGGCGGCGGCCTCGGCCGTGTCTCCGGCGGCCCGCGCCTTCGCGGCGGCGAGCTGCTCCTCGCGGACCTTCGCGATGTCGACGTCGAGGTAGGTCTTGTTCGCCGCACTCGACTGCTCGCCCGTCGTCGTCGCTGGCTGGGTGTTGCCCGTCGTCGTCGACGACGGGGCCGGCGCCTCGGGCCCGCCGGGGTTCCCGTAGCCAGAAGACGGAGGCGTGTACCCCGACTCGCTCGGCGTCCCGCCGCCCGAGCCGCCGACCTGGCCCTCGAGCTCGGCGAGCTGCGCCTCGATCTGGCCGAGCTCGTCGGCGCTCGTGGTGTCGGTCGTCGTGCCGGTGTCGGTTGCAGTCGTGTCCGTCGTCGAGCTCGTCTGGCTCGCCTGGTACTTCTTCCACAGATACCAGCCGATCAGGGCGAGCACCGCGACGGCGCCCACCACTTGCCAGGCCGGCCGCCCGAAGAGCGTCGGGCCGCTACTCGCCGGCACCGTAGACCCACCCGAGGAGGAAGAAGTAGAGCACGAGGAGCACGATCGCCGTGCCGAGCGCGCCGACCGAATCGAAGAGGATCGCGCCGACCTCGATGGCGACGAGGACGAGGAGGAGCTTCATCGGCGCCGACAAGTCCGCAAAGTGGCGGAAGACGTCATTGATCCGGAGCTCGAGGTCAGCCCGCAACACTGAGGCGCACCTCCCGACGGAGCCAGTGGACGAGGAGCGTGAGCGCGACGCCGACGATAAAGGAGCCCCAATTCCACGCGAAGGTCGTGGTCATCCGAGGCCCTCGAAGAGGTTCCGGATGACGTCCTCCTGCGAGCCGGGCACGAGGGCGAGCTCCGCGGAGAGCGGGCCCGGCGTCTCGAGGGAGATGGAGGCCGAGGAGCCCTGAGAGTCCATCACCCCGGCCGGGTGGGCGAGCCGCGGCGGCGTGACGTGCTCGCCGGAGATGTCGAAGTCTTCCCAGTACGTCTCGCCGATCGCGAGGTAGGTGATCCGGCGGGGCCGCGCGTCGAGGGCGGCGAGCTCACCGGGCGAGGTGTAGTCGAGCGCGTCGGCGTTGCCGCGGATCGGGAGCGGGCCGGCGCTCTCGTCGGGGAGCCGACCGGCGGCGCCCATCTCCCCCGGGTACCACGCGACCGTCCCACCCGGCATGGTGGGCGTCGGCTCGGTGCCCTCCGTCCATGCCGCCTCGTCCTCGAGGTCGAGCGGAAGCTCCTCCTCGAGCGTCGGGAAGTCGGAAGCGGGAAGGCTCACGACTGCCCGGTGGCGCCCTTAATCATCTCGGTGACCGCGTTCCCGAGGGAATTGACGCCGGCCGCGGTGCCCTTGTAATTCTTCACAAGGACGTACGCGAGGGCGATCACCCCGAGGAACAGGAAGAGCCCGGTGATGCCATTGAAGCTAACTACGCGCCTCCTTCCCGCAGATCATAGCCCGGCCCCTCTGAGCCAGGCTTCCGCTTCGTCGCTCACTTTCGAGAGCTGCTCCTGCACTGAGCTCGCGACCTTCGTGGCCGCCTGTTTCGTCGGCACGGCCGGGACCGTCGAGGCGCCCGGGGCGGCCAGGGAGCCGACCGCGTCGACGAGGCCCACCCCCTTCGGATTGAGCACCAGCACATCGGCGAGCAGGAGAGCCGACGCGATCGCAGAGAGGCCGGGCGAGAAGGCCGCCACGAAGAGCACGCCGGCGCCGCACAGGTCGACGGCGACGATCCGGCGGACGTCGAAGGCGTGCCCGCGGTAGATCGCGACACCCGAGCACACGAGGATCATGAGGAGGCCGAGGAGCACGGCGCGCGGCTTCGTCATGCCGCCGCCGCGATCCCCGCGTCGCCCGCGTCAGCCGCGGCGCCCGCGTCGCCCGTGTCGCCCGTGTCGCCCGTGTCGCCCGTGTCGCTCTCGTCGCCGCCGCCGCCTTTGCCCCCCGCGGCGATCATGCTCGCCGGGAGGAGTGAGGAGACGCCGGAGGCCGCCGCCTTCACGAGCTCGAAGCCGAGCACCTCGGCGAGCGCCTTCTTCGCGCCGGCGCCCTTCGAGTACGCCGGGATCGTGCCCGTCTTCGAGACAGCGGCGCGGATGACGCTCAGGACCGAGAGGTCGTTATAGCCGCTCCATGCGGAGACGCACCCGAAGAGGATCACGAGGACGGCGACGCCGGACATCGGCTAGTCCTCTTGAATCGGCGAGCCGAGGCCCCCATCGTCGCGGAGCTTCCGCGTCGCGGCCGAGGAGAGGTACACGAGGAGAATGAGGAGCACGACGACGGCCGCCGCGCCGATCAGGATGCCGCGGTTCATGCGGCCCCCGATTGCAGGCCGGGCGTCGTCGCGACACCGAGCCGCGTCGCCTCTTCCGCGAGGAGCCGGCTCACCTCACTCGCGGTAAGGGAGACGGCGGCCTCCTCGGCGGGGCTCTTCGCGAGCTTTTTCTCGAGCGAGCTCGACAGAATCGCGAGCCCCTTCATCGCCACGGCGTAGGCGGCGCCGGCGGCGAGCACCGTCGTCGAGTGCGCGTTGAGGCCGAAGGCGGCGCCGGCGGCGCCGAGGAGCGAGTGAAGCTCCGACCGAAGAAGCCGGCCGAGCGAATTCACGCGATGGACTTGACCGCGTTGAGGAGCTTCGAGCCGAACATCGCGCCCAAGATGAAGGCGATTACGAACAGGAGCCAGGCTGGCACGGTTACCCCTTCCCGACCGTCGCGGAGACGGAGAGATGAATCCCGAGGATGATGAAGAGCGCGGCGAGCACCAGGAGCGCGAGCGCGGTCGAGGCGTCGAGGCGGACGAGGGAGAGTCCCCCGTTCGCCGCGGTCCCTTCGCCGAGAGGCATGTCCCCCGCCTTCTACAACGTCGCCGGGAAGAAGATCGACGAGGCGCCCTTCTCGGGCGGCGCGACGTCGTTGGTGATGACGTAGAGAGTCCCGGCGTCGCCGGCGGCGCCCCGGATCTCGAGCTTCGTCGACTGGAGCGTGGCGAGGTAGCCGTTGCGGAGCTCGTTCCCCGGCTGCAGCCCGAAGTCATTGTCGAAGCCGATCACGTAGATCCCGGTGTCCTGGTACCCGGCCGTGTCGAGATCGGTCGACGTGAAGCCGTAGCCGGTATCGGCGTAGAGCTTCGCCCTCATGAGAGAGACGGGCTGGATGAACACCTGCTGGTTGTCCTTCCAGAGCTCGAGCACCGGCGGCGTCACCGTGTCCGACCGGACACCCGAGGCGTCGGCGAAGATCAGGATCAGCTTCCGGACGTAGTAGCCGACCCGGTTGAGGCGGATCGTCTGATAGCCGGCGCCGGCGATCGGGTAGGTCTGGAGGGTGCCGAACTGGGTAGTGCCCAGCGCCGGCGGCTGCCTCGTGAGCAGGTTCCCGAGGACGTCATTGGCCGGCGGCTGGGACCAGCACTCCATGTAGACCTGGAGCGTCGCGGCCGGGAGCGTGTCCGGCGACGTCGAGAAGATGGTCGACGCCGGCGAGAGCGTCGCCGCGATCTGGTAGGCCGCGGCGGCGTTGAGGTTGGTGATCGACCCGAGCCCGCTCCTCTTGATGATCTCGAGCGGGGCGTAGTACCAGACCTCGAAGTCGCCGTCCTCGGTGGGATCGGTCGAGAGGATGCGCGGGTCGAACGCGTAGCGGTATCCGCCGTACTTCTGGAGGGCCGAGATAAAGAAGCCCGGAGGGAACGGCCCGTCGAACGGGTTCCCCGAGACGTCGGCGACGGAGAGAGCCAGGGCGGCGAATCGCCCGTCCGGCGTCGCCTCGACGGCGGAGTGATCGCCCGCCGCGCCACCCGTGAGGGTGAGCACGAACCACAGGCCGCGGAGGAAGCCGTAGGCCGGAATGTTGACGATCCCGGTGAAGGGGACCGAAGAAGCTCCGAGCTGTACGGTCTGCTGCCCGACGAGCTCGGCGTGCTCGAAGGCGGAACGCCGGAAGGTGACGGCTCGCGCCGCCGGTGCCGTGCCCTTGCCCCCCGTGCTTGCCCCTGCTTGCTGTCTGAGTGCCGGTACTACGCGCCTCCCCGGGTTATCCGAGGCCGATGGCCCCGAGCGCGTGCGCGATCAGGGAGTCAGGCCAGAAGACATGGATCATGTAGAACGCGAAGTGGGCGATGACCAGCCAGCACAGGAAGAGGAGGAAACCGACAAAGCCGGTTAAGACGCGGCCCCAAGATCGTCGCGAGGTTCCACGGGCCCAACACTAGCGCGCTCCGGCGGCGAGGTGTCAAGCATCCCCGGCCGTCGCCGGCGGGCGTAGTCGCGGGCGGAGAGCGCCCCGAGCCCGGGGCGGGTCGCTCGAGAGCGACGGGCGAGAGCTCGCTCCCGGGCCGCGTCCCGGTAAGAGCGGAGAGGCCGGCTCACCGGCGGCGCCCGGCGAGGAGCTCGGCGAGCCGTTCGGCGGCGGCGTCTTGGCGGGGATCGCTCGCCGTGCCGCGCACGAGCCACCAGCCTCGAGCGCGCCCCGGATTCTTCCGCGGGGCGTGCGCCCGGCGCTCGAGCTCGACGCGCCGCCGGATCTTGCGCGCGGGGTCGGAGCTCATTAGATGATGATCGGCGCCCGGCACCGCACGAGCCGGCCGTCCCTTACGCCGATGTAAAGGAACTCGAAGCGCCCGAGATCGCGCACGACGTCACGGACGAGGAAGCGGTCGAGCCCGGCCATCTCGCCGATTCGGTCGGCGCCCCGGAGGTCATTCTCGCGGAAAACGAAGAGGTGCTCGACCTGGTCGTAGGCGAGGAGGGGGATGTGGGCTGATCGCTGGGAGCAGACGAGGAGCGAGACGCCGAGCGTCCGCGCCTGCTGCCACATGAGCTCCATGTGCTTCCCGAGGGCGAGCCAGCGCGGGTCGGCGGCGAAGAGAAGCTCGTCGACGTCGCACACCCACCCGCCCTCCTTCATCATGGACTCGAGGGCCTCGCGGAAGACGCGGGACGTCCGCGGCACCTGTGCGATTGTCGCCGTCGGTACCCACAGGAGGAGGCGCCGGCGCCCCTGTGAATCGTCGGCCGTCGCTCGGGGCCAACGGTTGACGCGGGTCCACCCTCGCCGGATCAGCTCGTCGAAGAGCGGGTCGCGGGGCTTCGAGGTGAGCTTGGCGATGTAGCTCCGCTTCGTCTCGAGCTGGCACGCGAGGGTGCTCTTCCCTTGCCCGTTCGGGCCGATGATCGTGACGTGCTGGCCGGCCTTCCATTTCCAGTCGCGGAAGAAGAGCGGCCAGTCGAGCTCCTCGACGACGGACTCGCGCTCGCGCTCACCGCGTGACGGCACTAGCGCGCCCCCTTCTTCTTCGCGGCTTCGTCGCGCTCATGCTTCGCCCGGAGATGATCGTCGAGTGCCCGCCGGGCGTCGCCCTCGAGGTCCACGCCGCCCGGATCCGGCCATCTGCGCCGGCCCTCGGCGAGGAGTGCACGCGCGGCCGGGTCGTGCCAACGCCGCGCCTCGGGGGGAGGAGAGAAGCCCTGAGGCTCGTGGTGCCGTGCCGCCCTGCCGCCTCGCGGCTTCCCTTGCTTACGCCGGCTCACTTCCCTCAAAGAACGGAGGCGGCTCCTCCGTGGCCGCCGGCTCGGGCGCGGCCGGTTGCTCGGCCGGCGCCGGGGCGCCTTCTCCCATTGGCCGCGGGGCCGCCGCCGTCTCCTGATTGACGCCGAGCCCGGCGAGGAGCGAGACGATATCGAACGGGGCGCCGGCGGCGGGCTCGCTCGAGGGCGGCTCGGCCGGGGTCGCGCCCGGCTTCTTCGGGTGCGGGTCGGGCGGGCCGGCGTAGGGGCCCGGGAGCCGGAGGTCGATCAGGCCGTGGTGCTTCATGATCGGAAGGAGCACGGGAAGCGTCGCCACGACGACGGCGATGGCCGGGGAGTCGAGGCACAACATCTCGAGATACTTCCGCGTCTGTGGGTACGCGTCGGCGAGGGCGCCGAGTGAAGCGCCGAGCTCGTGCGCGCCGCTCGTGATGCAAAGGCCGTCATACGGCTCGACGAAGGAGACGCCGATCCCGATCAGCCCGAAGGAGCCCTCGAGGCGCGTCGAGAGCGGCTTCGCCTGCGTCATGCTCGGGCCGGATTCCTTCCCGGCCGACTCCTTCTTCGCCGCCGGTGGCTTCTTCGCCGCCGCGCCAGCGCCGTGCACGGCGAACCGGTGCCCGGAGAGGCCGCCCTTTGACTTGAACGGGCCGCGCTCGGCCGGGCAGAGGTCGCAATAGAAGCCCTCGGCCGCGGCGGGCCGGATGGGCGTCGCTTCGTGGTCGTCGGCGAGGACGTCACTCATGAGCCATTACCTCGTCGACGTCCTCGAGGGAGAGGCCGAAGAGCTTGAGCATCGGCTCGAGGGCGGCGCGGCCCTCGGGCGTCGCGAGCCCGGCGGCGATGGAATCGCGCACCTCCGCCGGCACCGCGGCGAGGAGCGCCTTGCACTTCAAGAGATCATCAGCGTCCATCGGGCCGCCTTCCGTATCGCCAAGCCGGGGAGCCGCAGACACGCCAGGCCGCCCAGCCGAGACAGAAGACGACGACGGCGAGGACCGCGGCAACCTCGGAGGGCTCGAGCTGCACCCGGATCCCGTGCTTCGGCCGCTTCATGAAGCGGCCGGCGCGGCCGGAGCGGCGGGAGCCGCCGGGGCGGCCGGAGCCGCCGGGGCGGCGGGCTTCTTCTTGAAGAAGGAGAGGAGGTCGCGGTCGAACCAGGGCTGGCTCGAGGCCGCCGGGGCGGCGGGCCTCCCCGTCGGGGCGCCGGGCGTCGGCTGCGTCGCCGAGCCTTCGGGCCCTACGGTCGCGCCGCCCTCGGGCATCGTGAAGATGCGGTCGAGGATCTTGTCCGTGAGCTCGTCGGCCGCGCGGTCGCGGTACTTCTGGCTCGCCTTCCACTCCGCGAGCTCCTCGGGGGTCCACCCCTCGAAGGGATCGGGAGCGGGATTCGGTTCGGGCATTAGGAGCCTTCCTTCCGGTAGACCTTCACGCCGGCGGCGTGCCGGCCGCGATGGATGCGGGCGCCGTGCTGGCCGGAGGAGTCTGTCACGATCACAGACTCCCCGCGCTCGTGGTCGTTGAGGTACGGGTACTCGGCCCGGACGGCGGCCCGCACTCGAGCCTTCTCCTCCGCCGTGCCGTAGTGGGCGACGCGGGCGAGCGCGTTGGCGGCGTGCGCCCGGTTGCTCGTCGGGCCCCCGGGAAGGTGCCGGTACGGGTAGGCCCGCTTCTCGGGGATGGCGAAGGCGTCGGCCGGGAGCCGGTCGCGTTGGGCCTGCGTCAGCTCGGCCACGCGACCGGCCCCGGCTCGATGCGCTTCATTGTCACTCGCCCACCGACCGAGATCCTACGCCGCGCCCACCGCGGCGCGCTACGATCCCCGCCGTGGCCCCTAGCGTCCTCGCCGCCGACTCCGGCACTCCCCAGCCCGACGCTTACCACTCCTCGCTTCTCGCATGGGGGATCTTCGTCGCCGGGGCCGCTGAGCATGTCTGGACACGGGCCGAGGCCGCCGCCCTTCACGAGGCCGGCATCGAGGCGGCGCTCCCGATCGTCGTGCCGCCGCAGTCCTGGCCCTGGCTTATCTCCGAGCTCGAGGTCATGGTCGAGCTCGTCCGCCAGGCCGAGGCGTGGGGCGTCCCCCGAGGCTGCCCGCTCGTCCTCGACGTCGAGGAGAAGTGGGCCGAGAGGATGGGGAGCCAGCTCCCCAACGTGCTCGGCCTCTTCGCCGGCGTCGGCCGCGCCGCCGCCTTCTTCCCCGTTGTCTACGGGAGTGCGAGAACGCTCGGCGTTGCGCGGGGCGTCGGGCGCTTCCTCGCCGCCTGGTCCCGCGAGCCTGGCTCGGCGCCGCCGCCGATGCCCGAGCTCCCCGCTGGGCTATTCGCTTGGCAGTACGCCGGGAACGCGCCCTATCTCGGCGCGGTCATCGACCTCGATTTGATCGCCGTACCGACGACGCTCATGGCGACGGACTTCGCCGTCCCCTCCGGCCTCGTCACTGTGAATGAGGAGGGCGTCGTTATGCCTGTGCTCACCCGTCCGAAGACCACCATCGCGCCGCCCGCGGAGCCGGAGGCCGTAGCGCCGACCGCGGAGGAGATCGCCGAAGTCGAGACGCCGGCCGTCGAGCCGCCCGCCGCGCCGGTACCCTACGCGGACGCGGTCGCGCTCCCGCTCCATGAGGACGGCACCTTCGGGATCGTCGACGAGTACTCCGACGTCGCCGCGGTCGGTGATGGCTACTTGGCCGTCACTCGGCGGGGCCGCGTCGTCGCGGTCCGCGTCCCCCACCTCGGCGAGCCGGGCGTCGACGGGTGCATCGCGATCACCCCGACGCCGAGCGGCGCCGGGTACTACGTCCTCACTGAGGGCGGCCTGCTCTTCCACTACGGCGACGCCGGCACAAAGGCGGCCGAGGCCGTGAAGCCCGAGACGCCGACCGATGGGTGAGACGTCTCGCGCCGCGGGCGCGGCGCCAATGTTCGGCGACAAGCCCGAGCCCGACGACGAGCTCGAGCTCCACGCGACCGAGGGCCAGCTCGCCGAGGGCGAGGGAGAAGCCCCCCCCGCGGAGATCACTAGCGACGAGCCGCCTCTCACGAGCCCGGCCGAACGGCCCCCCGGCACCGCCAAGCTCGACGTCCAGCAACGCGAGGCGGAGCTCGTCCGCCCGGAGCTCGAGGCACATGAGCCAGCCCCGGGCGGCCCCGTGCGGGAGCACCGGATTGTTCACGTCGTGCAGACGGAGCGCCGCGGCTCGGCCCGCTGGTCGACCCGTACCGTCGGCGTCGGCGTCGAGCCGGTGCAAATCCTCGGTGCCAACGTCCGCCGGCGGCGGGCCGTCATTCAAATCGCCGCCTCGACGGACGACGGCTATTTCGTCGCCTTCGGGCCGTGGGATCGGATCACCTCCGGCGTCAAGACCGACTTCTCGGGCGGCGCCGTCGGCGCTCTCCCGATTCAGCTCGGCGGCGTCTTCCTCATGCCGCTCATGGTGCCGGGCGCGGATCCGAGCCGCTTCCCGCCCGATGACTTCACGATCGAGCACGTTCGGGAAGTGTGGGCCGTCTTCATCCCCGACTCGAGCCTCGAGGCGGCCGGCGCTCACGCCTTCGTCTCGGTGAGCGAGGAGCAGGGCGACGCCGGCCTCGAGCAGGAAGAGGACGTTCCCCCCGGTACCGCCGCGGACCGTTGACGTCCTGCGCCGGGATGCGATAAGGTGCGATCGTAAGCCCACCTAAAGGAGTCCCCAATGCCAGACGTGATCTGCTACCGCACCACCCGGGAGAGCGGCGCCGTATTCGCGATCGAGCCCGGCTTGTCATTCCTTCACCTCGAGGACGGCTTGTCATTCCTTCACCTCGAGGACGCGCCGCACGTCACCACTCGAGTCGCCGAGGGTGGCCGTATCGCGATTGAGGCCGAGGCCGAGATCGCCGGCGGCGCCTGTGTCTTCGGCACCATCGTCTATCTCACGCTCGGGCAAGCCGCCGCCGTCGGCGTGGTAGCCGCCGCCGAGATCGCCCGCCTCGAGGCCCAGCGCGACGCCGAGAGGGCGGCGTCATGAGCTTCGACCTCATCGAAGGACGGCTCGCGCAGGCGACGCCGGGACCCTGGCGCGCGTTGCCGCAACACGACGAAGCCCTGCCGCCGATTGAGATCGAGGAGGCGAAGAGCGGCGCCCGCGTGACTCTCGCGTACGTTGAGACGCCGGACGATGCCGGCCTCATCGCGCACGCGCCGGCTGATCTCCGGCTTCTGCTCGACGTCGTCGGCGCGAGCGTCCGGCGCGATGAGACGCAGCGCGTCTACAACGAAACGGCGTTCACGAGCGCGGGGGAGATGACCGCCGCCCGCGACGCGGCCTATGCGGCGCTCGACGCCTACGATGCCGCGCTCGCCGCCCTCGGGGAGTGCTCGTGAGCGCGCCGATCCCCGCGGCCGGCGCCCGGGAGGCCGCCCTCTATGGGATCGACCTCGAGGAGCTCGAGCGCGAGCGGTTCGCTCACGGCCCCGACAAGAGGCCAGCGCGCGACGTTGAGCAGGGCTGCTTCTTCGATGTCGACCCGACGACGGGGCGCCTCGCGGACGTGAGGCGCCGCCGGCTCCACGCCGTCCTCGTCGAGGCTTACGGCGACGACTCGGCCGGCCGCTATGAGTGAGAAGGGCCCCTTCCCGCGTCTCGCCGACGAGACTCCTCCGGACCGTCGGCCGCCGAAGGAGCTCACGTACCAGCTCGCCGCCCTCCACCCCGGCTCATGGGTGCTCGACTCCACTTGGAACGACGAGCGGCGCGCGATGAACCGTCGCCACTACCTCAGACGGTGGCGCCCTCGCCCCGCCGACGGCACCCGCTACGCCGTGCGCCTCTTCTATCGCGGCGAGGGATGGTGGGACGTGCTGGTCGCGTTGCTCCCCGAGCGAGATCTCGAGGTGCTCTCGTGAGGCCGGCCACCGCCGCCGAGCTCGAGGCTCTCGCTCTCCGCGGGGCGCGCGAACCTATCGGGTGCGATGTCTCGGGCTACTCCGACGAATTCGCCGCGGGCTTCCTCGCCGGGCAAGCGAACGCGCTCGAGGCCCTTCTCCGCCGGCTCGAATGCGATTGTGCCGCCGGATGCTCGGATTGCTGCTCATGAGCGCCCCGGTGAGGACCAGGGCGGCCAGCCCGGCGGAGCCCCCTCTGCCGGGCCGGCGCCCCTCTCCCGACGGCGCACGGGCCACGAGAGCCAGCCACAACACTAGCCGGACCTTCTTCCGCGGTGGTGACTGTCTCGCGATCGGCGTGCTCGACGGCGAGCTCCTTCACGCCCTCGGGCGCCCGGCCGTGCCGCACGGCCTCGGGCCGGCTTCACACCTCGGCGATTGTGCCGACCTCGCTCGCGCCCACCAGCTCCGCCAGCTATGGCTCACGCCGGCGGCGCTCGAGGCGCTCGAGCTCCCCGCGTCCTACGGCCGCCGCGACACGCTCGCCGCCTCATTCCTCGCCCACCCGGGCCTCGTGGCTCCGGCCAGCCAGCTCTCGCTCGCCCCCCGTCTCTCCGTGTGGGGCGGCCCTGGGGACGCGGCCGTCGAGGTGCTCGTCCCCTCCTGGGAGCGGCGGCGCTCGCCGTGGTCCCCTCTCGCCTACGCGCCCGCCCTCCTCGCCGAGGTCGTCGACTTCACGGACGCGACCGGGATGATGTGGAAGGGCTCCGGCGCGATCACCTCCGACGCCTGGCTGCGCGACCACTACGGCCGAAAGCTCGAGCCGATGGACTGGCCGCCGCCGGCGCTCGACTCCTCTCTTGAGCCGAGTCTCTACGTCTCACGGCCGCCGCTCGAGGAGGAGCGTCGGGCCCGCTACGTCATGGCCTTCGACGTGAATGGGATGTTCCTCTCGGCGGCGAGCTCCCTCGCCCTGCCCGTCGGCCCGTATCAGCACATCTCCGGCGTCTATGCCGACCCGAGCCGCCCGGGCTACTGGTGGGATGCTTCGCGCGGGTGGATCACGACGCCGACGGGCGCGGCCCTCGCCGGGGCGGGGGACTCCTGCCCACTGTGGCCCGAGGCTTACTTCTGGCCCGAGTCGCACCGTTGGCTCGAGCCCTGGTACCGCGCCCTGCGCGACGGGCGGACCCGGCTCCTCGAGACGGGCGCCGTCGTCGCCCTCGAGGCCCTCAAGGCCGTTTACCGTGAAGGCGTCGGCCGGTTCGGCTCCGTCTCTCGCACGAAGGAGGCCGACCCGCTCTTCGTGCCCTATTGGCGCCACGCCGTACAGGCCGAGGCGAGGACGCGGCTCGAGCGTCATATCCGCGCGCTCCCTCAGTCCCCCGTCGCCGTCGACATCGACTCCCTCTTCTTCCTCACCTCAAGGAGCTCCCCGGCCCGGTTCGCCCGGGCGCTCGGCCTCCGCCTCGGTGACGGCCTCGGGGCCTTCCGCTTCGCCGGGATCGCGCCAGGGCGCGCGGCCCGGGAGATCCTCGAGGATCCGACGGCTCGAGATCCCGTGAAGCTCCTCCGCGAGCTCGTGAAGAAAGGAGCCCCAAGTGCAGATGCGTGACGCCGGCTACTGGGAACGATTCAGGAGGGCGAACCCCGGCCTTCACGGGCAGGCCATCGCCCGGTTCGCCGAGGCGTGGGCCAATGAGATGGAACGCCAGGTCGTCGTGTGCGCCCCCCCGGGCATGGGGCCGCTCACCGTGGCACAGATCGCCGCCGACGCCTGCGACTACATACGGGAGACGGGCCCGGGCCTCTCCCCCTTCGAGCACGGCGTCGCCGTCGACCTCCTCGGCCACTCATGGGAGCACGGCCCGGAGCTCCTCGCCTGGCACAACCGCGTCGTCGCCGGCCCATCGAGGCGCTCGGGGCGCTTCGCCGCGCGAGCGACCGCCGAAGGCTCGACATTGAACCCCGCTTTCTATGGCCTGATTCACCCGACGTGGCGCCCGTGGCGCCGCCGGAGGAGGCTCGCCCGCCGTGCGCCCTGAGGACTTCCCGCCGGGCTTCGCCGTCCCCGAGCGCCAAGCCGCGGGCGCGAAGACGTGCCTCGCCTTCATGACCGCGAGACGGGCCCGCGATGTCGAGGCATGGAACGGGCTAGTCCGATCGCTCTCCGGCGAGGAGGCCGCGGACGCCTTCATCGTCGCCGTCGCGATGCTCGAGGCCGTCGGCACGCGGCGGGCTTACCAGGCGACACACGCCTGCCGGCTTCCGGACCCGTGCGACTACCTCTTCGACTCGCTCATCGAGTGCGAGGAGTGCCAGGAGACGTGGCGGCGCCGGCGGCGCTTCTGGACCCGTCGGCCGTACTGGAGCGGCCTCCGCTATAGCTTGCACACCGACGGGCTCGTCTTCTGGCACTCTGAGGGCGGGGCGCCCCGGCGGCGGCGCCCCTTCCGGACTCCGGCCGAGCGCCCGCCGCTCGAGGCGTGAGCCGTGCCTAAGCCCGGGACGGAGCTCCGCCGCGCGATGGAGGCCCTCCTCGAGGGCGGCGTCGCGCTCCGGCACGAGCCCCCGCCGGGATACGCCGGACTCCGCGAGCTCTACGGGAGCAACGCGGCGATCGCCGACGCCGCCGGCCTTCCGACCGCCGGCCGGGCCGTCGCGGCCTACCGGGCCCGGTACCCGCACGCCCGCGCGACCTCGCTCGCCCGCGTGAGCCGTGACGCTCGGCGAGAGCGCCAGGGCTTCCTCCGCAATCTCCAGCGTTACCAGCGGGGGGAGCGCCGGCCCGACAAGATCCGCCCCGTCCTCGAGCGGCTCCGCCGGCGAGGGATGGACCGGCTCCGTCGCCAGGGTGTCGAATTCCGCGACGCGACCTCGCTCGCCGAGCTCGCCCGCGTGATGGTCGACCGGGGCGTGACGATCCCGGCCGGCTGGTGGGGCGTCATCCGTGTCTCCGACGACGAGCGCGAGCGGACCCCGCCGGGCGTCGCCTTCTACCCCCTCGCGACGTTTGCCGTGCACGTCGAGCGCGGGGAATGGGCCGTCGCCGCCGAGGATCTCTTCGACGCGTGGGGCCACGCCTACGGCCTCGGGGCGTGCGACGTCCTCGAAGTCGAAGACCTCGAGCTCGAAGCCGGGCTCGATCCTGATGCCAGCTACGGCCCCTAGAGAGGAGCTCCCGTGACCTTCGCCGACAAGCCGAAGAAGATCATCGAAGTCCCGGTCCACGCTCCGGTGCCGAACACCGTCCCCGCGCCCGAGCCCGAGCCGGTGAAGGAGCCGGCGCACCCATGAGCCGACGGCCCCGCGATGCTCGAGGGCGCTTCCCGTCCCCCGGCTACTCAGTCGGGAAGATGGGCGCGGGTAAGAGCGTCATGATCCCCGGGCCCGTGACCGCCGCCTTCCTCGAGGACGCGGCGCGCCCGCCGGAGGTGGAGCCCTTCCGCGACGAGCGGAGCCCGTACCTGCGGACCGAATTCCTCCGCGGGCGAACAGACTTTCTCGCCCCATCCAGGAGTGATGGGAAGCACGGCCACGCGCCTTTCGGCTGCGTTCTCGTCATCTTCGCCAGGCCGATGTATCTGGAGATCGAGCGCGTCGGGCGGAAGGTCATCGCATGACACGACTCGACTGGCCAAAGAGCGCCCGAGAGAAGGCCGCGGCACATGAACGCGGGCTTGACCGCGCGGCGCGCATGAGCCGCCCCCGGAAGGCGTTCCGAGCTCATTGGGGCGGAAAGTGCCACGCTTGTGGGGCTCGCTATGAACCTGGTGCGCTGATCCGTCTTTCGACTCTCTACGACGGCGCCGTGCACGCGGGCGCTTGTCTAACACAGGGGCCCCGCTAGGTGCCTCGTGCGCCCGCGAGGGGCGCTCGCTCAATTACACAGGCCGTAAAAGGACGGATTAGCAGAGGCCGGTAGGGCCAATGGCCGTCAAAAAGCCCCGTGGTGACCCGTGAGAGCCGGGCAAACGCCCAGGAGCCCCCAGAGGGGGTGCGGCCCCCAGTTGACATCGGGGACCGTCGCGCCGTCCATGAATGTAGGCCGTGGATCAGGCTGTGGATGACATGGTGGAAAAGTTTGTGACTTGTCCCATGTCTACCTCAGTCGCGTCCGACCCCAGGCGGGCAGGGCCCAAAGGGCCCGCCGGGGGAGCGAGCGGAGCGAGCGAAACTGTAGCCAGAGGAGGCGAGCGAAGCGAGCCGTGGGGGAATGAGCGCAGCGAATTCCCC
>Ga0116103_1000774_pt1 | contig 16855 bp, 6 predicted proteins | sample June2015DPH_4_10_2_FD_89714 | JGI IMG/M metagenome (GOLD analysis project Ga0116103, IMG submission 89714) | Peatland microbial communities from SPRUCE experiment site at the Marcell Experimental Forest, Minnesota, USA - June2015DPH_4_100 | ecosystem: Environmental > Terrestrial > Soil > Wetlands...
GCACCACATGCCCTCCGGCCAGGGAGCCAGACATGAGGCCGTCGAGGAGCCCGGCAGCTTCGTACCCCGCCTTCTCCAGGCCCAGAGCCACGCTGGAGAGAGGAGGGCTGGACAGCTCGCACATCATTTCGTCATTGTCCACGCCCACTACCACGACGTCATCGGGCACACGCAGTTTGCCGGCCGCGCACGCCTGAAGTACCTCGCGTCCACAAATATCGTTGCAGGCCATCAGCCCGACGGGCTTGGGCAGCGATTTGAGCCAGTCAACGAGAACGGGCTGCTCATCTTCCCAGTTCTCAATCCAGTGTGGCCGCCGCATCCAGTTGGCTAACTCGATCCGGCGGGCCTGGCACGGAAATCCCTGCTCCCTCAGGTATTGAGCGAAAGCTTCTTCCCGTCGCACTGACCACGCGCAGCCGAGAAATCCGCAGAAAGCATAATGACGCAGGTTTTTCTCCACCAAGTGCGCTGCCGCCATGCGCCCAATAGCCGCGGAATTCGTGCAGATTTCGCCGAACTTGTCTGCTCGTCCCGACAAGTGCGACTCGTCCAAAAAAGAGGCGACAAGGGGAAGCCCCGTACCACGGATTAGCTTTGCCATTTCAGGCGAGCGAACGCGGGCGATGATGCCCGTTCCGCCCCACGATTTGGCCTTAGGCAACGCTTGTTCGAGATGGCCGGGAGCGACGTACAGTGCCCATGGCCCATGCAAACGAGAGTAACGCACGATACCACGAAGCAGCCCCCGTCCATATTCAGTCGAAGTTTCCAGCAACATGGCTACTTGGGGTATTCCGGTAATGCGGCGGGTTCTCGTCATGCCTTCGCTCCGACTGGTCTTTCGTATGGCCCGAAGTGGCACAAATCAGGGCGCGTCAACTTGTAGCTTCGACCTTCAGATCGGCACGTGCCGGGCTGAAGTCCGGCGCTACAGCACTTCTGAAGTGGCGCAAATCAAGCCACACGGTTGCTTTATAGCTGAATGCCTGTCGGGTTTCAAGCTAAATCGGAAGAGCTTTGGGTCACTTTGGGTCGTTACGCAAAATGTCCAACAGGTTTCGCAAATTGGGGTCTAGACAACCTTCGGTATGCTATTAGGATGGGAAGTCGAAACTGGGCTCAGTCGCCTGCGGTTGCTGGCACCGCGGGGGACTGTGGAGCGGCTCAACAGGAACGTGGACGCGGCTGGACGCTTCCCTCAGTGGGCCGCATCATCAGGTCGATTCTTCATCAGCAACCGCGACATCGCGTTCGACCTGCCAGAAAGCTTTGCGTAGCCTTGCAAGCCCAAAATCTTCCTATGGGGTGAGTCTGATGAACATCTCGAAAAACAGATCTCCGATTCCATTGATTGTTTATTCCCTCTTGGCCGTCATTTTTGCTTGCTGGTTGATGCCGATAGGTTTTGCCCAAACAGAGGCGGAGAAGCCGCTACCCCAATATCGGAATACTTCTCTGCCGATTGAGCAGCGAGTTGACGATCTTATTTCGCGGATGACGCTGGAGGAGAAGGTCCGACAAATGCAGTACGCCGCGCCGGCCATCCCCCGGCTCGGCGTTCGCTCCTATGACTGGATGAGTGAAGCGCTGCACGGTGTGGCGTTTTCCGGGTACGCAACCGTGTTCCCGCAGGCCATCGGCATGGCCGCCACCTGGGATCACAACCTGGTCCACCGCGAGGGCGAGACGATCGCCACCGAGGGTCGCGCCAAGTACAACCAAGCGCAGCGGGAAGGAAACCACAGCACCTTCTTTGGCCTTGACTTTTGGTCGCCCAATATCAATATCTTCCGCGATCCTCGCTGGGGGCGCGGGCAGGAAACCTACGGAGAAGATCCCTTTCTCACCGCAAAGCTGGGCGTTGCATTCGTGACCGGCTTGCAGGGAAACGACCCGAAGTACCTGAAAGCGATCTCCACTCCCAAGCACTACGCCGTGCACAGCGGGCTGGAGCCCGAGCGGCACCGGTTCAACGTCAGCCCTTCGCGGCACGACCTTGAAGACACCTATTTACCCGCCTTTCGCGCCACGATTGTGGAGGGCCACGCTGATTCCATCATGTGCGCCTATAACGCCGTGTACGGCGTGCCGGCGTGCGCAAGCAAGTTCCTCCTTCAAGACACCTTGCGTGAGGCGTGGAAGTTCCAGGGTTATGTAACTTCCGATTGCGGCGCGGTGGAGGACATCACAACGGGGCACAAATTCACGCCCGACAACGAGCACGGCTCGGCCGTGGCCGTCCAGGCCGGGACAGACACCACTTGCGGGGACGAGTATGTCGCGCTCGTCAAGGCTGTGCAGGACGGCTTGATCAAGGAGAGCGAAATCGATACCTCCTTAAAGCGTCTCTTCACGGCGCGATTCCGAATGGGAATGTTCGACCCGCCCGACGCCGTTTCCTTCAATCGGATTCCCTTCTCTGAGAATGATTCAGCCCAGCACCGGCAACTGGCCTTGCGGGCGGCGCGGGAGTCGATGGTGCTGTTGAAGAACCAGGATGGCATCCTGCCTCTCAAATCGAACGTCAAAACGATCGCGGTGATTGGACCCAACGCGGAGTCCTTGGTGGCCCTGGAGGGCAACTACAACGGTCAACCGTCTCATCCCGTTTATCCCCTGGATGGGATCCGGAAACTGTTCGATGGCAAGGCGAAGGTTCTTTACTCACAAGGCGCTCCCTACCTGGAGGAGCTGCCGGTCCCTGTGCCACGGACGGCGTTCCATACTGCCGGTGGTGCGAGCACGCAGGGCCTGAAGGCGGAGTACTTCTCCAACCCGGACCTCTCCGGCAAGCCACTGCTCACACGCATCGACCCGCAGATTCAGTTCGATTGGAACTCTGCCGCGCCCGCTAAGGGCGTGCCCATCAAAGCCTTCGCCGTGCGCTGGACCGGCACGCTCACTCCACCTGGACCGGGCGATTATACGTTTTCCGTTCCGAAGCCAGTGTGGCAACCCGGCGGTGGCAAGGATGCTTACCGCATCTATCTTGATGCCAAGCTTGTTCTCGGCACAACGCTGCACTACCCCACGGCGTGGGACGAGCAGGGAAAAGAGCAAAGCACATTTCAGGCGCACTTCGAGGACACGAAGGCACATGCATTCCGGCTTGAATATGTGCACGAGTCCCCACTCTTCGGAGCCGGAGCCATGCTCCGTTGGCAGCCGCCGAGGGAGGTTCTGCGCGAGGAAGCTGTAAAGGCGGCACAGCAGGCGGATGCGGTGGTGGCCTTCGTGGGACTCTCGCCGGATCTCGAGGGCGAGGAGATGTCGATCCACGTCCGGGGCTTCAGCGGCGGTGACCGCACGGACATCGGACTGCCGGAAGCGCAGCAACAACTGCTCGAAGCGCTGGCGGCCACCGGCAAGCCGCTGGTCGTAGTCCTGATGAATGGCAGCGCGCTGGCTGTGAATTGGGCACAGGAACATGCGGTGGCCGTCCTAGAGGCGTGGTACCCCGGCGAGGAAGGTGGCACGGCGATCGCCGAGACCTTAACGGGCGCCACCAATCCCGGTGGACGTCTGCCGGTTACTTTTTACGCTTCCCTTGACCAACTGCCGCCCTTTGATGATTACTCGATGCAGAACCGCACCTACCGGTACTTCCAAGGAAAGCCCCTCTACGGTTTCGGGTATGGATTGAGCTACTCCACGTTCGAGTACGCTAACCTGAAGCTTTCGCCGCCGCAGCTCAAGGCCGGAGATGACCTCACTGTCGCTGTCGACGTGCGCAACACTTCCGGAATTGCCGGAGATGAAGTGGCGGAGCTTTACCTGGAGTTCCCACCCACACCTGGCGCTCCGGCGCGCGCCCTGCGGGGCTTCGAGCGGCTGCGCCTTGCCCCGGGAGAAACCCGCCGCGTGACTTATACGCTCAAGGCTCGAGACCTGAGCATGGTGAATGACAATGGGGAATGCGTGGTGGCGCCCGGTGAGTACAACATCTTCGTCGGCGGCGCTCAGCCGGGGGACACTGCGGGTGGTGTCCGCACAAAACTGGAGATAAGCGGGGAGTTCAAACTGCCGCGTTAGTCCACGCTGGCTCATTTCTCAGCCTTGATTTTCAAGGCGAGGGCGTGACGCAAAATGGCCATTAGGTGACGCAAGGTGGCTATTGACAGCTAGTATGCGCCGTGCCTAAATTGGCGTCCTAGCGTCGGGGAAGGGATAATGGAGGAAAACCCAATGAAAAAAGAACGACGAATCGTACTCAAGTCTCGCAGGTCGTGGAGATTTGAGCGCTTCCTATTCTGCTTGGCCGTTCTGCTGCTGTTCAGCGCCGCCGGTCTTCAGGCCCAGGAATTGGGCTCGATCGTGGGGACAGTCATGGACCCCAGCGGCGCGGCAGTACCGGCCGTGGCCATCACCGTCACCAACCAAAACACCGGAGTGGTCGCGAGGAGCACTACCACCAACGCCGAGGGCAATTACGAAATTCCCGGCTTGCCCCCTTCAACTTACTCCGTTCGAGCTGAGAAAACCGGGTTCCAGTCAGCCGTGCACTCCGGGATCATCGTCGAGGTGAAAGGAATCGTGCGAACGGACCTGCAGATGGTGCTCGGTTCGGTGTCGCAAGAGGTCACCGTGACTGCGCCGGTCGTGCACCTGCAGACCGAAACCGGCACCGTCAGCCAGTCGATTTCCGGAACCAACGTCGCCGAGATCGATACCAACGGCCGCAGCATCATCCAGCTCGCGATGCTCGTTGCGGGCGCCGCGTCCACCCTGCCTTCGTTCAACACGCCTGTCGGGGTCACCGCCAATACGGCCATCTATTTCAATGGCGAACAGGCTGACCACAACGTCTGGTCGGTTGACGGGGCGGAAAACTACGATCGCGGCTGCGGCGGGTGCATTGACATCAGTCCCGACCAGGACGCCATCCAGGAATTCACGGTGCTCACCAGTAACGCCGGCCAGGACGTGGGACACGGCTCGGCCGGCCACATTCAGATGGAAATCAAGAGCGGCACCAGTCAATTCCACGGCGAGGCTTTTGAGTTTAATCGCAACACCGACATGGATGCCTCCACGTTCTTTGCTAACGCGTCCAGCACGCCCAAGCCGACGATCTTGTTCAACAATTTCGGCTTCAACATTGGCGGGCCCATTGCCTTGCCGCATCACGAGAAGAAGACCTTCTTCTTTTTTGAGGGAGATTGGCGCCATCTGTCCCAAGGCACCACCATTTACGCGCCTGCGGTTCCGGTGAACTGGACGACGGGCCTGTTTGACTCCGGCCCGGTCGTCCTGGATCATACCCAACCTGTGACCCTGCCCAACGGAACCATCGGCTATCAGCCGTTCTCGAACAATCAGATTCCAACCGGCAGGCTCGATCCCAACGCGCTGTTGCTCGGCAAGCCCAACTTCGTCTTTCCTTCGCCGAATAGCCCGAATAACTTCTTCACGGGGTCGCCATCCCCGCCCACCAACGTCAATGAACAGATCGTCCGCATCGATCACCAGTTTTCCGATAAGACAACGCTGATGGCACACTACATCCGCGACGGCGTCAACCAGACGTTTCCGACGTCGCTGTGGAGCAGCGATACCTACCCGACGGTCGGCACCGACTTTCTCAATGTGCCGCAGTCATACGTGGTCAAGCTGACGCGCAGCATTAGCTCATCGCTGCTGAACGAGGCCCAGATCAGTTACACCCGGGAGCCGCTCACCCTGCTGCCCACGGGCACGTACCAGAACCCTCCAGGCCTCACCATCCAGCCTCTCTACCCAGGTATTAACACGGATAATCGCATTCCGAATTTGAACATGTCCGGGTCGGCTCTGTCCACGATTTACGACGTGTCCTCCTGGCCTTGGTTCAACGTGTCCAATACCTGGGACGCCCGGGACTCCGTCCACAAGATTGCCGGGAACCATTCCCTCAACTTCGGCGCCGAATTCCAGTGGTTTCAAAAGCAGCAAGAGTTGTTTGGCGAGACCGAAGGCAGCTACACTTTTACCGGCACCGCCACGGGCGGAAGTTACCTCGGGCCGGGCGGACAAGTCCTCACCACGACCGGAAACGAGTTTGCAGATTTCATGTTGGGCAAGGCCTACAGTTACACTCAACTTGAAAACCAAACCGTCCCCACCTACATCACCACATACTTTTCTCCCTGGATTGGGGACTCCTGGAAGGTGCGCCCCGGCTTGACACTGAACTTCGGCCTGCGGTGGGAATTAACGCCGCACGCGCACGAACAGCGTAATCAGGTTTCGGTCTTCCGGCCGTCGCTCTTCAGTACGTCCCAGATCCCTCAATTTAATCCGGACGGCAGCATCGTGCCCGGCACAGGCAGTCTGTTGAACGGGATGGGTATCGCAGGACACAACGGAGTGCCTTCCGACTTGGTGGATAATCACTGGAAGAACCTCGAGCCCCGCGTTGGGTTCGCCTGGCAGCCGGCAGGGCTCAAGGACACGGTGATTCGCGGAGGATACGCCATCTTCTACGAGAATATCCAGGGCAACGACATCTACAACGTTGCCCCCAACCCCCCGTTCTCGAACTCGCCCTTGATCTACAATACTTCGCTCAGCAACCCCGGTATAGTTCCGGGCACCATTTTCCCGGGCAGTCTGCAGGCCTATGACCCTAACTACCTACAGCCGTACTCTCAAGAATGGAGCCTTGGCATCCAGCGTCAACTCGGGCCCAAGGTGGTAGCCACGCTGTCTTACGTGGGCTCCAAGGGCACGCACCAGCAAACCAGCCTGGACATCAATCAGCCTCCGGGCCCCGTCCCAAGCGGCCTAATCAACCTGGCGCGTCCGTATCTCGGCTGGGCCGGCATCGGCTGGTACGAGAATGCGGTCAGCGCCAATTACAACAGCTTGCAAGCCACCCTACGCTTTGCGCAATGGCACGGGCTGACGTCGGGGGTTAACTACACCTACTCGCACTGCCTCGATTACAGCGACGGCGACGTGCCAGGTGCCATCGCAAACTCTTACAACGTCGGTGCGGAGTACGGCAACTGCGGATATGATATTCGCCAGGATTTGATCATCAACTACACTTACCTTTTGCCGATTTACCGGTCCAGTTCCGGATTGGCGGGCAAGCTGCTCGGCGGATGGCAGCTCTCGGGGATCAGCACCTTCTCTTCCGGATTGCCTCTGACCATCAGCGCGCCAGGAGATCCGGCTGAGGTCGGATCCTTCTCCCGTGCCAATCAAGTAGGCAACCCCAATAGCGGCCTTAAGAACGCAACCGAGTGGTTCAACGCCGCTGCTTTTGCGGCAGTGCCGGCGGGCCAGTTCGGCGACAGCGCTCGCGGCGTCGCTTACGGCCAGGGCATCAACAACTGGGATACCGCGCTCGAAAAGATCTTCAGGGGTATCCCCTTCCCCGGAAGCAAGGAAGGCGCCTCCTTCCAGTTCCGGGCGGAGTTCTTTAACTTCTTCAACCACACTCAGTTCAATGGTTACGGAACAACTTTCGGGGCGCCCGGCTTCGCCGCCCCGAACTCCACCCGCGATCCGCGCGAGATCCAGTTAGGAATCAAGTTCCTCTTCTGACAAGCAAACCTTCCGGAACCAAACCTCCCTGCCAGCCTTCCTTTAGGGGCTGGCAGGGATTTTTCTCCCGGTTCGAGTGCCACACCGAAAGGATGATCATGTCTGCAAACTCCCGACACGTCCTGTATCGCCAAGCCGGTGGAGGAACGATGCCAAGCCTCGTCCGCTGGTGCAGAAAGCCTCAGTTCCAACTGCTTCTCCTGCTCCTGCTCGCTGTGAGCCATCTCGCCGCCGCACTCCCGCGCCGGCAGTCCCTCAACGGCGCCTGGAACCTGTGGTTCGACGAGAAAGCGGACTGGCAGCACGAGGAACTGGCCAGGGATCCTCACGATCTCGCGCACATTTCCACCTACTCGCCCACCATCGGCTGGGACGAGATGTTGAAGCAGGGTCAACCCTACCGCGTCCCCGCCACATGGGATGAAGCTTATCCGCGACACCACGGCGTGGGCTGGTACTGGCGAGCCATCCAAATTCCGTCCACCGCCAGGGGGAAAATCATCCGGCTCCGGTTTGCAGCCGTGCGGCTGCGAGCCGAGGTGTACCTGAACCGCCAGCTTGTTGGTTACAGCCTGGATGGCTCCACGCCCTTTGAAATCGATATCACGCACGCCGTCCGCTACGGCGCCGAAAACCTCCTGGCCGTTCGCGTGACGAACCCTGGAGGCGGAACCTCCTGGATAGACTTCCTCCCCATCCAGTGGGGCAAGGTTCAACTACCCGACAGCCACGACTTCGGCGGCATCTGGCAGGATGCAGACCTGCTGATCACGCCGCCGACCTTTGTGCAGGATGTGTATGTCGAACCGCTGGAAGACCTGAAAACCATACGCGTGGTCGCGACGGTGGCCAATCAGGGCCCGGCGCAAAAGGTTCGTCTCATTTTCGCAGTCCACGGTCCTTCCGCCAGGACAATCGAGGCCCAGGCAACCGCGGAAAGCTCGGTCGAAGCAAATAGCAAAGCGGAGATCTCAACTGAAATCACTGTCCCTAACGCCAAGACATGGTCACCCGACACGCCTTTTCTCTACATGCTCGAAGCTCGCTTGGCCAGCCGAGGAAGTTCCGACGAAGCCGAAACACCCTTCGGAATTCGCTTCTTCACCGAAAAGAACGGAAAGCTGTTTCTGAACGGACAGCGGGTGTTTGTCCGCAGCAGCATCAACTTCGGCTTCTATCCATTCACCGTTTCCTATCCCAGCCCGGAGCTGGCTGAAAAAGAAGTGAAGTCTGCGAAATTGCTGGGCCTGAATACCCTCTCTTGCCACCGCACCTGCTGTACACCGGCCCTGCTCAATGCGGCCGACCGGTTGGGGCTGATGATCTACGAGGAGCCGGGAGGTGCTCCCCGAGAACGCAAACCCGAACCACAGTCGCCCGCTGAGGCCTTCGAACGGCAGGTGTTTCTCGAGAAGTTAAATCGCCTGGTCGTCCGCGACCGCAATCACCCCTGCCTGATTTGGTGGAACCTTGCCAACGAGGCCTTCCAGGACGTGGTGAATGATCCGGAACATCTGGCCCCTTACATCGACCAAATGATGCGGACCGTACACCGTCTGGATCCATCGCGATTCGTCACCTACACTTCAGGGCGGCAATCCACGGTGATGTTTCGACCTTTCGAAAAGAGTTACGGATTGATCTGCGACTATCACACCGTGGAAAACGTGCCTGCGGTTTGGCGAGATGTGCTCACCCTCGAGCACTCCACATTTCAGGCCCCTCTTCCCAATGAGGCTTTTTACAACGGGGAAAGTCGCTGCCTGACATCTCTCGGTGATTTGCCCGCTCTGGCTGGGGCGTTTGCGAGGGCCCCCGACGGCTCCTACGAAACCACCTGGCGACAGTGGGCGGAGATGTTGGAGAAGAGTTTCAAGCAGTACAACCTGGGCCGCTACTTCAAAAGCCCCGAAGAGCTTTGCCGATTCATCGGGATCGTTCAAGGCACAGGTTTCAGCCGCGAAGTCGAAGGGGCGAGGCTTTCCGACGCGGCCAGCGGGCTGGCGATCAATGGATGGCAGAGCCATCCGGAACTTTGGGCGCCCATCAGCACGGGAAACGACAAGGTCGAGAAGTTTCCCGCGTTCTGGACCTCGGGCCTGGTAGATTCCCTGCGGAATCCAAACTTCCCTCCAGACATGCTGGCTCGTGTGAACGAACCTGTGCATCTCGCCATCGTTCCCATACCCAGCACCGCCTTTGCGGGACAACGGATTCAGGTAAGGACCGCTCTCATCAACGAACGACAAGTGAAAGGTCCCGGCCAACTCACGCTCGAGTTGAGCAACCCCGGAGGCAATACCCAGGTGTTGAGCAAGGCGGAGGTGCCAATCGAAGGAGACCCGCTGAGGTTCGTGCAGGAGCTCGCAACCAACGAAGTGGCGCTCGAAGGGGCAAGTGGCTACTATAAGCTCAAGGCGGAGCTGCGCCTGCCTGGCGGACAGACTCTGGAATCGGAGCGCTCGGTTCTGGTTGGCAATGGCGGCGAGTGGAAGTTGCCGAGCAGCGGAATCGTCCTGGAGGATCCCACCCGCACCCTGGCAAAGTATTTCGAGGCCAAGTCGCTCTTCTATCCCGACCACGCGAGCCCACAATCCGCGTGGCAGCCCGTCGAGATGATTTATAATCCCGAATCCGGCGGATTTGAGGAGGGAGCCTGGGCGCCGGAAACGCTCACCACAGTGGCGGAGCAGGGCAAAACGATTCTGCTCTGGGCTACGGATTCTGGCCATGGGCAAACAATTGTCGGCGTTCTGCAAAAGCTCAAGCTGCTTCCGAACGAGGCGACAGCCGTACCGCTCGGCTTACATTGGTTTGGCGGTTGGAATTTCAACACCCCGCACCCAGTCTTTGCCGGACTCCCTGCGCCCGTTGTTTTCAACCAGGAATTCTCCGCAGCCTTCGCCTATTGGGGAATCAGCGAGTTTCCGGGCACGCTGGTAGCCGGCCTCATCAATGCGCCGCCGCAGGTCGCTGTGACTTTGGGCGAATTGCCGTTCCGAAAAGGCAAGATCATCGTCTGCGCGCTCAACCTGGTGCCGTATCTCGACAAGGACCCCGTGGCGGACCGGATCTTAGCTCAACTGCTGACTTACGCCGTGACCCGCGCCAATGTTTCAGCCGATGATCTCCGCCACGTGGTCGCGGGCAAGATCGTTAGCCAGTAGTGTTTTCCAACCATATCGAAGGAGGAGTTATGGATCGAGATCGCAGCACCACTCCTGGTCAGCGGGAGCCGAAACTTATTCGTCTCTCCCGGCGAGAATTCTTGCGCACCGCAGCCGCGGCCGGGGTCGCCCTCCCGGCAATCGCTGCCTCGGACCAGAGCTCAAATGGAAGGCGCCTACTTTCTCTGAACGGTACCTGGAAGATTCACTTCGACGAGGCAGGTCGCTGGAAGAAGTCGGACTGGATCAATGACTTTCTCAGCGGCCAGGCGCGCCCGGCCAGCATCGACTGGGGCGCGATGCGGGCCGCCATGGAATCTCAAGCCACGGAGATTCCTGTCCCAGCCACCTGGGAAGAGTACCGGCCAAACACCGTGGGAGAGGCTTGGTATTGGCGAGAGATTTCTGTTCCCGAATTGGAAGGCAACCGCGTAACACGGCTGACCTTCAATGCGGTTCGCTACGGGGCAGAGGTCTTTCTCGATGGTCACCGCGTCGCAATCTATTTGGGTGGGTTCACGCCCTTTACCGCCGACCTTACGCCCCTGGTCAAACCGGGAGGCCGCCACCAACTCATTGTGCACGTCGTCAACCCCGGCGGCGGGGAAGCGGGCAACTGGGAGACGCTGTTCCTGGAAAACATTCAGATTCCCACGTCGCACAATTTTGGCGGCATCTGGCAGGACGTGAGTCTGATTTCCACCAGCCCTGTCTTCATCGAAGATATTTTTGTTGAACCGCGGATCGCTGAAAAGATCGCCGTGGCGCACATCACGGTCCGCAACCAAACCGCCCTGACGCAGAACGTAAAACTCAGCGCCCAGGCCGCCTCGCGCGATGCGGCTCGCCAAGTCGCGGGAAAGGCCGAGCAAACGGTCGCGCTTCCTCCCCATCAGGCCATCGCCACCTCGCTCCAGCTTCCCCTCGACCCGCTCAAGCTTTGGGAGCCTGCGAACCCCTTTCGCTACCGCCTGGAGGTCGATGCCCGCGGAAGTTCGCCGCTCATCGCGGACCAGTCAGGCGTGGACTTTGGCATGCGCGAATTCACCGCGCGGGGCCGTTTTTTCTACTTGAACGGCCGGAAGTTCATGGTGAAGTCCACGATCAATCACCAGTATTACCCGGGGACGGTAGGCTACCCGCCCACCCCGGAGTTTGCCCGCAAGGAAATCGAAGTCGCGCTCCATGCGGGCCTGAACATGATGCACATCCACCGCCAAATCGGCCACCCGCAAGTGCTGGAATGGGCCGATGCGTTGGGTTTACTGCTTTACGAAGAGTCCGGAGGAGTCATCTTCGATCGAAGCCACCACACAGATTACCCGGGAATCAACCTTCTGCTGCGCCAGTTGGCCGATCTTGTGGTCCGCGACCGCAATCACCCAGCCTTGGTGGCTTGGGGGATGGCAAATGAAAACCTCTTGGATGACGGGGTGGTCGACCGCATGATGCAGACCACCCGCCAACTTGACGCTACCCGAGTGGTTTGCGACAACTCGGGCGAGGGCAGAAAGATGCTGCCTCCGTACGAACACCAAGCCAGACCCTGGCGCGACTTTCACTGCTACCCGCCGGCGCCCATCGACGACGCTGTGTACAACAGCCTGACCTTGGTTGGAGGTCCGCCCCACCATACATTCCAGATCGGCGATTCAGTCGTGGCTCCTCCGATGCCAGAGGAGGGGCCTCAGATCATCGGGGAGTTCGGATACGGGGGCCTGCCCGACATTTCAGGGACGGTGCGGAAGTTCAATGCCATCGGCAGACCCAGCGTCGAGGGAACGAATTGGGAAGAGTCCCTCAAGTCTTTGGAGGACGGCTTCCGAAGCTACGGCCTGGACAAGGTTCTTGATAGCGTGACTGAGTTCTGTCGCCTGACGGAAGAGGTTCATGCTACCGCTCAAGCTGAGATGCTTCAGGCTCTGCGCTCGAATCTGTTTAATAGCGGCTACGCAGTCTCCTGTTTCCATGATCTGGCGATTTGGTACTGCGGCATGACCGATGTCTTTCGGGATCCAAAACCCATATGCCAGCGGCTGGCTCAAGTGAACACGCCGCTTTTCCTGGCCCTGTACGCAGACCCCGCACCCGCTTGGACAGACGTTGGGATTCGCGTGGAGTGCGCTGTCGTGAATGAAGGCGTGATCAAAGGATCTGCGAGCTTGCATATCACGGTGGTTGGCCCGGCAGGCGAGAAGATCTTCGATGAAACGTCCCAACTCGACCTCCAACCGGAGAAATCGTTTGTCGTCCCTATCTTCGAAAAGACGCTCGAGCTTAAGGGAAGCAGCGGACACTATAAGATCCATGCTGAGTTGGAGCATGCAGGTGCGGTGAAGGCGCGCAGTGAGCGCGCGATTTTTGCGTTGAACCGGAGCGATTTCAACTGGCCTCCGGCGGGCGTGCTGATTTATGATCCGAACCACCGGATCCTGCCGTTTCTAGCTCGCCAAGGGGCGCCTTACCACCTCTGGTCGCCGCAGACAGCCAGTCAGGGCCGTTCCATCTTGGTCGCCGAGATCGACCGCTGGTATTATTACGAGCATCGCAAAAGCATTTTGGAGGATGCGAGAAAAATCCTTGACCAGTGCCGGGAAGGTTCGGTGGCAAGTTTTCTTATTGGTTCCGGTGATGACGGCTTGATTGACCTGCTGAACGAATCCGGCGTCCACCCCAAGCCCCTGCGGTTGGTGGATACCGGCGGAGATTTCCGGGGCTGTTTCCACTTTGTAAAGCCGCACGCCCTGTTTCGATCGCTTCCCGCCAGAGCCTGCATGAATAGCGAATATCGGAATGCGATCGCCCGAATTTCCCTGGATGGTTTTGAGGGAGAGTCGGTTGTGGTGTGCAACGAGAACGCCTACTGGTGGGGAACGGACGTGGGCACCCTGCGCTGGGGCAAGGGAGCCCTGGTTCTGACCACCCTGCGTATTGCCCCCAGCCTCAACCTGGACCCGGTGGCCGCAGTTCTTCTGGCCAATCTTGCCATGTGGGAAGGGACGTGATCTTTCGCGATCGACTCAAGGTCATCAACCCTGAAACCGAGCGAGACCGGTCCCATGGTGTGTTTGATTCGGGTCCCCTCGATGCGAACGTTGAACCGGTTGCCCAAAAGGACACCACGGGGGGACGCGGACATAGCACAGTCCCAGCTCCTCATCGATGAAGTAAAAGTACTCCGGACTGTTTGGTTCCGGCTACGCCGGGTTAGGTGCTTACGTGACTATACATTTCTGGTTGGGCCTTTTTTTGACCTTCCTTAGTGGAATACTAGCTGCCACCTTTGGAGTACCGATGAAATACAGCCGGACGTGGAGGTGGGAAAATACGTGGCTCTTGTTCTGCATCCTGGCGCTTTTAGTGTTTCCGTGGCTGGTGGCCCTCCGGGCGGCGCCGGGACTATTCCGCCTGCTCTCCGCTCTCCCGCCCATTGACTTTCTACCCGCTGTCGGTTTCGGCTTTTTCTGGGGTATCGGTCAGGCCGCTTTTGGATTGGGGATTGACAGAGTTGGTACTGCAGTGGCTTTTGCCATCGTGATCGGTATGTCGTCGGTGCTGGGCAGCCTGATTCCCCTGATGGTTTTGCAGCCAGAGGCCATCTTCCAGGTGCGCGGATTGTTGCTCCTGGCGAGTGCCGCTATCCTTGCGGCGGGCCTGACCGTATACGGGAAAGCCGGCTCGCAGCGGGAACGAGACGCAGGCGCTGACACCGCCGCAAGACGTGTCGCTGATTTCCGGGTGGGACTTTGGATTTGCATTATCGCCGGAATGCTAGGAGGCATGCTAAACCTTGGGTTTGCATTCAGTGGCAAGATTGCGGCTCAGGCTGTGGTCTTCGGCCTGACTCCGATTCGGGCTACATACGTAATCTGGCCGTTTGTCCTCACGGCCGGCTTTATTCCCAACCTCTTATACACGGTGTTCCTGTTGCGGCGCAACCACACGCTGGCGGCGTTCGCGCGCGCTCCGTTTCGCGGGGGGCTCCTCTCGTTGGGAATGGCTGTGTTCTGGCTTAGCGGGGTTCAGCTCTACGGCGTGGGCGCGGCCGTGACCGGCCGCTTCGGGACTTCGATCGGCTTCGCCGTTTTTATGATCACGCTCATCCTTTGGTCATCCTCGCTGGGAATTATAACCGGCGAGTGGCGCGGCGCGCGTCCCGCGACCTTTCGCCGCATGCAGCTCGGGTTGGGCATCCTAGTGCTGGCCTTGTTCGTCTTGAGCATAACCGGGCTGCTTTGAAAGTCTGCTACCGACCGGGAGCGGGCTTTCTTGGTCAACGCTCAACTGAGGAGCGGTTGCGGTGCCTCTTCCCAGCTTCACTGCCTCAAAAGTCCAGTCCGAAGAGAGAAATGACGTGAGATTCGAATGCCCGGCAAACGGGGATATTACGAACCGCCGCGCACGACGATGTGCATCTCCGCCAGGCGGCGCGAATCTACGCTATGATCCGCTGTCAAGTGATGAGCCGCTGGGCTGAAGGCAAAGTCCCCGGCTCAATACGTGAGGATAATAGCTATGTCCGAGGAAATGACTTCCCGCGAACGCTGTCTCGCAACGATCCGGTTTGAGCCTCATGACCGCATCCCGGTGGACCTGCACAACTTCATGATGACTGTTGTTGACTCGAAGCTGCCCAATGCAAAGCTCTATCAGGACGGGCAGTTGCTGGGCGAGGCGCAGGTGGCTGCATGGAAGAGGTTCGGGCACGACATGCTCCTTATTGAGAACGGCACCGCGACGCTGGCAGAGGCCTGTGGCTGCGAAGTAAGTTACCCACATGCCAGCGCACCGCGCATAGAGAACCCGTTCCTAAAGGGCCTTGGGGAGGTTTCCAGGCTCAGGAAACCCGATCCCTGGAAGTCACCCTTGTGCAGGGCCGCCCTTAAAGCTACTCGAGTTGTGCTTGATCAGATCGGCGACCAGGTTTACGTCATGGGCCGAGCCGACCAGGGACCGTTCGACTTGGCTTGCATGATCACTGGGACCGAGACGTTACTGACGGAGATGGCAGCGGGCGAAAACGATGAGCTGATCTTTGAACTCCTTGAGTATACGAGCGAAGCTTACATACTTTACGCACACATGTTCAAGGAAATGGGCTGTCCCGGAACTTCGCTTGGTGAGGCCTTCTGCTCACCGGATGTAATCTCACCTGCGATGTACGAAAAGTACTGTCTTCCTTACGGCAAGAAGGTTGTGACCGCGCTGCAAAGCGACGACTTCTTTGTGGCTTACCATACCTGCGGCGACACCACGAAAATCATCGGCCTGATGGCGGAGACAGGTGCCAAGATCCTGGAGTTCGACTACAAGTGCGATAAGGCTGCTGCTAAGAGAGCGACCGTGGGAAAGACGACCCTTCTTGGTCCTGTTGATCCCAGCGGAGTTTTGCACCAAGGCTCCATTGAGGACGTCGAGACAGTCTGCCGCGAGGCCATCGAAGTGCTTGCCCCAGGCGGCGGATTCATCCTCGGGCCTGGTTGCGCTCTGCCCGGAACAACGCTTCCTAAGAACGTCGATAAGCTTATTGAGTGCGCGAAAGTCTATGGTAAGTACTGAAGCAAGCAATCGCGGGTGCCTCGCTATGTTCACCCGGATTTGCAATTTGAACTCCACCAAATAAACCTTTGGATGTCGATCGTCATCTGTATTTATGCGGGTTTGGACGCGGTGAGGACGCCTTGGAGGTGCACACCCCGTGGGTGAGAAACATGGCCCACCCTTTGGCGTTCTTGATGCTGCTCTGGGATCGCAACTTCACGAAGGATGCCCGCAACTCCTGGAGGCGGCGGGTGGCGCATACGTCCCGACGGTTTGAAGCCGTGAAATAATTGCCGGAATCGCGGGTGGCGCCGACATTGCCCTTGATGTCGGCGACCGTTAAGAAACCAGAACAGGCGACGGATAGGACGCGGTGACAGCGATGTTGCCCGTGTTCGTGGGGCGCATACATGGAAGGCAGTGTATGCGCCACCCGTGGCCACAAGGAATAAGGCAACTCACAATCCGCGATTCACAGTTCATAATTCATAATTGCTCTTGCCCTTCAGCCGCCCTTCAATGATTCAATGATCCAATGAATCAATGAGTCAATTGAGGAAGTCCTGGGCTAGGTCCGTCAGTTGACGGATGGACACATTGTCTCTTGACAACGC
>Ga0116103_1000853_pt1 | contig 15460 bp, 20 predicted proteins | sample June2015DPH_4_10_2_FD_89714 | JGI IMG/M metagenome (GOLD analysis project Ga0116103, IMG submission 89714) | Peatland microbial communities from SPRUCE experiment site at the Marcell Experimental Forest, Minnesota, USA - June2015DPH_4_100 | ecosystem: Environmental > Terrestrial > Soil >...
AGCACGGTCTGGCAGCCAGGGCACCAGTTCACCGGGGCCTTGCGCCGGTAGGCGAGGCCCGCCTCGAGGAACCGGAGGAAGATGAGCTGGTTGAAGCGCATGTAGTCGGGGTCGTGGCTGCGAACCTCGCGGCGCCAGTCGTAGACGGCCCCGAGCCGGAGCACGCTCGCGCGCAACTCCTCGATGCGGGCCTCGGTGTACTCGCGCGGGTGCTTCGCGCCCCCCTTGATCGCCGCGTTCTCGGCCGGCAGCCCGAACGAGTCGAACCCGAACGGCGAGAGCACCGCGTGGCCCTGCATCGTCCGGAACCGAACCAGCACGTCGCCGAAGGTGTAGTTGCGGATGTGGCCCTGGTGGGCGGGCCCGCTCGGGTACGGGTACATCGAGAGGACGTAGTAGGGCGGGCGAGGATCGTCGAGGTCGACCTCGTACGTGCCCTCCTCCGCCCAGCGCCGTTGCCAGCGCGGCTCGGCTTCCGCAAAGTCGTAGTTCGCTCTCATTGGGGCCAAAGACTACCGAGTGGGGACGGGGCGATCACCGGAATGGCGCGCCGGTCGTCGCGACCTAAGATCGCAACGCCCGAAGTTGACGGGTGCGCCTGACCGGGTCCCGAGACCGCGGCAGGTGGCAAGAAGGGTCGTCTGGTGATCCGGTGAGGAGCGTCTCGGGGGCGTAGCTCAGTTGGTAGAGCGCTTGACTGGCAGTCAAGAGGTTCGCGGGTTCGAATCCCGTCGCCTCCACGAGTTGGCCTGGTGATACGACATCTCCCGAGGTGTGATGGCGAGCGGTAAGGCCGTGTCAGTCGTCGTCGAGGGCGGCCTGCGCAGCCAGTTCCTTAGGCAGCTCTCGGAGATTCCGAGATCCTCGGCGATCTTCGCGATGGGCTTTGCTCGCTCACGAGCAAGCTCGACAGTGCGGCGGTGGAACTCCGGTGGATGGGGATGGGGCATGTGGACTCCTCTCCGAGCTGGGTGGCGCCCAACTCAGAAAAGGGTAGGTGTCCGTCAAATCAGCGACAGCTCACCGGGCTCCGCGGCGGGTTGGGCGTTTTTGCCGTCTACCCGATCCGGCCTTGACGGTGCGTCTCGGCTCCACACTCTGGACGGCAAACGGCGGGTCACACCTTCTGCTCACTGGGTCGCGTCTTCAAGTCCTTTTCTCAGGGGCGATTACCAGGCAGAGACTTCGGGGAAATCACGGGTCCACCCGACAGACGGCGACAAGCCTGCGAGGCGCCGCATGGTCGCGCGCTGGGGCCAATTCTCGCCGCACGCGATTCTTGAGTTCCAAGTGAAAGGCTATAATTTATGTAACAGAGCGGCAGAGAATCAATCGCCGGTCACAACAGGTTCGGAGGAGGCCATGTTGTACAACGCCAGCGGTAGGCGGGTACACCCGAGGATGCGAATTACCGGCGCCGCGCTCTTGGTTGGTGCCGTTTTTCTCGGCGCAGTAGGTGGTGGGATTGCCAGCGCCGCGAAGTCTCCTTCGAAGGGTGGTCCCACGACCACCTTTACGGTCACAGGGAAGTACCACGGCACCCTCACGTTGTCTGACCCGATGAGGAACTGTTCGCTGACGAACGGACGGCACATGGCTGGGCTGGGAGGTGCCTCAATCGACGCGACCCTCCACGGCAAGTTGTCGGGCCTCAGCTACAGCACCTGGATCTTCCTCGCGTCAGCAACAGAGGGCGGCACGAACATGATCCAGAAGGGACTGTCTCAGACTTCGGCGTACGGCGCCAGCCTGCAGCCCGTCATTCCCGGCGGCTCCAGCAACCTCGGTTTCTTCGCGTCATCGGGCAAGATCACCGTCGGCAACCAGAAGGGCGCGGCCACCTACAAGATGTCGTACGACAACGGCAGCGGCAAGGCGAACGCGGGGAATGTGACGATCTCGGGTACCTGGGACTGCCCCGTGACCATCCAGTCGTAGCTGTCGTTAGTCAACGAGACTCGTCAAATGACACCGGCGCCGGGCTGTACCTGGCGCCGGTGTTTCATGTCTGGAAGGAGGCTTGTCGCCCGGATGGACTACTGAGCGGCGTCCCGTCCGCCTGGTCCACGGCTCCGGGGGAGAGACTCGAACTCTCAACCACACGGTTAACAGCCGCGTGCTCTGCCAATTGAGCTACCCCGGATCGAACGACGGCACGTTAGCAGCGCGCACAGCTTGCGGCGATCGGTCCTGGATAGCGTTCCGGCGGCTGTTCGATACCGACGGTGGCTTCGTCTGACGAGAATCGCGGGAATGACGAGAATCCTGCTGGCCACGACGGGTGGTCGGCAGGAGACCGATCCGGTTCAAGGGTCCGCCAGACGACGTTCCGGCGACGCTCAACTGTCTCCGGACCCTTCTGGCGCCCAGTTGACAGCGTGGGCGATTAGGTATCAAGTGGCCAGACCGGGAGGATGCGCTTTTCCCACGTCGTGTTGACGACACCGGCAGGCGGTGACGTCCTAAGTTCCCTATAAACGGTGTTGCGGCTCATGTGGAGCTTCTCAGCGATCGCCGTCTTGGACCACCGCTCAGGCAGAAGAGGCGATGGACTTCGGCCCAATCCTTCACGTCGTGCACCCTTCCTCCTCAGCTCGGCTCGAGTTGGGGATCGATCAATCACTACGCGAACTGGTGGATCGCGCAGTTTTCGACCGACGTCAGGTGCCCAGTTTTCAGGCGTCGTCGACAGACACCACCATCGACGGCAAGATCCAGAGCCTCGCATCGTCATCATCGGGGTCGACGTCGCGCCGTTGGTGGAGGCCGAGCTGGATCGTCGGCACCCCGACCGCCCCAAGTTCCGACCGACGACCCCCGAGGGGTTCCGGGAGGCCTGGGACCTCAACGAGCGGCTGTGGGAGTCAACGCTCGCGCGGGCGCGCCGACTGCCCTCGGAAATGCTGCACGAGTCGGTCGGCGGCAAGTGGTCGTTCATCCAGACCCTGCGCCATCTCGCGTTCGCGACCGAGTCGTGGGTCGGCCGCGGCATCCTGGGCGATCCCAGCCCGTGGCATCCGCTGTCCCTGCCCTGGGACGAGATGGGCCCCCGACCGGGTGTGTCGCATGAACGTGAGCGCGCCCGTCGCTCGACGAGGCGCTCACCTTGCGGCTGGAGGCGATGGCGATGATGCGGCGGGTTGTTCGACGGCCTGACCGACACCCAGCTCGACAGCCGGTCCGACCCGCTCGTGGGTCCCGGCTGGCCGGACGAGGGCGAGACCTTCCCCGTCCGCAAGTGCCTCCTGGTCGTCCTCAACGAGGAGTGGTGGCACCGCCTCTACGCCGAGCGCGACCTGGCCGTCCTTGAGAAAAGCAACTGACCTCGAGGAGCTCGTCTTCGCCGGCAGAAGCTCTGGCCGAGTCTGTCCTGGAACCCTGCGAAGCCCTCCCGGTTCGATTCCCGGTGCCGGCTCCAGCGAGCTCAGATCTGTCGTGGCGGTTCCGGGTTGGTTTTTGGTCTGTCCGAGTCCGACTGGCGCTGATCGCCGGAGCCCCCTCAGAGACCCTGATCAGGGTGCCGGATCCTTCACGCGCGTTTCGCCGACCGTGAACGGAACGTCACGAATGAGACGTCGTCGGACTTGTTGTCGTCGTGTCACTCTTCGAGTTCGGCGTCCACAGGCTGTACCAGGAGAACTTCTTGCCCCGGTTCGCGCCGATCGTGCCGGAGACCTCGCCGAGATAGGTTCCGCGCGAGTCGTATACGAAGCAGCTGAACTGCTGGCCCTTCGCCCATGCCGAACCCATGAAGCAGCGCGTCGAGCGCGCCGAGGCGACGCCGAAGCCTTCTTCTGCCCGGGAGCGGACCTGCTGTTCGATACGCGCCTCGAAAGCCGCGAGCGAGACACCTGGCGGGAGGCCGTTCGGCGATGCCTGCGGGTGCGTGAAGAGAAACTTCGCCGACAACAGGGCGGCATCGGCGAGCACGACCACGACAACGACCAGAATGAACACCCAGTGGCCTTTGCTCTTGCGCGTCTTCGTCGCGGAACTGGGATCTTCGTCCAGCTCTCCACCGCCGGTCGAAGACGCACTCGACGCTGAGGGGCCGAGGACACGTTCCGCCTCTGCCTTCTCCTTCTCGTCCGTCACGCTTGCTGAGTCTAGGAGCGGCGGGGGACCGTGGCGAAACGCGGTGCCTGGGACGCGAGTCCTCGTGTCCGTCTGCGATTCCCGGCCTTGCCGGCCACATATGCCCAGTTCTTTGCTGATCTGCTCCCGCCGACCGGACGATGCTCCGCCGTCGTTAGGGTCATCCCGATTGCAGGTTTCCAACCCGAACAACGAGCAAGGGGAGCCCTGTGGCCGACGTCATCGTTCTCGAATTCTCCGCACCAAACGCGGTCGACATCTACAACAAGGTGAACCACATCCTCGGCTTCGACGGCACATCCGATTGGGAGCACTGGCCGAAGGGCATGCTCAGCCACACCGCCGGGGAAGCCGGCGACAGATTGGTCGTCGTCGAAGTGTGGGCATCCAAGGCCGACCAGGAGGAGTTCGTGCGCGCCCAGCTCGGCCCGGTATTCGCCCAGGCCGGAGCGCCCCAACCGTCGAAGGTCGAGTGGCTGAACAGTGCCGGGAACGCCCACCGCCACTGAGATCCGGCAGCACCCGGACGCCACGGCAAGTTCGCGCGCCTGACTCGTCGCCAACCATCTGTCGTCACGAGCTCCCCGCTCGTCCCCGCCGAACGGCATCCGTTCGGCGGAGAATCGAGGCGAGCAGCCGCTCCGAGAGCTATCTCCGGCGGGGCCGGGAACCGAAACCGCCGGAGGAGTTCGGCGTCGGACTCGGCGACGACCGGGAATGGTTCTCGGCGATGCTCGAAAGGCGAGTGACGGGATCCCGACGGTGCTTGCCCGGATCAGCACGTCGCTCGGCGGGAACGAGGGCGACTGTTCGTCGGGAGACGCCGGAGCTTGAGTCGGAGCTGACCCCGGGACGGAAAAGCGATCGCGCCTACACTCGGCAGCACGATATGACTGACACCGGAAACCCGGCCGAACAGGGCGAGCCGAACGGGTCGTCGTCGCAAGCGGCGCCGAGCGAGCCACAAGTCCAACCCATCACGGCGCAGCCTTCGCCAACTTCCCACACCCGGACCAGCGGCCACTGGGCCTCGGTCGTCGTGGGACTGGTCGTCCTGTTCGTCCTTCTCGTCTTAATCCTCGAGAACGGCCAGACCGCCCGTGTCACCTTCTTCGGGTTGCACGGTCACCTTCCCCAGGGAGTGGTGCTTCTCTTCGCCGTGGTCATCGGCGGTCTGTTTGTCGTGCTTGCGGGCACGGCACGGATCCTGCAACTGCGCCTCCGGGCCCGAGGGCCCCGCCCGGCACACCGCGGCGCGCATCGGATGAGAAAAACCGGACCGCGACGCGAGCCCCCCAAACGGCGGGCGAGGAAGGCCTCGCCGCGACTGATCGCAACCGCGTTCAGCCGGTCGGCACCTTGTTAAGCCGGTCGGCTATCGGCTGGGCGGAGTGGTGCTTCTAGAGCTTGACCCAGGCATAGGGATGGTCACGGAATCCGCCGGGCTCGCAAAGCGGCGTGCCGTCCCCGGTCACCGGCAGACGGTGCAAGCCGTGAAGTCGACGCCGATGCCGATCACCTCCTCCGCCCGGACTCCTCCGGATTCCAGCCCTTCGGGGATTCCCTGGTAGAAGACCACCAAGTAGTCACCGGGGTCCTGCAGTGTGGTGTCCGGCGGCAGCTTCACGCTGGTCACGGGCAGCCTGGCATCGATCACGCCATGCGGGTAGGCGACCTCGGCGATCGCGACCTCTTCTCCGGTGCGCAGATCGAGAAGAAGGACTCGACCTGACATCGTTCCGAAGCCGAAGCCGACGCCGATCGCCACTCGCCGGTGCCCGCCGACGGTGAGGTGCTCACGACTCACCTGCCGAGCTGGGCAGACCCGCGACCCTGCGCACCCTTATGGACATCTCCCATCCTCCTGAACGAGGCGTCCGACTTGATATCCGTGGCTCGTCGACACGCCGCCACGGTCGGAAACCCACACAGGAGTCCCCGGCAACGGGCTCTACAACATTGACACCAGGCACCGTGATTCCCCAGATCCCTGGCAAATCACCCTGCCGACGCGCCGCGCGACAAGCAACGCACGGCAACAAAGGGGCCGCTTGCCACTCAGGCGTCGCGCCAAGGATCTGCTGAGCCACGCACCCATCGTCTCATCCGGTCACTGACCGACAGAACCGGTTAGTGACCGGAGAGACGAACGTCCCACTTCTCAGGCAGGCATAACGGCCAAGTGGCAGGCGGCCCCTCGATGGGACCACCTGCCACTTGGAACCTGCCTTTAGTTACTTAGAAGTCGTACTGCTTTTAGAAGTCGTACTGCTTGTAGTTGGCCGGGGTGAACTCCAGCGGCGTCGAGGTGATGATCGTGTCCTTCGCTCCCACGGAGGGCACGCCAGCTGTCGGGCCGGACAACACGGTGAACTTGCCAAGGCTTCCCGCCGTGAAGGTCGCACCCGGGAACAGCAGGTGCTCGTAGGCGTCCTTGGCCACGTACATGACGAGCTTGCCCTGGTTGACCTCGTTCCAGAGGAACAGGGCCTGCAACGAGCCGTTGGCAAAGTACGGCTGGTTCGGCAACGGGTCGCCAATGCCGAAGACGCCGATCTTGCCGGCTTCTCCGAGGTCACTCACCGCTTCGGCGGTACCGACCACAGCCGCACCGTCGATCGGAAGGAGCGCGTTGACGGACGGGTAGGCCTTGATGATGCCCTCAGCCACGGTGAGCGAGGTCGCCGTGTTGGACTCGCCATAGCCAGTCGTCAGGATCTTCACGTTCGGGTACTTGCTCGCGATGTAAGCCTGCATGGCCGAGATCCACGCCAACTGGATGGTGGCGTCTGGAGTCGAGGACATGATCGCCAACTGCGCACTCGTCCCGTACTTCGCCACCGCCGCGTTAATGACGGCCGCGGCGATCGTGGTGTAGAGGGTGTCCTGGACGAAGAAGTCACGTGCCTTCGGGATCACGTCAGAGTCCCAGCTCACGACCTGAATCCCAGCCTTCATCGCCGCTTCTAGCGCCGGAGCCGGGATCGTCGGGTCGTCAGCAGACAGACAGATCACGTTGAACTTCTCCGAAATCATGGTCCGGAAAATTTGCGCTTGACCTGTGGCAGACGCGGTCACCGGAGCCGTGTAGTCCAGTGAAATACCCAGCGACGGGGCAACTTCCCTAGCGCCCTTGACGTTGGCCAGGAACACCGGAAGCCCTAGGAGCTTCGGGACGAAACCCACCTTGATCTTTGGAGCGCTGGCAGTCGCTGACGGTGCGGCCACCACGGCCAGTACCGACGCCGCGGTCAATCCCGCGCAAACGACTGCAATACCCAGCCGCATTCGTGCAGAAATATGCATATATCTCCCCTTTTCATTTTGGCCCCGCTTCGCGGGGACCAATCCACCGAGCGGAAACCCTTTCAGACTCCATCTGTTCATCTGGTGGCCGATTGACACGCCTCGGGTCGCCAGTTGGGGCGCCCCAATGCCGTTCAATTCTGGCGGTCTTCTCGGTCCTTTCAGACATCGGAGGAAACCGTTGCTTTGCCGAGATGTTGGCGAGCGAAGAAGCGGGCCAGGGCATCTCTGAAGGCCACCCCGCCCCGTCGGTCGAGGCTGATCTTGATGATCAGCCCGACGATCAGCACAATTCCTTGCACCATAGTAACAGTCAGCGGGGTCGAGCCGCCATCGAGGAGTCCCACGCTCACATAACCGATGATGATGCTGGCAATGATGACTCCACTTATGCGGCCCTTCCCGCCAAAGATGTCCACTCCTCCGAGCACGACGATCGTGACCGAGGGAAGCAGCAGAGGGATGCCGACGTCGTCGCGCACGGCGTTGTAGACCCCAGCGATCATGATCCCGGCGATCGCCGCGAACACAGCGCTCCCGATGAACGCCCAGATCAGCGTGCGAGACACGTTGACACCGGAGTAGCGAGCCGCGGGCCGGTTGTGCCCGACCAGGACGAGCGATCTTCCGTAGCGGGTGCGCGACACCAACAGGCCTATGAACAGCGCGAGAACCGCGAAGATGATCAAGTCCGCCGGAATGGGGCCTATCGACCCAGTCCCGGTGATCGTCAGGAACGCTTTCGGGAACCCGTAGGGCGGGGATTCACCGCTTACCGCGGTGGCAACGCTCGAGAAGATGAACTGGGTAGCCAACGTGACCAGCAGCGAGCCGATACCGAACTTGGTGATGATGAACCCGTTGAGCGCGCCGAGACCGGCCGCCATCACCAGGGTGATCAGGGTGGCGAGCCAGATGTTCAGGCCCTCGACATGCCAGAGCTGGGCCATGACGATCCCCGACAGGCTGGCCATGGCCCCGATGGAGAGGTCGATCTCCCCGGCGAATATGACCAAGGCCAAACCCAAGGCCATAACTGAGACGTCCAGGAACTCGCTGCTCGCAGAGAGCATGCCCGAGCCGCCTCCCCAGAAGCCGGTGGAGGTGAGGGAAAAGTACAAGAGCTCCAACCCCAGGAGAACAACTAAGACCCAGACCCACACCTGATCGATGGAGGCACGACCGCGCCGATTCGCGGAGAGATCGACCGGCGTGCCCGCCGACACCGTTCCTCCCGGATTGGCGCTCATGCTGCGACCTCGGCATGATGCCGCGTGCGCAGGGCCCGCCGTGTCGCCGGCCCGCTCTGGCGGTCAGTCACCACGGCCAGCAGGATCAGGACTCCGGCCCCCGCCGGCTCCCAGATAGGGAGGATGCGTAAGACGACTATCGCAGTATCGGCCACCGACAGGAACACCGCGCCAAGGGCGGCGCCGATCGGGCGGCCGCGCCCACCAAGGAGGCTGGTCCCTCCGATCAGGGTGGCGGCAATGGAAATCAGGTTCACGTTGGTATCCGTGCCGGTGGTGGAGCTGGCGGACCCGATGTAGCAGAGGTAGACAAAACCGCCAATGCCCGAGAGGAGGCCACAGATTATGTAGGTCATGAAGAGGGTGCGGCGCACCGGAATCCCGGCGCGATACGCTGCATCGGCATTGTTGCCCACGGCGTAGATCGCCCGGCCCCAAGGGGTGAACTTCAAGAACAGCTCGGCGACAATCACGATGCCCACACCGATGAGGAGCAGCCAGGGGATCCCCGGCACTATATCCTCAAGTCCCACGGCGATGTAGTCGTGGGGAAGAGATATCACCGTTAAACCGGAGGTGAAAACGAACTGCAACCCGCCGTAGACGGAAAGAGTGGCAAGGGTGGCAATGATGGGTGGAATTCCCGCCACGGTGACCAGCAGGCCATTGCCGACTCCCAGGGCGATGCCAATCAGAATCACGAGAACCAGGGCAACGAAAATGTTCAAGTTATGGTTCTGGGCCGGGAATCCGATGGCGATCGCGGCGATACCGAGCATCGGAGCCACCGAAAGGTCGATCCCACGGGTGATGATCACCATCGTCTGGCCGGTAGCAACCACCATGATGACCACCGAGCCCGCCAACATGAACGAGATGTTGCTGGAGCTCAGGAATTGAGGACGCAACACGTCAACGATTCCTGACATCAGCAGGAGAGCGACCAGGAGTTGGACCTCACGACGCATCAGGATTGCCACCAAGCGGGACCGGGCCTTCTCACCGGTCTCACCAGGCATCTGCTGGTCCAAGTAGCTCAGTGCTTGCCCTGTTGCGGTCATCGGGCCACCGGCCCCACCACCATGGCTCCCAACCGCGCATCGGTGATGTCGTCTCCGGTAAGTTCACCCACCACAGAGCCCTCGTAGATCGCCAAGACGCGGTCACATATCATGGTTAGCTCCGTGAGCTCAGACGATATTAAGAGACAAGCCAGCCCCTCATGGGCCAGTTTGATCACCAGGGTCCAGATATCATCCTTGGCCCCGATGTCGACTCCCCGGGTGGGCTCGTCGAATATGGCCACCTTCGGCTCGGCGAGGAGCCAACGTGCCAACATCGATCTTTGTTGGTTTCCTCCCGAAAGGGTCTTCATCAATGCGTCGATCGTGGGCATACGGACCGCCGTCGTTTTCGTGGCCTCCTCTGCCATGCGACGCTCCGCCGCCGGTCGCAACAGCGGACCTCGCCTCGGGAGGCGGTGGATGACCCCGGCGGTTACGTTGCGGGTCACCTCAACCTCGGCAAATATCCCGTGCCTGCCTCGATCCTCGGGCAGGTAGATGAGACCGGCATCGACGCAATCCCGGGGAGTGCGATGCGCCAGCGCAACGCCCTCCACCTCGACCCTCCCCCGCTCGGCCGAACGGAGACCGTAGATCGTCTCGGCAATCTCGGTGCGGCCACTGCCGACGAGCCCGCCCAGACCAAGAATCTCGCCCTCACGCAGGACGAAACTGATGTCACGAAAATAGGGTTCCAAGGTCAGATTGGTCACCGCGAGCATTTCCTTGTTAGCGGTCAGATCCTGCTCGCCGCGCTCGCGCACCCGGGTCACGATCTCCCGGCCCACCATGGCAGAAACGACGGCAGGTCGCGCGAACTGGTCGCGGGTCTCCCGCATCACGATCTTGCCGTCGCGCAACACCGTTAGCCGGTCACTGATGGCGAGCACCTCATCGAGGCGGTGACTGATGAAACCCAGGGTGAAACCAGAATCGCGCAGGTTCCTCATCACATCGAACAGGGTGTCCGCCTCATGCGCGGTGAGCGGTGAAGTTGGCTCATCGAAAAAGAGCACCTGGCAGCGGTGCACCAGCGCGCGGGCGCACTCGACGAGCTGCTGCTGGGCGACACTCAGCTCGTCGGCGCGCATCTCGGGGTCGATGTCGAGGCCGACTCGCTCCAGGTAGCCGGACGCCTCACGGCGCATGGGCCGCCAGTCGACGAGGAAAGGAAATCGCCTGCGTCGAAGGATACCGACGAAGAGGTTTTCCGTAACCGAAAGAGATTCCATCAGCGACGGCTCCTGGGGAACCAGGTAAATCCCTCGCTGCTGGGCGTTGTGGGGGTGGAGACCGATCAGTCGTTCTCCTCCGAGAACAAGCGTCCCCGAGTCGGGTTGGTAGATGCCGGAGAGGATCTTGACGAGGGTGGACTTCCCCGCTCCGTTCTCACCGACGATGGAGTGGATCTCACCCGGTTCGAAAGTCACCGTCGCGTCGTTCAGGACGACGGCGCCGTCGAAGGACTTCGTGAGTGATGTGCCGACGTAACTGACGCCTTGCAGCTTCGTCGGGGAAGCGACTCCCTCCGTGGCGGTGGCGCTCATCTCCCCGACCGCCGGGGGGGTGCGACCTCGGGGGTGGGACGGGCGGAGCCGGACTGATAACAAAGACTGGATTCAGCTGGATGGGTCAAACCCGGCGGGATCGCCTCCCTGGCGATTGTCTTCACGGACCCGGCCGCACCCCTGCCAGGGAGCCGTGGCAACCGGAGACCCTCGGTGCTGATCCCCCCGGCAGGAGACTTCACCCCGGAAGCGAGCTGGACACGATTTGACACGTGGTTTACCACCTGATTTCGGAGTTCCTGAAATTTTCGGACGTCACGTTACTGAAACATTCTGTGACAAGCAAGCGTCGGACATCCGGGTCGTATTCACCCGCCGAACAGGCCGTCGCTCACGGTGCTGTTCCTGTTCCTAGACGGACGGCCGCGAGCCTATCCGGGGTCGGGGCGTGAGGCAGGCCTGGGTAGTGGCCTAATTTGGGGACTGACATACTTGACGCACCCAGCTCACTCGTCATACTCGGGGGCTGGCTCGATCAAGCCAAGCCACATCCCGACGCGGCTGACGAGACAGAACGGGCAGCGCCGCGGGTGATGGGTCTTGCCGATCGGTGCCCAATGTGACGGTTCGATCTGTTCGATGAGCAGTGGGCGCATGAGACTCCTAGGCTGCGCGTGATGCCGTGGATACGGACACCTCGGTCAAGAACGTTCATCGAGGTCTGGTACACCCCGAGCACAAGACGGCTGATGCTTCACTTCCGCAAAGACGAGACGATGTACGCATACCGTGGTGTGCCGGATCAGGTCTTTGCGGCATTCATGACGGCAAAGTCGATGGGTGCCTTCTACTCCCGGCGAATCAGGGGTAAGTACCACGCCGATCTCGTCGGCTGATCACACACGACGCGAGGAGGACTCATGGCGGGCGAACCAGGACATTTCCAGTTCAATATCGAAACGGGACCCACCGACTACCCGTTGGTCAACTGGGCGTTGATCAATGACACAACCGGTGACGTGATGGCCGTCTCCTTCGTGCCTCAAAGTGGGAGGTCGGCAAAAGCGACGACGCAGTGGATCATCGACAACGCCAAGGACTGCAAGATCATGGAGAGGGTCGTCCGACCTTCTCGGTAACCCACCAGCCATAAGGACCTGACCCAAGATCCTCAAGTGACACCTCGTCCGCATCCGCAAAGTCTGGATGCGTAGTCACGATGTCGCGCTTGTCTGTTGACATCGGAATCATGACTTGATCTTGCATGACTTGACCTGCGCTTTCTCATGATATTACATGCTTGTATTTCCCCTGCTAAGGGGCCAAATGATATAGCCATTTGAGACAATAGGGGCATGTCAGAGAGTCGGGAACCCAAGAATCTTCTAGAGGCCATTCGTTACTTCTCGGATGAGCAAGTGGCCTTTGATTTCGTCGTCAAACTGCGTTGGCCAACGGGTGAGCCGACTTGCCCGCGGTGCGGGTGCCTCGACAACTACTACCTGAGCACCCGCCGCATCTGGAAGTGCTCAGGTTGCAAGCGTCAGTTCTCGGTCAAGGTCGGGACGATCTTCTAAGACTTACCGGTCTTCGCTTCCTGCTCGTCAATCTCCCGCTTCGGGACCGCGACCATGGCTCGGGCGAACGCAGCAAAGTTCTCGAACTCAGCCTCATCGCTGTCATCGGAGGGTAGCGCCGAGAAGTTCATTGTGGTGTTCATGTCTTGGTTGGTTACGACGGTTTCATGCTGTGCCATTCCACTCCTCCTCGCTGATCCCTGCCGATGTGAGAATCTTCGCAAGTTCCCAGTTCTGGATTTCTCGTCCAGGGCGATAATTCTGGATACACACCCTTCGTGTACCGCGGCCCTGGATGAACGTTTCCCTGCTACGTCCTTTTGGAAGTTGCGGACAATTGAGCTTCGCCAACCGTCGTAGCATTTCCCTTCGTTTGGTAACGGCCGGGAGAGCCACGACGTGGTGTTATAGGACGTTCAGGTCAATACCGTCTACAACCGGGATATCACCGTCATGATTGATGACCTTGAACATGGTCCAGTCAAAAAGGATGTCGGGCAGCAAAGCGCTCGCCTCTACCTCTGTCTCTCCCTCAGACCATGCGCCGTCAAGCCCCACGACTTCTCCAACCCAGGTGCCATCGGGGACTCGGTAGAGCCTGGCGTGACGCATCGCCGCCGCCGCGTAGTCTTCGACCAGTTTTTCTGTGTACGCCTTAGCGACTTGGCGGCGCGCAAGAGGTTCTTTCGTTTCTGTCGAGTGCACCAAGGTCAATTTCGCCGGACCAGTGATGCCGTTCAACGATGAGAGCGATGTGCGCGTCGGCTGTTCCGCGTCGGGAACATCTGACCGGTTGGTCGTAGACAGTGAAATCGCAGGAGTCATGACGATTCCCCCTTTCGCAGGTTGTCGGGCGCGCTGACTTTGAGCACGTTCGTCGAGGTGAGTACGTACACAGGATTCCCTTCAGTGTCGTACTGGTCTTCGAGGCGATATGCGGCCGTAACGACGAGTTTCAGCCGAACGACCGTGCCATCATCGAGCAAGTATTCGGTCCATGGTTCGTTAAGTGGACGAAATCCCAGCTCATCTGCGTCGACCGGACCATTCGGTCCAGGCACGCGACGTTTAGCCACCTAGGCGTCCGTTCGACCGAGCGGCTCGCGCCAAGCCGCGGGGCGCGAGTTGGTGGGTGGCTTCTTGGGCGACGGCCCAGGCGACCTGGGACGCGTCGCCACACCGAGGGGTGTCCGCCATGGTCTCCCTCTCTCTAGGTGACCTAAACGGTAGCCGACTTCCGCGCCCTCGGCGCGCGGCGCCTCGGGCCGTCGAGGCGTTCCCTGAGTGGCAACCCGGAGCATCAGGCGCGGGTGCGTCAAGTATGTCAGTCCCCTAATTTGGGCACTGACTTACTTGACGCACCTGGCCCGGTCGCGGGGCGAGTACGATGACGGTAGTTGACCGCTCTGAACTCACCATGCTCGGGTCGGGCGGTCATCATCTTGTACCGGGGCAATGGCCCGAGACACTGGCCATCCTGCCGGAAGGGGTGAAGCGGCCGATGCGAGTACCCGAGGACATGTTGAGGTGCGTCGCGTTCCTTTACGCCCGCTTCGGTGGCGAGCCGCGACCCATGGGAACGGCCTTTTGGCTTGCTCTGCCGATCCCCGGTTATCCTGACCGAATTGTCACGGCTTTCCTAACGGCGCAGCACGTGATCACGGACTGCCAGGACTCGGATGACGGGAAGGTGTTGGTTCGCGTCAACACCCATCACTCAGGAACAAAGTTCGTGGAGACCAGCATTGGCGATTGGGTCCAGCCAGAAAGGTCCATCGACGTAGCGATACTTCCAAACACCGATGTCCTTGTCGGGGATCGGGACTTGGAGTTCGGAGCGTGGCGGGCGTCGAATGTCGCGACCAATGAGGTCATGCGCTCCGAAGGAATCGGCATCGGTGACGAGGTGTTCATGGTGGGGTTGTTCCACCGGCACACTGGGCGTGACCGCAACGAGCCGATCATCCGAGTGGGGAACATCGCGGCGTTCCCGTCCGAACCTATCCTCGGAGCCAATGGTCCCATGCAAGCGATCCTCGTCGAGGCTCGCTCCATTGGTGGCCTGAGTGGATCGCCAGTGTTCGTACATATGGGCTTCGCCCGTTGGCGCGATGGCGAGATGTACAAGTCGGGCACCGCAGCGCCGTTCTTCCTTCTTGGTCTTGTTCACGGGCATTGGAACATTGGCGAAGATCGAATCGACTCGGTTACCAGCGAGCGGGGCGAACCTCTCAATACGGGAATAGCTGTCGTCGTGCCAGCCGAGCAAATAGCGCGGCATGTGCTGTCGATTGTCGAGGAGGCGGTACAGATGAAGCGCAAAGGTCTGGACGACGAACGAAGGCCGGTAAAAGATTCCGCCCATCCCGGCTCTGCGACTGCGACCGCCGACCTATTGGGGAAGCTCCTGCAAGTGCCGAAGTCGGAGGCTGACGAGGTGCATCGCCAGCACCCTCAATCGTGATCGGTCAACTGCGCCCACGTCAAGCGGTGCCCGTTCGCGCCAGCTATCGCAACGCGCAACCTGGTCAAGTCGCTGTCATCCCGGTGGTTGTAGGAGAATGTGCGCTCAGTGACGTAGCGGTCAAGGTGAGCGCGGTCGACATGGGTTTGGGTTCCCTTGAGCGCACGCTTGAGCAGCGACCAGAAGTTCTCGATGC
>Ga0116103_1000865_pt1 | contig 15291 bp, 16 predicted proteins | sample June2015DPH_4_10_2_FD_89714 | JGI IMG/M metagenome (GOLD analysis project Ga0116103, IMG submission 89714) | Peatland microbial communities from SPRUCE experiment site at the Marcell Experimental Forest, Minnesota, USA - June2015DPH_4_100 | ecosystem: Environmental > Terrestrial > Soil >...
CCCCGATTTCCGGTTCACCGTGAAGCTGTGGCAGCTCTTCACCCATGGGACGACAGAAGCCAGAGGCGAGTCGCGAGTTGCGAGGGGCGGGAGCGGGGCCGGTGAATGGACCGCCGACGACGTGCGCATGGTGACGGAGGGGCTCGAGGTGCTGCGCGGCGAAGGGCGGCTGGGCGCGCTGCTCGCGCAGTTCCCCTGGTCCTTCAAGCCCGACTCCCGCTCGCGCGACCGGTTGATGCGCATCGCCGAGACGTTCGCGGGCTGGCCGCTGGCGGTGGAAGTCCGGCACGCGCGCTGGGGACGTCCCGAGGAGCTGGCGTTCCTGCGGGACATCGGCGTGGGCTTCGCCAACCTGGACCAGCCGGTGATCGGCCAGTCCCTCCCGCCCACGGCGCACGCCACGGGCCCCCTCGGCTACGTCCGCTTCCACGGGCGCAACTACGAGCACTGGTTCGGCGAGCACGAGGACGCCGCGCCGGACGTGCGCCGAATCGGGCACGACGCTTCCGACGCGCCGCCCGCTCGATCCGGCCCGACAGCGAGTACCACCGCGCCGGACGTGCGCCGAATCGGGCACGACACTTCCGACGCGCCGCCCGCTCGATCCGGCCCGACAGCGAGTGCCACCGCGCAGCGGTACGACTACCTGTACACGGCGGCAGAGCTCGCCCCCTGGATCGAGCGGATCAGGGCGCTCGGCGCGACCGACGGCGTCACGGACGTCTACGTGATCACGAACAACCACTTCGAGGGGAAGGGTCCGGCCAACGCGCTGATGGTCCGCGCGATGCTGGAGGGGCGGCGCCTCAAGGCGCCGCCGGTCCTGTTCGAGACCTACAAGAGCGCCCTGGCGCCGTACGCCGACCCGTCGGAGGAGCCGCATCAGCAGCCAGGGGACCCGGGCCTGTTCTGAACTCCGCCCTCTCCAGACTCGCAACCGCTCGCAACTCTCCGTCTCGCGACTATTCCGACCTCTGACAGCTATCTTACTGCCCTCCATGGATGCCCGGCGCATACGCAATTTCTGCATCGTCGCCCATATCGACCATGGGAAGAGCACGCTCGCCGACCGGCTGATCGAGGCGACGGGAACGCTGAGCGCCCGGCAGATGCGCGATCAGGTGCTGGATACGATGGACCTGGAGCGGGAGCGCGGGATCACGATCAAGCTGAACGCGGTGCGGATGACCTACGCCGCGCGGGACGGGACCCAGTACGAGCTGAACCTCATCGACACGCCGGGGCACGTGGACTTCACCTACGAGGTCTCGCGCTCGCTGAACGCGTGCGAGGGCGCGATCCTGGTGGTGGACGCGGCGCAGGGTATCCAGGCGCAGACGGTCTCGAACCTCTTCCTCGCGCTCGACGCCGGCCTCGAGATCATCCCCGTCCTCAACAAGATCGACCTCCCCTCGGCCGAGCCGGAGAAGCGGAAGGCCGAGCTGCACGAGCTGATCGGCGCGAAAGAAGACGAGATCCTGCTCGTGTCCGCGAAGGAGGGGCGCGGGATCCCCGAGCTGCTGGAGGCGGTCGTCCGGCGCGTGCCGGCGCCGCGCGGCGACCCGGCGGCGCCGCTGCGCGCCCTGATCTTCGACAGCTACTACGACCGCTACCGGGGGGCGATCCCCTCGATCCGGGTGGTGGACGGCGTCGCCCGGCCGGGCATGCGCATCACGATGGGCTCGCACGACGGCGTCTACGAGGTGGCGGAGGTCGGCTACCTGCAGCTGGCGCACCGGCCGACGGAGGATCTCTCGGCGGGCGAGGTCGGCTACCTCGTCGCCAACTTCCGCGACGTGAAGGACACGCGGGCGGGCGACACGATCCTCGACGCCGACCGACGCGCGGCGCAGCTCCTCCCGGGGTACCGCGAGGCGAAGTCGATGGTCTTCGCCGGCCTCTACCCCACCGCGCCGGAGGCGTACGAGGACCTGCGCGACGCGCTGGCCAAGCTCCAGCTGAACGACGCGTCGCTGCACTACGAGCCCGAAACCTCGATCGCGCTCGGCTTCGGCTTCCGCTGCGGGTTCCTGGGGCTGCTCCACATGTAGATCGTGCAGGAGCGGCTCGAGCGGGAGTTCGGGCTCGACCTCGTCACCACCGTGCCGAACGTGGAGTACGACGTGTACCTCACGAACCGTGACAAGCTGGTGGTGGAGAACCCGAGCAGGATGCCGACCGGCTCCCAGGTGGACCGGATCGAGGAGCCGTACGTGGACGCCCGGATCATCTCCCCCTCCGAGTACATCGGCCCGCTGATGCAGCTGGGCCAGGAGCGGCGCGGCGTCTACAAGGGCATGAAGTACCTCGACCCGGTGCGCGTGGAGTTCGAGTGGGAGTTCCCGCTCGCGGAGATCATCCTCGACTTCTACGACAAGCTGAAGACGCTGTCGCGCGGCTACGCGTCGCTCGATTACGAGTTCGTCGCCTACCGCGCCAGCGACCTCGTGAAGCTGGACATGCTGATCAACGGCGACGCGGTGGACGCCTTCAGCGTGATCATCCATCGCGACAAGGCGTACGAGTGGGGGAAGAAGCTGGCGGAGAAGCTGCGGGAGCTGATCCCGCGGCAGCTCTTCGAGGTCGTGATCCAGGCGGCCATCGGCAGCAAGATCATCGCGCGCGAGACGGTGCGGCCGCTGCGCAAGAACGTGCTGGCCAAGTGCTACGGCGGCGACGTCACCCGCAAGCGCAAGCTGCTCGAGAAGCAGAAGGCGGGGAAGAAGCGGATGAAGCAGGTGGGCTCCGTGGAGATCCCGCAGGAGGCGTTCCTCGCCGTGCTGAAGGTCGAGTGAGTGGACCGCGCCCCAGCGGGCCGCAGCCGCGGCCGAGCCCGCCCCCGCCGCCGCGAGCGAGCAGCGTCGTGCACGGCCGGGGGCTCGTCATCCAGACGGCGTTCTTCGGCGACGTGATCCTGACCACACCGCTGATCCGGCGCGCGTGCGAGCGGCTCGGCACGCCGGTCGACGTGGTGACGCTCCCGGGCGCGGCGCTGGTGCTGGCGAACAATCCGTCGATCCGGGACCGGATCCCGTACGACAAGCACGGGAAGGACGCGGGGATCGCTTCTTTCGTGCGGCTGGCCCTGCTGCTGCGCCGGCGCCGGTATGCCGTCGCCTACCTGGCCCAGTCGAGCCTGCGTTCGGCCGCGCTCGCCTTCGCGGCGCGCATCCCCCGCCGCATCGGCTTTCGGGGCGCGCCGGGGGCATTCCTCCAGACCCACTCCGTCGCGCCGCGCGGCGAGCCGCACCAGGTCGAACGGCTTCTGGCCCTCGCCGACGGCGCCCCCGACCGCCGCGAGCCGGAGATCTTTCCGGGCCCCGAGGAGCGCGCGGCGGTGGACGCGCTGCTCGCCGAGGCCGGGATCCAGGGGGAGTTCGTGGTGCTGGCGCCCGGCTCGCAGTGGGGCTCCAAGCGCTGGCCCTTCTTCCCGGAGCTGGCGCGGGTCCTCGCGCAGGAGTGCCGGCTCGCCATCGTCGGGGGCCCGGGAGACCGCGCCGACGCGCGGCAGATCAAGACGGCCCTCGGCTCCGCGACGCCGGTGGCCGACGCGACCGGGAGGCTCTCGATCCTCGCCGCCGGCGAGCTCATCCGCCGCGCCCGCCTCCTCGTCTCGAACGACTCGGCGCCGGTGCACCTGGCGTCGGCGACGGGCACGCCGACGGTGGAGATCTACGGGCCCACGGCGCCGATCTTCGGCTTCGCCGCGCGCGCGGCCTGGTCGCGCATCGTCGAGCCCGATCCGCTCGACTGCCGCCCCTGCCACCACCACGGCCCCCCGGCCTGCCCGCTCGGCCACCACCGCTGCATGCGCGAGATCTCCATCAGCAAGGTGCTGGCCGAGGTCCGCGGGCTGCTCCAGATTGTTCCCAAACGCTACGGAGTCTGACGCATGCGCTACGTGGTCGGCGTTGACATCGGCGGCACGAACATCGTGGTGGGCACGGTGTCCGAGGACGGCCAGCAGGTCCTCGGCTTCCGTTCGACGCCGACCCAGCCGGAGGAGGGCCCGCAGGCCGTCATCGGCCGGATCGCCCGGCTGACCCAGGCCTCGATGGCGGCGGCGGAGAAGGCCTCCGGGGTGCGCCGGGACGGCATCGTGGGCGTGGGGATCGGCTCCCCCGGACCGCTCGACCGGGAGAAGGGCCTGGTCCTCCTGACGCCGAACCTCGGGTGGCGCAACCTCCCGCTGCGGGACCTGGTGAGCGAGGCGGTCGGGCTCCCCGCCACCCTCGACAACGACGCCAACTGCGCGGTCTACGGCGAGTGGTGGGTCGGGGCCGCGCGCGGCGCGAAGTACGTGGTCGGCCTCACGATCGGGACGGGGATCGGCGGCGGCATCGTGCTCGACGGCGAGATCTACCACGGCACCTCCGACGTCGCCGGCGAGATCGGGCACACGACCATCGACTCCACCGGCCGCCTCTGCAAGTGCGGCAACTACGGCTGCCTCGAGGCCTACGCGTCCGGGCCGGCGATCGCGGCGCGCGCGGTCGAGGGCATCGTCAGCGGCGTGGAGACGCGGCTGCCCGACTACGTGGGCGGCGACCTCACGAAGATCACGGCGCAGACGGTCTTCGAGGCCGCGTCCGCCAACGACGACTTCGCGCTCGAGGTGGTGCGCGACACCGCCAAGTTCCTCGGCGCCGGCGTCGGCAACCTGGTCAACATCTTCAATCCCGACGTGGTCGTCATCGCCGGCGGCGTCACGATGGCGGGCGATCGGCTCTTCGTGCCCCTCAAGGCCGAGGTCAAACGCCGGGCGTTCCAGCCCGCGGTCGATGTGTGTCGCATCGTCCCGGGCGCGCTCCCCGGCACCGCCGGCGTGATCGGTGCGGTCGCCACCTTCAAGAACCAGATGTGGGGGGAGGTCTGAAGAAGCTCGGCGTCCTCGGCACGATGATCTGGGACACGATCATCGGCCGCGACCCCGCCGAGGCTCCGCTCGAGGAGTGGGGCGGGATCGGCTACGCGCTGGCCGGACTCGACGCCTCGCTGGGCACGGACTGGGAGCTGGTGCCGCTGGTGAAGGTGGGGCGCGACATGGCCGTCAGCGCGAACGAGTTCCTCCGAGGTCTCGCCAGGGTCCCGGATGGTCGCCGCTTCGCCGAGGTGCCGACGCTGAACCCGCGCGTGCGGCTGAACTACCGCGACCTGGAGCGGTGGTGCGAGCAGCTCCAGGGCGGCGTCCCGCCGTGGACCTGGGCCGAGCTGGGCCCCATGGTCGCCGACCTGGACGCCCTGTACGTCAACTTCATCACGGGCTACGAGTGCGACCTCGCCACGGCGCAGGCCCTGCGCCGCGCCTTCGACCGGCCGCTCTACGGCGACCTGCACAGCCTCGCCCTCGGCATGCACGCCGACGGCATCCGCCACCACCGCCCGCTCGAGCAGCCGCTGGCGTGGCTGGCCTGCTTCGACGTCGCGCAGGTGAACGAGGACGAGCTGCGGATGATGGGCGGCGAGCCGCTGGCGCTGGCCGCGCGTGCGGTGGACCTCGGGGTCCGGGCGGTGTGCGTCACCCTGGGTCCCAGGGGCGCGTCCTACGTGGCGGCGCCGGGCTTCGACCGGCTGGTGGGCGCCGCGCCCGGCGCGCGTACGGCGCCCCCGGTGGTGCGCACCGCGACGGTGGAGAGCGAGGGCGAGGTGCTGAGCGGCGATCCCACCGGCTGCGGCGACGTCTTCGGCTCGACCCTGTTCGCGCGCCTGCTGGCGGGGGCGGACCTGGAGACGGCGATCCGGGACGCGAACCGCCTGGCCCGCCGCAACGTCTCGTATCGCGGCGCCAGCGGGCTGCAGCACTACCTGCGCGGGGCGCTGGCACGGAGCGGCGCGGCATGACCGCCCTGGTCGAGGTGCCGCAGAGCTTCGACGACCGCTCCTTCGAGCAGTTCGCCGCCGCCTTCGCCGCCGCCCAGGTCGGGGAGCGCGTGCTGGTGGACGCGCACGCCTGCGAGTGGGCCTCCCCGTTCGGCCTGGTGACGCTGCTCTGCGCCGGCCAGGCGCTGGGGGAGCGGCACGGCGGGAAGCCGCTCCTGACCGTGCCCGCGGACAAGGACGTGGCGCACTACTGGGCGCGCACGGGGTTCTTCCGCGAGGCGGAGGCGCTGTTCGAGATCCACGGCACGGTGCCGCGCGTGAAGCCGCAGCCGGAGACCACCGTCCTGCTGGAAGTGACGCCGGTGCGCGTCGCCGGGGACGTGCACAAGGTGGTGGACCACATCCAGGATCGCGCCGCCGCGATCCTCACGGCCGAGCTCGGCCTCGACCCGAAGGCGACCGTGGGATTCGGTATGGCGCTTTCGGAGGCTTGTCAAAATATTGTGGAGCACGCCGGCACCGGAGGCTGGGTCGCGGTCCACGCCTATACGTGGCGCCGCCGGCTGGGCCGGCGGGTCGTGGTGATCGCGGTGGCGGATGCCGGCGTCGGATTCCGGAACACCCTCGCGCCGTCGCAGGCGGCATCGTTCGGCGAGCGCTGGGGAGATGCCCGCGCGCTGGAAGCGGCGTTCATCCACGGCGTGAGCCGCTTCCGGGATCCGGGACGCGGCCAGGGGTTGCGTGGGATCCGCCGCTGGCTCGACCGGTGGGGCGGCAAGATGAGCATCCGGAGCGGCACGGCGCGGATCGCGATGGTCCCCGCGTGGGACGAGGACGTGCCGCTCAAGGACGGACTGGACCCGTTCCCGGGCGCGCAGCTGACGGTGGTGATTCCCGCGGCGGCGCCGGAGGCGAAGTGATCGCGGAGATCGACGTCAGGGCGGTGCTGTCGCGCAGCGTCTGCGAGTTCCACAGCGATCTCGTGACCCGGTCCACGGGGCGCGCGGTCCGCAGCGGCATCGAAGCCCACCTCCAGGAGCATCCTGACGTCACCGTCGTCGTCCTCGACTTCTCGGCCGTGCGCGTGCTCGACTGTTCCTGCGCGGACGAGGTGATCGCGCAGCTGCTGCTGCGCCGGTCCGGCGGCGACGCCGAGCGCCCGACCTACTTCCTGGTGCGCGGCCTCGACGAGACCCACGCCGACCAGATCGACGACGTGCTCCGACGCCACGGGCTCGCGCTGGTGGCCGAGGAGCGCGGGGGCGCCACGCGCCTGCTGGGCTGGGTGACCGAGCTGATGCGCACGGCGTGGGAGCGCATCGCCAGCCGCGGCCCGACCGAGCCGGAGGAGCTGGCCTCCGACCTCGCCTGGCCCCTCGCCGACGCCCGGGCCGCGCTGGACGAGCTGGCCTTCCGCCACCTCGTGATCCGCACGGACCGCCGCTACCTTCCCGTCCCGGCAGCCTAGCGCCAACATGCGCCGCCGCACCGCCGGGCCCTCGACCCTCGCGATCCACGGGGACGTCCCCGCGCGCGCCGCCCACGATCCGGTGGCGGCCCCGATCTACCAGTCCAGCACCTTCGTCAGCCCCGTCGGGTCGAGCGAGGAAGTCCTCTACACGCGCTACGGGAACAACCCCAACCAGCTGCGGCTGGCCGAGCGCCTGGCGCGGCTCGAGGGGGCGGAGGCCGCGATCTTCGTCGCCAGCGGGATGGGGGCGACCGCGCTGGCCCACCTCGCGGTGCTCAACCCGGGCGACCATCTGCTGTCGAGTGACTGGATCTACGGCGGGACCCGCCAGCTCTTCACCGAGGAGTTCACGCGTTTCGGCATCGAGGTCAGCTTCGTCAACCCCGACAAGCGGCGGGAATGGCGCAGCAAGCTGCGGAAGAACACGAGGGGCATCTTCATCGAATCGCCGACCAATCCGCTGATGCGCGTGCTCGACGTGCAGTGGCTCGCCGTGCTCGCGGAGGCGGAGGGCATCGCGCTGCTGGTGGACTCGACCTTCGCCTCGCCGATCAATTACCGGCCGCTGGAGCACGGCGCCGACGTCGTGATCCACAGCGTGACCAAGTACCTGAACGGCCACTCCGACATCGTCGCGGGGGCCGTGGCCGGCGCCGAGACGATCGTGGAGGAGGTCCGCAGCCGGATGAAGGTCTGGGGCCAGGCGCTGGACCCGCACGCCGCGTGGCTCATCGAGCGCGGGATGAAGACCCTCGCCGTGCGCGTGCAGCGCCACAACCAGACCGGCATGGAAGTGGCGACGTGGCTGGAGCAGCAGCCGAAGGTGCGACGGGTGCACTACCCGGGCCTCGCGTCGCACCCGGACCACGCCCTCGCGGCGCGGACGCTGGACGGCTTCGGCGGGATGGTGGGCGTCGAGCTGTCCGGCGGCCCCCGCGCCGCCGAACGGTGCCTGCGCGCGCTGCGGCTCATCACGCACGCGCCGAGCCTGGGCGGCGTCGAGTCGCTCGTCTCGGAGCCGCGCTTCACCTCCCACGCCGCGCTCACGCCCGACGAGCGGGCCGCCGCCGGGATCCCCGACGGCTTTCTCCGACTCTCGCTCGGGCTGGAGGACGCGGCGGACCTGATCGAGGACCTCACCCGCGGGCTCGCCGCGGTCTAGCGTTTGGCCTAGATTGCGGCCGTGATCAAGTTCCTCAACGTCACGCATGAGTATCCGAAGACAGGCGCCGCCCTCAAAGACGTCTCCTTCCATATCCCCAAGGGGGAGTTCGCCTTCCTCACCGGGCACAGCGGCGCCGGCAAGACGACGGCGCTGCGGCTGATCTACATGGCCGAGCGGCCGACGGTCGGCGAGGTGCGCGTCTCCGGCTTCACCTCCTCGCGCATCAACGGGCGGGACGTCCCCCGCCTCCGGCGCAGGCTCGGGGTCGTCTTCCAGGACTTCCAGCTGCTCGAGGACCGCACGGCGGAGGAGAACGTCGCCTTCGCCCTCGAGGTCACGGGCGCGCGGCGCTCCACCATCGGCCCGCGGGTGATGCGGGTGCTCACCCAGGTCGGCCTGGCCGGGAAGGCGCACCAGTACCCGCGTGAGCTGTCGGGGGGCGAGCAGCAGCGCGTGGCCATCGCCCGCGCGCTCGTCAACGACCCGGTGGTCCTGCTGGCGGACGAGCCGACGGGCAACCTCGACGAGCGGGCGACGCGCGGGATCTTCCAGCTGCTGCGGGACATCAACGCGTCGGGCACGGCCGTGCTCATGGCGACGCACGATCTCGATCTGGTCAAGAGCGTGCCGGCGCATCTGGTCGAGCTGCAGCACGGCGCCGTGGCGTACGACTCGGCCGAGGACGCGGGCGGGGCGGCCGCGATCCCATGAGGCTCGTGCTCCGCGAGACGATGCTCGCCTTCCGGCGCGCGCCGCTGCTCTCCGTGCTGTCCATCTCGACGATCGCCTTCTCGCTCTTCGTGTTCGGCCTCTTCGGCCTGGTCGCCGTCAACATCCACGCCGCCATCGGCACGGCGGCCGAGCGCGTCGAGGTGGTGGCGTACCTGCGCCGCGGCACGGCCATCGAGGCGATCACGCTGGGGATGAGCGACATCCAGGCCTTCCCCGAGGTCCAGAGCGTCGAGCACGTCAGCGAGACCGAGGCGCTGTCCCGCGCCCGCCGGGAGCTGCCCGAGTTCCAGGACATCTTCCAGGACCTGGAGGTCAATCCGCTCCCCGCGTCCCTGGAAGTGCGGCTCAAGCCTGAGTTGCGCAACGCGGCCACCGCGGCGGCCGTCGCCGACCGGCTCAAGGGCTTCCAGTTCGTCGAGGACGTCCGCTTCGGCAACGACTGGGTCGAGAAACTCGACCGCCTGCGCGCCATCGCGACCGCCGCCGGCACCGTCATCGGCGCCGCCTTCGCCCTGGTCGCGATCATCATCATCGGCAATACCATCCGCATGGCGGTGCTGCACCGGAGCCGCGAGATCGCGATCATGCGCCTGGTGGGCGCGACCGACGGCTTCATCCGGCGGCCCTTCCTGCTCGAAGGCCTCACCAAGGGCGTGCTCGGCGGACTGCTCGCGCTCGGCCTGTGCTACGGCACCTTCGCGCTCGTCGGCAGCGTCTACCACGCGACGCTGTTCTTCGCGCCGGCCGAGTCCGTGGCCGGGGTCGCCGCCGGCGGCCTGCTGGGCCTCGTCGGCAGCCTCGTCGCAGTCGGCCGCCACCTTCGCGGAGTCTGATGGACCGCGGCGCGGCCCCCGCCGCCCTGCTCCTCGCCGCCCTCCTGGCGGCGTTCCCGCTCGCCGCGCAGCAGGTCCCCTCCCCGGGGCTCGACACCGCGCTGGCCAACAGCCAGTCCCGCCTCATCGAGATCCGCCGGCAGCGCGAGCAGCTCGAAGACGAGATGGCGCGCCTCAGGAGCCGCGTGCACTCCCTCTCGAGCGAAGTCCAGAACATGCAGGCCCAGGTCCAGACGACCGGCCGCATCGTGGGCGAGCTGGACATCCAGATCGCCGAGATGGGCACGCAGATCGGGCGCAAGACGGCCGATCTCCTGATCGCGCAGGACGCGCTGGCGGAGAAGCGCGCCATCCTGCAGCACCGGCTGATCGAGATCTACAAGCGCGGGCCGCTGTACACGGCCCAGGTGCTGCTGGGGGCGGAGTCGTTCGGGGACCTCCTCAGCCGCTACAAGTACCTGTACCTCATCAGCCGCCAGGACCGGCAGCTGGTCAAGGAAGTGCAGGCGCTGCGCGACTCCGCGGCCGACGGGCGCGACCAGCTCCTCAGTCTCCAGAACACCCTCTCGCGGCGGCGCGACGAGCGCGCGGAGGAGAACCAGCGCTACCGCGACCTGGAGCAGGACCGGCAGCGCAGCCTGCGCCAGTCCCAGCGCGCCGCGGACCGGGCGCAGCAGCAGCTCGCGCAGCTCGCGCGCGACGAGGCGCGCCTCAACGACTTCATCGCCGCCCTCGAGCGGCGCCGCCTCGCGGAAGCCAGCCGCGGCGTCGCCAGCGCCTCCCGGCTCCGCACGTCGGACATCGGCCAGCTCGACTGGCCGGTGAACGGCAACATCGTCTACCGCTTCGGGCGGCAGCAGCTCGAGAACAACACCACCATCCGCTGGAACGGCATCGGCATCGGGGTGAGCAGCGGCACGCCGGTCCACGCCGTCGCGCCCGGCACCGTGCGGCTGGCGCGCGCCCTCGGCACCTACGGTCCCTCGGTCGTGATCGACCATGGGGGCGGGTACTACACCGTCTACGCCTACCTCCGCGAGATCCAGGTCCGGGAGAACCAGCAGGTCGCCAAGGGCGACGTGGTGGGGCTCTCGGGCGGGGAGAACTCCGACCAGGGACCCCACATCGAATTCCAGGTGCGCAAGGAAGGCCAGGCCCTCGACCCCATCGCGTGGCTGCGCCGCCGCCAGTGAGCGCGCCGGACGGACGCCTCGCCAAGCGCTGCGAGACCTGCGGGCGGTTCCGGCTCTACGCGCCGGAGGACGACTACTGCATCGTGTGCGGCTACCAGAGCCTGGCGTCGGAGTGCACCTGCGGCCGCAGCTTCGACTATGCGCTGGCCGAGCCGCCGGGTGGGGGCCTGCACTGCCCGCGGTGCGGGCGCGATTTCCGGGCGGGCCGCGCGGCCCTCGGGCTCGACTAGCCGCCCGCTCCCGCGGCTCGCGCAGCCCCGCCGTTGCGTTTCCGCGCTGAGGCGCGGTCCACCGTTGCAGCCCGGTCCGCCGCGTCATATCTTCGCCGCATGTCCGACGAGCCGCTCCTGACGCTGAAAGAGGTAGCCGACAAGCTGGAGCTTCCGGAATCCACGGTCCGCTACTACCGCGACGCCTTCCTCGATCACATCCCCTCGATCGGCACCGGCCGGCGGCGGCGCTATCCGCCCGCCGCGGTTGCCGTCCTGCGGACCCTCGCCGCGGGGTATGCCGCGGGCCGGTCGCGCGAGGCGATCCTGGGCACCCTGGAGGGCGCGACGCCGCAGGTCGCGCCCGGCCCCGCACACCAGCCGCGCGCCGCCGGGCACCGGGCGTCCGGCGTGTCGAACCTCGAGCTGCTGGCGGCCATCGTGGACGGCGAGCGCGAGCAGCGCGACGCGCTCTGGCAGATGGCCAAGGAGATCGTGCGGCTCACCGATGTGCTGGAAGGCCAGGAGAAGGTGCTGACGGAGATCGCGGACCACGCCGGCGTGCGGCCGGCGCTCGCTGCCGCGCAGCCGCCCAGGGCCCTGAGCGAAGGCCGTGCCGACGCCGCGAGGAGCCCGGCGCCGCCTCCGCCCGCGCCGGTCGCCCCTCCGAGCGCCCCTCCGCCGGCGCAGTCCGCGCCGTCGCCGCCGGCCGCCGTCGAAGCCCGCGCGCCGTCGCCGCCCCCGCCGCCCCCCCCTCCACCGCCGCAGGCGGCCCCGCCGCCGTGGCGCGCCGAGGCGCCGGCCCCAGTGCCGCCTCCGGGCATTCCGCAGGCCGCGCCGCCGCCAGCTCCCCCTCCCCCTCGCCCCGTCCCATCGGGGACGCCGGCATCGGAGATGGAGCGCCTGCGCATGGAGCTGGAGTCCGAGCGGGATCTGGTGGAGCGGCTGCGGGAGGCGAAGGTCAAGCTCGAGCATCGCGTCACCGATGCCGAGGCGCAGCTGGAGGAGCACCGCCCGCGGAAGCGCACGTCGGTGCTGGGCAGGCTCCTCAAGCCGGGTGACGAGTGAGGAGAGAGACGGGGACCGGGGTCCCTGCCCCGGAGTCAGGGAGGCACTTCCCCGGACCCCGGATCCCTGATCCCGGAGACCCTCCACGCGTCGCGCTGGCCCAGATCCGCGCCGCGCTCGAGCGCCGCAACGCGCACCGGCGCGAGGCCGTCGCGGAGGTCGCATCCGCCCTGGCTGCGCTGGCCGACGCCGTCGCCCGCCACGCCGGGCGGGTGGAGGACGTGCGGCGCGCGGTCGAGGCGCAGGGGGGCGACCTCGAGCCGCTGCAGTTCTACGATTCGCTGATGGCGCGCCTCAGGATGGAACTGCGGGCGGCGGAGCGCACGCTCGCCGACGTCTTCCGCGTCGCGGCCGACGAGTCTGCGGCGGCGCGCTAGCTCCCCGGCGACAGCGCGATGGCGATGCGGTCGTCGGGGGACGCCTTCGCCTTGGCGAGCGCCGCATCGGCGAGGGCGAACAGATCCTCGGGGCGGAGCGCCTCGGGATGCGGGAACGACACGACGCCCGCCGAGAATCGCGGATGCTCCCCGCCCAGGTCGGGGAAGGTGTGCTTCGTCACCACCGAGTTCAGCCGCTGAACGAAGTTCCGCGCCCCGCGCGCGTCGGTCTCCGGCAGCACGAGCGCGAACTCGTCCCCGCCGTAGCGCGCCACGAAGTCGGGCGACCGCAGCTCCCGCTGCAGGATCTGCCCGAGGTCCGCGAGGATCCGGTCCCCGGCCTGCGTCCCCAGCCGGTCGTTGATTACCCGGAACTGATCCACGTCCAGCACCACCAGGCAGAACCGGAGGCGGTAGCGCCGCGCCCGCTCGTACTCGTCGCGGAGCCGGCGGTCGAGCGCGTCGAGACTGGCGCAGCCCGTGAGGACGTCGAGCGCCCCGGCGTTGAGCTGGCGCCGGAACATCGCGGCGCGCCGCTCCTCGTTCTCCAGGACCTTCGACGCGGCCTTCGCGATGGTGTCGGCGAGCGCGATGTCGCGGCTGGTGAGCTCGGGGTCGCCCTCGCGCGTGCGGAGGAAGAAGACCCCGGCCGGCGTCCCCTGCACGAAGACCGGCAAGGCGACCGCCGAGCGGATGTTCACCTCGACCGACTGGGCGTCCCACTTGTCGCGGATCGTGGCGAACAGCGGGTGCTCCTGCACGTCTTCGATGACGACCGGACGCTCGGTGCGCAGCGCCTCCTGGATCTCCGGGTAGCGCGCCAGCTCGACGCGCATGTCGCGCACCGAGGGGTTCTCGTACACGGCGACCACGCGCCCGTGCTGCGCGCCCGGCGAGGTCAGGACGAAGGAGCAGTGCGAGAGGCTCAGCGCCTGGCCCACCCGCCGGACCAGGGTCTGGAAGATTTCCTCGGCCCGCAGCGCGGCCGAGACTTCCTGGAAGATGTCGAAGAGGAGATCGCGGGCGCGGAGCGTGGCGCGGAGGTCCCGCAGCTCCTCCCGCCGCGCCAGCAGGTGCTCCAGACGCGACCGCAGCTCGTCGCTGTTCACCGGATGTCCGACCGCGTCGTCGGCCCCGGCATGGATCAGGTCGGCGACCGCCCGTCCGTCGCCACCCGAGACGATCGCCACCAGCGGCAGCTCCGCCCACTGCTGCGCCGTCTCCCGCATCTTCTTGACCGTGGCGAGGTCGGCCGCCTCCGCGCCCGACACGCAGATCAGGACGGCGTCCGGCGCCTCGCCCTCGACTGCCGCCTTCAGGTTGCGTCCCGGCGGGGCCAGGTCCACGCGGAACCCGGCCTTCTCGAGCGCGGCCGCCAGGCCCGCGGGGCGTGCGGCTGCCTCGCCGGCGACAAGGAGATGGGTGCGGAATACGTCGTTCACGGTCCCTCGTTCACCTTACTCCGGCGCGAACCTATCCATCGGGCAGGCCAGCCGCAAGCGATTCGGCGGCCGCGGGCATTCCCGCATGCGCGTTGAGACCCATCTGGCGGCCCGTCGGCGCATGGTCGCCGGGCAGATAGCCGCGCGCGGCGTTCGGGATAGGCGCACGCTCGCAGCGATGGTGGCCGTTCCCCGGCATCCCTTCGTCCCCGCCGCACTCGCCTTCGCGGCGCACGACGACGCGCCCCTGCCGGTGGGACATGGCCAGACGATCTCCCAGCCGTACATGGTCGCGCTGATGACCGAGGCCCTGCTGCCGCGGCGCCACGACCGCGTCCTCGAGATCGGCACCGGCTCGGGATACCAGGCGGCCATCCTCGCGCACCTCGTCAGGCAGGTCGTGACGATCGAGCGGATCGAGGCGCTGGCCGATGGGGCCCGGCGCCGGTTCGACGCGTTGGGGCTCCACAACGTGGAGGTCCACGTCGCCGACGGCTCGCTCGGCTGGCCGGAGGGAGCGCCGTACGACGGCATCCTCGTCACCGCCGCGTCCCCATGCATCCCGGAGCCGCTGGTCGCGCAGCTCGCGCCGGGTGGGCGCCTCGCGGTGCCGGTGGGCGACCTCGCCCTGCAGGAGCTGGTCGTCGGCGTCCTCTCGCCGGACGGGCTGGTCACCCGCCGGGCAGGCGCGTGCCGTTTCGTGCCGCTCATCGGCCGCCACGCCTTCCAGGAGGGCTTCTGACGCGCCGGACACACGCCGAACCGCGGACAACACCTCCGATGCGCCGCCCGCTCGATGCGGCCCTGGCATCTTTGCCACCGCGCCGGCTGCCGCCGGCGGATCTCCTCGGGGCCCACGTCTCCACCCAGGGAGGCATCGCCCTGGCGCCCGAGCGCGGGCGGCTGATCGGCGCCAGCGCGATCCAGGTCTTCACCAAGACCCCGAACCAGTGGCGCGAGCCGGCACTGGAACGCGGCGCC
>Ga0116103_1000868_pt1 | contig 15252 bp, 9 predicted proteins | sample June2015DPH_4_10_2_FD_89714 | JGI IMG/M metagenome (GOLD analysis project Ga0116103, IMG submission 89714) | Peatland microbial communities from SPRUCE experiment site at the Marcell Experimental Forest, Minnesota, USA - June2015DPH_4_100 | ecosystem: Environmental > Terrestrial > Soil > Wetlands...
ACTGGAAGCGGCGCTCCGAGAGGCTGGTGCGCGCCAGCGGATTCCCGTATACGATCGTGCGACCCGGCTGGTTCGACTACAACGGTCCGGACGAACACCAGCTTGTCCTCCTGCAGGGCGATACACGCCAGGCCGGAGATCCCAGCGATGGCGTCATTGCGCGACGCCAGATCGCCGAGGTCCTGGTCCGCAGCCTCGCGTCGGATCACGCATTGCGCAAGACCTTCGAACTCATCGCCACCACCGGGCCGGCGCCGGACGACTTCGACGCGTTGTTCGCCCCCCTCGATGCGGACCCGCAAGGCGCCCTGGACGGCGTGCACGACATGGCGAACATGCCGCTGGAAGACGAGCCGAGGCCGGTGCGTGACGACTTGGATCAGGCGATGGGGCAGGGGTCTGTCGGAGTACATTAGTGCTCGATGTGACCGACCGCCTGCCCCACCAGGCCCCGCATTCGCAATAGAATCAAGTGTGAACTTCCATGCATGAACTGCTTCAGAAGATGGCCGGCGTCTTCGTTCCCATCTCCACACCGTTTGCCGATGACGAGGCGGTCGACTATGACGCCCTCATGTTCAACCTCGGCCGCTACGCGCAAAGCGGCGTGCTCGGTTATCTCGCCCTCGGATCCAACGGGGAGAACCGCAGCCTCACGGAAGAAGAAAAGATCCGCGTGCTTTCGACCATCGTGCGGCACAAGGGCGCGGGCCAGGTTGTCATGGCCGCCGCCACTTACGACGCCCAACGGGACACCGAACGGTTTCTCCAGCAGGCTGCCGATCTGGGGGCGGATTTCGGACTGGTCCTCTCGCCCGGTTATTTCCGCAAGCAGATGACCGATGATGTCCTGTTCCGCTACTTCTCCACTCTGGCGGACACTTCGCCCATCCCCCTGCTCATTTACAATGCGCCGGGCTTCTGCGGCGTCACGGTATCTCCCGCGCTGGCCGGGCGGCTCGCCGGCCACCCCGGAATCGCCGGCATGAAGGACAGCGCCTCGAGCGGCATCGAGCAGTTCCTCAAATTCGAGAGCGATTCCTTCCATGTGCTCGCCGGCTCGGCCAATTTCCTGTTTCCGGCCATGATGCGCGGTTCCGTCGGCGGCACCGTCTCGCTCGCCAATTCGTTCCCGAGCATCGTCATGGAGTTGTTCCGCTATGGCCAGGCGCGCGATGAGGCGCGCGGCGTTCCGCTCCAGGCGCGCGTCACCCGTATCAATAAAACGATCTCGGGACCCTATGGGCCCTCGGGCGTGAAGGTGGCCATGAACCTGGGTGGATTCAAAGGCGGCATCCCGCGCCGGCCGCTTTTGCCGCTGACTGCCGCGCAGGTGGAAGAGATGCGCATCGTTCTCATCGAGGAGGGGCTTCTGCCGTGAAGGGCGACATCCTCAGCATGGACGTCGGCACTACGGCCTTTAAGTTGGCCGTTTTCAGCCCGGCGCTCGAGAAGAAGGCCGAAGCCTCCCGCTCTTACGACGTTCATGTGTACGCCGGCGGCAGCGCCGATATCGAGCCGGAAGAATGGTGGCAGGTCCTGCGCGAGTGCTGCGCCGAGGTTCGCGATTTCCTGCCATCGGTAGGTGTAATCGCGCTTTCGGTCACCACCCCGGGCCTCACGCCCATGGCGGCGGACGGCGCCGCCCTTGGCCCGGCCATCCTGTTCTTCGATGGGCGCTCGCATTCGCAAGCCCGCGCCATTCGCGCGTTGGTGGGCGAAGACCACTTCCTGAAAGAGACCTGCAACCTGCCGGTTTCGGGCGGTTCGTCGCTCTGTTCGATCCTGTGGATTCGCGAAAACCAGCCGGACGTCTGGGCCGCCACGGCCAAGTTCGGCCATACCAACACCTACATGGTGAAGCGGATGACGGGGAACTGGGCCATCGACCCCTCCACGGTCTCCATCACCGGCCTTTACAACGCCGCCGCCAATGACCTCACCTGGAACCGCCGCGTGCTCGATATGGCCGGCATTCCCGAAACCAAGCTGCCGCCTTTGCTGCACTCTCACCAGCCGGCCGGCGAACTCCTCCCGCGGGTCGCCGAAGAATTGGGCCTGCCCGCCGGTTGCACCGTGCTGTGCGGCGGCAACGACGCCGTGCTGGCGGCGCTCTCGGGCGGCTTGACCGAACCGGGCGGAATCAACAACGTCTGCGGCACCTGCGAAATCACCAGCGTGTGTGTGGACCAGCCGGTCAGCTCGGCGAATTTCAATGTTCGGTGCCACGTCGTCTCCTGCCGCTGGGTGACGTTCTTCGTGCTGAACACCGGCGGCAAAGCCCTGGAGTGGTTCCACTCGGTTTTTTGCGCGGATATGACGGAGAACCGTTTCTACGAAGAGTACATTCCCTCGGTGCTGGCGTCGTTTTTTGGTGACCCGGATCGCGACCGGGGGGAGGCCGATCTGCCGGTATATGTCCCGTTCCTCAGCGGGTGCCGGTACGCACTCGAGCAACTGAAGGCCAGCTTCGATGGCATCACCCTCGAGACCAACCGCGAGGCGCTGTTGCTGAGCCTCATACGCGGCAACGCCGTCTACCATGGCCAGCACCTCCGCGAAGTCGGCGGCATGGTGAAACTGGGGCGGCGCGCGGTCACCACCGGCGGCGGCGCCAGGATCCGCGGTTATATGGAAGCGAAGCGGCGCTGGACGGGCGATTTCGAGTACGAGTATCAGGACCAGTCCTCGCTGCTGGGCGCCGCCATGTTGGGCCACGTCTATCAGCAGGGAGGCTGGAATCCGGACCTGCAACCAAGCGAACCCAAACGCGGCCGCCCGGCCTCAGGCGGCCGCGAAACATTGCGTCCCCGGCGAAACACCGCGCGCAGGGACAGTCTTTTACAGTAAATCAATATTGTTAACAATAGGATAGACGGATATGTTATGGTACGTTCTGAAGGCCGCATGCGCACAGCGGCGGGCACGGTCATATGATCTTGACGAAAGCCGAAGGAAAGCCGCAACCGGTCGGGGCACGGCGGCAGTTGCTGGAGCGGGTTCTCTCCAGCCGGTACTTCCAGCGCGCACAGACTCAGAGTGCGGTCCTGCGTTATCTGGTGGAGCGTTCCTGCGATTCGGCGGCTCCCCCCAAAGAGTACGATATCGCGGTTAACGCGATGCAACGGCCCCATTCCTTCGACCCGAAGTACGACCCCGTGGTCCGGGTCATGATATCCAGCATCCGCGAACACCTCAGGATGTACTTCCTCTCCGAGGGCCGGCAAGAACCCTTTCATCTGGCGATTCCCAAGGGAATCTACCGCGCGGTTTTTCTGGACGCGGCCACGGACCGGAACTATGGAGATGCCGAGCCGTATCTATACCGGGCGCTGGAACTTTTCTGGCAGCCGCATCTGGCCAGCGAAGCCGGAAACGCGCTGGTCTATACGGAGCCTCTCTTCTTTCGCGATTCCAGAGGCCAGTATTACCGGGATCCGGACGTGAACGACCTCCATACGGCTGAACGCTTTCTGAAGAGCCGTGCGGCAGAGGTCAACTTCGGGCCACTCCGGCTTTCGGTTGGCTGCCTGTGGACGGGCGAGGTCCATTGCATGCTTTCCATCATGCGCCTGTTCCAGGGCCTGGGCGCGGCGCTGGAAATCAAGACCCCGAGAACCTGCTCCTGGCTGGAGCTCAAGCAGACCAGCCTGATTCTGCTGGGGAATTCCAAAACGAACAGCATCCTCAAAGCCCTCGAAGGCGGTACGCCGTTCGTTCTCAACTCCCGCCAGATTGAGTTGCGGAGATTTGGCCGATCCGAGAAGGCCGTCTACCGGGACAGCCGCTTCATCGACGGAAACATGGAACGGATGACGGTATACGCTCTGATCACGCGCAGGCCAAGCCCAACCCCCGGGAGCGCCGTGACGATGATCGCAGCCATTCACTGCCGCGGCATCGAAGGTGCAGGCTATTTTCTTACTCAGGAGGACAAAGTCCGCGGCGTGCTCGAAACGATCACGACGCAGGGCGGTGTGCTCCCCAGGTACTTTCAGCTCGTGTTACGGATCGATACCATCGATACCACCCGTGAAGTCGTGAACTCGGAGTGCGTCGCCTACCGGGTGTTCGACAAAACGAGCGACTCGGCGCCCGTTCCTCGGGTCAACGGCAGCGTGCGAAAACGGTCCGGGACCGTTTCGGCGTTGAAGGTCTGAAATCCTCAGTTAAGGCCCAGCCTTAACCGTTAAGAACTTCTGCGACGCATGTACCCCTGTTAGACTCCTCACTAGTTCAGGGAGGTCCAACATCCCACCAAGTTCCAAAGCAGGAAATTCTGGGAACTTTGGAAACGCGGAAAGTTGCCTGCGTTGCCGGGCTGTTTCCTCCGCGCTGGTAAAGAAAGGCGCTTGCACATGAAATTACATTCTCAGACTTCTACTGGGCGGCTCCTCGCTACAGTGCTGGCATGCATCGTAGCGCTTGCATTGACGGCAAGTGCTCAGACCTTTTTCGGGTCGATCGTCGGCACGGCCACGGATTCCTCCGGCGCCATCGTGCCCAGAGCTGCGGTGACCCTGACCAATACCGGAACGTCCGAAGAGCGGACTGCCCAAACGGATGCATCCGGCAACTACTCTTTTGTGAGCCTGCGTCCAGGCACTTACAGCATCACCGTTCAAGCGGCGGGGTTCAAGCGTTTCATACGCCAGCCGATCACCGTGGCGGTGGAGAGTGTGGTGCGAATCGACGCTTCTTTAGAGGTGGGCGAAGCCTCTCAAGCGGTTGAGGTTCGGGCGGAAACTCCATTGTTGGAGACCCAGACATCAACCCTTGGCCAAGTGGTGGAGGGCAGGCAGGTTCAAGACCTGCCGCTGGATGGGCGGAACGTATTCAATCTGGCCGCGCTGGTACCAGGCGTGGTGCAGCAAAGCTCAGGCGCAACCGGCGGGAACCCGGTAACCGGCAACTTTCAGTCCTGGGGTAACTATCAGATCGGAGGCGGCATGGGGAACCAGAGCACCGCTTATGTCGACGGGGGCCCGGTCAATGTCTCATGGGCCCAGGGGGTCGCCCTCGTCCCGACGCAGGACTCCATCCGCGAATTTCACGTGGAGACGAATAACATCAGCCCGGAATTCGGCCGCACCGCAGGCGGGGTCGTGAATATGTCCACGAAGTCTGGTACCAACGAGTACCACGGCGAGCTGTATTATTACCTGCGGAATACGGATCTGAATGCGAACACTTTTTTCAATAACCGGGCCAGTCTCCCCCGGCCGCAATGGATCCAGAACCAATTCGGCGCGACGGCGGGCGGCCCAATCAAGAAAGACCAAACCTTCCTCTTCCTGAGTTGGGAACAGTTCGCTCTGCGCCAGGCATATTCGACTCTCACCACCGTGCCGACCCCGCAGATGCTCACGGGCAACTTTTCACAGAAGGGCGTCCCGACGATCTTCGACCCGTTGACAACCTGCGGAACGAGTGGCAATTCGGCGTGTCCCACGGACGCCAACGGGAACCCGGTTTATACCCGCCAGCCATTTGCTGGCAACGTTATCCCCGCCACCCGGCTGAACCAGGCGGCCGCCAATCTGAGCCCGATGCTGTGGCCGGCGGCCACCAATCCCACCGCCGTGGTCAACAATTTTCAGATCAACTACCCTGAATCTTTTCTCTTCAACCAGTATACAGCGCGTTTCGATCACAAACTCGGGAGCAAGCAACAGATCTTCGGCCGGTACACCTACTGGCACTTCTTGCCTACGCCCGTCAACCCCCTGATGAATGAAACCGGAAGGGTCAAGTACTTCTCTACGCACCAAGCGGTGCTGGGCGACACGATTCTGGTCAGCCCGACCACCGTCGCGGATCTGCGGCTGGTGTTCTTCCGATTTCTGGAAGCTTCTCAGCCGTTTAGCTGCTGCAACTTCCAATACTCGACCATCGGTCCGGGCTGGGCAAAGTACCAGGGGCAGGCGCGATTCGGTGAGTTGCCGCACCCCAACGTGGTGGGGATGTACAACTTTAGCAGCATTCCCAAGAGCGGTGAGCTGGACAATAGCTATCTCGTCTCGGGATCGCTGACCAAGATCCTCGGCCGCCATTCCCTGAAGTTCGGCGGTGAGGCACGGCGCATTGAGTGGGGCTACTTCCAGAGCAATAGCGTCGGCGGCACTTTCACGGCCGATTCAGGCTTTACTTCGCAGCTTCCGTTGGTTGGCTCGGGCGCGGGCTCGCCCTCGACTACTGGATACGGGTTTGCTTCCTGGATGCTCGGCTTCCCCTCCGCCGGAAGCACGGCGCAACCGATGATCTCCTTCTCAAGTCTGTACTATGGCGGGCTGTTCGTCAACGACTCGTTTCGTGTGACCAACAAGCTGACCTTGAACCTCGGTTTGCGCTGGGAGCAGCCCGGCTCCTTCCACGAGCGGTTTGACAGTCTGACCACCTTCCTTCCGAACATGCCGCAGACGGCTTTGTCGCAGGTGACCGGGCTGAATAATCTGCATGGCGGCATCGCCTTGGTTAGCTCCCAACAGTATCCGAGCCGGGACTGGCAATCTCTCCATTGGAAGCTGTTTGCACCGCGTGTCGGATTTGCCTACAGCGCCACCGGCAACTGGGTGGTGCGCGGTGGATACGGAATCCTGTACCTGCCGAATACCGCCTCGTTCTCCCTGGCGCCCTACAATGCGCCTGTGAATACCGGGACGACGACCATGGTCACGTCGCTTAACGGAGGGGCCACGCCTTACCTTGGGTCAACGTTGAGCGATCCCTTCCCGAGCGGCTTGGTTCTCCCGCCGGGGCGCAGCCAGCCATATGTGAACAGCCTTTTCGGACAGAGCGTGTCATCGCCGATTCCGGATCAGCCCGTGTCCTATGCCGAGCAGTGGAACCTAGACATTCAGCGGCAGTGGGGGCCGGGGCTGATGATTGACGTTGGCTACGCCGGGGCGAGAGGGATACATCTTCCATTGTCCACGCAGAACGTCGATCAGCTTCCTGATCAATACATCTCGATGGGCAGCGCCTTGCTGACGCAGGTCACGAACCCGTTTTATAGCGTGCTGCCGACAAGCGTGGGGCTGCTGGGCCAACCCACGATCATGCAGGGCGATTTGTTGAAGCCTTATCCTCAGTACCTTACCGTAAGCGAACTCGGGCCAACGGTCGGCGATTCCTACTATCACGCGCTGCAGATCAAAATCCAGAAGCGAATGGCAAACGGCGTTCTGCTCATCTCCTATACCCACTCGAAGCTGATCAGCACTACGGATACCCTGACCTCTTGGGCCGAGTCGACCACTGTCGGAAGTGCTCAGGACAACAACAACATCCGAGGAGAGAAATCTCTCGCCAGCTTCGACGTGCCCAACCGTCTGGTCTTTAGCTACGTGTACGAGCTGCCGTTCGGCAAGGGGCAGAAGTTCCTGAGCGGCGCGACTGGGTTTGTCAGCAAGCTTGTTTCCGGTTGGCGCCTCAACGGCATCACCACGTTCCAGAGCGGTTACCCGCTGGCGCTGAGCGACGGCAGTAAGAACACCTTCATGGCGAACTTCGGTGGTGGCACTACCCGGCCCAACTACGTCGGAGGCTGCGCCCCGGCGCTCTCCGGAGCGGCGCAGTCGAGGCTTTCCCGATGGTTCAACACCTCATGCTACGTAGCGGCTGGAGCTTTCGAGTACGGAAACGAGGCCCGTGTAGACCCGGCTATACGCATTGCCGGCACTAACAACTTCGATTTCTCGATCAACAAACAGACTTCAATCCGAGAACGCTTCAAAATCGAGTTTCGAGCCGAAGTCTTTAACGTATTCAACCGGGTCAAGTTCGGCTCGCCGGGTGCGTCAGTCGGCACGGCCCAGTTTGGCATTGTAAGCTTGCAGGATAACCAGCCCCGACTCGTGCAATTCGGCCTACGGCTGGGTTTCTGAGCTCTGGAAACGGCGCCTGCGTGCCTGGCACGCAGGCGCCAAGCCAGCGTTTTCTGAATGAAATGATTGCTCGACCGATTCACAGGGAGCAGTGGACTGCTGCGCTGACTACGGCCCGCCTGATTGGCAGGGCCATAGCGTCGGGAGTGTTTCTTCCGATTAATTTGGATCTCGCCTGAAGAGGCCCAGAGGAGAATTTGGTATGAATCGCCGTCAATTCCTACTTTCCGCGGGTGCGGCCAGTTGCGTGTTCGCCCCGCCTTACGAGCGCGCCGCCGCGGCGGCCCGCAAGAAAATAAAGATCACCGACGTCAAGTGCATGGTGGTGCGGGGCTCATGGGACTGGAATCTCATCAAGGTGGAAACCGATTCCGGCCTCTACGGCCTCGGCGAAGCCTCCTTCGGAGCGGGCGTCAAAGGCACCGTCCTGAACCAGATGAAACCCGCCCTGGTGGGCGAGGACCCGCTCAATGTCGACAGGCTCTACACCAAAATGCTGATGCGCGGCGCGGGTACCGGCGGCGACATTGCGGGCGCGACGGCCACGGCCGCCAGCGGCGTTGAGATCGCGCTCTGGGACCTGTGCGGGCGCATCCTCGAGACGCCTGTCTGCAACCTGCTAGGCGGGCGGTTCCGCGACCGCGTCCGCTTCTATCGCACTACAATTCCTGAGGCCGATGTGGAAGATATGGGGAAGTGGCGGGAGCTGGTGGCCAAGCACCGAGCCGACAAGCGGGGTTGGACGGCCTTCAAGTTCCAGTGCGACTGGATCCCGCTCAGGGCCGACCCGGCGGATAAGGAACCCGGGCACGAAGTTTACGCCCGCAATCTCACCAACAAGGACTACAACCGCATCGTGAAAGCCATGCAGACGGTGCGCGAAGAGCTCGGACCCGAAGTCGACATGGCTTGCGAATGTCATTGGCGCTTCGACGTGTCGGATGCTATCCGCTTGGGACGCGAGTTGGAGCCGGTGAAGCCCATGTGGCTGGAGGACCCGGTGCCGCCGGAGAACCCCGAGGCCATGGAGCGCGTGAGCCGCGCCATCAACATCCCGGTCTGCACGGGCGAGAATCTGTACGGGCGGCAGGGCTTCCGCGAACTGATCGTGCGTCAGGCGTGCTCGGGAGTGCACATCGACGTACCGAAGTCTGGCGGCCTGCTGGAATCGAAGAAGATCTCTGACTTCGCAGAGATGTACGACATCTGGACGGCCTTTCATAACCTCTCCGGCCCGGTGGCGACCGCAGCGTCGTGCCATGCCGCTGCGGCCATGCGCAACTTCCGTGTCCACGAATTTTGCGAGCGGGTGGACTGGTGGGAGGACGTGGTGGTTCGCGACACACCGTACTTCAAGAACGGCTATTTCACCATTGAGGACAAGCCTGGCTACGGGATCGAGCTGAACCCAGACGTCGTCAAGGCACACCTGGCGCTAGGCGAAACCTGGTGGGGGTGAACCCGAGCAAAGGGTTAATGGAGCCCAGTCCTACGCTTTTTGGGGCTGTTGCGGCAAGGAGAGAAACATGACTTTTCATCGACGAGGCTTCATCAAAGCCGTCTCTGCAGTGCCGATCGGTTTGGGCGCGGGGAAGCTGACCGCCTCCGACGTCACTCAAGAAGCTGAGTCCCCGCGAACGGCCGCCACTCAAGCGAAGTCGGACCTGAGCGGAGAAAGCCGCATTGTCGAGCCCGCTCGGGCGATTCCCGTGGCTGAGCATGTGGACGTCCTAGTGGCCGGAGGTGGACCTTCAGGTGTGGGCGCTGCGGTGGCGGCAGCTCGGGCCGGCGCCTCAGTCGCGCTCATTGAGCGAAACGGATTTCTGGGTGGCAACGGGACAGCGGGCCTGATGGGTTTCCTCGGCGGCACAGCTAACGATCACATCCAAGGTCTAGTAAAAGAGATTCACGAGCGCCTCAGGAATACCAATGGACTCCGCCAGGTACAGGTTGAGCAGCACGGAGCCTTCTTCGACATGGAGGCCATGAAGCACGTTACGTTTGACATGATCCAGGCGAGCAATGTAAAGCTGCGCCTCTACACGACAGCGGCTAGACCAATCATCGAGGGCAACGTTGTAAAAGGTGCCTTCATCGAAAGTAAGTCCGGCCGCCAGGCGATTCTTGCCAAGGTTGTAGTTGACGCTACCGGAGATGCGGACATAGCTGCCGCGAGTGGAGCACCCTGCGAGAGCGGGCGTGAGGCCGACCACAAGTTACGACCCATGGCGCTTCTGTTCCGCATCGGCAACGTCGATTATCCGAAACTTGCCAAGTATGTCGCCGAGAACCCGAGCGACGTTCCCCCAGACCCGCGCTATGGGATGATTGACATCGAGAACGAAGTGATCCGCCTCTTTGGATTCCAGGAAACATGCCTCAAGGCCCAAAAGAACGGCGATCTCGATTCGAACCTCTACTATCTCCGCTTCGAAGGCATGCTACGTGCCAACACTGCGATTGTGAACACCACTCGTATATACGATGCTGACGGCTCCAAAGCAGAGGATCTGACGAAAGCGAGCGTGATCGGTTACAGGCAAGTATGGCAGCTTCTGAACGTCTGTCGAAAGTACGTCCCGGGGCTCGAAAAGATCGAACTGCTCGATGTAGCTTCCAATATAGGTGTGCGGGAGTCGCGAAGGATTGTTGGCGATTATGTTTATCAAACCGACGACATCGAACACAGCACTCGCTTCCCTGACACACTGTGTACCACCTACCATGAGGGAGAGCCGGGAATGGAGTATCATTCGCCTGACGGGGCCGAGGGTAAGAAGCCCGAAGGCGGTTTCAAGCCCAAGCCCGACACTCCGCGAATCAACCGCTACCACATCCCTTATCGAACCCTTCTGCCTCAGAAGGTCGACAACCTGCTTGTTGTCGGCCGAGCGTTCTCAGCCTCGCACCTGGCGGGAGTCTGGTTCAGGAGCATGCCCCATTGCGTACTGATCGGACAGTTGGCAGGTGTTGCTGCGGTTATCACCGCCCGGCTGGGGACCGTAGCCCGAAACGTCGACATCGCTCAGGTTCAGAGCGCGTTACGTGAGCAAGGCGTCAGAATCGAGTGACTGCCGCTTCTTGAGCCAGTAGCTCTTAGGAGAATCAGGAATGGCACAGACACCCGCCTTCGTTCGCACAGGCAAGAGAACGGAGAGATTGTGCGCTGCACACGGCATGTCCCTTCGACACTGCCGTGGGTTTCTGCCGGTTGGCCAAACAAGAGGAAGGCTGTAATGAAGCGGAGACACTTTGTCGCGGGGCTTGTCCCGTTGAGTATGAGCAGCGCGTTCGCCGGGCCAGAGTCGGGGCGTCGGCCACAACGGATCAAGATCACTAGCGTCCGAGTGCGGCGGCTCAAACTGATCAAGGAACTAGGCTCGCTGCCGGTCGCATGGAAACCCGGCGAAACCCTGAGTTTCAGTGAGGGCGGAGGGTCGTTTCTTGAAGTGCGGACTGACCAAGGCTTGGTGGGTATAGGTCCAGGGATTAGTCCCCAGATGGCGGCTCGGGTGGAAGCGAGGCTGGTGGGGAAAGACCCGTTCGACACCGAACAGCACATCGATCAACTTCGATACGACGGGATGGGCGGGATGTATTCCGGGTCGGCCAACGTCGACATCGCACTCTGGGATTTAGTTGGCAAGGCCTGTGGGCAACCGATCTACAAGCTCCTCGGAGGAGGTAAAGACAGAGTAACTGCATACGCCAGCATGGCAAAGGTCTCCACTCCTGACGAGCGCGCCAATATGGCTGCGGACCTCGCTTTCGAGGGTTGGACAGCAATCAAATTGCGGCTGCACAACGCCACCATGAGAGAGGACATCCAGATTGTGGAGGCAGTGAGGGTCAAGCTGGGTGACCATATCCAGATCATGGTGGATGCCAATCAAGCCCAAGCTCCCACTGACTGGCAACCTGGTGTGCTCTGGGATGTTCGGCGCGCTCTCGATACCGCGCGGGAACTCGAGCGGCTGCAGTGTGCGTGGCTTGAGGAGCCGTTGCCGCGGAGTGCATTCGACCAGCTCGCGGAACTGAATCGCAAGGTAGAAATTCCGATCGCGGGAGGAGAAAACAACCGGTTCCTCTACGAGTACCTGTGGATGTTACAGCAGGGTGTCTTTGACATCCTTCAACCAGAAACCATGGTGTCCGATGGCATCACTGGTTTGCATAAGATCTCTGTGTTGACACAAGCGTATGGGCGCCAATTCGTGCCCCACTGTGCCCTGGCCGATATCGGTACCATAGCCGCACTGCACTTGGTCGCGTCGTCGGCGCACTCATCGTTGCTGGAACTGATCCACGATCCGCCAATTTGCGACTATCGCAAACGTTTTTCAATCTTCCGTGAACCACCGGCAGTCGACAAGAAAGGCCAAATCGCCGTTCCGAGTGGTCCGGGACTGGGTGTGGAGATCAATCTGGACCTGATTGAGAAATGAGTCGAACGTGTTCGGCGTGGACACAAAGAAGGATAAAAATGGGCGCAAGTTGGAGTAGTGTGCTCACCGGTGCGCTGGAAAGAGACCGACACGGGGCAGCGGTGGCTCAGGCCGCGAAGGAGTCTGGTGTGGAAACCGGCAGCGTAAGAAACTTTTAACGAACGAGTAAGACTGGGGCTCATCCCGGTGAGTATGAGCCCGTGTTCGCCGGGCAACGGGGGAAGTGTGCCCGTCAAACAATGACATGACGAGGAGGACTCAATTGCGATTCGAAATTCCGCACGATATTGACAGTGTTAGTGAACAAGGGGCCATGAACAAACGACGGACTTCACGGCGGTTTGTGCTCGTTGGCGCTGCTTCGGGGCTGAGCTCGGCGTGGCTCGCGTCAAACTGGCCGGGAATCCTGGCTGCTCAAGAGCGCGCTCGACAGGCGGCCAAATCGGGGCAGCCCGCCGAGTTTGGATTTTTTTCCCCGGCACAGGCTGTCGAAGTGGAAGCAATGGCCGCGCAGATTATTCCCAGTGATTCTACACCCGGGGCGCGCGAAGCGCGAGTCGTCCATTTCATCGATCAGGCCCTAATCACCTTTGCCCGCGACACGCAGGCGCGCTATACCCAAGGACTGAAAGATCTTCAGATGAAGACGCGGGAACTCTTCCCAGGCGCAGACCGGATCCAACCCCAATCTCCGCACGGCGGAGATGATCGGGGATTCCCGCCCGGAAGCGCACTGGAATTCTCGGGTCTAGCTTCTGCGCAACAGGTCCAACTACTCAAGGCGATTGAGAGAACCGAGTTCTTCACGCTGGTCCGGCAGCATACGATCATGGGATTCTTTAGCGACCCGAAATACGGCGGCAATTACAACAAGGTCGGCTGGAAACTGGTCGGATTCGAGGACAAGTTCGCTTTTGAGCCGCCCTTCGGGTATTATGACCGCGACTATAAGGGCGAATAGGGCTCACAAGATTACGGTGAGAGTAGAGGAAGGTTGAGAGGCGATGGCAAAGTTTAATACAAGGACCGAGGTTGATTTCGTAGTAGTCGGAGTGGGAGCGGCCGGTGGTATAGTCGCGAGTGAGCTTGCCTCGGCCGGCTTTCGGGTGGTGGCCCTGGAGCAAGGGCCCTACATGCACGAAAAGGACTTTCCTTTCGATGAGTTGTTCTACCACAACGACGAGTTGGGGATAACTAATACCAGGCGTTGGCCGAGCACGTTTCGTAGGACCGATCAGGAGAAGGCCGTCCAGGCCGACACGGTTAACTACACTCGCTGCGTCGGAGGCGGAACAGCCACGTATACGGGCTCCTCGACGCGCCACCACGTAAACGACTTCATCGAGGGTAGCCTCTGGGGCTCTATTGCCGGGACGGGGCTCAGGGACTGGCCCATCACATACGCGGAGCTAGAAACGTATTACGTAAAAGCGGAGTGGGAACTGGGCTTCTCGGGACTCGGCGGCGCAAACCCGTTTGAGGGCCCGCGATCTAAGCCCTACCCTATGCCTCCGCTGCCCATAAAATCCTCTGGCGTTCTGTTTGAGCGCGGCGCGAAGAAACTAGGATTGCATCCTTTCCCGATGCCGCTGGCTATACTTTCTCAGCCGTATCGCGGCCGCAGGGCATGTATTCATTGCGGTTTCTGCAGTGGCTTTGGATGCACAGTTGGAGCCAGGTCGAGCCCAGCTTACAGTGACATTCCTGTGGCCGAGAAGACGGGTCGCCTTGAGGTCCGCCCGAATAGCTATGTCCGGGAGATCTCGACCGACAAGAACGGCCGGGTGACCGGGGCCGTCTATTTCGACGAGCGAAAGCGGGAAGTGTTTCAGAGGGCGAAAGCGGTTGTGCTCAGCGCCAACGCCTATGAATCGCCGCGTCTGCTGCTGCTCTCAAAATCGACCCGCTTTCCAGATGGTCTCGCGAACTCCAACGGCATGGTCGGGAAGTACTTGATGTTCGGAGGCGGCGGCAGCGCTGAGGGAATATTCGAGCAGCCTCTAAACGACTACAAGAGCGTGCGGGTAACCCGCCTGGTCGAGGATTTCTACGCTTCCGACCCCAAGCGGGGCTTTTATGGTGGCGGACAGATCGACGGCCGATGGGGTTCTGGGGGACCTCTCGCTTATGCGCTCGGGGGGGCGCTGGCTCCTGGTAGCCCGCGCTGGGGAGCAGGTTTCAAGGACGCGCTAGAAAACTTCAATCACACCATGACTAGTAACATTTTTTCCACGTCGCTGCCGCTTGAAACCAACAACGTTACTCTGGACCCGGAGTTGAAGGACGCCTGGGGTGTGCCTGCCATCCGCGTTACCTACAAAGAGCATCCGGACGATCTCAAAACGAAGGCGTTCCTTAGAGAGCGCCAGCTCGAGATTCTGGAAGCGGCAGGTGCACGCACGAAGTGGGCGGGACCAGTCAGAGAAGCCAGGTCTGGGCATTACCTGGGCGGCTGCTGCATGGGTAACGATCCTAAGACTTCCGTTGTCGACAAGTTTCACCGCGCACACGGTGTACCTAACCTGTTCGTCGTGGACGGTAGCAACTTCGTCACCATCGCTCGAAACCACCCTACCTGCACGATCCAGGCCCTCGCTTACCGCGCGTCGGAACACATCGTCCGCATGGCGAAGAGCGGAGATCTGAAGACTTCACACTAGCCACTAGCGAAGATTCCTCATACCGCTGAGGGCGAACGTCGGTGCTAAGCTTGAAATTGGATAGATCTCATGACAAGATACGCCACCCTTTTACGGGGCGACGCGACGCTGAAGTGCCGGTTGCGAATTCCGGGCCATGTGAACAGGCGTTCCGAGAAATTCTGAATACGAATTCCGGAGCGATGTGAATATGGCTTCCGGCGGGATGTGGAACGGAAACCCACCACCGGGAATCCAGGCATCTGGTTCCCGCTCCGCCGA
>Ga0116103_1000890_pt1 | contig 14900 bp, 24 predicted proteins | sample June2015DPH_4_10_2_FD_89714 | JGI IMG/M metagenome (GOLD analysis project Ga0116103, IMG submission 89714) | Peatland microbial communities from SPRUCE experiment site at the Marcell Experimental Forest, Minnesota, USA - June2015DPH_4_100 | ecosystem: Environmental > Terrestrial > Soil >...
GAATCTTACATCGCTTGTCTATGTAGTATACATAAGTCAGCTTATGTGATATTCTCTCCCCGCAATGGCCTCCACGCCCTCAAAAAAGGCCCGCCACGCGTCTGACCTGGCCTCCGCCCTCCTGGAGGTCAAGGGCGCTGGCGCCCTCACCACTGCGGCCTACCGTACCGCCCTCAAGGCCTTTCTCGAGAGCGGTCAGGCGGTGACCGTCGATGGCTTTGCCGCTTATATACACCAGCTCCGTCGAACGCGCTCCGCAGCCACGGTCAATCAAGCACTCGCCGCCGGGCGCAAGGGCTTCCTGCAGGCGGCTGAGAGACTCGGCCTGCCCGCGCGGGAGGTGTCGCTGATCCGCGGAGCGCTGGCCGAGATCCCGGCCGTGAAGAAGGCCCCTCCCGACGTAGAGGTGGTCTCGCCGGAGGAGCGTTCGGCGCTCTTCGCCGCGCTGCCCCTACGGGTACGCTTAGTGGCCGAGACGCTCTATGTCACAGGAGCCCGTGTCTCTGAGGTCCTCACCATCAGGCGCGACCAGGTCAAGGAGAACGGCACCGTGGAGCTCAGGCTCTACGGTAAGGGCGGGAAAGAGCGCACGGGGAGGATCCCCAAGGAGCTCTACAACCGAATCCTCGAGGTGTTCCCCAGGGGCACATACCTCTTTGAGAGCCGGCAGGGGCAGCATTTCAAGAGGGAGTACATCTCGAGGGAGATCGCGCGAGCCGCGCGGCGGGTGCTTGGGAGATCTGTCTCGGCGCATGTCCTTCGTCACTCCAGGGCGACGGACTTGCTGGCAGCCACGAAAAGGATTAAGGCGGTCTCGAGGCTGCTCGGGCATTCTGACGAGGCAACCACGTTGCGGTACTATGTGCGGGACGCGTTCAGCGATGAGGACCTGTTCGGGGAGGTAAAATAACACGGCAAGGCCTCAGAAGATCGTGCCACGGCCCACCACGCGTGGCATTTTGATGTCTTCGCGGCGAGCGATCATAAAACCAGCGTTCGGCGAGTTGTCGGGCCGCCTTGCCAAATGGCGGGGACGACTTTAAGCTGACCCATCAAGCGGAGTGTGGAGGGCGATTGAAATGAAATTCGCTGACTATGACCTTGGCAACCTCAACGGCGGTGAGATCGTCGAGGTAACGTTGTCTGGGACAGCGGCAAATGTCCGCCTTGTCGACAGCTCCAACTTCCAAAGCTACAAGGAGGGCCGAAGTCACAAATACTATGGCGGCCATATGACGCAGTCGCCGGCGCGTATTCAAGTTCCACATTCAGGATACTGGCACATCGTGATCGATCTGGGCGGCTTTGCTGGCTCCCTGCGGTCGGCAGTCCAAGTGCTTCCGGGCGCCCTTCCCCCAATGTGATCGCCGCCGAAGAAGCGCTTGGCGCTTTTCGCCGCGTTGTGGCTGTCCATACGTTCTTGGAGCTGCTCGGCCACTGTCACGAGGCCACCGCGCTGCGCTACTATGTGCGAGATGCCTTCGGTTACGAGGAGTTGAATAGGCGGTAAGTCCATGAGCGAAATGCGCTTCACAATCTCGGTGCCTACTGATGGGGGCTTCTTGGGAAGGGAATGCAACTCACGCTTTTGCAGACGGTACTTCCGCGTTCACACTTCATCCATCAGGCCCAAAATGCATTGTCCATACTGTGGGATGCTGTTCTCAAATGACCAACTCCATACTCGTGGTCAGATAGAGTACATGAAAGAGGTTGGGACAGAGCAAGCAAAGGAATATGTCTATGGTGAGCTTGACAAAATGTTCTCCAAACTTGCTAACAGCACTCGCGGAAACGAGTTCATCACAATCAAGCACAACCCAATACGCTACAGGGCCAGGCCTGTGTTTCCTCGTTTTAGAGAGACCAAGGTAGATACTGAGCTCCACTGTCCAGAATGTGGATCCGTCTTCCAAGTATACGGCATTTTTGGATACTGCCCCGGTTGCAGAACAGAAAACATGATGATCTATGACGCCAATTTGGCCATTATCGAAAAGGAGATTGCTGAGTCAACGGACCAGAATAGGTCCTTACGCCACGCCTACGATGATCTTGTGAGCACATTCGAACAGCACTGTCAAAAGAAAGCTCCGCAGACGGCTGACAGACCCCGCTCGTTCCAGGAGATTTTCGCTGTCAGGCAGTTCTTCAAGGAACACAGGAACATCGATATCCTTGATCGCCTAACCGAAGATCAACTCCTTTGCGTAAGACGTGTATTCCAAAAAAGGCATGCCTATCAGCATGCAGAAGGCAAAATCACCGAACAATATGTGAGAAAGATACCTGAAGACGCAGGCCTGTTTGGAACCCAGGCATCGCTGTCAATTGAAGAGTTCAAGCAGGCAGCCCTTATCCTGAAAGACGTCCTGATGAGACTCTATCAGCCATAAGATTGGGTTATATCTCACCCCGCCACGCGCACGTATCTTTGACAAAACCTAACCGCTTGGTTTATTGTTATGGTATGGGAAAGGTCGCAAAGACTTCGAGAAAAGCCGGGGCGCTTAATCCCCGTGACGTCCCCAACCGCGAAACGCGCGAGGCCATGGCTGAACTTGAGCGCGGCGAGGGAGAGGTCTGCAAGGATGTTGACGACCTTCTGAAGAAGCTGAAGTCATAGTTTCCGGGCGTGGCATACACCCCGGTTTTCTCTCCGAGATTCAAACGCGATTATAAAAAGCTTCAAACATCAAGTCGGGCTATCTCTGCCACCGACCAAGTGATCCGTCTGCTTGTGGCCGGTTTCCGCATCCCCCCGAAGCACAGGGACCATGCACTCAAGGGCGAGTGGAACTCCTACAGGGAATGCCACATATTGCCGGACCTGCTTCTCATCTACAAAATCCAAGGCAGCCAGCTTAGCCTTGTGCGTCTCGGAAGCCACGCGGAGCTTTTCGAGTAATCCCAGGGCAAGGAGGATTACGTGCTCTTTCGGTGCTCTGCTTTCATCGCAACAAGCGTAGATGGCTTTATTGCACGAGACGACGGCGCGCTGGACTGGTTGGTCCCCGAATCATCCAACCCAAGCGAAGACTATGGCTATTCCTCGTTCATGAGTTCGATTGACGTCGTTGTGCTGGGCAGGGCAACATTTGAAACTGTTCTGTCTTTCGGCAGCTGGCCCTACGGCGACAAGCGAGTCGTTGTGCTCAGCAGGAGCGCAGTCACCATACCAAAGCGTGTAGGATCTAAAGTCAATGCTTCTTCTCTGTCACCACGAGAACTGAGCTCTCAACTTGCCGAGGAGGGCTTGCGTCACGCGTACATTGACGGTGGAAAAACTATTCAAAGCTTCATTGAACAGAATCTTATCAATGAACTTACTTTGACCCAAATTCCTGTGCTCATCGGTACCGGCATTCGGCTATTTGGGGCAGTACCAAAGGATGTACACCTGGAATTGGTCGAGGTGAAGCAATTCTCGAACGGCTACGTACAAAGCAGGTACCGGATAAAAATGAGCAATTCATAGACGCAGGTGACACTGTTCCTCAAACGAGGAGGCATCATCTGGGGAGCTCGCCGCCCTGCTGTTGGGACAGCAGCGAGTGAAGGAGGTCTGATGTGGACGTCAGCCTAATTCAGCGCAAGATAGTCAAGCTCACCGAAGATTTTAGCCGGGAGCTTGGACTCGAGCTCTGGGATTCTCAACTGCTTCTCGAGGTGTCCGATATCATTCGTCCCGTAAACACCATGGACGGGTTGAGATCCAGAATCCTCGATCTTGGAAACCTGCTAGATCACTTCAACAGAGCCGCATTTAATGCACACGTGAGGGTTGCTGCTTCAACCAAAAGCCTCAATAGCCTAATCGCTGTTCTCAAGTTCACATTTCCAGATAACCAGCCACAGATCGAACATGATGTTGAGCGCCCTTTGCGCTACATCAGGGTCTTGCGCAATTACTTCGCGCACGGGAAAACACGCGACAATGCGAAGGCACTAGAGTTCTTCGATCTACCTGATCCAATCACCGATCCCACCATCGCGTGGGAGAAAGTACTTTTCCGATTTTCGGAATGCCTCGACCAAATCCAGGGCCTGCTTTCAGTGCGACGCGGGGCTGACCGCTCGGCCGACCGGTATGTTGAGGCCTCAATGCAGGATCTAGTGGATATCCTATTGAACAGGGAACCAGAGCTTCTGCAATCCGCTCCGGTTCGCTCTCTTCTCCGCGAAGTCATCGCTCACGGTTCCATTCGGGACACTGAGTTAGCTGCGACCCACAACTTGACCGTCGACCAACTGCGCAGACTTCTATTCCCCCTCACCAACGGCCTGCTCATTGTCAGACCTTTCGATCGGAACACGACGACGATCAGCGTTGTGCCCCAGGTGGCCGGCTTGCTCGCCGAGAGGGGGCCTCGATGAGAACTAAGTTTCTTGACGTCAAGGACACGGGTACGCTTTATCACTGTCTGCTGCTTCAGTTCGAGCCTGCAGATCGCTTTTTTTCCGAGTCTGCCGGGTTCGCCGCGGGACTCAAAATAGTTCTGCTTTTCTCTCGAGGTGCCGTCTCATGTCTGTCCGGCTACGAGTTTCGTGATAGCCATGGCGGCACAATAGAGGAGTTAGAATGTCCGTTCCCCATTAACGGGACAACCACCTCCTTCAAGGAGATTGTCCACTTCGTCGATGACGTTACCACACTGCCAGATGTAGTTGATATTGAGGCTTTCCGACGAGCAAGGATCCCTCTCTTGCGCAGACACTTCGTGCCGGACTCTGTGCGCGACATACTTCTAGACCAGGAATCGGCCCAACTCCGCAAGGTTCTCTACCGGTGGGGCGCCTGGGCGGCTCATGTGGCCGTCGTGGACATCGCCACAAAGTCGGTTCTGGTTGATCTATCAAGTACAGCCCTTGAACCTCTTGTTGCAGAATACCTCTGGATTCCTCTCGCGGAAGCTCGACCCGATGAGCTGCGCGACGTGACCTTGTGTCCATTCCGTTATGAGCTTCTCTAAGAGGCACGTGATCGGCCTCGCCATGGCGCGCAAGCTCGGCGAGGTTCTTGGCGTGGATTATCGGAAATTTCTCGAATAGGTGCCCCGTAGGGGTTGCCTACCAGGGGTGACTACACCAAACGTCAAAAATAGTACGCTTAGCTTTCTTTGCCAGACCAGCGTATTGAACTGGTGACGATAGTTCGGACATTCGTCTCGAGCCGCGAGCAAACGAACGTTCTGTAGCGATCTCAGACGCTATTTCTCAGCTCGGTCGTACACCAAGTATGACGGATCTTTCTGGTCAATCTTGGCCGGAAAGGCACTGGGAGTATAAGTATCTCGACTTGCATATACGGACTCCCGAACTGTTGCGGATTTGCTCAACTTGTAGAGAAAATGGGGCACTTCCGGTTTCTTGCCATCCTCCCAGTCCCAGACGCCCTTGTATGTCTTGTACCAGATATTGCCCTCTGAATCAGTCCACTTGCTTGTAATTGTCTCTGCTCCTACAAAGTATTGTGCAACGTCGTCAACGAAACGGAAAGCGTGGTATCCGTTGGAATCGATGACCTCCTTTTGCGCTTGGACGTCGTCACGCGCGTAGTGTCCGCTGTAGCTCTTGTTTATCCATGTTCCGTACAGTTCCTCATTTACCTTTGGCGTGTATTTCGCCGGCCCGCAGCCTCCAAGAAGTACCAAGACCAAGAAGCACAATAAAGTGCCAAGAATCATCACACGCGTTTTCATACACTTCCTCCTTCGAGCTTTTCGTCGGTCGGGTGTCAGGCGAGTCCCAAGGCAGGTCGACGAGAAGCGGACAGTTTGTTTACTCAATCGTACACCCGTGATTGTCGGCGTCAAGGAAAAAAGCCTCTTCTTTCCAGGAATGACTACATCTCTCGGACACTTGTCTCAGGCCGTGCGCAAACGAACGTTTCTGCAACGATCGTCAGACGGGACTAAAGCCCAGCAAATTCGAGTTGCAAAAACGTATTGCAATCGCGGATTCAAGAAGTAAGTGCAACAAAGGAGCGATCAAAAAGGAGAGCTGTGGTACTGGTAGACATCCAGTTTCCTGCCAGAAAGGGGATGCCACGTGAGTTACCATCAGCTCTCTGAACACGAACGCTACACCACAACCAGTCTACTGATAAGCCGCAGATCGCAGGCGGAAATTGCCCGAGTGCTGGGGCGTTCGCGCAGTACGATTAGCCGAGAACTGCGCCGCAATAGAAGCACTCACGATGGCAAGTACCGCGCGGAAGTGGCCCACAGCTATGCGACCGCCAGGCGCAGACGTGAGCGGCGAGGCTGGCAGTTCAGTCCCCAGCAGCTGAACCTGGTGGCCCGGCGGGTGGAGAAGGACTGGAGCCCGCAACAGGTCTCGGAGCGACTCAAGCTGGAAGGAATCCTGGTCATCAGCCACCAGACGATCTACCACTTCATTGTCTGGGACAAGAAGCGCGGCGGAAGTCTGCATACTCACCTCCGCAGCGCGGGCAAGCAACGACGAAAGCGTCACGGCAGCAAGGATTCCCGCGGGATTTTGCAGGGGAAGCGGCATATCTCTGAACGACCCGCGGAGGTGGAAACCCGCCAAACGATCGGCCACTGGGAAGGAGACACCATGATCGGCCGAGACCGCTACCACTGCATCCTTACGTTTGTAGAACGCAGAAGTGGCTACGCCATCATCCGAAAGATGCGATGTCGCACCGCCGCCGAGGTAGTGGCTGTAGCCGCCCCGGCAATCAAAGCGCACCTATCCCAGTTCAAGACCGCCACTTTGGATAATGGGACGGAGTTCCATGACTACAAAAAGCTCGAGCAACTGTTTCCAGTCCGGTTTTACTTTGCAACTCCCTACCATTCCTGGGAACGCGGAAGCAACGAAAACCTCAACGGTCTGATCCGACAGTATCTACCCCGTGGTTGTTGCATGAGCGAACTCACGCAGGCTCAGTGTGACTGGATTGCTCACCAACTAAACTGTCGGCCACGCAAACGGCTGGGTTTCAAATCCCCTCAGGAGGTGTACTATGCTAGCTAAAGCTCGTTGCACTTCGAGTTTGAATTCACCAATGATAAAGTTTTTGGCGATACCTTTTCGCAATCATGCTCATCGGCTACGCACGCGTTTCGACCAACGAACAGGACACAACGGCGCAGGCCTCCGCTCTGAAGACAGCGGGGTGCGAGCGAATCTTCCGGGAGAAGGCTAGCGGGGGCCGTTGGAACCGGCCTGAGCTTCAACGACTGCTCGACCACCTCCGTAAAGGAGATGTCCTAGTCAGACCGCTACGATCCTTTGCAGCCTTCGAACGAATGATTCTAACGCCTTAGCGTACGATTTTTGACCTTTGGTGTAGTGACCCCTACCATCAGGGAAGACCTTGCACAACGGCTGAAGTGTAACAGGGCCACGCGTGTGCGGGGCCTCCTTTTCCATCAGCTAAATCCGCAGAGGTAATCATGAAATGACGAGGATCCCTCCGCGCTCTAAGGCCTCTTTGTCCTTCTCGATTAGTTCAAACAGCCGCCGCGCGCTCCCATTCGGCTCGTTCCGCCCAGATTCCCAAGCCTCAACAGTCTTATTCGACACCCCACAAACACGGGCAAACGCCCTTTGGGGCAATCTGAGCTCAAGACGTAGTTTCTTCACCGCCTTCGCGTCATAGCGGGGTGTTGGCTCAATCTCCAGCACAGTCGTCCTGAGCTTAGCAGTCCCATTTTTATGTGCCTCAATCTCCTTGAGGCCACGCATAATGCTTTCGTACGCTTTGGACATATCTTCACTCCTTGAGCCGTCTTACAAAGCTCTTGATTTCCTTCCGTTCTTCAGGACCTAAGTCTGCTTTTTCGTTTTTCCCAAAAACAGTTATCAGCCATATCGTAAATTTGTCAGCAAAGTCGACATAAATCGTCCGCACCCCTCCGGACTTGCCTCCGCCAGGGCGCGCCCAGCGAAGTTTTCTCACCCCCCCGGTACCCTGTATCATGTCGCCAGCTTCAGGGTGTTCGAGCAAGAAGCCTTGTAGCTCGCGAAGATCCTCTTCGTCCAAGCCCAGTTTCTTCCAGCACTTCAGGAATTCCTCTGTCTCAATGAACATCCGTCTCATGGTTTTCTGAAGAATATACCCTATCTAATAGGGTACGTCAAATCCTTTCAAAACGGCCTATCGTCCATCCCAACTCCCCTTTGACCTCTCTTGACGTATACCGGAGATTGCCTATAATTTCTCCTGGAAACGGGAGTAATCTCCCGTAAACAAAGGGAGGGGGACATGGTTAGCCTAGCCTTTCATATTCAGCGCGGTGGATCCGGCAAGACTACGCTTACGGGGAATCTTGGCGCGGTCCTGGCCGGCCGGCGCAAGGTTATTCTTGTAGACAGCGATCCCCAGGGATCACTGAGCTCCTGGCTTGCTCCTGGCCGGCAAGAGCACGAGCTTGCGGATCTGTTGTACGAACGCTTACGCGCGGAGCAAGTAATTGTCTCTATCGCGCACGGCCTGGATCTAGTCGGCACCTTTGGGATCGGCGGGGAACTGAAAAAATACGCTGAGACGGACCTCTTCCGTCAGCCCTTCGCGATTCGCAAAGTAATCGAGCAGCTCGCAGGCCTAGGCTATGAGATAGCCTTGTGGGACCTCGCTCCGGGAATGTCCACCCTGGAGCGGTCGATTCTGGCGCAGATGGCAGAAGTGATCTCGCCAGTCATGTTGGAAGATTTCTCGCTGGACGGCATAGAGATTTTCACAGCAGAGCTGGAGCGGATCCGCCGGGATTACATGGCGGCGGAGTTGCGGCATCGAAAAATCGTTGCCAATGGCTACAACCGCTCGTTCGGTAGACACAGAGCCTATCTCGATCAATTCCGCAAGTTGAACGGCTTCGAAATGTATACCTTTGCCCAGGACCCGGCCGTCCCCGAGGCGCAGGCCGAGCACAGTCTGATCTTGAACGGCACCCGCAAGCTCAAAAGCGAGAACCTGATCGAGTTGGAAAGGCTCGGCCGTGATCTGGTCGGAGAATAGCATGGCGAACACAAAAGGAACTGCCGCACGGATTGCGGAGAACGTAGAGAAGTTTCACAATCCCCAGAAGCCGGGGACATTCAAGGATCTACATTCGGATCTCATCACAGTGGCAGTGCGCATAGATCCCGCACTGCGCGCCAGGCTACAAAGACACTTCGAAGAACGAGGCCTCAAACTGGGCCAAGGTCTGCGGCTGGCTTTGAGCGAATGGGCCAGCACAAACCGGATTTAAGGGTCGAGGCAATGACACTCAATCCGGTACGCGTCTTTTCCGACAAGCTCATATTGTCGGTAAAAACGGGAACGGCTACATACCGCGCGTCAGTACAACGCTGAGGAAAAAAAGAGGGAGCCACGTCCGGCAACGCCGGGGCCCCCTCATGCGCGCAACACTTCAAAAAGAAATATCGCTAGGACCGTGCCTGGTCAACGGCCGACCACTGTCAACTTAGTCCGTCTGATATAATCAGCTTAATAAACCCGAGGGCCTTCTCTGACGTTCAAACCCAAGGCGGGCATGGAGGAGATCGCCAAGCGCTGGGTAGAGCTTTCAAAGTGAGCCCGCAGGCCCGGTAACTTTAAGGCTGACACCAGGCCTTCCCCGGATTGCACCACGGGGCATGGCGGGCGTAGTCGGCGGACTGTTCAGCAGTGAAAGGCGGACGCGCGGATGGCGCGGGAATAGTGACGTGAGGGTTCACTGTGTGTTCTGCAATAGCGGATCTGGACTCGGACGATGGAGGGTGAAAGGGACTTCCTTGCCATGCTGCGAAAGATGCGCGGCGGTCAAGCGAGAACTCGTAGAGCGCATTCCCCTTGCCGACCGCTGGGACCAGATTCGCACCAAGCGATGAGGGCATAGCAACAAAACAGGGATTCAGCCCCTATTCAGGCCTCACTGGCCGATTTTCGGCCGGAGTTCGATCTTTCATGTAGCGTTATGCGCAGGCACGGAGTCCGGTGGCGATAAGTCAGTACTGGAGAAGGATCGGTTCCCTTTCCTTTTTGGGGTTACGAATCATGTACCCAGCGCGGGAGATCGTCAGCATGGAGCGTTTTGAGACGCGCAGCCATGCCTTCGTGCCTCTTTTTTGAAGGCGCAAGAATCGCCCCCCGGAGGCTTAAGTACATAATGCGGCTGCCGAAAAGGTAAACGGAAATCCTCACAACTCTACACGACACGGCCCCGGGATCCCCGCATCCGAGGCCGCTTTTCAATAGCTACATAAATTCAATTCAGTTACTACCGGGAAGGGAAAAGTGAGAAAGCGATTCCCGATTTCGTCAAATTTCCTCACCCCACCCTTTCGATTTGCAACAGCTATAACGTGCTCTGGTAGCAGGCCATAGACGACCGATCGGGGCCCCGGCCGTGCTCCTACACCCTGCTCAATCCCATAAACGTTGTGTTTTTCATCTTCACCCAGGTGAGTTTTTTCTTGATGTTCGGAACGAGGAGCTCCGTGCCTCCTTCCACATCCCTCATAGCAAGAACGGGAAAAGCCTCTTCCGCGTTGAACCCCTTCTCGGCCACCTCATCCACGTACACTCGAAATCGCCTGAAGTCCATGTTTGCCTCCTTGAGGCTGCATGATATCACTACCCATCAGGGATCTGCGCGGGGCCGATCATGCCGTCCCCCTCCCGATAAACGGAGGTTATCGGGGAAACTTTTACAGCGTACCACTGGCCAAGCAGAAGTGGTAAGTTGTTGCAAGATGCACGTTGGTATTGTATGCTGTGCGGCGATCTTGGGAGGGGTCAAGCCTGTAGGGAAGCCATAACCGAATAACGCGCTGTTCGTCGAACAGCTTAACAATGCAAAGACCCCGCGTCGCTGCGGGGTCCTGCTTGCGCCCTGGTGGGCGAGACTATTATCGTGGCCAGGTAACCCCGACAATAGCACAAACCCTCCAGTGCGTCAAGAAAAAATCAGCGCTCGAAATTTGCCCCGAGCGCCACAGCTCTGGAGGGGACCATGCAAAGTGATTCCGTAGGGGTAGAGCGTCGACGGCTGTCGTTTACGCTCATCGAAAACATCGTGCTCGAGGACCAGGCCCTCGGCCCCATCGATATCCTTGTCTACCTGGCCCTTGCCAAGTATGCAGACGGGGAGGGCGCCTGCTGGCCCTCCATGGCCACGCTTGCCAAGCTCGCTAGGTGCGCCAGGTGCACCGTAGCCAAAAGCATCGCCCGCCTGGTGGCCCAGGGGTACCTACGCCGCACACCGCGCTTTCGTCCCGATGGCGGTGTAACCTCAAACGCCTACCAGCTGATGCCCTTAGAAGCCAGGAGGTACCCCCCTGTCGCCCAGGAAGACACCCCCCCTCTTCCACAACGACAGCCCCCTGTCGCCCAAGAAGACACGAACTATACCCATCTTGAACTAGATCCAAGCAGAAAGAGAGCAGAGAGAGCCCCGCGGCCTGAGAAACCACCTCAGACCGCGACCAAGTCTTCGCACGAGTTTGCTCCTGTCTCTCTCTTACCCTTGCTTGAGCGGATAAAGCAGGAAAGCCAAGCAAAAGGAGCTCCGCCGTGTTTTATCGCGGGAGGATGGTGCTTGGGTATTCAAGCTCTCATAACCGGCGGGGTGAGCGAAGAAGAGATTTTGAAGGCTTTCATGGCCTGCATAGAGACAGCGCCCGAGCGGGTGACTTTTTTCCCTAGGGACTTTCTGAAATGGCGAAAGCTTTCACGAGCACACGGGCCAAGGGAACAGAGAGAGGATCAGGACAGAGAGGAGCGCCAGCTCCTTGAGCGCGATCGTGCAAGAGAGCGAGAGCAGCTTCTGCGGGAAAGAGAGGATCCGTATTGGCAGGAACGGATCGAGGCGGCAGTAGCGCAGCTGCCCTGGAGGAGGGTGCAGGGATGAGTGAGGAACTGAATACCATGACAAGGGCGGAGTCTTTTGACGAGCTTTACGGAGTGGACGGAGACGGGTTGGGGGAAGGAGAGGTGGCTTGTGAGGAGGAGCTCGAGTATGACTTCTGGGCTTGGAATCCAAGCTATAGCGCGCCTGATGCTTCACGCTAAATCGAGAGGGCCTAAAAGAAACACGGCAGGCGGTGGGAAAATCAGCTGTAGCCCCACCAAGGGAAGGCAGGGGCCTATTTCCAGGGAGAGGACAATCCGAGCGCTTCCCATTACCTGGGGAATCTATATGACCCCGGACATTCGACGGGAAACCTCCAAAAATGACTCGCGTGGCGGGCCATGGCGCGATGCGCGCGGGGCCTGCCGTGTTTCTTTATATCCCCTTTCTCATGGGATCAGAGATCGAGTGATTTCTTGATGACCTGAGTGATGGCTTCCCTGACGCTCGTAGTGGTTCTGGCGAGTCTAGGTTTTTTTGATTTCCTTATGGCACCATCGTCAGACCTGCCGAGTTCCTGGATGTGCGTTTGCACGCTCGTGCTCGCCATCTGTTTTTTTCTCTAGGTTCTTCACCTTCAAAATTCTACCACGTCAAAAGGGCCCCCCCACCTGTGGATATGTAATCTTCCCACGGCCGCCGCGCACCGAGGGCATCATTCTGAAGCCGTCCCCGCCTCTGGTCGAGCCTGACGACAAACGGGCGGGCTACACGTTGAGTTCGGATAAAATTACTTCATGATTGAGAAGCAAGGGCCTTGGATCGACATCTGGGAGCATTGTGATCACTGCAATGGCACGGGCGTCGAGCCCCAAACGCGGCCAGGACCGAGAGAAGCCTGCAATCGTTGTAGGAACGCGAAGGGGCGGGAAGATACAAAAGATGATCACCCTCGCAGAATTTGATGTTCTCTTAACTCAAAAAGGCCCGGCTGAACATTTACCGCGGAACAGCCGTCAAACGACGCGCGTGGCGGGCCTGCCGTGTGCTATGATGCCCGTCAAGCCGCTGCTTCACCACGCCCTTTCGCGAGCTCCCCGCCGTATTCCTTGAGTTTCCTCTGATAGAGCTCCGGCTCTGTCCACCGGTATAGTTCGCGAGACAGGAGCATCCGGCGCATCATTGTGAAGGTCTTGCGAAGCAGGGCGATTCGAGCACGACCATATCCTCTACGAATAACGATTTGACGATAGTAACGCTTCAGCACAGGCGAAGAATCGACCAAGTGGATCACCGACTGCGTGAAAAGGGTTCGACACAATAGCCGGCTGCGACGGTTGATCCGACCGTTATGTGTCACTCCGCCACTTGAGCGCACTGTGGGAACGACCCCAAGGTAGGCGTGCAGGCGTCGAGCGCTCTTGAACCGCTGGATGTCGCCTGCGTCGGCAAGAAAGGCCAGCGCCAGAAGCGGAGTGACCCCGCGGATGCTGATGAGAAGCTTCACTTCGGCTTCCAAGGGCTGGCCCGCTCGGCTGATCTCGAGTCTCAAGGCTTGCTTCCGTTCCTGGAGACCTGCCAGGAGGGTCAGGGAGAACAGAATGCATACTCGACTGGCCGGAGAAAGCTGCAGACCCTGCAGAAGCTGTTCCCCCCTGGCGGGAGAGTCGGTGATGCGAGTGCCAACGGATAGGTCTCTCACGCCGTTGTCCACCAAGGCTCCATGGATCTCGTTCTTCAGCTGCCGGATCTGCTTGTTCAGCAAGTCGTACAGTCCGAAGAGCTTTCTCAATTCCCTGATCACAGGAGTTGGCTGCCAGATCACCGGCAACTTCGTCTCCTTGCTGCATGAGGCTAACCAAAGCCCCAGGGAAAGGTTTGCCGCGTCTCGTCTGTCGGTCTTCTGCCAAGAATCACAGATGATTCGAAACCGGTAGGCATCAATCACCGCGCAGGTAGCACCCTGGTCTTGAATCTTGTCCGCCCAGTACAAAGCGCCTGCCGAAGCCTCTAGCACCACTGCATCCTGGTTTCCCAGACCGCTGACGTAGGCCCCGATGTCGTGCTGGGCCCGCACGAACCGCTCTTCGTTCCCAGCCTCATCCCGCACCGATATCGTGGCGTACTTCTTGTGCAGGTCAACCCCATGGTACTTCATGTCTCCTCCCTTCTCGATGTTGTCTTGGTTCCAACGAGAGGAGACTCCCTGGAAGGCGCTGGTGATTCCACTGTGCTATTCAGCATCACCCGAAGGCGTGCTATTTTGTCGGTAAGGCAAACGGCGGTAGGTGACCGGCCAAAGTAATTTACGTGGTCGCCGTTGGCGCCACAACACGGCAGTCGGCCATCTACCGTCCTCCTCTTGTGGTCCCGGGCCATCGAGGAATCCAGTATAGAGCCACCCACCACCGCAATCATCACTCAGCACCCTCCCGGAGTCTCCGGAGGCATCATGGCAAGTGATTTTACACCCGGCGGGAAAACTGGAAGTTCGAAAGTTCTAGTTCTGCACGAATGGACTTCACCGAGGGGCCCCCGATGTTTCTCGTGATTATCGCCCAACCGTCTTTAGAGCCATGAGCCACGGTCACACCTTTCGAACACGGTCCTTCTGGTCGCGTGAACCAACTGTGAAAGGTTACAAGATCAGGATATTTCGACTTATACTCAACATCCCAACTAAATTCTCCCCAAAAGGCTCTCATTGTCTTGCCCCTCCATACGGTTCTCGCTCAATACTGCGCGTCGTCACTCATTTGTTTAGCGACAAACAACCGTTCGACGCCAAATCTCTAAAAACGTCAGCGGTAGGCGGGCCTACAACGAACGCGCGAAGAGCCTGCTGTGTGATTTTACACCCTCCTTCTGCTTCTTGAGGATTGTGTCCTGATCATCAGAAGGACCGCGTCGTCGGCTTTCTGGGTAGTGATCTTGAATATCTTGCTGGCTCCTGATTTGTGCTGAAAGCTAATCGGTATCTCACTTAACCTTTCACCTGTGATGCGCGTAAGCTCAATCAATCTTCTTAGCCCGCACTGAAGGCAACCTTCGGTCTGCCCGCAACGACTGGGTGATGCTGCGTACTTGCAA
>Ga0116103_1000906_pt1 | contig 14641 bp, 9 predicted proteins | sample June2015DPH_4_10_2_FD_89714 | JGI IMG/M metagenome (GOLD analysis project Ga0116103, IMG submission 89714) | Peatland microbial communities from SPRUCE experiment site at the Marcell Experimental Forest, Minnesota, USA - June2015DPH_4_100 | ecosystem: Environmental > Terrestrial > Soil > Wetlands...
AGTTCTGCGGACTTATAAGCCGCGACTCCACCGGTGACCCCAAGGGTGATGCGCATGGAATCCTCGCGGGCGCGCTACCTGCGCCGCTTGACGCTTTCCTTTTCCTCGTCGCTCCCCGGCTCGGTGAAGTCGTATTCAATCAAGCCGCTGGTAACCTCTTCGCAGGCGATCCGCGTCGCCTTCAGCGTTCGCAGGTTTTCCACCAGCGGCGGTGCGCCCGCCATAATCTGCCGGGCGCGTCGAGCGGCCAGCACGACATAGGCAAACTGGCTCTCCGGAGCTTTGGTTTGCACGGTCATGAGTGTCTTACCCTCCAAACGATGCCAGGACTTGATTCACGCGGTCTCGGCGGCGGGCACTGCCGCAGCGCAACGCCAGGAGAATCGCCTGGGCTTCGCGGCCGGCACGTTCCACGTCGTCGTTCACCACACAAAAATCGTAAAACGCTTCGCTCGCGGCAATTTCATCGCGCGCCATAGCCAGCCGCCGGGCAATTTCCTCGTCGAGATCCTGGCCGCGGCTGCGCAAGCGGCGTTCCAGTTCCTGCCGCGAGGGCGGCAAAATAAAAATCGCCACGGCTTCCGGCAATTTCTTCTTTACCTGCGCCGCACCCTGCACGTCAATCTCGAGCACCAGATCCAGGCCCCGCGCCCGCGACTCGCCCAGCCATTTTTTGGGTGTGCCGTAGGAATGCTTCCCAAAGACACGCGCAAATTCCAGAAATTCACCCCGGGCGACCATGGCGTCGAACTCCGCCTCGGTGACGAAATCATAACATTTTCCAGAGGCCTCGGTCGCCCGCCGCGGCCTGGTGGTGCAGGATATCGAAGGCATCGTGCCCGGCAACTCCAATACCTTCTGCACCAACGTCGATTTCCCCGAGCCCGACGGCCCGGACACGATCACCACCAGCGGTGCAACCCCGTTTCCCTCGCTCATTCGATGTTCTGCACCTGTTCCCGCAATTTCTCGATCTCCGCCTTGATCTCCAGCGCGATTCCCGTGATTGCCAGGGCTTCGCTTTCCACGCCGGGCGTCTTGGAAAGCATGGTGTTCGCCTCGCGCTGCATTTCCTGGAGCAGAAAATCGAGTTTCTTGCCGAGTTCGCCGGCGCCGTCCAGCAGTTGCGCAAATTGCTGCAGGTGGCTGCGCAGGCGGTCTAATTCTTCACTGATATCGCTGCGTTCCGCAAGTAAGGCAGCCTCCTGCGCCAGTCGCGCGGGATCGATGCTGTTGCCGCTGAGCAGTTCCTTGAGCCGGGAGTCTAGGCGCCGCGCGAAGGCCGGCCGCAGAGTTTCCACCAGGCCGCGTACCCGCTCCACCAGCGTAGCGATGACCGATATGCGCGCGCGGAGCTCCTCACTCAAATGACGCCCTTCGGCGCGCCGCATCTCGTCCATCTTTCCGAGAGCTTCGCGGAGCTGCGTCTCCAGGACTTTGCCGAATTCCTCCTGTTCCTCTTCCGAATCTGACAATTCCGGCGCCAGCCCGCCAATCACGCCAGGAAGCCGCAACAACGAAACCAGGTCGAGTTCCGCTTTCGCTTCCGTCTGCTGGCGCAACTCATCCGCGGCCCGCAGATAGGCCTGCAGGAGTTCCTGGTTCACGTGGACGGGCGCGGCTTTCCCGGGCTCCACACTGACATGAATCTCCACATGCCCGCGATGAATGCGATCCCGCACGGCCTGCCGCAGGCGAATCTCGTACGGCTCCAGCGATTCCGGCAAACGCAGCTTCACATCCAGAAACCGGTGGTTCACGCTTTTCACGCTGACGCGGATAGACCAGCCCTGGTGCTCGCAGCGCACCGTGGCGTACCCGGTCATGGAAAGGCACTCGGGTTTCCGCGTCGAAGTAGCCGTTGTGTGGGTGGTGCTTTGTGCGCTCATGCCTTGTTTCTCGAATTCAGAGGATTCTGGTTCGGCCCTGCCACGGGGGCGAGCACGACCTCTTCCGCAAACTGCAAATCGTGCAAGCGCGCGTAGCTGCCGCCCCGCTCCAATAGCTCCGCGTGCGTACCGCTTTCGCGAATAGCGCCGTCTTCCAACACCAGAATCTTATCGGCTTTGCGGACGGTTCCCAAGCGATGCGCAATTACAAACGTGGTTCGCCCCACCATCAGGTTGGCCAAGGCCTTTTGTACGTACATCTCCGATTCCGAATCAAGTTCGGAAGTGGCTTCATCCAGGATCAGGATCGGAGAATCCTTCAAGATGGCCCGCGCGATGGCAATCCGCTGGCGCTGCCCGCCGCTCAAGCGGGTGCCGCGTTCCCCAATTAGCGTCGCGTATCCCTGCGGTAATTCCAGGATGAAATCGTGCGCCAGTGCGGCCCTGGCTGCTTCCTCCACCCGCTCGTGCGAAACCTCCTTCATCCCATAACAGATGTTGTTGAGCACAGAGTCGTGGAACAGGATATTTTCCTGCGTGACCATCGCGATCTGTTTCCGCAGCGAGCGGAGGGTCACGTCGCGCACGTCGTGCCCGTCGATGCGAATCGCGCCTCCGGCCACCTCGTAGAAACGCGGAATCAGGTTCACAAGCGTGGTCTTCCCGGCACCGCTCGTGCCTACGATTGCTACGATCTCTCCCTTCCGCGCCTTGAAACCGATCTCCCTTAACACCGGCGCGGAGTCATAGGAAAAACTAACGTTGTCAAATTCAATTTCGCTCGAGAACGGTGGCAACTCGACAGCCTGGGGCCTGTCGGCCTCCTCCTCCTTCAAGTCCAGATACGCGAAGACCTGCGTCGTGGCCCCTTGCGCCTGCTGAAACTGCTGGTACACCGAGCCCATACGTTTGATCGGCTCGTAGGATTTGAACAGCGCGTAGACAAAGGCGATGAACAATGGCACGGTCATCTGCTGGTGGAGAATTCTGTCGCGGGCGTAGAGGAGGAGCAAGGCAATCACCACGGGCTGGAGGATGTCCATCAGCGGCGAGGTTCCCACGTGCGCGGACACCCACCGCATGGTCTCCCGCAGCAGGCGCCGCGCCGCCAGCCAGAATTTCCGGATTTCGAATTCTTCCATCCCGAAGGCCTTCACGATGCGGTTGCCGGTGATGGTTTCCTGCAAAATCTGATTCAGTTCGCCAAGTTTCGATTGGCTCCTCTCAACCGACCGGCGAATGTGACGGCCCAGTTTGCCTACCGGCCACACGATGAGGGGAAGAAAGATGCCGCAGGCCAATGTCATTTTCCAGTCAATCGAGAAAAGCACGGTGATGAGGGTCAGAAATGTGAACGTCTGGCGGAACACGTCCGCGAGGTATTCGGAAAGCGCGGGGCGTGACCGCTCCACGTCATTGATGACGGCGGACATGATGCGTCCGGTGGGTTGCTGCTGGAAAAAGGCGATCGGTTGCCGGATGATTTTTTCGTAAACCGCGTTCCGCAAATCATTGATCGCCCGGTGCCCCGCAAACTGAATGAGCATATTTCCGCCAAACTCGGCAAGCGATTTTGCAACGAAGACAATCAGCAGCGAGAGGGACACCACAGTCCATACATTGTGAATACTGTGCGGAAAGAACCGGTTCAGGTAGATGGCGGGCCCTCCTCCGGGCACCCTGAACAGAAGCACATTGGAATCAGGAGCCGTGGGATTCAACACGCGGCTGAAGATGGGCACGATCATGAGGACGATCACGCCTTCCGCGATCCCCACCACGGCCAATAGAGCTATACCGAAGGCCATCGATAACCGGTAAGGCCGGACGTAGCCCAGAAGGCGCTTAAGCTGTGGTGAAAGAAAAGAGCCCAATCCCTGCTCCCCGAAAAGAGTACCGCAACACCCTGTTGGTACGCTATTCGGCTGCAGCGCGCTGTGTCAAGTTTTCGGGAGTAGGGGTTGTGGGTCAGTTTCTGGTTAAAGCACTGACCGCACTCTTGCTGACGAAAGCTATCGGTTTCACAAGCATGGGCCGGAGAGATTCACATGCCGTTCTTCGTTGACTTCGCCAAGCTAGAAACCTACGATGCCAGCTAAAGAGGAAGGAGGAAGAGGTACTTCCCCGTGACCACTGACGGAGCAGCTCACGATTCCTTCATCGGCCAGACCTTCGGCCACTACCGCATTCTTGAAAGACTTGGTGGCGGGGGGATGGGTGTCGTTTATAAGGCTGAAGACACACGACTGGATCGGCCCGTCGCATTGAAATTCCTACCCGAACATTTAGCGCACGATACGCATTCCTTGGAGCGGTTCAAACGCGAAGCCAAAGCCGCTTCTGCCCTGAATCATCCGAACATTTGCACAATTTATGACATTGGCGAGGACGGTGGGAAAGCGTTCATCGCGATGGAGTATTTGGAAGGGAAGACGCTGAAGCATGCGATTGGGAGGCAGCCGATCGAGTTGGAGAAATTGCTGGGGATCGGGATTGAGGTGGCTGAGGCATTAGATGCGGCGCATGCGAAAGGGATCGTTCACCGGGACATCAAGCCAGCAAATGTTTTTGTGACCAGTGCGGGGCACGCGAAGATTCTGGATTTTGGGTTGGCGAAGGTGGCGCCGTCGGCGGGTCGTGTGGCGGAAAAGGTCGGCGTGTCCGAACTTGCGACGGAGTACGAGAGCGGGGAATTGCTGACTAGCCCGGGAACGGCGCTGGGGACGGTGGCGTACATGTCGCCGGAGCAGGCGCTGGGCAAAGAGCTGGATGCCCGGACGGACCTGTTTTCGTTTGGCGCGGTGCTGTATGAGATGGCCACGGGGACACTTCCCTTTCGTGGCGACACGTCCGCAGCGATCTTCGATTCGATTCTGCACAAAGCGCCGACTGCTCCGGTGCGCTTGAATCCCGATTTGCCCACAGAGCTAGAGCGCATCATCAATAAGTGCCTAGAGAAAAGCCGTGAAATGCGCTATTGCCACGCAGCAGATATTCTCAGCGATCTGAAACGGCTGCAGCGCGACACGAATTCGGGTCACACTGCCGCGGTCAGCGGCCACACTCTCGAGGCCCCCCCTCGACCCCAAAAACTAAGCAAGACGATTGACTCGCTGGCCGTTCTGCCCTTCACCAACTTGAGCGGCGACCCGGAAATGGAGTACCTGAGCGACGGCATCGCAGATGCGCTCATCAACAGCCTCTCTCAACTCCGCAAGCTCCGCGTTGTGCCGCGCGGTCTCGTGTTCCGATACAAGGGCCAAGAGGTTGACCCGCAGCGGCTAGCGAGTGAGCTCAATGTGCGCGCGGTGTTGACCGGGCGGGTGGTGCAGCGGGGTGACACGCTGCTGATTGGCACGGAACTGCTCGACGTGGCTAAGGTGTCACAGCTGTGGGGAGCACAGTACAACCGCAAGATGGCGGATATTTTCCTCGTGCAGGAAGAAATCGCACGAGAAATTTCAGAAAAGCTACGGCTGCAATTGACCGGGGAAGAAAAGAGGCGGCTCGCCAAGCGCGTGACCAAGAACAAGGAAGCTTACCAACTGTATCTGAAAGCCTTGTTCTTTTCCCACAAATGGTCGCCGGAAAACCTGAACAAAGCCGTCGAGTACAGCCAGCAGGCGATTGCGTTGGATCCCACCCTGGCAAATGCCTACGCGGTGATTGCCTGGTCCTACGCCACGCTCGGGAATTACGGCTACTTCCCAACCGTCGAAATGTTTGCCAAGGCTAAGGCCGCAGCCTTGCAGGCTTTGGCCCTGGATGACGGGCTTTCGCAAGCGCATGCCGCCTTGGCGTACACACGACTCTGTCACGATTGGGACTGGCCTGAAGCTGATAAGGAATGCCGACGCGCCTTGGAATTAAGCCCGGACGATCCGTTGGCCCACTTCACGTCTGCCATAGTTTCGCTAGTGAAGGGAGATTTTGAGGTGGCTTTCGCGGAGGTGAGGCGGGCCGTGGAACTGGATCCCCTCTCTCCCGCCCTCAACCTGCAGTGGGCAGGACACCTCTTCTTGGCCGGCAAGCACGACCAGGCACTCGAACAGCTCAAGAAGACGCTTGAACTTGACCCGAGCATTATGCAACCTCGGATGGTGCTAGCGTCCCTCTACGCTTTTAAGGGTAAGTGCGTGGAAGCGATTGCGGAGTGCGAAAAAATCAGAATGCTCCCTGGTGGCGAATGGCCGAGCCGCGCGGCTCTCGGGTTTGTCTATGCCTTGGCAGGCAGACAGGACGAAGCGCGAAACATTCTGGAAGAGCTGAAGCCTCTGATCAAGGAGAGTCGGATACTGTGTTTTCGTGCCGCGATCATCTGCGCCGCCCTGGACGACCGCGACCAGGCCTTTGCCTTGCTCGAGAAGTTATTCGAAGAACGCTTCTTCATGTTGATTTACATCAATGCCCCCGGGTACTTCGGGAATCTGCGCTCGGACCTGCGCTTCCAGGATCTTCTGCGCCGCATCAGCCAGCCCCATTGAACACCAACGCGATTTCAGTACTGTTCCGATGCCTTGCCGGTCGCTTCTGCCTGAATAGCGTCATTGACGGCGCGCCTAGTAAACACGCTCTTGCGAGAGCATAATCTTTTAATAGCCGACCGTTCCAGCAAATTCGTGTCGGAATTTGCAGTGGGTTCGTAAACACGCGAGAAACCACGCTTGGGGAAACACCAACCGTGGATAGATTCAGAAACAACGACTGGAGGTGTGCGATGCGACGACTCTACTTGAGGGCAGTACTGGTTTCTTCACTTGTGATTGTTGGGCTCGCTCTGGCCTGTCAACAACCGCCACCGGCGAGCCCGCCGGATACCCGCGCCGCCGATGAGCGCGCGGTCCGGGAAGCGGACGCTGCCTGCTTGAAGGCCGTGACGGCCAAGGACGTCGAGGGGACCGTCTCCTTCTTCGCCGAGGACGCCTTGAAGCTTCAACCCAATGCACCCATGCTGACGGGGAAGGAGTCTCTCCGGAAGTGGGTGTCCGAGGCGATGGCGACCCCCGGATTTGCTACTAGCTGGCAGACGAGCAAGGTGGAAGCCTCGCGTGGCGGGGATTTGGCCTATGCTGTAGGCACGTATCAGTCCACGCTGAGCAATGCGAAAGGCAAGCCCGTCACCGACCGCGGAGAATATGTGGACGTGTGGAAGAAGCAGCCGGACGGCCATTGGAAGATAGTGGTCGACATGGCTAACTCCGAGGTGCCAGCGCCGGAAGCTGCCAAACACTAGCCGGTCGTAGAGCGCGGACACCACTCTGCAGGGTTGAAGGTAAGGCCGCCGCGTGAACATTCCTGGAAGAAGGAAGCATGGATCTGGGTCTAACGGACAAGGCTGTTCTGGTTACCGCTGCCAGCCAAGGGATTGGGAAGGCAATCGCGGCGGAATTTGCCAAAGAAGGCGCGCGGGTTGCGATCTGTGCCCGAGGCGAGGAAGGCCTGGCGCAATGCCGGGAAGAACTGCCGGGGTACGGAAGGCCGATTCTAGCGTTCCAGGCTGATGTAACGAAAGCCGACGACACCGAGCGCGTCGTCACACAAACCATTCAGGCCTTCGGTCACCTGGACGTTCTGGTGAACAATGCCGGCGAAGCATGGATGGGGCGGTCAGTGGACACAACCGATGAGCAATGGCAATACTGCATGGAGGTCAATCTCTACAGCGCCATTCGCTTTACGCGGTGTGTCGTGCCTCACATGCGCCAGCGGGGCGGGCGGATAATTAACATCTCCTCAGTCAGCGGCCACACCATGGCTCCCGGCATGGCCGACTACCAGACCGCCAAGGCTGGGCTGATTGCCTTCTCGAAATCGATGTCGATTGATCTGGCTCCATACAATATCCTCGTCAACTGCGTCTGTCCCGCGCTAATCCACACTCCTCTCTGGGATCGCCTTGCGGACTCGCTCGTTCCCATCTTTGGGCAGAGCCGTTCTGAGGTGTTCCAAAATCTGGCCACCCAGTTCCTGGAGATTAAGCGATTCGGGCGTCCGGAGGAAGTCGCCGCCGTGGTGGTGTTTCTGGCTTCGGAGCGGGCCTCGAAATACTTATTCACAGCAAGCTGCCGTGCCCTACAGGATGGTCCTTTTCAGAGTCAGCCCTGCTAGAATCAGCAAGCCCATGCTGACCAGCGTCAGAACAGAAGGCTCCGGAACAGCCACACCTTGCACGGTCACAGAACCGTTCGTGGTTGTGGCGTTGATGTTCGCCAAGGTTGAATCCAGAAGGATGAAGGTTGTGGGATCAATGTTCAGAGCGCTAGTTCCAGTGGCGATTGCCGTGAAGTCAAACACCGCCAGCGTGCCGTCCCCAGAGACACCCGAAATCGCACTGAGCAGAGTGTCCGCGTTGAATGTCATATTGCCAGCCGTGTTGTCGATTGTGCCTGGGATGAAGTATGTAGCTCCACCACTGGATAAGAAGGCGCCTTCCAGGACATTCGTGGCCTGGAGCACTGCGGGGTTGAAACTAAGGTCGAACTGGTAGTCATAAAGGTCCGTGACGCCAGAAATGTTTACATCCACGGCGAAAGTGCTTCCAACGCTGACAGTTGACGACACTGGCTGAATACTCAAAACAATGCCATCAGCGACGGCGTGACTCGGTGCGAGTAGTAGCAAAACGGCAACTAAGAATGCCGCATGAACAATAGACGTTCTCATCTTGATTCTCCCTGTGCATCCGCATTGTTGTTCAGAAATGAAACTCACCGAGTGGAAATGAATCAAGTGCGGACACGAAGTGCTGTTTGATTGCGTATTCTAGATGAAGGCCCCTTTCCGTCAAGCTAATTCAACGTACTAGCAGTTTCACTACTCTTGGTCCTGTGTAGAGAACGCTTTCGGTGCCCACTTCACGGGCAGGTTGTCCCGAGAGGCAGCTGCCTTGCCACAGTAGAAAGGTCCAGCACGTTTACGATGCCGTCGCCATTTACGTCAGCGCGTGCATCGAAACCCACCTGACCCGTCTTCTTGCCGAAACTGGCCTTAACGATCGCCATGTCGGCACAGTCTACCTTCCCATCATTGTTCAGATCACCGATGGATGTGATGGTGACTGGAATAGTTGCAGAACCCGATCCTCCGTCCTTGTCGGTGACTGTTACCGTGGCCGTGAACTGGCCCGCGGCCTGATAGGTGTGGCTGACGGCAACCGCACCCTGTGCGCTTACGCTGGTTATCGGAGAGGTACTTCCGTCACCAAAGCTCCAGGTCACTTTCCAGGGTGCATCATGCAGCCCCGGGTCAGAGAAGCTGGCAGTTAGATTGATAGGCCGGGTATTCTTTCCCGTGACGGCCGCCCCTGCAACAACTGTTGGAGGAACATTCGCGATTGTTGCGGTTGCAGTCGCTGTATCGGTGCGCCCTTTTTGGTCTGTCACTGTCAAGGTGACTTGATAACTGCCATTGTCCACGAATACGTGGCTTGGTGATTGATCGGTTGAAGTTCCGCCGTCGCCAAAGTTCCACGCGTAGGTCAATGCCGTAAAGTCGGAAGCGTAGGAACCACCGCCTGAAAAAACAACTGGTGAACCTTCTGTCCCGACGTAGGAAGCGCCTGCGTTTGCAACCGGGGGTAGATCAGGGTAAATGACAGGAGGCTGCTCTTGGACAACAATCGTTACGCTATCGGTCGCCTGATTCCCAGCTGTATCCGTGGCGGTCAGTTTGATGGTCTGATTGCCGACGGCACTCTCGCCAAGAATGCCAAGATTCACCTCGTCGCCTGTTCCAAGTGTGCCGCCCAGACCAGATGAACTCCAAGTCAGACTAGCGCCGCTCAATATGCCGCTCTCCAGCGTAAAGCCCGAACCTTCCAGGCTAAGAAATTGGCCAACGTAAAAGATGTCGCCGTTCGACGGGTGCTCGATCTTGGCCTGCGGCAGCTTGCCCGGAACACTGAAAGGCGCCGAGACCGCTCGACCCGTAGCAATGCCATCCGAAGCGTAGATCCGAAGAAGTCCGGTACCGGACGCCCCCGCAAGTAGATCGAAATTGATTGGCAGTGTTGTGTCCTGTACGCTCAATCCCAGCGTCTTCCAGGAAGCCCCGTTATCGGCGGAGTATTGCAACCAGTAGCTGTAGGTCGCGTTGCCTGCGCCGGCAACACTCCAAGCGACGTTCTGGGTCCCCTGCAGCAGTTCGCCCCCGCTGGGAAACGTGAAGGCCACCGTTGGCGGAACGCCGCCAAGCGTCGACGTTCCCCGCTGCACCCCTGTGTCGTCGATGACCGCGATGCTGGCAGCTCCCGGCTGCACGGGCACCAGTTGACTGAACCATAGAGGCGGGGGCGTGGTATCGGTTGAATTTTCAACGACGGGAACTGTTGGGGTGAACGATCTCGCGTACAACACGCCGCCTCCCGCGCCCCGCACTTCGATCCGGTACGATCCGGTTCCTGGATCCGTTGACGCCGTCGTGTCAATCGTGAAAACAGGGTCGAACGTGAGACCCGACTGGCTAAGCTCCCCTGAAATCAGCATGAAGCTGCCCGTCGCCGCAGCGGCCTGCACCGGGATCGTTATGGTATCGGTGGGATTCTTGAGTTGTTTGTACATCGCCGTGACGCTCCACGGCGACACCCAATTGGGGTAGCAATAACCCATCAATTCAAATGCCTGATTTGGGTCGCTCTTGTCATCAGAGCCGACGACACGGTTGCGAGCTATATCGACGCCTACTTGCGCAACCGGATTCAGCGGATCACCGGACACGATCCAGTTTCCATTCGACGTGTACGGCCAATAGCTGATTGACTTCTTCAACGTGTCTGGTACCGGCGTGAGCTTGGCTAGATTGTAGCAACCTGGGATCGAATCTAAGCGGGGTACGTCCGTGCCTGTGTGATCCAGTCCCAGAGCATGCCCCACCTCATGCGCCATCGTTTCCACGGTGTTGTCAACCGCCTGGCCGTTCGGCAGCGTCCAAACCGCGCTGCTGCGGCTTGAACCACTGTCGCTGAGCAGGTTGCTCTCGCCTAACCTATATGGGTAAGGCGCATCGGGGTGCACAACGCCAAATGCGATGTGCCGCTCTGTCGGCGTCGCACGCGGCAATAATGCGGCGCTGTCTTCAAGGAGGTCGGACACGCGGTCCCACCACTCAGACGGACCATCTGCCGCAGCCGATTGTTGCACCAGAACGAAGTCAAAATTAGACGAAAAAGTGACGCTGCCGCTTGGCACGACACGTTGGAAGAATCTCGCCATCTGCGGCAATTGCTCCGGATCGCCGCATGTAAAGTAATTCACACCGGGCTTCCGGTGGCAGACGGAGACCGGATGCAGGACGATATCCGCAGCTTGATTCACTACGAAGGGCGGGAACTGGCAGGCCGATACTCCGGTCACCTGAAACTGGGGCCCTTGTATGTACCTGCCGGGAAGGCCCTTGCCGTTGGTATCATATATAATACCCTCATCATCTTCCGGAGAGCTGCAACGTCCACCAAGAAAGTACGAACCCTGGTCATGTGAAAGAGGCTCTGGATGAGGAGCATAGTTGTATATGAAAGCCGTGTAGTAGGAAGCAATGTTGGACAGATCTTCAGCGCCGATCCATAGTTTGTAGCTTCCAGCTTTCGCGAGCGAAGCGCCCGCAAGAAAGTCTAGCGAGTGGCAACTGTTCCCGCTGCTTTGCAAGTGAAGCCGCTGCTCTGCCGGCGTGCATCCGGGAAGCAGCGTCATTTCTCGAGAATCCTCTGCGAGGTGGTCAATGGTCGGAGTGGCAAGAGGCAGCGCGTTGATGACGGCCCCTACCCTCGTGGGAGTCTTCACCTCTTTGAAATAGACGCGCAGAAGGGCGGGTTTATTTGCTACGAGCGGAACAGGCATATCACCGAGTTGATAGGGGACGGGCGGAGCCGCATTGGGCCAAGCGCCTCCATTCAACCAACTTACGAGGGCGTCGAGGGTCTTGATTTCTTGTATGCCCTGCGTCAGCTCGACACTGTCGATGGCCACCTCGGAAACGATAAGTTGAAATTGCGCTTTGTCCGAGAAACCTGAACAGCCAAATTCTGCCGAGAAGTAATACGTACCCGGTACCATTGGAGTGCCAATAAGAAAGTAACCGCTAGGGTCGAAGCTCATGCCCGGCGGCGTTTGCCCTGTAAAGAAGAAATACACATGCTCATCGGGGTTTCCCACGTCGCAAGGATTAGGTTTGCTATCGCCCCAAAAGATCAGGATGTTTTCGCCTACGGTCGTTCTAGCAGTCTGCGCTCCCCAAGCGATGTCAAACAGCACTCTGTTGTTAGGCAATTGAGCTCGCGCGAGAAAAGACATCGAGAGACCGAAAAGCATCGTCCCAAGAAACCTTGCGAACAACGCCACGTCACCTTTGATGATTCTCATCGCCCGCCTGCGCCCTTCAGGGCAATGTTTGAATTGGCGCCTTCCCCAAATAGCCTGCCTCTGCCTTTGGTTCTTTTGGTTTGTAGGCATTACGCCGAGGCTACATAAGAACCTCACGAGCGCTTTGATTGCAGACAACCGACGGACGACTTTTCGCGTCCGGGCATGACCGCGCGAGCAAGAGGGCCTTAGAAGCAGGCCAATGAAAGCCACCATAAAAACTTGAGTAATTAGGACATGCATCCAATGACTGCTCATTTCACTCCTCCGATAACGCCATAGTTCTGCCCGGATATGTAAGTCGGCAACAAGATTAGGCTGGCCCCGCTCAAGCGAATGGCTAAGGCAAGATGGAAGTCCCTTCCACGCTTATTCATCGCTCACCTCTGCGTCGGTCTTTAGAGCGACGAACATAAGCGGCTCCGCTTCGTTCAGGTTGGTTGTCATGCGGCATCGGATCTTGTGGTGGCACGCACGTAGAGCCGATGAAGACCCCAACGGAAACGGCGACCAATGGCGCAGTTGCCACCAATTGGTCTTCTAATCCGAGGCTCATCAGAACCTCTGTGCGGCCTTGGCGCAATGAATTGGCGTTCACTAAACAGAACCGCATTTCATATCGTTGGCCCGGCGCAAACTTACCTTTGAAATCTGTGGCATCGGGTTTTTCCCAAGGTAAGAACGCAAAACCACACAGCGAGTGTGCGCGATCGGGACAGGTTGGGTGAGGGGCCCCATGAGCGTTACGTCCTTGTTACCGGCCACAGTGCAGTTTCGGGGGCACGCCCTCACCCAAATGCGCATCGCCTTATCTACGCCACACTGCTCAAGTCTCGTGTCCACGTCAATGCACACGGAATCGCAGCAAGGTGAAATGTTTATATAAGGCTAAGTCCCTGAGCAGAGACAACTTGTCCCCTAAAATACCTTTGGAGGTTTGTCTTTCAGGAGCACTCGTAGAGTGGTAGACTCCGCATAATGAGGGGGCAACCACCCCCATGAGCGATAATGACGGCCGGTCCCGCCGCATACAATTTGGTGTCTTTGAAGTTGACCTTCGCACGGGAGAACTGCGCAAGCAGGGACTGAAGATCAAGCTTCATGGTCAGCCCTTCCAGGTCCTGGCCATGCTGCTGGAGCGCCCGGGCGAGCTGGTGACCCGCGAGGAAATCCGGGAAAAGCTCTGGCCGCAAGACACCTTCATCGATTTCGAGCACAGCGTCAACAGTTCCATCAAAAGACTGCGTGAGGCCTTGGGGGACGCCGCGGCGACGCCCCGCTTCATCGAGACTCTGCCGCGACATGGCTACCGTTTTATCGCCCAAGTGGAGACTCTCCCCTACAATCACACTTCAGAGGCAAATGGAGAGGCGGAGACCGCTTTTGATTCCGAATCTCCTGCCCCGGGGACGGGACGGGCTGCCGGCTTAAGAGAGGCTGCTGTAATGCTGGCGAGGCCACCAGCGAAACACCGCCAAAGGGACATCGCCGTTACAGCGGGTGCTCGCCGCTCACCCCTGCCAAGGCGATGGGTTGCAGCAATGATGGTCGGCCTCGCGGTCGCGCTGGTGGCCATAATCATCGGGCTAAATGTTTTCCGCCTGCGCGACCGCTTGCTCCTGCACACCGCACCGGTTCCCAGAATCGCATCCATCGCCGTGCTGCCACTTGAAAATCTCTCTCACGACCCGGAACAGGAATACTTCGCCGACGGCATGACAGAGGAACTTATTACGAATCTCGGGAAGATCGGCGCGTTGCGCGTGATTTCGCGTACTTCGGTGATGCGCTACAAGGGCACGAGAAAACCGCTGCCGGAGATAGCCAACGAGCTGAATGTAGACGCACTGGTTGAAGGTACCGTGCTGCGGTCGGGCAACCGGGTGCGAGTCACCGTGAACTTGCTCCACGCGCGGACGGACCGTCATTTGTGGGCGGAGACCTACGAGCGTGACCTTCACGATGTGCTTTCGTTGCAGGATGAGGTCGCACGAGCCATTGCGGAGGAAATCGAGATTAGAGTTACGCCGCAAGAGGAGGCTCGTCTTTCGGGCTCACCTGCCGTTAGTCCCGAAGCGTTTCGGTTCTATTTGCAAGCCCGGTACCACTCCTACAAGAGAACGCTCCCCGGATTTGAGAAAAGCATTCAGCTATTCCAGCAGGCGTTAGCACTGGACCCCAATTATGCTTCGGCGTATGCAGGGCTCGCCGAAACCTACGGCCTCCTCCCCTTTTACGGTGGCGCATCCTCCAAAGAGTCCTTTCCCAAGGCCAAGGCGGCGGCGCTCAAGGCTGTGGAGCTTGACGGTTCCCTTGCTGAAGCCCATGCAGCGCCGGGTTTTGTCCTGTTTTACGGCGACTGGGATTGGGCGGCCGCGGACAGAGAACTAAAACGTG
>Ga0116103_1000919_pt1 | contig 14516 bp, 14 predicted proteins | sample June2015DPH_4_10_2_FD_89714 | JGI IMG/M metagenome (GOLD analysis project Ga0116103, IMG submission 89714) | Peatland microbial communities from SPRUCE experiment site at the Marcell Experimental Forest, Minnesota, USA - June2015DPH_4_100 | ecosystem: Environmental > Terrestrial > Soil >...
CGGGAGATGAATTCGTCCCAGGCAGCAATGTCGGATTTGGTGATGACCTTGTCGCCGTGGACTTTCTGGGCGTATTCGAGGCTACGGTGGAGTGTAGAGAGCCAGCGGTCGGAAGCGTCGATCTCAGTGAATGCGACTGCCTTCTCTTCGCCGCTCGACGAGGCTCCTGCTTGTCCAGGCTTGGGAGGTGGCTCGGCGGTCCACATGGAGCCGACGGCGATGTATTCGATGGAGCCCTTCGGGGGTGGCTTTCCACGACCGAAGTTACGTCCGTCTTGACTCCAGGATGTGAGGTTGAAGCCCATGTGACCTATGCCCTCCGGAGAGCAGTGATGAGCAGGGTGGAAGCGGCGACGCTGCCGACGAGCAGTGCGGCCGTCCACTTGTTGAAGATGAGGTGATCAATCTTGCCGTGGTTTGTCTTGGCGGAGACGGGCAGTTTTTCGCCTGTAGAGCATCGGCTCCAATCTCTGCCGGTTTTTCCGAGGATAAGGTCGTGTGCCATGGCAAGTACGATTCGGAGGTTCAGGGAACGGGGCCTTGAGAGTCGGCCTTGATGACGATGCGTTCATGTACGGAGGCGTCTGGATCTTCTTCGTAGCGTTCTACGGCCTCATCGCCGCCCCAGGCACGGGCAGCGGCTTTGGTCCAGGTCACGACATCGACGAGCATGGTGACTCCCCCAGAAACACAACGACTGATAGCGTATGCACAAGCCTCTCCAAAGTCTTTGAGGACTTTTTCTGTCTTTGGCGCAGTCGCTTCGCTGACGTGGAATTCCAGGTCTTTCATGGGGGAGGTTCTTTCATGTGGGAGATTCTTAGTTGACTAGGCAGCCTTGCGTTCGGAGGCGACGACTTTCAGGCCGGTGACGGCGAGGGCGGCGACGGCCTTCTCGATGACAGGAACGCGGAGGCGGCGGATCATCCACCAGCGCAGATCTCTTTTGGCGCCACGGACGCTGGCGACATCGCATCCGCTGGCATCGGTGGCGCGGCCGACGATCTTGACGATCTTCTTGTCGATGGTGTCGACGACGCCCTTGTCGACCTCTTTCATGAAGAGCTTGGCTGGATAGGTGATCGTCAACTGGACGGAGGCGGGGAGTTTGGCTGCGGTCTTGGGAGCGGACTTGGATTTGGTGGGCATGTGCTTCATTCCTATGGTGGGTTGTTGGGACTAGAGCAGCCCTTCGTGCCTGATGGTCGAATAGAAGGCGTGCTCGAATGCTTGAAATCGCTCGGGTGTCATGGTTTTGAGGGAAGGCATTTCGCCGGACTTGACCAGGCGATCAGTGACTTGCTTGAGTAGGAACTGGTACTCGGCTACCGTGAGCTGGCGGCCTTTGTCGATTTCTTCTTGGTTGGTTCGGTACAGCTCATGAGCAACGGCGAGTCCTTCTTCCTCTCCGAGGTGGGCGAGGTAGTTGGGATCGTCTTTGCGAATATGCCTGGGCATGGGAGGCTGTCTCAGAGAACTCTGCGGTTCCTGTCGTCGCGGTTTAAGTAGTCACCGTAGACAAGATCGTCAGTCTTGCCGAGGGCATTCAAGATCGACATGAGTTTCTTGTAGGCTTGTGCCCTGGTCGTAGGTTTCGGAAGCTCTTCGAGCCCGATGGATCTTCCGTGTGGATCTAAGATATGGATGGTGTAGAAGTAGTCGCGCTGGCTGGCGAACGATGGATGGGATTTGGGCATGGGTCTGTTCCTTTACCGGGTAAGGTGGTGGTGTTCGACGGTGGTGCGGACGACACCCGAGACGGCGACGAGGGCGATGGCGGCCGAAAGGGAGAGGAGTCCGATCTTGACGATGTTGGTGGACCTGCGCAGGTCGAAGCGAACATCGTCGATCTTGTTGAACAGGGCGGCCTGTTGCTTTGCGGGCAGCAGTAAGGAGCCGCAGGACCAATCCCGTGTCGTCTGTCCTTTGAAGATGTCGTAGGCCACGTGAGCCTCCTTCTATTTGTGGACGAACCGAAGGTCGGGTTCCGAGCGTTCGGCGCCTTCGTAGAATTCATAGTCGGGCACGAGGATTTTTGGAATCTCGTCGCTATGAGGTACATTGTCGGTCCAGTGAATGCCGTGGCCGACGGCTTCCATGCCAAGGTAGAAGCCAAAGGTTTCGCGATCTTTTGGAAAGCCTGCTTGACGTGCTGCTTTGAAGAGGGTGTCCAAGGAGACATCTCCGTTGAGGTGGATGATGCTGTTGGCGAGTTTCTTGGCCCATTTTTCGGCCCATGTAGGAGCGTCGGGGGCAGCGGCATAGATGTCTTGTCCCGAGAAGCTTTCGCCAGCTTCCTCTTGTTCTTGAGCCCAGTAGTCGGCCCAGACGCCACGAGCCATGCCCAGGAGAATTTCCGGATCGTGGTGTCCCCCTACATCTTGGTGGGCTCGAAAAACAAGGGGTTTCTTTCGGGATTTGGCCATTGTTAACTCCTAGTGTCAAGTACCTCAAAATTTGCCACTTGACTCTTTGTTTTCTTGTGGGAGAATTTACTCGTAAGAAAGGTAGGACGCAAATGTCGAACGTGGCAAAGATTTTGGTGGCAGCTCTTCTGGTCGTTTCGGGCAGCATTCTCTCCGGATGCGGTGGCAATGGCAACCCTGATTCCACGACTTCCAATCTGTGCGATGGATCGAATGTCCTTGTTGCATCTTCGTCTCCTGCCGATGTGCAGTCTCTTTGTATGGCGTGGACTCCCTTGACGTATTACAAGACCGAAGCCTACTGTATCTCTCAAATGCCTTACGGTGTTAGTTGGTCTTCGTCGGCCATTCAAACGGAATGTACTACACCGATGACATCTGCCGAGTGTGCAGATGTTTCCGATTTTTTTGTGGACTCGGCTGGGATTCCGCATGGTTTGGTTCTAACTGAAGAATCGGATGTGTGTACTGCCAGTGGCTGTCGTCATAACTACAAGGTGACAGGATTCACATTGTTCGAGGGGCCGATTACCGATGCTAATCTTTCATCTCAAGTGGCCGTATGTACCGAGGGAGGGGTTTTCCTGGGTTTGAGGGCTTTTGCTCCTTGATGAATTCAGAATGATTCTTTAGATTCCGATCTCACAGACCAGCTTGAGCATGTTGAAGCTGTTTCCTAGCGAGTTGATGCCGATGATGGATTCGTTGCCGACGATGTCAAATTCGGCAGGTGAGGCAGGCGGATCGACGATGTGGAAGTAGTCGACGGGTCGCACCCCATCGTGAAGGAGGACATCAAGACTCGCTGCTCCCGTGGTGTTAGGGAACCTCAAGACTTTGACCTTCTTCGTGTAGGCTGGAAGTGCGTAGAAGGCATATCCAGGATAGCCAGCGGGAGTTACAGCAGTTGGAGTTCCGATTTGAATTGAGACTGGTGGCGTCGTCTCTGTGCTCAGGTAGCAATTGAGGGTCTTGTAGACTCTAGATCGCGTCTTGGTGAAGTATGAAACCATCGCCTTGATGAGAACCGGTTCAGGTGGAACCGTGATGGTGCTCCCGGAAGATGCGACCAGTAGGGGACCGCCGGGTCCAATGACTGGGATGGCGGAGTGGTTGATGAAGTTTGTGAATTCAACCTGGGACATCGGTTGAGGGTACAGAGGAAGGTTGGTGCCCAGGAGTGGAGCTAGAAGTAGATTGTCATAGCGAGCATAGACTCGCAGGACGCCTGTCGGAACTGTGACGAAGATGGCGCCGTCTTGGGGCTCGATAGATGGCAGGGCTTCGGTAAAAGGTCCGTCAAATGGTCCCACGGGAACGTCGAATTCGATTCGAGTGAAGCGACCTCCATTTCCGTACTCGATGATGCCTGTGATGGGACCAGGGAAACCAGGGTTGGGATTGTTAGATCCTCGGACAATTCTCGATGCTGTCATGACCACCGTGACGGTTTGGCCGACGGCAGAGCCTCCGGAGAGGTTGAGCAACCTTTCCGGATTCGTCTGAGGAACGACGGTGCCGACAGAACCAGGCTGGGGGAAAAGGATGGTTGAGTTGCCGATGTTCTGCTCGGCGTTCATGAGCAGAGGAGTCTTGTCGGCTGTCTTGTCGATTCCCATGGGTTACTCCTTGTCCTTGGCGATCTGATCGCCCGTGAGTCTGTAGGTTGTATCTTGCGACTGTTCGTTGACCACGAGGCTGGCTCCCACTGTCGTCTTGAGGGGGCTCGTGTTGACGACGATGACCTTGATGGGCTCATCCTCGGTGATAGTGAGATGGGTTGGTTTGCCGTAGCGAAGCTGATCGATGGTCACGTGCTCACGCTCGAAGATGGCGGTGCGCCCGTGGACGATCTGTTCGATGGTCACGGTGCTGGTCTTCTCGCTGTTCGACATGAACAAGATGGGGCATCGCAGGGGTCTTTCGGGGGCGAGGACGATCTCAGCGCGGTCGCCCGGCGCAAGCTCGACCGACTCGAACGTCACGTGCAGATCGTCTTTCACGACAACCGGCGCAGTATCAATGTCATCCTGGGTCTTCATGGGCAGTTTATCGGCCACGGCGGGCCATGTCTTCGCGGATGGTCTGGACCTTGTCGATCAGTCGTTGGAGGGACTCGTCTTGCTTCTGGAGGGTGGTGCTCTGAACCGACACGGCCCCTTCGAGACGGAGCAATGACCGCTGGAGATCTGACTTGTCGGCAGAGTAGGCTGTCGCTTGCGTGGTGAATTCGTCCCGAGTGACGAAGAACGCTCGCCCCAAACCGCTGATGATGGCGGAGGAGGCGAGGATGATTCCCAAGATCACCGACATGGCGACGACGAACCCCATAGAGCCGAACTTTTTCGCTGTGGCAGGGGTCGGTTGCTGGGCCTGCGGCATGGCAGGCATGGGTTCAATGGGGGTGTACTCGCGGACGATGAAAGATCCTGTCTCCTGTCGCCGTTCGGAGGCTCCTTCAGGCGGGGAGAATGGATCTCGTGGGGGTGGTGTCATGGGGTACTTCCTTTACTCGATGGATTTTTGCGCTGGGCTACTTTTAACTTCTCGGCCACGGCCCTGAAACGCCTCTCCAATTCTGGAGCATCGAACTGCCTAGATAGTACCACTCCGTCCTCGGCATCGACGAGAGTAAGCCTCGATTCCGGAGTTTGCGCGAGACGAATGAGCTTGGCTCTTCGCAGAGCGGGGCGAAGCGTGGGCTCTACCTTCTGTCCCCAGGCGAACTTTACCAGTCCGCCTACCGAAAGGAACGCTATGACGAGAGCCCACATGACAGCCACCTTTCGCCCCCCGGCCTTCGGGCAGTGGCCCTGAAGGTCGCCCCGAGAGTCCAGGGGGCGCCGATTTCCTACTTTTCTACCTTCACACCCTTGGTGGTCAAGAACGACAACACCTTGTCGCCCGAGGCGGCCTTCGATTCGGGCGTGGCTTTCTTGCCGAGGTGATCTTCCATGGCAGCGTTGAAGTCGGCCTTGCTCATCTTCTTCGACTTGAGAGCCGCAGCGATGAGCTGCTTGAAGGTCTTCTTGTCTTCACCGACAAAAGTTCCGCTGATGGTGACTTGCTTGGACTTCAAGAAAGCGAGGAGCTTCTTGGCGTTGTCCGGATTGCCAGCCGCCACCTTGTTGAAGTCGTCACGGCTCATTGTCTTGTTGTTGAGCGCGTGCTGGACGATCTGCTTTCGCGTGAGCTTCTCGTCGGGCGGCAAGATTCCCGCGTCGGGAGCTTCTCCACTCGACTTGGTGGCGGGCAGCTCGTTGATGTAGACCGTGTCGACTCCGGCCTTGCCATAGGCATTGGATTCGTATGGCTTGGAGAGTTCGGCATCATTGGCCTGGATCTTGAGGCTGGGCTCCACCCTGGCGAAGAACGAGCGGAGTGGGGGCGACATGGGCGCTGCCATGCGAGCCGTCCAGTACGGGTACATGTGGCTGTTGTCGCCCTTGTGGTGTTCATCAACCTGTTGCTTCAGCTCGTTGATCTTCTTGGCGAACTGCTTCTTGTAGAACTCTTCGCCCTTGGCTGCGTTCTTGGCATCTCTGTTCCACGACCAGGCGATGATTTTAACGTTGTCGCGAACCACCGGGTCGTTGAGCAGATCGGAAGGAATCGGATCATCGTTGGCGGTGTCTCCCGTGCTGGTGGTCGGCTTGGTCGCTTCGAGCTTGGCTGTAACCAGGGGGAGATTCATCGCTCGGGCAAGGCCAAGCGCCTTTTGACGGTCAGCTTCCGTGAAGGAGCCGTCGGCGCGCTTGTTGAGCAGCGCAAACAGCTCGTCCTGGGAGGCCGAGTTCTTCGCGGATACCGTCCCCTGGCTGGCGGTCGCGGGCTCTGCGGTCAGCGCGGCTTCAGACGGCGATTGCGTGACCGTTTGAATGGGAGCTGGTGCCATAGCGGGGGCCTGAGCTGGAGCAGGAGCAGGGGCTGGAGCTGCGGCGGGAGCGGGAGCGGGCGCAGGAGCCGCCTTGTGCTGCTTGTTCGAGATCAAATTTGAGATCGAAGCAGCGGCAGCCGTGGTCGACGCGATGGGGGCCACCCAGGGGGCGACATTGCGGAAGTAGGCGAAGGGCGACCAGCCCGAAGATGAGATCGGTTCTGCTGTTGCGGGCTCCCGAGAGCGGCTGGCGATACCGCCACGGTAGTTGGCGAGTGGGTCAGGCGTCGCGAAGGCGATGGCCTTGAGGGATTCCTTCACCAGATCCCAAAGGCCGGTGATGGGAGCCAAGGGACGGTCGGGCAGCGACGACAGCGGATTGGTGCGCGGCATGGGAGGCGACATCGAAGAGATCTGAGCCGCGAGCGCAGGCTTGCCCAGACGCTCGGCCAGACGAACTCCACGCTCGCCTTCTTCCGGCGTGACGGTGCCAGCCTTGGCTTTAGCCAAGATGCCTTCGGCCTCGGCTTCAGCCGGACCCTTGTCGGCCGCGTTCATGGGAGGATTGACCTTCTCCATGAACTCCGCCTTGGCTTTCGGCTTCGAGGCCAGGGCCGCCACGGTGACGGCAGCCGCACCGGCCGCGATGGCCGCAGCGGTTGCCTCGGGGGCGGGATTGGGCTTGGTGGCCTCGGCGTTGATCGTCTTGAGCGTCTCGATGGCCGCAGGATCTCCCGCTGCTGCCCGCTCATGGATGTTGATCGCGTCGGTCATGGCCGGTGACACCGGCTTGCCCTTGTTGATGTCGTCGATGGTCTGCACCGCCACGACGTTGCCCATCTTCTTGATGTCTTCAGGGTTGCCTGCCTTGGCACCCTCGAAGGTCTTGTCGATGGCCGCCTTGGCTTCCACGTTGCCAGCTTGCTTGGCGGCGACGACAGGCGCGGTCTTCTTGAGCGTCTCGGTGGCGGACGGAGCCGACGATGCGGCCACTGCCAGCATGCCAGCGGTTTGCTTGTCACCGAGCGCTTGAGCTGCTCTGGCGCCAGCGGCCAGCTCTTCGCGGGTGGCCTTGTTGGCGGCCAGATCTCTCTTGGCCTTCGCGACGGTCGCGAGTTGAGCCTTGCGCTTCTTGGCGTTCTTCTTCTGGACCGCCGACGTGACGATCACGCCGGTTGCGACGGCCGCCACGACCGGGGCGACGATCTCATAGCGTTTCATGGCGCGCTTCGCGTTGGGGTTGCCTGCCTTGGCTGCCGCCTTGTGGACTGCAATCTGGCGTAGCGCCTTCGGATCGTTATTCCGAGCACGTTCGACCGTCTTGCGGGCAACGACGAGGTTGCGGCGTTCACGCTTGGTGGGAGCGGCAAGGCGGACGCTGCGACCGAGCTTCATGGCATTCAAGCGGGATTGCGCCTTGGTGTCGCCTTTATTGGCCGCCACTTGTTGCTTCTTCACGTAAGCCACGGCGTGCTTGTTGCCCTTGGCGGACAGGCTTTCAATCTTGGCGTACTTGGCCAGTTGGACCTTGCGTTCGGTGCGCGCGAGCTTGTTGGCAACCGCCGCTTCGGCCTTGCGCTGGGCCGCAATGACCTTGAGCTTGCGGGCTTTGCTGGCCAGAGCAGTTGCCTGCTTTTTCTGCGCTTTTTCCTTGGCTTTGACGGCCACGCGGCCAGCCCAGACAGCGTTCAGATCGCGCTTGGCTTGTGGGTCGCCACTGTTGGCCTTGGTGATCATGGTCTTGAGGGCAGCTTTGGCCTTCGGATCTCCCGAGGCCATCTTCTTGTAGAACTTGGCGCCCGAGCGAATCTTGGTGCCTGTGGCAGATTTCTCGGCCGCCTTCGCGACGATCTTGCTTTCTTTCGTGTCTTTTCCGAGAATTTCCGTCCATCCACCGACGAATTCACCGGCCGAATCGCCGTCGTCGCCAGGGTTGGCCATATCAGGGTTGGCTTCGACCTCGGCCGTGCGCATGGCGGCTTCCTTGGACAGGGCTTCCGCGTCGGCGGCCTGGGCCTCGGCGTCGGCAGCGTCCGCGATGGCCTGTTGGGCGCGCAGCTCGGCTTCGGTCTGGGAGTCGGCAGCGCGAGCCCTGGCCTGAGCGGCGATGGCGCGCTGGTGGGCGGCGCGGAGCTTGGCCAGGCGGACTTGTTCAGGCGTGGAGCCCTTGCCGCCGCCGAAGACTTTCCGACCGGCCCACTGGGTACCCTTGTAGGTACCGTAGGCAGGCAGCCAGATCGGCGCGGTCGCGTACTTGAACGCGGTGGAGAGGCTGAGGCCGACGAAATCGCCGCCCATGATCTCGCCCGACTTCTTGAGGGCGGCGAGGGCTTTGACGGCGCGGGGGTTGCCGACCTTGGCGAGCTTGACGATGTCGTTGAGCATGTTCTTCTCGGTCGGGGTCATGACTTTTGCAGCTCCGAGGAAAGAAGCTCGGCGGAGTTTGGACGCCTTGTCGTGACCGACAAAGGCGGCTCCGGTGACATGTGCCTTGGCGAAGTTGCGGAGCTTCTGTGTTTGGACGATGAGCTTGGCAGTGGCTTTCTTCTCGACGGGTGTGAGGGGCTCGCCCGAGGCGATGCGTTGGCTCAGGTGATCGGCGGCCTTGCCGAGCTTGGCGTTGCGCTGGCGAGCGGCTCCGATACCACCGAGGATGCAGGCGCCGACAAAGGCACCATGCATGACGAGGGCCGGATCTGTTTCATCCGTGATGAGGTCGCCGTGAACGACCTTGACCTTGTTGAGGAGGCGGGCGATGCCGCGTGCCTCCTTGAGTTCGTCCGGCGACAGGGGCTCGCCCTTGGAGATCTTGGCGTAGAGTGCCTGTGCCACGCCACGCTTCTTGGTCTTGTCGAGGGCGGCGAGCACCACGGCCGTGACGGCAGTGGGTTTCTCGTGTCCGACGAACGTGCCGTTCACATCGGCGTTCAGATCGCGGATAAGCTCGCCTGAGATCGAAGCTTCGATCTCTTTGAGCTGGGCCTCGGTCGCGGCGGCCTGGGCCTTGGCCTGGTTGACGGCGTCGGCTGCTGCCTTGGCTTTCTGGGCTTGATCGAGGACTTCCTGTTTCCTGGCCAGATCCTTCTGGAGCTTGGCGTTCTCGATCCACTTTTCCTTCTCGATGTCGGTGAGCTTGCGCTCTTCCTTCGACTTGAACCAGTAGGCAGGATTGAGCATGTGAGCCCAGGCGCCGCTGTCGTCACCGGCCAGGGCCGCGCCTTCCTTGAGGAGAACAGGGTACATCTTGGCTGCAACCGGATCGCCTTGCTTCGACAAGGTGGCGATCTTGGCGACATCGGTCGCCGAGAGCGGCTTGCCGTTCTTGAGCTTGAAGATCATGAGGTTCAAGAACTGGCGGGCTTTCGGATTTGCTTCGGCGGTGACAGGCACATCGACACCGGAGAGGATTTCGGTCGCGAAAGCACCGAGAGAGTCTTCACCTGAAATACCAGCAAGCATGTGATCTCCTTGGGTTTGATCGTCGGAAGGGGCGGAACCATCGGGGGCGGAGGCGTCGGGGGCTGCGTTTGGATCCGCATTCGGATCTGCGTTTGGATCGGCGTTCGGATCTGCGTTCGGATCTGCATCAGGATCGGTTTGTTGCAAGCTGTTCGGGTCGGGGGCACCTTGCGACTTGGAGCCGGTTAGCATTGCGCCGAGGGCGATGGCGAGGCCGACGGGGCCGAGGGCGATGAGGGCCAAGGTTTTGCCGTCCATTCCCATCGACGTGTCGAGGACGGAGTCGAGGCGCTCTTCGTGTCCCATGAGCGAGGCTATAGCCGATCCGAACTTCGAGTTGTGGGTGGCAACGTAGTTTTTGCTCCACTGCAAGGCTTGCTTGCGCATGGCGGGGGTGGGCGTGGAGAGGCCCTGTTGTCGTGCCAGGTAGTTGGCTCTGTTATTCACGATCTTGTTGGTGAACTTGCGGATTACCTTCTTGATTGGGTAGAGGGCCGCCTTTTCAGTTTCGGAGACAGCAAACTTGGCACCGCTGTACTTGTAGGCAGCTCCCCCTGCTTTCCGCAGTCCCCGAGAGATCCCTCTGCGAATGGACTTGAACCCGAATCCGAGGTCCGAGTCGTTATGTCCGAGTTCTTTGTCGTTTATGAGGTTGTCTCCGTAGATTGCATCGTCGAGGATGGGGTCGAGTCCCTTGTAGCCGCGACGGGCGTTTTCGATCATCCAGTCTTCGTGCTCGGCGTCGTCCACGCGGGTGAGGCCCTTGAGGCCGGGCGTGTTTTCGAGAATCTCGCGCTCTTCGGCGGACAGGGGGCGCATGGTTTGCACGACATCTTCGGCTTCGCCGGGCGAGAGATCTTCCCGTAGCGCCTGGTAGGCGTCGTCTTCTTCGGTATCGTCGGCGATGGTACCGTCGGCGGGGATGATGAGGCCGGTGTTGCCATAGCCGTCGAACATCGGATCGTCATCGACCGGCTGAAGAGCCGTGTCGATGAGCTGACCGAGCAAATCCTGTTTGCGAGATGCCATGGCTTATCCCTTCGGTTGAACAGGTGGGGTGTGCGAAGATCCTTCGAGGCGCTTGGCAGCCATGCCCGCCCAGTACCAGGGCCACTTGCCGCTCAGGATGCGCGTGGCGAACATGGTCGCCATGGTGTAGCCGAACCAGCCCATGCCCGTGTTCTTCTCGACGACCACGGCGGGCTCGGCGCAGCTACCGGGCACTGTTCTGACCACCTGGCGAGGATTGAAGATCTCATCGGCGTAGACGGCGCCGCTGTTCGACGAGTCTTCGCAGCCTCTACTCCAGTCGCGAGTGTTGTGCCTGAAGAAAATGTCGTGTGCCATGAAGTGTGACTCCTTAGATGGTGCGGCGGCCCGGCTTCGCGCCCGGCATGTAGATGGTGATTCCGGACTTCCCGATGACCTTGTCGACGGCAGCCTTGGCCTTGAAGAAGTCCTTGGTAGTGGGCTGCCCACCGCCAGCGGATTTTACCGCAGCTTTCATCACGGCGACGCGATAGTTTTCATGGGGGATCGCATTTCCTACGACCGTGCTGCTCCCACGTCGTTGTCCCACGAAGGTGTTGCCGTACCAGCCGCAGTGGCCGTGGCTGGTGCGCTGGAATGCCGCGCGCTCGGTGGCGCCTCCGTCTCTCGCCAGGGCTTCGGCTTCCTCGTTGCCCAGGCTGTCGCCCTGGTACACGTCGATGGTCGGCTGCGGCTGTCCCGGCTGCGGCGGGTACTGGTAGTAGTTGCCGTCGGCGTCTTGGTAGTAGGTCGGAACGGGTGGCGGCTGGTAGGCAGGCGTTTGTGGATAAGTTGTTGGCACCTGTGGATAGGTCGTCGGTTGGTAGAGGGGAGGCCGGTACGAGGGAGAGTTGGGCGGCGTTGCGGTGGGGGGCAGTGCCGAAGTTGGAGTCACCGTCGAGGTGACAGGTAGGACGGGTGGCTGTGCGTACAGGCTGGAAGAAGCAGGCGTGAAAGAAGTCGAGTTGGAGAGGCGTTGCTGGATCTGCTGGAGACGCGCGATGGCCTGCTGATCTCCTGCTGCTGCACGTGCCTGAAGCTGAGCGAGCTTGCGAGCGCGGCGGGCCTGGCGGGCAGCGCGCTTGCGAGCGCGCCACGCATCGTCACCGATGCCGCTCATGGCTTCGATCCGAGTCAGGTGTTCAGAGAGTTGTTCGAGACGGGTATTTTCAGCTTCGGTTCTCGGGCTCTTCTGGCGCAGCCGCTGGATTTCCTGCTTGATGCTTTCGGCTCGGTTGTCAGAGCCGCCGACGACAGCACTCGACGGTTTTGTGTAGGCGGCGACTCGAAGGGCGTTGGCGTTACCAGCTCGGGCAAGCTCGCCGAGCTTGTTCTTGATGGCCTGGTCGTAGGTGGCAAGCTCACTGAGCTTGGCGATGTCTTCCGGTTTCGCGGCGGACTTGACGGCGTCGGCGAACTTTTCCACGCGAGCGGCATGAGCTGCCGGATCTTCTTGCTTGAACAAGCTCCAGCCGAGGGCCAAGGTTTGCGTTCCGTTGAACACGCCGCTTTCGCGAAGCACGAGCAGAGCCCGTTTGGCCTTGGGGTCGCCTTTGTGTGCCTTGGCTTTCAGTTTGGCGATCTTCTTGGCCATCAAGACCAACTTCTTCTTGGCTGCCTTGTCGCCGATGTCGGCCTGGAGGCGGAGAGTTGAGATCTCCGCGAGCATGGCTTGCTCTTCGGGAGAGAACGTGATCGTCACCTCGTCCGTCAGTGGAAGTTGAACTTCCATGTCGCGGGCGATGTTGTTTTTGGTTTTTCCAAAGAAGAGGTCGTAGGACATGATGTGTTTCTCCCAGTGGCGACGAGCCTTAGGCCGCCATAGTCGTGTAGGACTTGCGACCGATCACCAAGGCGCCTTTGGCTCGAAGGATGCCTGTCGTCTTGAGAACAGCGTAGATTTTCTTTGCCTCCGGATCACCCTTGCGAACTAAATCGACAAGTTTCCGGACCTTGGCCTCGACGTGGTTTCCCCACTGGATGACGGCTTTCTCATGGGGGTTGAGAGAGGGATAGTAACTCAGGTAGGCACTGCCCCCCTTGATGAACACTCGAAGTCCGCTGGTTTGCAGAGTGATTTTGCTGTCGCGGTGAAGCTCGCGCCAGACATCCAGCGCTGGCTTTCCAAGGACCGTCATGCCCTGGAAGTTGATCATGCCAAAGCTGTTCCTGTCGATGGCTACGGGCGAGGACTTGGGCCAGTAGACACGAAGGGACTTCTCTAGCTTGACAGCGGCTTCGGACAGACTTGAAGGTTGCGCTTCGGCTCCGCCACGTGCCACGTTGACTTTCGTTTGTCCTAGAAAGAGATCGTATGCCATGGTGATTTCCTAGGACAGTTTGGCCAATCCAGGATCGTTCTTTTTGGGCGTGTAGCCGGTGTTCAGCACGGCCTTGTAGAAGGCGATGGCGTTCTTATCACCAGCTCTCACCTTCTTGACGACACTGGCCCTCACCTCGGGCACTCCATCGTCCACCTGTTTGTTGTATTTCCAGTCCTTGTTCTTGGTGCTCGAACCGTAGTCGCCTTGCCATCCGAAGGTCAAGTAAGCAGCGTTGAGGAACTCGGGGCCAGAGGTAAGTCCTCTTGCGATAGCATTGTTGACTGCTTGAGTGGCGGCAGCTCGGGCTTGAGCATCGGCTGCCTTCTTGTCCGATCTGTTCGAGAAGTATTCGATGAGCATGATGATGGGCATGGCCAGAATGAGGCCAGGAACGGTCATGTCAGGACCGGACACTGCAATGGCGGCCTGACCATATCCACTGCTGGTGAGAGAGCTGGACATACGACGTTTAAGGGCGGCGCGTTCGCAGGATCCACCTTCGCGAGCGAGCGCAATCTCTTCTTCTCCAAGGCCACGGATGAACGCGAGGTGTCCGTTGAAGCCTACAAACGAACCGTCCGAAGACGAGTGTTGGGCATGGCGCTGGGCTCGACGTTCTTGCAGGATTTGCAAGGCGGCCGTGGCCTCGGCGTCGCCCGCTGCCGCGCGCGACTTGAGCAACTGAATTTTCTGGCGGCGGGCCTGGCGACGGGCCTGTCGATCAGAGTCGGCGTCGTCGCCTGCCATGGGTGCTCCCTGTGGATATCCCTGTGGGTATCCAGGTGGCGGTCCCTGGGGAGGATAGCCCTCGGGGGTGGCCATGGGGCCACCTTGTGGATAGCCTTCAGGTGGGGACATGCCTTCGCCCGGTTGGGGTGGCATTCCGTCGGGGGCTTGAGCGGCGCCGGGGGGCATGAGGATCTGCTGATACTGTTGCAGGACAGCCGCAGCTTGTGGATCACCGGCCATGGCTCGCATCTTCAGGTTGACCAGAAATTCTTGGACCTGCTCGGCTGGATTGACGGGGGCTTGTTGAGCACCTTGTTGTTGTGGTTGGCGGGGACGGCGGGTGCGGCCATAGACACCGGCCATGACGAGTCTTGGTCCGGTGCTAGATTCAGACAGGACGACCAGCCCCTTATCCTGTAAAACAGCCAGAAGTCGCTTGGCCTGAGCGTCTCCTTTTGCAGCCTTTTTCTGGATGGTGGCCAGGGCCGCGTTGATTAGGACCATCTTCTTCTTGGCAGCCGGATCGCCTTTCGAGGCCAGCATTTCGAGCTTGGCGAGCTTCTCGATGCGATTTTTCTCTTTCTCGGTGAGAGGGGACTTGTCGGAGGCTTCGTTGTCGGCGCCCGACAGATCGCGGGACCAGTCGCGGCTTGTATTTCCGAGAAGGAGATC
>Ga0116103_1000938_pt1 | contig 14267 bp, 10 predicted proteins | sample June2015DPH_4_10_2_FD_89714 | JGI IMG/M metagenome (GOLD analysis project Ga0116103, IMG submission 89714) | Peatland microbial communities from SPRUCE experiment site at the Marcell Experimental Forest, Minnesota, USA - June2015DPH_4_100 | ecosystem: Environmental > Terrestrial > Soil >...
AAGTTACCGAGAAAATTCGTCGTGCTCCCGATTGAGACGCTGTTGCCCGTATTGGGCGAAATGCCGGTCTTGATATCTCCGGGAAGAGTCCCGGCGGGAGCGCCCGTGCCCGGGCTGGGCGAAGCCTGCAGCAGTTGCAGATCGTGCGTCAGATAATAACCGCCTCCAACCGTGACCTTCACCCGGTCTACGTTCGCTTCCGCCCCGCCTTGGAAGTCGAACATGTAAACGTCGTTCGCATCTTTCGAGAATTCTTCGACAGCAAACTGGCCGAAGTTGCCGAACAACCTGTACTGATGTTTGTCGCCGAACTTGAATGACAGTTTCTCAACCACACCCTCGGGCGTCACATCGGGATCATAGATCATCGGCGACAAAGTGACGGGATGCCACATCGGCAGCGGCATCTTGCCGGCGGTCACCGAAAGCCAATCCACCGGCGGCGGATGAACCGTCACATAGGCCAGATTGATCGTGATCGGCTTCTTGCGAAACGCGTCGGTCAGCGTGGCATTTTGGCTGAGACCGTTCAACGGATCACCGCTGTCGCCCGAGCCGACCTGGATACCCAAATCCGCCCAGTCTTCAAGTTTCATATCGAGACCGAGCCGGAGGCGCATGCGGAAACGCAGCCGGGCATCTTGCACGAGGGCGCCCGTGGCCGGATTCTTTTCGAACTCGAAGTCCTCGGCGCGCAACCGCAGGTCGCCGGACCATTTCATCTGGTCAACCCAACTCGACACCTTGGTCTTGTCGTTCTTGACCACGGCATCCTTCATTTGCTTATCGTAATACTTCCGTGCCTCCACCGCCTCCTCGTGCGTGATGACGCCTTTATGCTCCAGCAAATCCAGAATGGCGTTCGGCTCCTCGGCTTTCGCGCCGCGGCCGAGCGCCAGCATCATTGCCGCACTCAACACGACGATTACGCTTCTCACATAGTTACATTTCATTTCGGTTCTTTGCTCCTCCTGTTCTTGGGCCCAACGATTGGGCCGTGGTTTCCTCGCCTGTAACAATGCCGTGAACCTAGGGGGCGGATGTGACGAACAAAGAACAGAAATGTTACGAAATGGTGAATTCGATGACCCCACGACTCGCAACGTCGTCACGATGATGAACAGCCCACTGGCCCCTTCTTCGCGCGCGATCACATTGCCGTCAGCAACATGCAGCCGGCGTCTTCCAGCGAGGCTCGGATATCTCTAGCCTTGTCCGGTGGCACGTAGGCGACGACGACCACATCGGTTTGTCTTCGTCGCCAGTCTAGAAACAACTTCGACAGTGTGTGTCCTCGGCCTAGGGTCGGATCCGCCCCGCATCCCTGCCACAGAACCCGAGCTTCGTAGTCATACAAGTTGATCATCGTCCCCGGCTTGACCGGCTTGTAAAGCTCCCTGACCAAGCCCGGCTCGAAAGTCGTTTCCCAGAGATAATCGGCGCAATCCGCCAAGTACCAATCCTCGCCCGGCCATCCTGCATTCATGAAGACGGCAAGTTCGTCCACGATAATATTCAATGTCTTTGCCATCGCTACACCTCCCGCACCCCTCCGTATATTCTCCGCGTGTGACAACCCGCTGTCAGAGCCGCAACAGTCCTGTGAGAATTCGCAACGCCGACACGCTTTACGTCAACTTCAAGAAGCCCAGCAGTGCCATCACCGGAGCGAATGCGAGTTGGCGCCCGCGCTCAGTGCTAATCGTTCGGCAGATTCACGGCGGGCGAATTCAGGGAGACGCAGGACTCTCGGCTGGCGCAGTGGCGCGACGCAAGAGCGCGTAAACGCGGGCGACCAACTCGGACATCTCAAACGGTTTGGTCATGTAGTCGTCTGCCCCGCGTCCGAAACCTCTGAGCTTGTCTTCGGGCATCGCCAAGGCCGTAAGCAGAAGAATCGGCATGCGACGTGTGACCGCGCTGGTCTTGAGCAGTCGGCAGACTTCGAAGCCGTGCATCTGCGGCAGCATCAGGTCGAGAATGAGCAGGTCGGGCTTGTGCTCGAAGACTTCGTTGAGCGCAGCCAGTCCGTTCGTGGCGACGATCGTGCGAAAACCGCTGCGCTGGAGACGGAACTCCAGCAGCTTGGCGGCATCGGGTTCGTCTTCCGCTATGACGACGATTTTCTGACGTTGCATGAAGGTGATCACGCGCTGTATTCGGGTTCGGACACGAGCAGATCGGATTGATCGCTCATGTCGGGCACAAGCGGAATCGGTCCGGCATCGATGGCAAACTCTGCTTCCTGCCAATGGAACAGGCGGATCGTGCCGTCGAAGTTCTCGACCAGTGCCGTGCTGTTTTCGACCCAATCGCCGCAGTTGTAATAAGCGACCCCGCGAATGTTCCGGATGGCAGGCGTGTGAATGTGCCCGCAAACAATGCCGTCCGCATCGTACATCTCGGCGTAGCGGACAACGGCTTCTTGGAATTGGCTGATGTAGCTTACGGCGTTCTTCACACGTCTCTTCGCGTAAGCGCTCAGCGACCAATAGCCGAGGCCCAGCCGCTGCCGCAGGTAGTTCAACGGGCGGTTCGCGTTGAGGAGAAACGTGTAGCCGGCGTCGCCGAGATACGCCAGCCACTTGGCGTGCTTGATGACCGTGTCGAACTCATGTCCGTGCATCACGAGCAGCCGCCGGCCGGTGGCGGTCGTGTGCACATCGCGAGTCTTGATGGCGACGTTTCCGTACACGCCCAGAAAGTTGTGGCAAAACTCATCGTGATTGCCCGGAATGACGACGATTTTCGTGCCGTGGCGCGCCTTGCGGAGGATCTTCTGCACCACGTCGTTGTGCGTCTGCGGCCAGCAACGATCCTTCTTCAGACGCCAGATATCGATCGCATCGCCGACCAGATAGAGAGTCCGAAACTCGTTGTGTCGGAGGAAATCGAGCAGGCCGCGGGCATTACAGCCGCGGGTGCCCAGGTGCAAATCTGAAATCCAGACGGTTTTGTATTCCATACTTCAGCGTGAAATATGGAGGAAGTGTTTGTCAAACTCGCGACGCAAATGTGACAGTTGGGAAAACTTCGTCGCTGCGCCTAGCCCGCATATTTCTCAGCGCGGCAGAGCCGCAACCAAACAGGCCAATCCCCCTCACCCGGCCCCGCAAATGACGCAGGGCCGGCCTCTCCCCCACGCGGCGGGGGCGAGGCGTTCCCCTCTCCCGCGTCGTGCACGGGAGAGGGTTAGGGTGAGGGCCAAACTTCTTGCTCAAAAACAAGAAACAGATGGATAGGTAACACACGCCCGTGTGAAACACGCGTCCGCAGGGCCGACAATTCGGCGAAAGCTGCCGAATTATCGGGGCAGCCCCGACGCACTCCGTGTGTCGGCTAGGCTTTGGGCAGCGTGAAATAGAACGAGCTGCCCTTTCCCGGCTGGCTTTCCACCCAGACGTGGCCGCCGTGGGCTTGGATGATGTGTTTGACGATGGAAAGACCGAGCCCCGTTCCGCCCATTTCCCGGCTCCGGGCCTTGTCCACGCGTTAGAATCATTCGAAAATGCGGGACAAATGTTCCGGCGCATAGATGACAGGCCGAGGGTGTGATGATCGAGGCGACCCAAACGACGGTGATCTGGATGTGTTTCACCGTGTGTTCTCCATATTGGTGGTTTGCCTAGGGCACCAAACGAATGCGGTAGTAACCCGTGGGAGAGTTCGTGGCGGCACCAACATCGAGGTAGTTGGTGATAGCACCAACGGTGTTGGTGACGGTAAAGAGATCAACGAAATTGTTCGAATAGCCGCCGCTGGCGTCGCCGGAAGAAAACTGCAGCGCGTTGGTTCTTCCAACGCCTGTTTGCCACGTTACCAGCATATCATTCCCTTGGGCCGTAATGGACAGAATGCGGAACGCTGACGCGGAATTGGTCGGGTCGGTGCCGGCCATGAACTCCTGCAGGTTCGTGAACCCATCGCCGTCGGGATCGGCGCCGGGGTCCGCCGCGGGGTTGTTCGTGCTGCCGAAATACTGGATCTGCCACACCTGGAAGGGTGTCAACACCGCGATGTTGTTTGGCTGCGTATTGGTGCTCGATCCACCGGAGCCGGTTGCGATGAGGGTCACGGTGTACACACCGGCGGCGTAAGTGTGGGTCACTGTATTGGCGGCCGTGTTGATGCTGCTGGTGTCACCAAAATCCCAGAACCGATTGGTGATGTTACCGGTCGAGGTATCGGTGAACGTTACCACCAGCGGCGCGGTTCCATTGGTCGGATTGCCGGTGAAACTGGCCGACGGCGAAGCCGGGGGGACCGGGATGGTGTAATCGGCGACAACGGGCAGGTGATCGGTGGCGGTGGTGAGGTCTTGGTAAAGCTGCGACGCGCTAATCGGCGCATTCGTCGGAATGCTGTTGCTCAGGGATGTGTTGGAACTGTTGTTGACACTGCTCTCGTAAGGGGTTGTGCCATTGTTGCCGAACGAGTGGTAGGTTCCGGAAACGTAGGCCAATCCACCGGCAACGCTGTAATAGACGTTGCTCGACATCACCTCAAGATCATCCCGGTAGTGCAGACTCGTGGCCGATTCAGTCTTCATGCTGAGCAAGGAATTGACGCTCCAATTGATGCCTGCAGTGCCGGAGGGGTTGAACGGGTCGAATCCTTGAATACCAGTCAGCGTCGTGCTGACGATGTTTTGGTACGACGTCTCGGTACTGGTGCTGATGTTGTAATCGCCGACGTAGAGAACCCGGGAGTTGGTGGGTAGCGTTGCCGAATTGGTACGGATGATCCCGGCTTCGATGGTGCGCCGCGTCAAGCTACTGGAATCCGTACCCGATTTGTAGTGACTTACGTACACATAGAACAGGTTCAAGGCGTTGGTCGGGATGCCTGCGGGAGCGAACAAGTAACGCCCGACCTGCCGGGCCTCCCCCGATCCACTTGGCGTGCCAATGCCAACGGACTCGAGAAGTTGCACCGTGTTCGTGTTGTAAACCAACGCATTGGGGCCGCCGCCGGTGCCGCCAGTGGACGTGAGTTGCAAACCACTCATGGCGTACACGGCTGATATGCCACGGGAAGAACAAAAAGCGTTCAAACCATCCAGGATCGGTTGGACCGTGGTCGGGTTGCTGGTCGTCTCCTGCAAGGCAAGAATGTCGATCGGCTGCGCCGGATCGCTGCCCAGGATCTCTTCTCCAATCCCTTCGAGCACGCCGCCGTTCGTCACACTTCCGCCGCTGGAGGGGGTAATCAAACCCGGGCGCGGAGCGGTATAGCCACCCGTGTCGGCTTCAATGTTGTAGGTGACGATGCGCAGCGTTCTCGTTTGAGCTGAAGCGGCCGCCGTGATGCTGCAGGCCACGAAGAAGGCCAGCCAAGGCAGAACAACATGGATGATCGTTTTTCGCTGCATGAGAGTCTCCCGAGCGTGCTCGCATGAGTTATGTGCAGCCCCGCCACGAATAAACACTCCTCGCCCTGCCACGCCGATTGTTCCCTGTTTGCCCTGGCTGTGGCAGAGCGAGGATTCGCAGTTCCGCTCTCTATCCGTTCGTCAGGCTATTAGCCATCGTGAGGCTCAACAGCCCATCGAGAGTTCTAGTTTTCCTGCCGCTACATGTGACGGCGGCGGCGAAGGAACAGCATTCCGATCAAGCCGGCCCCAACGAGCACGACCGTCGAAGGCTCGGGCACGGCCACGACATCGGCAAACGTTGTCCCGACAAGGAGGTTGTCAACCGTCTCCACACCAGCGCCCTGGCTTGTGCTTGCCTGGCGCAGGGCAAAGTCTTGCCAAGGATCGATGTAACTCTTGTCAGTGGCCGTCACGCTTGGATCTGTTTCCTGGGTCGGATTGAGCCAAAGAGTACCACTCCCGTTTGCTCCCACGTTGCTGTCCAGCTTGATGACCACTTTATACGTTGTCCCCAAGCTCAAATCCGTCGCAATAAAGGCGACGCCGGCATTCGTTGGTTGGCTGGCGGAGTTGGCAATACCGATTCTGATGTCTCCCGGCGTAGTCACACCGTTCGTCGTGACCCATACGCGCGCGCCAAAGTCGCTCGTCGTGCTGTCCTTGAACAGCGCAAAGTAAGAACCAGGGCCGGCCGGCAGCGCGCTGAAATTCACATCGAAACTCGCGTAAAGAACGGTACCGGTGCCGTACGTCCCTCCCAACGATATCTGATCGTCTGCCGAGTTGGTTTGATTGACCACAGCTTGGCCGGAGACGACATTGAGCGGCGTCGACCCGCTAAAGCTAGTCCAAGCCCCTCCGGAAACAACCGTCAAGTCGCCGTCCGAATAGTTGAACTGCTCATTCACCAATTGAGTTGCACTTGCCTTGCCGACCACGGATGCCAACAGCCCAATGCCCACCAAGACTCTCACAATGTTAGTAAACTTTTTCATCATCCCTTCTCCCTCTCTATTGATTGATGGTTTTTCACCAGTTGTTTTGTTTCGTGCCTTTTTCTTCCAACTCTTCTCCAAGAATCGTCCCGCAGGCTATCCCGGTAACGTGACAACCAAAGGGCACGCAGGTTACATTCCGGTAAAGAACGGATACTGAGCCGCCACGTGCAAGAGAATGACTCCTAGTCATCGTATGCATACACCGCTGGCCTTTCACGGGCAGGTGGGTTTGGTGCAGGTGGAGCACGGATACCAATCATAATCCTTGTGTCGGGCCCACTCGGCAGATGGATCACTCATCTCGACCTGCAACCTTTGATACTTCACCTGTGGCAGCCATTCGGCGTGGCCGTCCACGAACACGAAGTTCATGCCGCCGAAATGCCGCGGCGGAACCGTCGGACGAACGTATGGTGAGAGATAGTAGCCGTCGGTGAAAGAGTAAGTGTTGTTTTCGCTCTCGCTAAGGAAGACGGTCTGACTCGGCTTGTCGCAGATGCTGCGTTTGTAAACTTGGCCCGAACATCCGGTCAGAACGCGGTTCATGGCGTACGCAAACCACGGATTGCTCGTACTTGGCGCAGCGCTCAGCGCCATCGTCCTCACGCTGGGACACACGTAAATGGACTTTATCCCGGGCACAGGAATTTTGTTTAGCGCGTACAGATCCTTCAACGCTGACGCGCCGATGTAGGGGCTGAGGATGTTGAACCAAGCACCCAGGTTGTAACTCTGGTCGATCCCAACACTCCCAGTGGCTCCCTCGTACGGCATGTAGTCATTATTGTCATCGGCGTACATGTTCAAGGCCAAGCCCCACTGGCGCATGTTGCTCATACAGGATGCTGCGTTTGCCTTCTCTCGGGCCTTGCCCAATGCCGGCAACAACAGGCTGGCCAGAATCCCGATGATGGCTACCACAACGAGAAGCTCAATCAGCGTGAATGCTGCATTGTCCTCTGGGCAGAGTTGCAGCGGCGTCGCTTGAATCAACGCTGATCGTCTGTGCGCCCGGCCTGTTGCTTGCCGCGAGAGCCGCAATGTATCCGAATCCATTTCGTTCCTCCTTCAAGTTCACTCGCTGAACTGCCCCATGGTCTGAGGCGCTTGAATCATCACCCGCACCACTGAGGATGACCCTACCCAAGGCAGGTTGCGGATCGGTCACAGAGAAGTTACAGATGAGAAAACAATCTTCGTGGCCCCACTCCTGTTCCCGGACGCGCCCGGGTGCCGGAGATTCTCATTCACTGAGCTGTCTCCGGCACCGCCGCGCTCGCCATCCCATGCTCTCCTATGATTCTCGCCCTTACGGCCCCAGACGGATTCGGTAGAACCGATTGGTCCCACTCTGATCGACACAGTTGGTGCTTGTGTCACCGGTAACGTTGATGATGATCCCGCCGCTGATGTCGGTGAAGTTGTTGCTGTAACCGCCGGCGGCGGTTCCAACCGCACCTTGCACCACGTTGGTCCTCACGCCCGCCGTCTTCCATGCGACCGTCACGTTCGTGGGCGTTTGCACGACCGAGGTGATCCGGAACACCGATGCTGGGTTGGTCGGATTCAGACCCAGCAGGAACTGGTTGGTATTGCTGATCCCTTTACCCAAGGGATCTGCCGTGGGATCCCCCTGCGGGTTCGTGACGCTTCCGAAGTAATTCGACCTCCACCAGTTATACTGCGTCAGCACGGTGACATAACCCGTCTGCGCCAACGTGTTGCTAGCCCCTGCGCAGTTGGACACTGTCAGAGATACGTTCCAAGCACCATTGTTATAAGGGTGACTTGCAGTGGTCCCTGTCGTGTCGAACGTTGCGCCGTCGCCGAAGGCCCAGTGCCGATTGCCGGTTGCACCGGTCGAGGTGTCGTTGAAGGACACCGTCAGTGGCTCTTGGCCAAACGTCGCGCTCGTAGCGTTGAAACTGGCCACCGGCTGCGGACACACTGTGACCGTGAGGACACTCGTACAGACGCGTCCGCAACCGATCTCGAGGTTCGTCACCAGGTAGGTGCCGGCCGAACTGTACGAATGCACGAAGTTCGTCGGCGGGATGAGGTTGTAAACCGCACCGCCATCACCGAAAGCCGTAGAGTTACTCGTGACCGTACCGGTCGTGAGGTCGGTGAAGGTCACCGACAACGGTGCCGTGCCAAGCGTCGGGGTGGCGGTGAATGCATTCGTCGGCGGCACGCATGACGGCGTGATGTCGTAGTACGCATCCGCATAGTTGGTCGTGATGCAGAGCTTGGAAACAACGTAGCCCGGGCTCGGGGTTGTTGCGCTCGATGAATACTGACTGTTGAATGAGAAGCACGCAATGTTGGCATCCACACAGCCGCCGCCCGAGAACGCGTACGCAGTGTTCGTGGCCTCCACCGAACCAGCCGGACTGACGTACACCCACTGAGTGTTGGTCGCGGGAACGGAGTGGATGATCACGCGATAAGGCGTGTTGTAGTTGAGGGGCGTGGTACCGAACGTGTACGAAGTACAGCCATTGATGCGGATGCAGAACACGAAGTGGCTGGTATTGGTGCCGACATCCCTGGCGCTGAGATAGTCGCGCGCGTAACCGCCCTCATTCTGCGCGGTGAAGAACGTCGGCCCGCGCGACGGACTCGTAGTTGACACCGGCGGCGCGCTGGTGACGGTGATCACCATGGCCGCATACACATCGCCGTTGGAGAGGACCGGCAAGTTCTTGTACGGCTCTTCAGCAGTTGGGCCACCCGCCAATGCCGGATCATAGACTGCGTTATTGGTGACTTGAAGGGCCGAGCCGGATCCACTCGCCACCCAACCCTGCTGGCCGTCGAGAGAAGCGTTTTGAGTAAAGGTGCTGAAGTCATCACAGAAAAGGATGCCGCCGGCAGTGAGGGTCACGTTGCGCGTGGCAATCAGGGTCCCGGCGCTGGCGTTGCTGAAGGATAGAACGTCTCCGTAGGTGCCTGATGCCAAAGAATTGGCGTTGAGTGAAACGGTGATGTTCGTCGCTGCGCATGCGCCCAGCGAGATGTTGGTGGCGCTGAGATTCAGCCACGTGGCCGTCTTGCTGACCGTCAATGTGAAGGATGTGGAGCCATTGCGCACCGTGTAAACCTTGTTCGACGGACTGAACGGCCCACCGGGCTGGCCGCTCGGCATGAAGTCGGACGACGGGGAGATTATCTGATCGCTCATGATCAGCCTGACCTGACGTGTCGTGGTGCCGAGAGCACTCGTTGTATTCGTGAATGTGATGGTGGCCAGATTGGTTCCGGTGCCCAAGCTGGTGACGTTCCCGTTGAACGAAGCAGCGACCGTGAGGGTGCCACCGGAGTTCAGCGTGCCGCTCGCAGGAGATAATGCTACCCAGGTTTGGTCTGCGCTGGCCGCCCAACTCACGGTGTCCGTGCCCGGGTTAGCCAGATAGTAGTTCTGCGTATCCGAATCGGAACATCCAGTCAGCCCGGTGGAGAAGAATCCAAGGATCGGCCCGATTGAGAGCTGCCCCGGACCCGTGGGAAACATTTCGCCGCCAACAGGGGCAAATACGATTCCGCGAAGACTCTCGGCCGCGCCTGAGAACGCAACGATGTTGACATCTGCGTCTCCTGAGAAACTTCCATTGTATCCGCTCGAGTCGGTCCATGTGTAGATGGTATCGCCGCCGTTCGCGTTCGGATTGCCTGCGATGGTATTGCCAGTGATGTACAGATTCACGTTGGTCGTGCCACCAACAATCTGCTTCGATGCGGCCAACCCGAATGCGCCGTAAGCCTCCACGTAGCCATTGAAGACCCAGTTCGTGCCGACCAATGAGAACTTCAGAACGGCGTTAGGGCTATAGGAGCCATCAGCTACGTAAAGAGTGTCGAATGGGGTGTTCGTTGCCCCGGAGAGGTTGAACAAGGCGAAGGACCACGGGCCAAAAGCGACACCCGCCACGCCGGGAAGCGCCGCCTCAGCAGCGCCATTGGTAGTCGTCGGCAAACCAGAGAACCCGTTCGTCACTGTGCCGACTAGCATTTGGCCGCCAGACATGCTGCTGAAGTAAAGTTGATTGCTGAAGATGTTGAGTTGCCGGATGTTGGCCACGGGCGTGGAGACAATGTTGGTCGCCAGCGGAGATCCACGGGTCGTGTACCGAATGCCACTGCTGCCACCGGTAAACCAAAGGTTGGTGCCATCTGTGCTGGCCGCGCTGCGGAAATCTTCCTGATCGACAAGGGAGTTTGTTTGCGCCGTTGTCGAGTCGATGTGGCCGTTGCCGTCCACCAACGCGATGACGCGCGGTGCCTCGGTACCGTAGGTTGAGAACAAAGAGAAGTTCGTGAATTGTCCCAAGGTTGCCCCGTAACCGTTCACCAAAATGAACCGGCCGTCCACGGAACGGGAGATCAAACCGCCAGCGAACCCGGAACCGGGGAGTATCAACGGGCTGTTGGCGCCGAAGTAGTAGTTGGTCGGCATCATGACCGACTGCACCCACTCTCCGTCCGTGGTGTACTCGTCCAAGAAGACAGAATTACCGGTATTGGTTAAGGTCTGCGTACCATCGCCGACGCGGCACACCACGATGTCGCCCGGTGTAAACGGCTTAGCCATTGCGACCGTTGCAAGTGTTAACGTCACGAGTAAACTGACCAAAGTAAGAATTCTCTTCATTGTCTTTACCCCTACCCTTTCACACTAGTTTGTTGATTTCGATGGCCCAGTGCTTTCTCACCTGCTGTCCCATTCCCGAGCGATATGTGTTTGTCTGAATTGTTCCGACGAAGCCGGGCGCCTAAACTTTCGCCATCGATCTCCAAGTTCCGGCCTCATCGCACATGATGTTGCGCCCGTCCTACAATTCAGAGGTTACGAGCCGGCGGCGACTCTGTGAACAAAGGGAAACGTTTCGGCGAGCCGGTGGCGTATGGTGGAGGACCGAGCGTTTTATGGCGGTGATGCAAAGCTTTGAGAAAAACGCAGCCGACCGGGGTTCATCTAGTTGTGGATGCGGCAATTTGTTGTTTGTTTTTGCCTGCATATCCGATCGGCTGCGTTTTCCCAAAAGAATGTTGCACGCCCCCAACGCGCGCGTCTCCATCAGCGACGACTGATGCCGATATTTCTCATTCATTCTCTTGGCAGACTGCCTCTGTACCGTAACGACTCAACGGCGGTTTGGTTACATTTCAGAGAACAATGGATCCAGGCAGAATTCCTTTGGCGACAGCCCCGCCGCAATTTGGAAGACGCACCCTTCAACCCGCACAGTGCGAACACCGACCGTCACATGGTCTGGTTGTATTATGTGCTCACGACTTGGCCGCGTTTGGTCTACATGCGCTGACGACGAAAGCTGTCGTGCGGTATCGCAACCATCAGGTCACGGCCTCCATTGGCGCAAAAGCGCCTTTCGGAGCCTGTTCTGCTCTTCAGCCGGCAGGTCCTTCTTGAAGTTTTTGACCGCATTCTCCCAGCTGCCATACACGGGGTTGGGCAGCATAATAAACCTCTTGCCGAATTCATCTCTCACGGATTCGACGATCCGATACCGCTCCTCAATCGACTTTCCGTAGATATTGACCGGGAAGTCCTCGATGTTGTCGCCTACGTACAACACCAAATGGTACTTTTCTTCCAAGGCGATTTGGCGAGCCTGCTTGTCACCGTTAGCCCCCTTCTGCCGACACATCACGTGCTCTGTGTCCACAAACGGGCAACCGAGTTTCTTATAATTGTCCAAGGTTCCTTGATACTCTTGGTCGATCTTGCGATTGGTGACATAGTAGGGTTCCACGCCCTTTGAAGCCGCATAGTTCAAAAACTCCACGGCTCCCGGGACGGCTTTTCCGCTGGCGGTCGCCACCCAGTTGGACCACTGGCTCGGATACTCAAGGTCTTTGCCGATGACATATGCCTCGTACTCGTTGGCCTGAATCGTGGTGTCGTCCGTATCCACGATGATGATCCGCTTCTTGTCTGTCTTGACCTCCGCCAAGTCTTCATCGAGCGTCATCCGTGCGAAGTTATAGGCCTGCAGGCAGAGCGCGCGGTATTCCGCGGAAACCTGGACCCACAAGGTCGCCATGACGAGTTGCTCGTTAAGGTCCCTCAAAGTGTAGGTCTTCTCGCTCGGAGCGCTTTGCGCCGAAACATGCGGGCAGGCCGGGTCGATGGCCATCAAGCAGGCCATCAATAAAAGAAAGAACGATAAGAATTTTAATCCTGCGAGCCTGAAGGAGTGATGCTGGTTTGCAGCTTGCTTGCAGATTTGCGGGCGCCTTTTCATCAAGGTTGTGTATTCAGTCGGCGGCTTCATAGTTTCTCTCCGATCCTCGGCGGTTATAACGTTTTTACCAGGCACTCGATCATTTCTTCTCTGCGTTTGTTTTTATCGCCCAGCGCATTTCCAGTTGGCGTTTAAGATACGCGTCCTCCGGCGCTTCGAGCCAAGCGGTATACCAAATGTCGCCAAGCCTTTGACCGGCTTTCACAAGTTGTCCTTCGAGAAACGCTTTGCCTTCCATTCCGGCTTCGCCATCCCCGGAAAGCTTGCCCTTTTTCTCAAGCTGATAAAGCGGTTCGACCAATTTGTTCTGCTCAACAATGTAAGCCACAATCGCGCCGAACATTCCGTCGGCTCGCGCCGGATCGCCGACGCGTTCGGCGGGGTGGATTTTGCCGACCATCGTTTCCAATTTCAGCCCGCCGGTTTTGCGGAAGTAACCACCGTCAATCCACGCGTGGAACGTGTGAGCGGTCGTGTAGCCGTGCGGGTTGTCGCCTACCCAGCCGTTGAAGTGTATCGTCGTGTGGAGCGGTTGCGAGCCATCGCCGACGAAGTGTCCCATCACACCCATGACGTAAATGACGTTAGCTTCCGCGTTCGCAACTTCTTCGGGCGTGCCGCCGTCTTCCTGATAGGCTTTCAAATAACTGAAGCAAGATTTCAATTTTGCGAAATTCTCCACGATTGCCCAAGGCAGAAACCCCACCAACCCGCGCGTGTGATCCTGATCTTTAGCCGGGTCAATCGTCGGGAAACGCTCGGGGTGCATCGCGCGCGCGATCGCCAACTCCGATACAAAATCATAACGCAACGATGGCAACGTTTTCGGCGTCAGTCCGTAAAGCTTCAATTCCTCCAGATCAATATAGTGATCCGGAGGGTTGACATTACGCAGCGGCAGGTCAATTGAGTTACGCCAGCGATCCGGCTCGCCGGCGAGAAAGGCGATCCGCTCCCGCCCTGCGTGTGTCAACGCAAACGCTGGGAAATCCGCCGGGAGTGATGCCAGCGCGAGCTGGTTAATGACATAATGACCTTCGTAATCCCAGGCGCCGACGTTGCCAACACCAAGCCAGATAAACGCGAACAACACTCCTATGAGACCTATCAGTACCGACAGTCTATTTTTCATAGTTTAATCACCTTCGACATCGCTAATCGCAACTTACTGGGCTAAAGATGCGGATCTAGTATTACGGAAGCGTGAAGGCCATGTTACGGATGAGAGAATTCAGGCAAGCGGCAGCTGGAGCGGACGCGGTTCAGCTGCCGCTGTCGCAGTCCTGTTCTGTCACAAGAATTCCACAACCCGCTGCGCGCGGCGTCGGTGACGCTGTCACCATTCCGTTGCCGCGTTTTCACTTGTTTGTCTGCCAACTGTCACTTGAACCCGTCATGCTCAACGGCGTGACGAAGGGTGGACATCTCGTCCTGCAGGATAAAAACATCCCGGCCGCCACGGAGTGGACGTTGGACGGCGGCGGATGGATGTTCGTGCGCGTCGAACACGGACAGGGCGTGTTGCTGCGCCCGTCCGAGTCCTTTCTGATCGGCGCGGGGGACGTGCTGGTCCACAGCAATTCCGTCAGTTGTCAGTTGCGCGCCAGTCAACTCGGTGAACTACGCGTG